>Ga0335069_10001380_pt1 | contig 39388 bp, 35 predicted proteins | sample Lox_Sample_11_FD_206714 | JGI IMG/M metagenome (GOLD analysis project Ga0335069, IMG submission 206714) | Soil microbial communities from Loxahatchee National Wildlife Refuge, Florida, United States - Lox_Sample_1.1 | ecosystem: Environmental > Terrestrial > Soil > Wetlands | place: USA...
AGCCGGCGTCGCGTAACTAGCCGCTTTCCTTGGTGCCCCCGGCAGGACTCGAACCTGCGACGCACGGTTTAGGAAACCGACGCTCTATCCCCTGAGCTACGGGGGCAGCGGAGGGCAACCTAGCGTGCCGTGCGAGCGAGCGCGCCGCGCGGCGACGATCACGCGCGAGACGCGCGGGCTAGCCGGCGTCGGGCGGCGGAGGCGGCGGCGGTCCCACCGGCGGTGACGGCGGGATATCGCGCGAGCTGGGCGGCGGAGGCGGTCGGTAGGCGTGCGGCCTCGGCATCGGAGCCGGCTGCGGCAGCGAGCTGCGCGCCATCGGGATCTGGTTGCCCTTGGCGTACATGCACTGCATGTAGGCATTGTCGTAGCGCTGCTGCAGCGCAGAGCCCGCCGCGTCGGCGCGACCCACTCCGGCGGCGCCACCGAAAAGGAGCCCGCTGCCCGCGCCGATCGCGGCGCCCGTCGCCGGCGCGCCGGCGGCCGCGCCGATCGCGGCGCCCGCGGCGGCGCCGACGGCGGTCCCGATCACGGCAGAGCCGACGCCGCTCTCCTGCGCCGCCTTCTGCGCCGACGTTCCACTCGACGCCGTCGCGAAGCCGCGGCACACGGCGTCGTCTTGCTGGAACTGCTCGAAGCTCGTCTGACTGCCCGGCAGCACCATCACGCTCGGGCCCGGCGGCAGCGAGCTGCACCCGCCTAGCAACACGACGGCGGCGCCGAGCGCGAGGGTTCGCGGGAGAGTGATCGTTCCCATGTCGGATCCCTCACTCCGGTCGCGGCGCGACCTTGCGCCAAGGCTCCGGACAGCTCTGCACGTCCGGGTAGTAGGCGCCGGCGCTCTCGCAGTAGTACCACCAGGATTGCGGCGCGGACTGCGCGGGCGGTGCCGTGGCGTCCTGCGGAGCGGGACTGGGCGGAGCCGGGCTCCGCTCGACGTAGACCGGCGGCTCCTGCGGCGCGGGCTGCGGCGCGTACACCGGCGCGGGATACGCCGGATACGGATAGGGATACGGATAGGGGTAGTACGGATACGGGTATCCGTATGCGTAGTAGGGGGCGCCGTAGTAGTAGCCGGGCCAGCCCCAGTACGGTCCGAACCCGAACACGAAGCTCGTGTTGCCGTGGTTGTGGTTGTCGTGGTGATCGCCGTGCCAGCCGCCGCCGCCGTGGTAGCCGCCCCCTCCTCCGCCGTGGTATGCGCCACCACCGTGCGCGCCACCGCCGCCACCCCACGCGCCTCCTGCCGCGAATCCGGCGCCGGGCAGGGCGAGCGTGAGCCCGACAGCCGCTGCGAACGCCATGAAACTGCTGCGGGTCTTCATCGAAACCTCCGCCCTCTCACACCTGCAGGTTGAGACGCGCGAGCCGGCCCGGCGATTCAACGACCGCGCTTCTCCGCGTCCGAGCAGCGGAAACGGATCCCGAGCGCTACGGCAGGTATCCGAGCGGATCCTGCGGGGTGCGGTCGCGGCGCACCTCGAAATGGACGTGCGGCCCGCTCGCGTTGCCGGTCGCGCCGACCTCGGCCAGCACGTCGCCGCGTTCGACGAAGTCGCCCTCGCCGACCAGGTTGCGCTGGTTGTGCGCGTACACGGTCGACCACGGGCCGACGTGCTTCACGATCACGATGCGGCCGTAGCTGCCGAGCCATCCGCTGTAGATGACGCGACCCGCCTCGGCCGCGTGCACCGGCGTGCCGCGACGTGCCGAAATGTCGATGCCGTCGTGATGCGACAGCCCGCGCCAGCCGAAGCGGGAGCTGAGCGTCCCGTGCAACGGCCAGGCGAAATCGAGACCCGCGGCGCGCGCGTCGTATACACGCGGCGCCGACGGCTCGTACGCGGCGAGCGACGTCGAGGGTGCGGCTGCCCTTCCGGCCTGCGGGATCACGAGCCGCGTGCCGACGGGGATCCCGGTCACGTCCGCGATGTGGTTGGCCGCGCGGATGTCCTCGACCGACACGCCGTAGTAACGGGAGAGCCGGTAGAGATTCTCGCCGGGCTGGAGCACGTGCACGACGCTCGTCTCGGGCGGCGTGTTCGCGCACGCCGCGAGCCAGAGCGCGAGGAGCGTCGCGAGCGCGCCGCCGCGCCGATTCATCCGCTCCACCCATGGCTGCCGACGAGATCGACGAAGCGACAGCTCCCGAGCCGCTCCTCCGACCACGCATGCGGCCCGTCGCGGCGGACGCGCAGCAGGCTCTGCTCCGCGCGGCTGCCGAAGGGTCCGACCAGGCAGCCGCCGACCGCGAGTTGCTCGAGCAGCGGTGTCGGCACCTGCGGCCCTCCCGCCGTCACGACGATGCGGTCGAAGGGCGCGTCGCTCGGACGCCCACGCGTGCCGTCGCCCCAGTAGACCAGCACGTTGTCGATACCGAGGCGATCGAGCGCGCGTCGCGCGGCGGCCGCGAGGCGCTGCACGCGCTCGACCGACACCACGCGCGCTGCGAGTTGCGAGAGGATCGCGGCCTGGTAGCCCGAGCCAGTGCCGATCTCGAGCACGCTCTCGTCGCCCCGCAGTTCGAGCGCCTCCGACATCGCGGCCACCGTTCCGGGCGCCGAGATCGTCTGGCCATCGCCGATCGGGAGCGCGGCGTCCCGGTAGGCCTGAGACTGGAGCGCCTCCGGCACCATGCGATGTCGCGGCACGGCCGCCAGCGCCGCGAGCACACGCCGATCGCGAATGCCGCCGGCCGCCAGACGCTCGACCATGCGCCGCCGCGGCACCGTCCACTCGGCGCGCCCGGGGGATCGGCGCGCGCCTCGGACGCCGTCGTCCATCTCACCCCCGTTGACGCGAGACCTTAGGCGTGAACCCCGGCGAATCGCAAGCGATCAGCGGGGCGCCTCGCGAGCGACCGCCTCCCGGACCTCCGGCTCGCGGACCAGCTCGAGAACCGTGAGCGCGAGCGCGCGCGCGGCCTCCAGCATGCCGGCCTCGCCGCTCGGACGTGTCGTCGCCTGCGCGAATTCGCGCGTGTGGAGCTTGAGGTCCGCTCCGATCGGAAAGTTCGGATGGATGGTCGGCACGACGCGCGAGACGTGCGTGATGTCGCTCGAGCCGATCGACTCGTCCGGCGCGTGCGGGGTCTCCTCGAGGCCGAGTCGGACGAGCTGACGGCGATAGCAGTCGGCGAGAGGGAGGTTCGGGCGCATGGATGGCGACGATCCCTCCTCGACCCGCGACTCGAGGCGCGTTCCGCTCGCCGCGGCTGCGCCTTCCGCGCACGCCAGCACGCGTGCGCAGGCGTCCTCGAGCACCGGCTCCTCGAGCGCGCGCACCCAGACCCGCGCGGCCGCGCGCTCGGGGATGATGTTCGGCGCCTTGCCGCCGTCGCTGACGATGCCGTGCACGCGCACGCCGGACGGGAGCTGTTGCCGCAGCAATCCGATGCCGACGAAGAGCGCGATCACGCCGTCGAGCGCGTTCCGGCCGTGCTCCGGTGCGACGGCCGCATGCGCGGCGCGCCCGTGATAGACCAGCTCGAGCTTCCGGTTGCCGAGGAAGAGCCGGTGCGCGCGCCGCATGTCCGACGCGTGCGCCATCATCGCTGCATCCACGCGCTCGAACACGCCCTGCTCGACCAGGCGGCGCTTGCCGGCGCCGATCTCCTCGGCCGGACATCCAACGACGAGCAGGGAGAGATCCGAGTCGGACAGCACGGCGCGCAGCGCATGCGCCGCGAGCAGACTCGCGGGTCCCGACAGGTTATGGCCACACGCATGCCCGATCTCCGGCAGCGCATCCATCTCCGCCAGCAGCGCCACGCAGAGCGGCGCCGACGCCGACCCCGCGCGCGCGACGAAGGCGGTTTCGAGGCCGGCCGCGCCGCGCAGGACCTCGAAGTGACGCGCATCGAGGTAGGCCGTGTAGCGGGCCGACGTCTCGCGCTCCTCGAGCGAGAGCTCCGGATGCAGGGACATCCAGCGCGCCAGCGAGAGCGCCTCCGCCGCGCCAGCATCGATCGCGCGCAGCAGCGCCTCGCGCTCTCGCGAGGCGTCGCGAGTCACGGCGTCTGGAGGCGCGCGATCTCGACCGGAGCGCGCGGCGGGCCGTTGCCGAGCAGGCCGACGAGATCCGCGGCGGTCGCGCTGGCGGCACCGACGAGGGCGCGCTCGAGCGCAGCGTCGAGCTCACGCCGGAGCCACGCGCCGGCGGGGCTCTCGAGGAACGCGAGTGCGTGCTCGAGCGACTCCGAGGAAATGCCCGCATAGCGCTGTCGCAGCTCCACGGGATCGATGGGCCCCGAAGCGAAGCGGGCGCGGAGCGCGCGCGCCAACCCGTCCATCTCCGCATCGCTGTAGCGCTGGAGCGGTGGAAGCAGCGGATTCGCGGCGCGCAACATCGCGGCGAAGACGAGCCCCGCGTGCCGCTCGGCGCGCGCGCTGTGTCCGCTCTCGCGCTCGAAGCGAAGCAGCAGGGCGTCGCGCGCGACGGTGTCGACCTCGTGGTCGGAAGTCGCGCCGGACGCCGGCCCGCCGCGACCTCCCGCCTCCGGACCGGCGACGCGCTGGAGCAGGCTCTGTGTCTCCGGACGCTCGAGCCAGGCGAGCGCAGCGGGCGCGTAGACGGGGTCGAGATGTGCTGCGAAGGTGTCGATCGCGAGCGAATCGAGTCGCTGGGGATCGAAGCAGGTCGCGACGGCGGTTCGGAGCAGGAAGGCATCCGCGGGCGGAAGCTGACTGGCCGGCTCCGCGACGCTGGTCGACGCCTCGGCCGCGATCTCCTCGAGCTCGCGACCGACGCGGAGTGCCTCGAAGATCGCGCGCGCGGGGGCTCGCGCCGGGTCCGCGACGACGATCTGCGGGGCGAGTCCGAGCGCGCCGAGAGAAGCCCACGCGAGCGCGAGCCCGATTCGCCTTCGCCCCTGCCCCGCCACGCGACGCAGCCTAGCGCCCACGTTCCGGCGCGGCGACCGCGGAGACTACGCGAGCGCGCCGCACGGCGTCGGCGCTTCGGCGTATGCTACGCGTGCGCGTCGCCGCCACGGAGGCTTCATGATCGACCTGCACTACTGGCCCACGCCGAATGGCAAGAAGGTGACCATCCAGCTCGAGGAGTGCGGCCTTCCCTACCGCGTCGTGCCTTGCCGCATCGGCCAGGGCGACCAGTTCACCGACAGCTTCCTCCAGATCAGCCCCAACAACCGCATGCCGGCGATGGTCGACCATGCGCCGGCCGACGGCGGCAAGCCGATCGCAATCTTCGAGTCGGGCGCGATCATGCTCTATCTCGGCGAGAAGACCGGGAAGTTCTATCCGAGGGAGCTGCGAAAGCGCCACGAGGTGAACCAGTGGGTCATCTGGCAGATGGCGAACCAGGGGCCGAAGACCGGGGAGTGCGGCCACTTCCGCCGGCTGAAGGACTCGCAGGGCGATCAGTCGTACGCCGTGCGCCGCTTTACCGACGAAGTGAATCGACTCTACGGTGTGTTGAACAACCGGCTCTACGACCGCCGCTACATCGCCGGCGACGAGTACACGATCGCCGACATGATCTGTTATCCGTGGAGCGTCGGATGGGAGAGCCAGGGTCAGAACCTCGACGAGTTCCCCTACTTCAAGCGCTGGTTCCAGGAGCTCGGCGCGCGCCCCGGCGTGCAGCGCGGCATGGCGGTCGGCTCGGACCTCGTGCAGGACTTCACGCAGCTCAAGCCCGAGGAGATGGAGCGCGTGCGCAAGCTGCTCTACAACCAGCGCGCGCGCCCGGCACCGGCCGGCGGACTGCTCTAGCGCAGGGAGCGCGCGAGCAGCGGGCTCGCCGCGAGAGCGAGCGAAAGTGCCAGCGCGCCGAGCGCGAAGGGTCCGAGCGCGGGGACCGCCGTGTTCGCGAGCTCGACGTGATACTCGCCGGTCGACGCGAGCGTGATGAAGTTGTTGGCGAAGAAGAACGGAGAGGCACTGCCCGACGTCGAGGCCTCCAGCACGTAGGAGCCCGGCGCGAGCACGCTCGTGTAGTCGAGCGGGATCGGTCCCACGACGGCACAGCTGTTGTCCATGCAGTTCGGATCGGTCGAGGCGACCACCTCCGCGATCGTCGTGCCGCCCGCCGTGCGCAGCCGGATCTGCGCGTTCGAGTTGGCGCTGAGCCCGCCGTTCGCGCTGACCTTGCCCGTCAGGTGGATCGACGTCGGCGTGGCGACGTCGAAGCTCGCCTCGAAGTGGCTGTCCGAGGATCCGTCCGAGGTCGTGTAGATGTTCGGCGGCGCGCTGAAGCCGCCGCTGCCGGTGTGGAGCCCGCTTCCGTGCGCCTGGAGCGAACCCGGAGACAGGCTCGAGGTCTGGCTTGCCGAGTACCCGTTGATGGACGGCACGCTCGCCGTCGCGCTGAAGGCGGAGAAGTCGGGCGCACCGAGGCTGTCGGCGTAGTGCGTGGGGCTCCCGACGGGAGTGCAACCCGTCGGCGGCGGGAAGCACTGAAGCGTGGTGCCGGTGATCGCGACGTCGACCTGGCGATCCTGCGCGGTGAGCTCGAAGCTGGCCGCGCGCGCCGTCGACGCACTCGTCGCGAGCGCGAGCGCCAGCCCGAGAGATCGACGCGCCCGACAAGGTCGCATCGGCCCAGCGTCTCGCGGCCGCGCGCTCGCTGTCAAGCGCCGCGCAAACGTGAGGCGGACTGGTCGGGCCGGAGAGATTCGAACTCTCGACCTCCAGACCCCCAGTCTGGCGCGCTAACCAGGCTGCGCTACGGCCCGAACCGCGCAGAGGGGTAGCAGCCGGACCCGGGCGGGTCGAGCAGCAGCGACCTCATCGAGGTGCACGCCTACTCGAAGACCAGTGCGCGGTGCGACGCGTCGATTTCGACGCTGCGCTCGACGACCCGGCCGTTCGGGAAGCGCGCCACGAAGTGATGCGTGCCTCGATCGAGCGCGATGCCCCCGAGCGGTGTCTCGCCGAGCTCCCGCCCGTCGACTTCGATCACGGCCCACGGCGTCGCATTGATCGAGACATCGATGCGCTGCGTGGAACGAGCGGCTGGCTTCGGCGCGGTCGCTGGACGTTCCGCTTGCGGCGCGGGAACGGGCGTCGTGGGCGCTGGAGCGGGCGTCGCCGCGGGAGACGGAGTCGGCGCGACCGGATTCGCGGTCGCCTGCGTCTCGGGCTCGGGCGCAGCGGGCGGAGGGCTCGGCGGCTCCTCGATGGGACGGGCCGCGGGAGGCGGGAGCGGCGCCGCCGGCTGCGGCGCAACGCGCGTTGCCTCGCTCGGGGCCGGGCGCGCGGGCGCGTCCGGGCCGGTCAGGCGTTCGAAGCGCGACGCGAGCGCGAAGCCGATCAGCGCCGAGACGATCGCGACGCCGACGACCAGCGGGTACGGCAGCGCCCGCTCGGTCGTCCGCGATTGCGGCACGGGCTTCTTCGGGCGCGCGCGAGCCGGCATCTCCCAGGGCGGTCGCGACTGCGGGGGAATCGGCTCCGAAGGCTCGGCCTTCGGAGCGGCGATCGCCTCGCTCCGCCGCGACGACGGAATCGGCGTCGGCGCCGGCTCGCGCGAGGTCGCCGTCGAGCTCTCGCGTCGGGGTGTCTCGATCTCGTGTCGCGCGGGCGGCGCCGCGACGGGGCGAAGCGGCGGAGGGGTCGGAGCCGGAGGCGGCGGCTCTGCGGGCGGCCGTCGGCGCACGATCCGGTACTCCCCGATCGGCTCTTCGACGCGAGGCGTGGGCGGCGGAGGTGACGGCGAAGACAGCGCCTCGCTCCGCGCAGCGGGAACCCGGTGCACGGGCTCCACGGGTCGAGGCGGCGCGGGCTCCGGGCGGATCGCCGACGGTTCGACGGGCGGCGGAGTCGGAGCGACGTCGAGCGAATGTGCAGGCAGGAGCGGAGGGGGCGGATTCGGCGGCAGAGCGGCTTGCGCGATCGGCGGCACCTCGACCGGCGGCGGAGGAGGAGTCGGCTCGATCCGCGGCGGAGGTTGAATCGGCTCGATGGACGGCCGCGACGGCTCGGTCTCGACGAGAGCCGGCGGCGGGCTTCCGGAAGGCGGCCTCCCCTCCGCGCGGCGGAGGATCGTCTGCGCCGCGAGATGGAGTCGGCGCGGATTTCCCGAAGCTTCGCGCGCGAGCGCGTCGAGCACATCGTCGTCGAACGCCGCGCGCAGCTTCGCCGAGACGTTCGCGTGATCGAGCTGCGCCACCACGTAGTCGCGCAAGCCGGCCTGCGGGATTCCCTCGTCGAGCGCGACGCGCAGCAGTGTGTCGCCGAAGGGCGCCATCGCATCGAGCAGCGCGCCTCCCCCGATGCCCGCGAATCCGAGGTGCAGCGTGCCCCGCGACTGCGCGCGCAGCGCCGCGAGCCCGCGCGCCGAATCGGGGGGCAGCGAGCTGGCATCGTCGATCAGCAGCAGCAGCGCACGACCGTGCGCCGCTCGTTCGGAGGCGAGCTGCAGCAGCGCCGTCTCCGGGTCCCCGCTGTAGCTTCGCTCGAGCAGACCGAGCGCGAACTGACACAGCTCTGCGCTGGAGAGCATCGGATACGGCATGTAGACGGGCTCGAAGCGGTCCGAGAGCCGCTGCGCCAGGAGCTGGAGCAGCAGCGTCTTGCCGATTCCGGTGGGCCCCTCGAGACACGAAATCGCGCCGGACTCCAGCGCGGCGGTCATCTGCTCGAGCGCGCGCTCGCGATCCGCGCTCGGGACGTAGGCCGCCGGATCCGAGGTGAGCGCGAAGGCTTCCGTGGTGGCGGGCCGCCCGTTGCTCATCGCTTCGCTCCGGGCGGGAGCGTTCCCTCCATCGCGCGCCATCGCCACTGCCGTTCGCCGTCGCCGAGCGCCGGGAAGTCGATCACCTCGAGCACCCAGCGCGTCTCGGGCGGAAAGCTGCGCTCGACCACCAGCGGCGGATCGAGTCTCACGACGACCCGCGCGGCGTTGAAGGGCGTCGCGATCGGCGCTCCGCCCGTCTCGCTGCAGCCCCACACGGCCGAGTCTGCGCCCGCGCGCTCGGCGCAGAAGCCGACCGGTGGCCGCGCCGGCGGCGGCGTGAACGGCAGAGTCGGAAGCTCGACCTTCGCCAGGCAGTCGGGCGCCGGCGCCGGACCGAGCACCACGAGATCGAGTCGCATGCCCCGGCGCGCGAGCGCGTCCGCGGCGCCGCAGAGCGATGCCTCGCAGCCGTCGTCGAGCGCGGTCCACGCGACGACACGAGTCGGAGTCGACACCGGGGCGCCCTGCGCCTCCGCGAAGTCGCTGAGCGCGGCGGCCAGCGACCCCTGCCCCAGCGGCGCCAGCCCATCGAGCGCGACCCGCGCGGCCGCGTCGGACCCGGCACCGGGACGCGCCAGCGGACGCGCGGAGCTGCCGCAGCTCGCGCCGCGCTCGCCACCGACGGCGCGCAGCTCGACCGACGCGCCGTCGGGCAGGTCTGCGAGCCAGCGGCGCGCCGACGCGCGCGCCGCATCGAGGTAGACGATGCCGCTCGGGTCGCGCCGCGACATCGACTGCGTCGCGTCGACGAACGCCACGGCGCGCAGCGACTCGACGCGCGCGGGCGGCGCCGCGAAGCCGCGCAGCACGTCGAGCGCGACGAGCGCGGGCTGGCCGGGAGTCTCCGGCGGAGGCGGCGCGCACGCGAGCGCGGCACACGCCAGGAAAGCGAGTCCGAGCCGCCTCATCGTCCCCCCTCCTGGCGCACCGCCTCGAGCGCGCGCCGGACCTTCGGTGAGGTGTCGGGATCGAGCTTCAGGGACGGATCGGCGTCGAGCGCACGCCGCAGACTCGCGTGGGCCGCGTCGTCCCGGCCGAGCGCGAGCTCCGCCGTCGCGGCCAGGACCTCGAGCTGCGCGGTACGCGGTGCTCGCTTCTTCTGCGGAAGGGTCGTCAGCTCGCGGCGCGCGCGCTCCGCGCTCGAGAGCGCCGCGTCGAAGCGGGCGGCGCGGACGTTCGCGGCGGTCTCGGCGACCAGCGCGTCGGCGGCGGCAGTCGACGGCGGGGGCGGCGCGGCAGGTGGGCGCGCGGCGCGAGCCGGCGGCTGCGGCACCGACACTGCGACCGGCGCGGAGAGCGAGCGCCAGGGATCGTGGCCCGCCAAGGTCACCTCGCCACGCAGCAGCTCCGGCCGGTGCACGGTGACGGCCGGCAGCGTGGCGAGACTTCGGCGCGCCAGGTCGGTGTCGCCGGGAGCGAGGCAGGCGGCGTGCACCCAGATCGAGCGTGCGCGCGCGGGATCGTCGGGATCGAGCGCGAGCGCCGCGGCGGACAGCTCGCGGAGACGGAGGGTGGCCCAGCGCGCTCGCGTCGCATCGTTGTCGAGGACGGTCGGCAAGGGCTTCGGCTCGTCGGGCCACGGCGCGCATGGCGCCTGCGCGGCGGCCGATCCGGAGAGCAGCCATGCGGCGACGGCGCCCGCGAGGCGCAGGCCGATTGCAGCGCGGAGCGGCGCTTGACCCTCGACCACGCACCCCCCTACCTTCCCGCCGCCGTTCATGTAGCCGATCCGCGCGGAGGTTGTCGTGTCGCAGGAGAGGCCCGTCCGGCGCCCAGTCAGCCGGATCGAGATCCGCCTCCAGGTCGGCGAGGGGCTGCTCGCAGCATCCGACGATCCCTTGTTCCTGGGAATCGCGGGGCCGTGCGGCCGGGAATTCCGGCTGGAGCTCGCGCACGGACGCTCGCTTCGCCGGGGCGCCGAGGATCACTACGTGCTCGGTCCGAAGGGCGAGCCCTCCACCAACGTGAAGCACCCCGAGCTCAACGATCCGACCGAGCCGAGCATCGACGCCGACGCGATCGCCGGCGTGTACCTGCGCAAGGGCACCGATCCGATCCCCAACGTGCGGGCGGTCGGCGAGCTCGACGATCGCCTCCAGGTGGTCGCGGCGACGGTGGAAATCCACGCCGAGGACGGGGCGAGCCCGATCCGCTTCGGCCGCCGCGGTCCGATCTGGCTGGGGCTGGCTTCGGGACTCCGCTTCGAGCTGGCGCGCCTGTCCGGCACGCCGTGAGCTCGCGACGCGGAGTGGTGTCGTGGCTCGTCGCGCTGGCCGCCGCCGGATCTGCGCTCGCAGGGGGCGGCGCGACGCCGGGCTCGTACTGTCCGCTACCCGCGCCGGGCGAGCAGCCGGCCTGCCTTGCGCCGGCGCGCGCGGCCTTCGGCGACTACTTCCGCGCGCTCGATCGCGGCGCGCTGGCCGATGCGGACGCGGCGACGCTCGAGGCCGCCATCGCGCAGGGCGCCGCCGCGGACCACGCGTATCTGGCGCTCTCGTCGCTGGCGCACGGCTACTACGAGCTCGCGCGGCTCGAGGCCGAGCGACCCGAGCAGGATCCCGAGGTCGCGCTGCGCCTCGCGCGCTGGAACGACCTGCTCGAGCACGCCTACGCCGCGAGCCCCGACGACGACCGCTACCGCGCCGCGGTGAGACAGGCCGCGGAGGAGCTGCGCGCACGCGCTCCCGTGTCGCTCCCGTGTCGCGACGAGCGCGGCAACGCGAGCTCGTGCAGCTCCACCGAGAGCGTGCTGCGGAGCATCGACGCGGCCGACGAGCGCGCGGGCATGCGCGGCGCGCTCGAGCGACTGCTGCGGCGATTCCTTCCGGAGGGGGCTTCGTGAGGACCTGGCTCCGCCGCGTGCTGCACGCCGCGCTCCTCGACGCGGACACCTTCGAGGAGATCGAGGCCGATCGACGCGCGCTCGGTCAAGCGGCCGTCGTCGTGCTGCTCGGGTGCGCCGCGGTCGCGGCGGCGAGCGCGTGGCACGGGATCCAGGCCGGCTTCGCCTCGGATCGATTGATCTTCCAGGTGCTGCTCGCCGCGCTCGAGCCGCTCGCGCTCTGGATCGGCGGCTCGGCCTTCGCCTACATGGTCGGCGCGACCTTCCTGCGCGGTCCGGAGACGCGCACCGACTTCGCCGAGGTGCTGCGCACGACCGGCTTCGCGTTTGCTCCGGGTCTGCTGCGCGCGCTCGCGGTCGTCCCGCCCGCGACGCTCGGACTCTCGATCGATCTCGTCGCGCGCGCCTGGACCTTTGCCGCGGTCGTGGTCGCAATCCGACAGGCGCTCGACTTCGACACCGTGCGCGCGATCGGCACCTTTGGCGCCGCCGCGGTGCTCCTGTGGCTGGTGCTCTGGGGCGCGTCGATCGCGCCGCTTCCGTTCTGAAGTTCAGAGCATCGCGCGGATCGCCGAGAGCTCCTCGCGGATGTGGCGATAGCGCGCGCGGTCGCCGCTCTCGAGCGCGAGACTGCCCGTCTCGAGCGCGCGCCCGACGCCCATCTCGCGCAGCTTCTGTCGCGCTCCGGCGATCGTGTAGCGCTGCTCGTAGAGGAGCTTCTTGATCAGCTGGATGATCTCGACGTCGCGCTGCCGGTAGAGGCGCTGCTTCGAGCGCGACTTCTGTGGGCTCATCCAGCGGAACTCCGACTCCCAGTAGCGCAGCACGTACGGCTTGATGCCCGTGATGCGCCCGACCTCGCCGATGCGGTAATAGCGTTTTTCCGGCGGACCCTCTCCGCCGCTCGCGACCCGACTCGCGTGCTCCGACATGCACCCCCCATCTCGTCTCGCGCCTAGCGCGATGCGCTGCTCGTCTCCCCGCCGCGACCGCTCGCCACGGTCGATTCCTCGTTCAACAGGTTCTTCAGCACGAGGCTCGGCTTGAAGGTCAGGACCTTCCGCGCCTCGAGCAGGATCTCCTCCCCGGTCTGCGGATTGCGGCCCTTGCGCGAGTTCTTGTCGCGCACCACGAAGTTGCCGAAGCCGGAGATCTTCACCTTCTCGCCGCGCGAAAGCGTCTCTTTGATCGCCTCGAAGACCTTCTCCACGAGCTCCGCGGATTCCTTCTTCGAGAACCCCACCTGCTCGTAGATCTGCTCGACGATCTCGGCCTTGGTCATGCTCCCTCCCATGGGCTCACCGAAGCTCGGCGCCGAAGCGCGAGGAAAGCGCGCGCACTACCTGATCCATGGCCCGATTCACCTCCGTGTCGACGAGGGTTCGATCACTTCTCTGGAACACCAGGCGGAAGGCGATGCTCACGCGGCCGGGGGGCAGGCCCGCGCCTTCGTATCGGTCGAAGAGCTCGACGGACACGAGATCCGATCCCGCCTGCTTGCGGATCTCCTCCTGCAGATCTCCGGCGGCCTGATGTCGATCGATCAGTACCGCGAGATCGCGTCGGATCGCGGGTTCGCGCGACGGCTCGCGGAAGAGCGGACGCGACACCGCCACCGACGCGAGCGCGCCGAGATCGATCTCGACGAGAGCGGCCGGCGCGTCGAGCTCGAAGTCGCGCAGCAGCTCGGGATGCAGCTCGCCCACCGAGCCGATCGGGATCGGTCGCCCCGAGACCGCGATCTCCGACTGAGCCCCCGGGTGCAGGTACGCCACATTCCCCCCGCGCCGCAAGCATGCCTCATAACCCAGCCCGGTGAAAAGCCTTTCTGCGATTCCCCGTGCCTCGAAGAAGAGCGGCGGGGGCTCGGGCGGGTCCCACAGGCGTCGGTCCCGGCCCCGCGTGACCAGCGCCGCGAGCTGGAGCGGCTCGTCCGGCATCGCCTCGCCCGGTCGGGGCACGAACACCCGGCAGATCTCGAAGACGGCCACGCGGTCGACCTGACGGCTCCGGTTCTGGCGGGCGACGCGCAGCAGCGATGGCAGGAGCGTGGTGCGGAGCCGCGAGTCCTGCTCCTGCACCGGATTGAGAATGTGGAGGCCGACGCGTCGCGGATCCCGTTCATCGAGCCGCAGCCGCTCGAGCTCATCGGCCGCAACGAAGGGCATCGTCATCATCTCGGTGAGACCGAGGCCCGCGAGCACGGTGCGCGCGCGATCCGCGATCCGATATCCGGCCGGAAGCTTCGCGGGCACGACCTCCGCGACCGGCAGACTCGTCGGGATGCGGTCGTAGCCGTAGAGGCGCGCGACCTCCTCGGCCAGATCCTGCGGAAGCGCGAGGTCGTTGCGGTGCGACGGGATCGCGCAGCGGAGCGCGTCCTCGCCCTGCGCGGCGCTCTCGATGCCGAGACGGGCGAGCAGCGAGGCCGCCTCCTCGCGCGAGATCGAGGTGCCGAGCAGCCGGTTCATGCGCGCGACGTCGAGCAGGACCTCGCTCTGCACGGGCGGCGGCGCGCCCCGCACGTCGATGCGTCCGGGCGCCACCGCGCCGCCCGCGAGTTCGGCGACGAGGCGAGCCGCGCGGTCCGCGCCGCGGACGATCCCCTCGCGGTCGACGCCACGCTCGAAGCGATACGACGCTTCACTGTGGAGGCCGTGGCGGCGCGCGCTGCGCCGCACGCTCGCCGGCAGGAACTGTGCGCTCTCGATCAGGATGTCCGTCGTGGTCTCGGTCACCTCGCTCTCGGCGCCGCCCATCACGCCGGCCAACGCCACCGCGCGCTCGGCGTCTGCGATCACGAGATCCGACGGGTCGAGCGCGCGGTCGACACCATCGAGCGTCACGAGGCGCTCGCCCGGATACGCCCGCCGCACGCGCACCTCGGCGCCCCGCAGCTTCGCGAGGTCGAACGCGTGGATCGGCTGGCCGAGCTCGAGCAGCACCTGATTGGTCGCGTCGACGACGTTGTTGATCGAGCGGAAGCCCGAGGCCTCGAGCCGACGGCGCAAGCAGTCGGGCGTGGGGCTGATCCGCACGCCGCGAACGATCCGGGCGGAGTAGCGCCAGCAGAGATCCGGCGCATCGATCCGCACGCGCGCGGCCTGCGCGCCTGGCGCTCCCGACTCGAGCGGCGTCGCATCGGGGATCCGCAAGGTCGCGCCGAACAGCGCGCGCACCTCGCGCGCGATACCGAGCAGCGACGCGGCGTCGCCGCGGTTCGGCGTGAGCCCGATCTCGATCACCGCGCCCTCGCCGCCGAGGAGCTCCGAGAGCGGGCGGCCGATCGGGGCGTTCGCGTCGAGCACGAGGATGCCCTGGTGCTCTCCGCCGAGACCGAGCTCGCGGCGCGAGCAGATCATGCCCTCCGACACTACGCCGCGGAGCTTCGCCTTCTTGATCTTCGTGCCGTCGGGCAGCCGCGCGCCGGGCAACGCGACCGCCACCTTCTGGCCGGCTGCGACGTTCGGCGCGCCGCAGACGATCGTGCGCGCGGTGCCGTCCGCGACATCCACCTGACACACCGAGAGCTTGTCCGCGTCCGGGTGCCGCTCGCAGCGCTCCACCCGGCCGATCCGGATCTCCGAGAGATCCGGGCCCTCGTCCTGCACCGTGACGTCCTCGAAGCCCGCGAGCTCGAGGCGGCGCGCCAGCTCCGCGGCCGGCGGCAGCGGGACGAACTCGGCCAGCCACGCGAGCGGCAGGCGCATCAGATCTGCTCCAGCACGCGCACGTCGCCTTCGAAGAGATGGCGCAGGTGCGGAATGCCGTACCGGCGCGACGCGGTCCGGTCGATGCCCATGCCGAACGCGAAGCCCTGGTAGCGCATCGGATCGATGCCGCAGCGCTCGAGCACGCGCGGATGGATCATCCCGCAGCCGCCCCACTCGACCCAGCCGGTCTCGGAGCACATGCGGCAGCCCTGCTTCTTGCACAGCTCGCAGGAGTAGTCGAGCTCGGCCGACGGCTCGGTGAAGGGGAAGTGGTTGGCGCGGAAGCGCAGCTCGACGTCCTCGCCGAAGAGGTGGCGACCGAAGGCGACGAGCACGCCCTTCAGATCGGCGAAGCGCACGCGCTCGTCGACCAGGAATCCTTCGATCTGGTTGAACATCGGCGAGTGTCGCGGCGAGAGGTCGTGGCGGTAGACGCGGCCGATCGCGACGAAGCGGAACGGCGGCGTGCGTCCCGTCATCGCGCGGATCTGGACGTTCGAGGTGTGCGTGCGGAGCAGCGATCCGCCTTCGAGGTAGAAGGTGTCCTGCATGTCGCGCGCGGGATGGTCGGGCGGGATGTTCAGCGCCTCGAAGTTGTTCCAGTCGGTCTCGACCTCGGGCCCTTCCTCGAGCGAGAAGCCGAGCGAGGTGAAGAACTGGAGCATGTCGCGCACCACGTGCGTGATCGGATGCAGGTGGCCCGCCGGCGGCGCCGCGCCCGGCAAGGTCGTGTCGAGCCGATGCTGCGCGAGCGACGCGTCCGCCGCAGCGCGCGCGAGCGCCTCGCGACGCAGGGCGACGGCGGCCTCGATCTCGTGCTTGGCGCGGTTGGCCGACTCGCCGGCCGCAGCGCGCTCGGACGGCGACAGCGAGCCGATGCCGCGGAGCAGCAGCGAGAGCGGACCCTTCTTGCCGAGGAAGCGCGCGCGCACCTCCTGCAGGGCCTGCTCGCTCGGAGCCGCTGCGATGGCCTCACGCGCCTCGCGCAGCAGCCCCTCGAGGTCGGCGGACGGCGATGCCACGGGCGCGTGTCAGGCGGCGGCCTTGGATTTCGCCAGTCGCGCCAGCTCTGCGAAGGCCTTCGGGTCGGCCAGCGCGAGCTCCGCCAGGATCTTGCGGTCCACCTCGAGCCCCGCCTGCGAGAGTCCGTGCACGAGCCGGCTGTAGGACAGCCCGTGCTCGCGGGCGGCAGCGTTGATCCGCGCGATCCAGAGCTTGCGGAAATCACGCTTCCGCTGCTTGCGGTCTCGATAGGCGTAGCGCCAGCCGCGCTCGACGGCCTCGCGCGCGCTCTTCAGCAGACGGCCGCGGGCGCCGTAGTTGCCCTTCGCCGCGTCGAGAATGCGCTTCCGTCGCTTCTTCGCGGCGACGCCGCGCTTCACTCGTGCCATGACCGACTCCTCGCCCGCGCGCGCGGGCGTCCTGCCTCAGAGATTGGTGAGCATCTGTTCGAGGCGACCTTTGTCGGCCCCGGAGACGAGCGCGGGCTTGCCGAGGCGCCGCTTCCGCTTGCTCGACTTCTTCGTGAGGATGTGCCGCTTGTGGCTGTGCGACCGCACGATCTTCCCCGTGCCGGTCTTCTTGAACCGCTTGGCCGCGCCGCGGTGCGTCTTCATCTTCGGCATCGTCATTCTCCTCCGGCTGCACCGGCCTGCGCCTGCGCCGATTCGCTCGATCTCGCGTCCGCCTCCGCGAGCTTCGCGGCCGCTTTCGCTGCGGCCTTCTCCTGCCGCGCCATCTGTTCGATCACTTCGCGATTCGGCACCAGGATCATCGACAGGAGGCGTCCTTCCATCCGCGGCAAGCTCTCCACTACCGCGATCGGTCCGAGCAGCTCCACCACGCGGTCGAGCTGCTTGCGCCCGATCTCGCGATGCACCAGCTCGCGCCCTCGATACATCACTGTGATCTTCACCTTGTCGCCGTCGAGCAGGAAGCGACGCGCGTTCTTCAGTTTGAAGTCGAGATCGTGCTGATCCGTGCGCGGCCGCAGCTTCACCTCCTTGAGGCTTGCCGTGTGGCCCTTGCCCTTCCCCGACTTCTTCTTCTGCTCGTACTTGTACCGCCCGTAGTCCATGATGCGGCACACGGGCGGCCGGGCGGCCGGCGCGACCTCCACGAGGTCGAGACCGACTTCCTCGGCCTTCTGGATCGCGTCGTCGGGAGTCATCACGCCGAGCTGCTGTCCCTCGGCATCGATGACCCGGATCTCGGGAGCGCGGATCATGCGATTGATCCGCGGACCGTCATCCTTCCTGGGCTGTCGCTTGAACTCGGCGATACGTCATTCCTCCGAAAGCGGTCGCGCGCTGCGCCGCCCGACGCCGGGAGTCCGCGGCGCTCGCGCCGCTCTGGCGCGCATCCGCTGCGGCGCATCGAGCGCGCCGCACGAGGTGACTCCTGCCCGCGTCTGGCCGTGCCGCTGCCGGCGCAACCGGGTGATCATGAACGCGGGTGAGACATGCGAAGAAGAAATCCGATTGGCTGAAGTTGCGTGACGCTCGATCGCGGCGTCGACCTGGTAGGCACGGGCGGGATTGAACCGCCGACCCCCACCGTGTCAAGGTGGTGCTCTAGCCACTGAGCTACGTGCCTGGATCTCCGGATCCCGTCCCGACCGGCGCGCTTCTCGAGCTCGAGATGCGGCAGGTCGTCCAAGACCGCGCACCGAATACCGTTTTCGCCGACGAGTGTCAATTGCTTGCCGCGCCTTCGGCGGCCGGGTCGGCGGGTGCGGCCGACGGAGCAGCCGCGTCGGGCGACGTCCACTCGACGAGGAGCGCGACGGCGCCCTCGTGGTCCGACGTCGCGGGCGAGAGGTGGAGCTCCGGAGGCGCGGCGGACTGGAGCGCCGCGGCCAGCGAAGCCTCCGACGGACCGCCCTCGACCGAGAGCACGACCTCGCCGCCCCGTCGGAACTCGACGGGCAGCGCCTTGCGCGCACCGAGCTTCTCGACGAGCAGTCGCCGCACGCTCGCGAGCGCGCGGTAGTCGCGGACGTTCTCGAGCACGAGCAGGACGCGAGCGCCATTGGCCGTGCTGGCCGGCGACGCGAGCAAGCCCGCCGCGCGGAGCTTCTCGGCGATGTGCGTCGCGTCGACCTGCACCTCGACCACGACCGCGTACTCCTTCTCCGAGCCGCCGGGCGCAGGCGAGGACACCGCGCGCAGCCCGCGATCTTCGAGGATTCTGTAGCGCGTGGCGTAGTCGAGCGGATCCGTGCCGAGCGCGCGCGCGAGCTCGGGGGCGATCGCCGCGGGATCCACCTTCGCGTCGGCGGGCGCGTCCTTCGCCGGCTTCGGCGCGTCGGGCGCGAGATCCTGCGCGACCTGCTCCACCGCGCGCGCGACGGCGGCGCGCACGGCCAGGGTGCGCGGCGCCGTCTTCCCGGAAACCTTCGCGTCGATCGGCACGACCCCGGTCGCCTCGACCCGACGGAGATCGGCCGCGCCCGCGGCGCCGGCCGCGAGCCACGCGAAGAGCAGCGCAGCCGCCGGGCGCCTCACAGCGACAGCTCGGTCACGTTGCGCCCGAAGAGCGCGTCGACGTCGCGGCGCAAGGTCGGGTCGGGCCGCACCCCACGCACTGACGACACCGTCACCACCGTCTCGCTCTCCTCGGGGATCACGACGTGCAGGGTGACGCCGCATTCGCCGGGCCGCGACTCGAGCAGCCGACGCAGCGCGGTCAGCCGATCCGCGGTCGCCTCCTCCGCGCGGATCCGCACGCGCAGCGCACTCGCGAGCTTCTCCTCGGCGCGCTCGAGCTCGACCACGTCGCGCACGAGGATCTTCGGCGGATCGCCCGATTCGAGCGTTCCGGTGACCAGCAGCGGTCGCGGACCCTGCGCGGCGTCACCCTCCGCCGCGCTCTTCAGCACCGACGCGCAGCGCGCGTAGGGCTCCTGGAACAGCACGAGGTCGAAGCTGCCCTCGAGGTCCTCGAGCTTCGCGAACGCCATCAGCGCGCCGCGCCGTGTGCGCGTCTCGCGCAGCGCGGTGACGATGCCGCCGACGCGCACGTCCCGGCCCTCGCGGCCGTCGGTGTCGCCGCCGTTCGTGTCGGTGAAGCGCCGCAGCTCGGCCGCGACGGCGGCGAGCGGATGCCCCGTGACGTAGAAGCCGAGCACCTCCTTCTCGCCCTCCAGCCGTTGGCGATCCGTCCACTCGGCGGCGTCGGCGAGCGCGGGCTCGACGCGCGGGCTCCCGGGCGCCGCGCCGAAGAGGCTCTCCTGCCCGATCTCGCGATCGCGCTGCGAGGCAGCGCCGGACTCGAGCGCCGCGTCGAGGCTCTGCCACACGCGCGCGCGTGACGGGTGCAGCGGGTCGAAGGCGCCGCACTTCACCAGGCTCTCCACCACGCGCCGGTTCACGCGCCGGCCGTCGATGCGCGCGGTGAAGTCGAAGAGGCTGCGGAACGGTCCCTCGGCGGCGCGCGCTTCGAGGATCGAGTCGATTGCGCCGTCGCCCACGTTCTTGACGCCCGCGAGCCCGAAGCGGATGCCTTCCGGCACGACCGTGAAGTCACGCGCGCTCTCGTTCACCGAGGGTGGCAGGATCGCGATCTCGAGCTGATGCGCGTGCGCGATGTAGCGCGAGAGCTTGTCGTGGTTGCCGGCCTCGGTCGTGAGCAGCGCCGCCAGATACTCGCGCGGGTGGTTCGCGCGCAGGTACGCCGTCTGGTAGGTGATCAGCGCATACGCCGTCGAGTGTGACTTCGCGAAGCCGTAGCCCGCGAACGCGTCCATCAGCTTGAAGACCTCTTCGGCCTTGCGCCGGTCGATCCCGCGCGCGACCGCGCCTTCGACGAAGCGCTGCCGCTGCTGCGCCATCTCCTCGGGCTTCTTCTTGCCCATCGCGCGGCGCAAGAGGTCTGCCTCGCCGAGGCTGTAGCCCGCAAGCCGGTTCGCGATCTGCAGCACCTGGTCCTGGTAGACGATCACGCCGAGCGTCTCGGCCGTCAGCTCCTCGATCTCGGGCAGCAGGTAGACGACCTTGGTGAGGCCGTTCTTGCGGTTGATGTAGTCGTCGACCATGCCCGAGTCGAGTGGACCCGGGCGATAGAGCGCGACGATCGGGATCAGCTCCTTGAAGCTCCGCGGCTTCAGCTTCACCACCAGGTCGGTCATGCCGTCCGACTCGACCTGGAACACGCCCTCGGTGTCGCCCGACGAGAGCATCTCGTAGGTCGCGGGGTCGTCGTAGGGAATGCGCTCGATGTCGAAGTCGGGGCGTCCGCCTTCACGCACGCGGCGCTCGGCGTCGGCGATCGTGGTGAGCGTGCGGAGCCCGAGGAAGTCGAACTTGATGAGGCCGAGCTTCTCGACGCAGCGCATGTCGTACTGCGTGACGACGTCTCCCGACTTCGGATCCTTGTAGAGCGGCACCGTCTCGATCAGCGGCTTCGTGCCGATCACGACGCCGGCGGCGTGCGTCGAGGCGTGGCGCGTGAGCCCTTCGAGTCGCTGCGCCGTCTCGAACAGTCGCGCGACCTGGCCGTCGGCCTCGATGCGCGCGCGCAGCTCGGGCGACTGCTCGACGGCCTCCTTCAGGCTGATGCCGAGCGTCTCGGGGATCAGCTTGGCGATGCGGTCGACGTCGCCGTAGGGCATGCCGAGCACGCGGCCCACGTCGCGCACCGCGGCCTTCGCCTGCAGCTTGCCGAAGGTGATGATCTGCGCGACGCGGCGGCCGTCGTCGCCGTCGCCGTCGTACTTCTCGGCGACGTAGCGGATCACCTGATCGCGCCCCTTCATGCAGAAGTCGACGTCGATGTCGGGCATGCTGACCCGCTCCGGATTCAGGAAGCGCTCGAAGATGATGTCGTAGGCGATCGGATCGACGCCGGTGATGCCGAGGCCGTAGGCGACGAGGCTGCCGGCCGCGGAGCCGCGCCCCGGACCAACGGGGATGCGGTGCCGGCGCGCGTAGTCGATGAAGTCCGCGACGATCAGGAAGTAGCCCGCGAAGCCCGTCTTGTTGATCACGCCGAGCTCGTGACGCATGCGCGCGTCGTACTCGGCGTGCTTCGCGGGGATCGGCTCGTCCGGCGCGAGCCCGAGCCGAGCCCGTAGGCCAGTCCACGCCTGGCGCGCGAGCACGCCCTCGCGCGTCTCGCCGGCCGGCACCTGGAACTCCGGCATGTGGTAGGAGCCGCCGAGGTCGAGCTCGAGCTTGCAGCGCTCCGCGATCTCGAGGCTGTGCTCGACGGCGGACGGGTGATCGCGGAAGAGCTCCCGCATCTCGTCGCCGTCCTTCACGTAGAAGCCCTGGCCGTCGAACTTGAAGCGCGCCGGGTCGTCGAGGTTCTTGCCCGTGCCGATGCAGAGCAGTGCCTCGTGGTGCGCGTGGTCGCCCGCCTCGAGGTAGTGCGCGTCGTTGGTCGCGACCAGCGGCAGCTTCAGGTCCTGCGCCATCTTCGCGAGCTCGGCGTTGACCTGATCCTGCGCATCGATGCCGTGGCGCTGGATCTCGAGGTAGTAGCGCCCCGGGAAGATCGAGCGGAACTCCTCGACCAGACCCCAGGCGGTGTCGACCTGACGGTTCAGGATCGCGCGGTTCACGAGCGACGAGAGGCAGCCGGAGGTCGCGATCAGGCCCTCGCTGTGCTCGCGCAGCAGCGAGAGATCGATGCGCGGCCGGTAGTAGAAGCCCTCGAGATAGCCCTTCGAGACTAGGAACATCAGGTTGCGGTAGCCGGTCTCGTCCATCGCGAGGAGCAGCAGGTGGCTGATCGCGTCGAAGCCCCCCTCGTCGCGTTCGCGCCGCTCGCGCTCGAAGCGCGAGCCCGCCGCGACGTAGACCTCGCAGCCGAGGATCGGCTTCACCCCGTGCTTCTGCGCCGACTCGTAGAACTCGACCGCGCCGAAGAGGTTGCCGTGGTCGGTCAGCGCCACCGCCGGCATCCCGACGGCGCGCGCGCGCTCGAACAGCGGGTCGATCTTGATGGCGCCGTCGAGAAGCGAGTACTGGCTGTGGAGGTGGAGGTGGACGAACGGGCTCGGCGCCACGCCTACTCCCACTCGATCGTGGAGGGTGGCTTGGAGGAGACGTCGTACACCACGCGGTTGATGCCCTTCACCTCGTTGATGATGCGCGTCCCGATCGCGCGCAGCACGCCTTCCGGCAGCGCGGCCCAGTCCGCCGTCATCGCATCCTGCGAGGTGACGCAGCGCACCGCGATCGCGTGCTCGTAGGTGCGCGCGTCGCCCATGACTCCGACGCTCTGCACCGGCAGGAAGACCGCGAAGGCCTGCCACAGCGAATCGTAGAGGCCGGCGCGCCGGATCTCCTCGATCACGATCGCGTCGGCCGCGCGCAGCGCCCGCAGGCGCTCCTCGGTCACCTCGCCCACCACGCGGATCGCGAGGCCCGGACCCGGGAAGGGATGGCGGCCGACGAGCGCTTCGGGCAGCCCGAGGCGTCGTCCGACCTCGCGCACCTCGTCCTTGAAGAGCTCGCGCAGCGGCTCGATCAGCGAGAGCCGCATGCGCTCGGGCAGCCCGCCGACGTTGTGGTGCGTCTTGATCGTCGCCGACGGCCCGCGCACCGACACGCTCTCGATCACGTCCGGGTAGAGCGTCCCCTGCACCAGGAAGTCGACACCGCCGAGTCTCGCGGCCTCCTCTTCGAAGATCTCGATGAAGAGGTGCCCGATGATGCGGCGCTTCTTCTCGGGATCGGTGACGCCGCGCAGCGCGCCGACGAAGCGCTCCTCGGCGCGCACGGTGCGGACCCGCATGTGGCGCTGATCGCGGAAGAGCCCCTCGATCTCCTCGCGCTCGCCCGCGCGCAAGAGGCCGTTGTCGACGAAGATGCAGGTGAGCTGCTCGCCGACCGCGCGGTGCACGAGCGCGGCGGCGACCGAGGAGTCGACGCCACCCGACAGCGCGCAGACCACCGGCCTCGTGCCGACGCGCTCGCGGATGCGCCGCACCTCCTCTTCGATGAAGGCCTCCATCGTCCAGGAGCCCGCGCAGCCGCAGATGCGGTGCGCGAAGTTCGCGAGCATCTGCGCGCCACCCTGCGTGTGCGCGACCTCCGGGTGGAAGAGCAGACCCCAGATCGGGAGCTCGCGGTGGCGCACCGCCGCGAAGGGCGAGCTCTCGCTACGAGCGAGCACGCGGAAGCCGTCGGGCAGGCGCAGCACGCGGTCGCCGTGGCTCATCCACACGACCCGCTCGGCGCCGCCCGCGACGCCCTCGAAGAGCGGATCCTCCTGCTCCTGCTTCAGCAGCGCGCGCCCGTACTCGCGCGACTCGCCGCGCTCGATCACGCCGCCCATGCGCAGCGCCAGGATCTGCATGCCGTAGCAGATGCCGAGCACGGGGACGCCGAGTCGCGTCAGCGCGGGGTCGAGGTCCGGCGCGCCGGGATCGAGCGTGCTCGAGGGACCGCCCGAGAGCACGATGCCCGCCGGGTTCCAGGCGCGGATCGCATCCTGCGACAAGGATGGCCCGTGGATCTCGCAGTAGACGTGCTGCTCGCGCAGGCGCCGCGCGATGAGCTGCGTGAACTGCGAGCCGTAGTCGAGGATCAGGATGCGGTCGCGCTCGGCGCGAATCGGAGATTGCACGCTACTCGATCCGATAGTTGGGAGCTTCCTTGGTGATGATCACGTCGTGGACGTGGCTCTCCTGGAGCCCCGCCGACGAGATGCGCACGAAGCGCGCGCGCTCGCGCAGCTGCTGCAGATCCGGCGCGCCGACGTAGCCCATGCCGGAGCGCAGACCGCCGACGAGCTGATGGATGTTGCTCGAGAGATTGCCGCGATAGGGGATGCGGCCCTCGATGCCCTCGGGCACGAGCTTGCTCGAGTGCTCGATCTCGGCCTGGAAGTAGCGGTCGGCGCTGCCATCGGCCATCGCACCGAGCGAGCCCATGCCGCGGTACACTTTGTAGGAGCGGCCCTGATAGAGGACCACCTCGCCGGGCGCCTCGTCGGTGCCCGCGAAGAGCGCGCCGATCATGACCGTGGACGCGCCCGCGGCGAGCGCCTTCACGAGGTCGCCGGAGAACTTGATGCCGCCGTCGGCGATCACCGGCACGCCCGCGCGGCGCGCGACGCGCGCCGCGTCGAGGACCGCGGTGAACTGCGGCACGCCGACGCCCGCGACGACGCGCGTGGTGCAGATCGAGCCGGGGCCGACTCCGACCTTCACCGCGGAGACGCCCGCCTTGATCAGCGCCTCGGCGCCCTCGGCGGTCGCGACGTTGCCGCCGATGATCGGGAGCTGCGGGAACGTGCGGCGCAGTGCCACGACCTGGTCGAGCACGCGCTGCGAGTGACCGTGAGCGGTGTCGACCCCGATCACGTCGACGCCCGCGTCCACCAGCGCCTGCGCGCGCGGAATGCTGTCCTCGCCGACGCCGACGGCCGCTCCGCAGCGCAGCCGGCCGAGCGAGTCCTTGCAGGCGTCCGGGAAGCGCTCGCTCTTCTCGATGTCCTTGATCGTGATGAGACCGCGCAGGTTGCCCTGCCCGTCCACCACGAGGAGCTTCTCGATGCGGTGCTGGTGCAGAAGCTCCTTGGCGCGCTCCATGTCGGTGCCGGGCGGCACCGTCACAAGCCCGTCCTTCGTCATGTACCGCGAGATCGGCTGCTGCGTGTCGCGCACGAAGCGGAGGTCGCGGTTGGTGAGGATCCCGACCGCCTTGCCCTCGCGCACGATCGGCACGCCCGAGATCCGGTAGCGCGCCATCAGCTCGAGCGCCTCGTAGATGCGCTGCTCCGGCGCCATCGTGATCGGATCGACGATCATCCCCGACTCGGAGCGCTTGACCTTGTCGACCTCCGCGGCCTGCGCCTCGATCGAGAGGTTCTTGTGCACCATGCCGATGCCGCCGTTCTGCGCGAGGCAGATCGCGGTCTCGTGCTCGGTGACGGTGTCCATCGCTGCGGACACCAGCGGGATGTGGAGCTGGATCTCCGGCGTCAGCTCGGTGCGGACGTCGACCTGCGCAGGCAGCACCTCGCTCGCCCCCGGCACGAGCAGCACGTCGTCGAAGGTGAGGCCCTCGCGGATGAGCGGGTCCGTCATGGGGGTGCACCTGAGTTGCGGATGAGCGAAGGGCGTCGAAGTCGCCCTCGAACCCCCGCTCACCCCGTGGTCGCCGAGGGCCGCGCCGCTGCCCCGGGCGATGGGCGGCGAGTCTATGGCGCAGCCCCGCGGCGGTCAACCAATCGTGCACGCGAAGCGAGTGACCGTCGTCGTCGCGCAGGCGTATGATGGCTGTGATTCGGGGATGGGTTCGATGGAAGGAGGTCCCGTGGGACTCTTCGACGAACTCCCCGGCAATGCTGGGGGATCTCTCGCGAGCGACCCATCGAGAGCGATGCTCGTTCGCACGGCGATGATGCTCGCGCTGCTCGCCCTGCTCGCGTGCCACCGCGAGGGGAACTCCGAGTCGACTGCGCCGACCTCCGCGTCACCGCCCGTCTCGGCAGCGCCCGATCTGCCGGCGCGAGTCGCGTGGATCGAGCTCGGAAAAGCCGCCGACCCGAACGGCCGCGTGACGGCACCCTCTTCGCAGTTCACCCCGAAGGACACGATCTACGTCTCGGTGTTGACGGACGGACAGCTCTCGGGCTCTACCCTCAGCGCGCGCTGGACCTACGAGGACGGCCAGGTGGTCAGCGAGAACCGCGCACCGCTCGGCGCCGACCGCCAGGCCACGGAGTTCCACATCTCGAAGCCCGAGGGCTGGCCGACCGGGCGATACAAGGTAGAGATCGCGCTGAACGGCCAGCCCGCCGGATCGCGCGACTTCGAGGTGCAAGCGCCGTAGGCGCGCGCAGCGAGGCGGTGCCGAGCGGAGAATGTGGAACTACGGCGCGAGACGCGTCAACAGTCCATCGAGCGCGACGCGAAGCTGCTTCGGGTCGTCGAGCGAGAAGGTCGCGACGTGGCGCGTGTCCGCGAGGGCGAGCCGCTCGCAGAGATCGGCCGCCGTCGGCTCTCCCTTCTCCTGGAGCTGGAGATGGATCAGCCGCGCGCCCGGCAGCTCCGCGAAGCAGGACCGCACCTCGTGCAGCGCGGCGCACGAGTCGCGCGCCGAGCCCGCGTGCAAGAGCACCAGCGCGAGCGCTCCATGCGCGGCGAGCGGCCAGATCGGGGCGAAGCGCGGATCCGCGGAGACGGCGAGCCACTCGATGCCGCAATCGTCGTCGAGGTCGAGGCGCCCGAGCGGTCCGACACCGCGCAGCGGACCCGGCGGCGCGAGCGACGCGCCACCCGCGCGCGCGAGCAGCGCACCGAGCGCGCGCAGCGCGCCGTCCGACGCGGTCGCGACGAGCACCTTGGCGTCTGCGCCCTCCGCGGGCGCGCCGGTCGCGATCAGGCGATCGCGCAGCCGCGACGCGGCGGTCGCACTCGTCGCGTGTCGGCCGCGGCCGGGTCCCGGCCCGCGGCGCAGGTCGACGAGGCCGCGGCGCACCAGGGTCGAGAGCGTGCCGAGGACCTGGTAGTCCGGGAAGCTGCAGCGGTCGAGCACCTCGTCGATGCGGTCCGTGATCTCGAGGATCATCAACACTTCTTGCGTCAGCGGGTGCAGCACGGCCGGCAGTGAGGCGCGCGACACGCGCAGCCTCGCGCGCGCGCCGCGCGGGCGCAGCTCGGCGGCGAGCCGCTTCCACTCGGCGCCCTGACGCAACCCTTCGCGCAGCAGTGCCCGCGTCGGGCGGTCGATCGTCGTCTCCGTGGACTGCGTCTCCGGCCGGAAGGAGAAGCGGCCGCGATCCCAGCCGAGCAGGCGCAGGAAGGCCTTCTCGCCCTTCACGCTGCCGACGTGCGCGTGCACGACCTGTCCCTCGCGCAGGTGGATCGCGCCGCGCTGGCGACCGCGCCCGCGCCCGCGTGTCAGCTCGAGGCAGCCGGTCTGGAGGTTCACGTGGAAGAGCTCGAGCAGCTCGGCCGGGGTCAACGGCCCGAGCGAGCCCTCCATCGCGCCGGCGTCGGCAGCGTCGACGTCGCCATCGTGGGCGCGCTCGGCGCGGCGCTTCTCGAGGATCCCGAGCACGAAGTGCGCGATCGTCTCGGGATCGGAGTGGCCGGGGAGCACGCTGCCCTCGGCGGACGGCTCGGTCTGCTCGGCGTTGGCGATGAAGAGCATCGCGAGCGCGGCCGTGCGCGGGTTCGCGCGCAGGATCTGCGCGAGGCGCGGGCCGTCGATCAGCGGCAGCTCGATCTCGACGACGAGCGCCTCGGGCTGCAGCGCGAGCGCCTGCTCGAGCGCGCTCGCGCCGTGCAGCGCGATCGGCGCGCGCAGCCCCAGCGCCGCGCACGCGCGCGCGAGTCGCTCGCCGCGCGCCGGATCGCTGTCGGCGATGAGCACGGTACCCGGTCTTACGCCCTGCGCGCTCACGGCGTCACCCGAGCGTCGGCAGGCGCAGGTCGCGCTGCAGCCGGAACGCGAGCGCCTCGACGGTCTCGCGGTCGTTGGTGTGGAAGAGGCGGAGGCCCCGGGCTTCCGGTCGCTCCGCACACACGAGCGCGTAGGGTGCGCCGTCGCCGTAATGGATCGCGAAGGGCGGACAGCCCGGGAGCTGCTCGGGCGCAATCCAGGCGACACGCCCTTCCGGCGGGCGGCCGGCCGGCGGCGCGAGCACCACCACCTCGGTCGCGCCCTCGCTGGTGCGCCGCGCGTCGAAGGCGGCGAGCGCGGACGCGAGCGGCGCGCCCGGATGGAAGAAGAAGAGGTTGCGCTCGCGCGGATTCCGGCCGACCTCCGAGAGCGCGAAGCGCGCAAGCGCGGCCGCGGTCTCGGGCGGCTCGCACTGGCCCTCGCCCAGCATCCCGCCGAGCACCGCCGCGATACCGCTCTCGGCGAGACAGCGCTCCCACGCGCTCGCGGTCTCGTCGCGGGCCAGGCGCTGATCGAGTCGCCGCGCGAGCGACGGCCAGTCGCTCGCGTCGGAGGGGCAGCTCGCGACGCCAATGTGGACCTTCGCAGGAACGGCCTGAGCCCACTCGCGCACGCGCCGCTTGAAGGTGGCGGCGCCAAGCGCGTCGGTCTCCGCGAGCAGCACGAGGACCGACCCGTCCGGAGAGAGCGCCAGCAGGTCGGCCGCGCGCAGGCGAGTGCGGAGCGACGACACCAGCGCGTCGCGGGCCGCCGCCCGAGCGGAGTCCTCTCCGTCGCGCTGCGTGCGCAGCCGCGCGACCGAGAAGCTGCGCCCGAAGCGCGCGGATCGCTCGATTTCCCGCTGCACGACGTCCTGGAGCAGCTCGATGCGGTGCGCGCCGGTGGCGGGATCCTGCTGCGCGCGGCGCAGCGCGTCGCGCAGGTGCCAGGCGTTCCGCAGCGCCACCTCGGCGAAGCTCGCGAGGCGCTCCGCGCAGCCCCGATCCACCTCGTCGAAGGACGTGCCGCCGCGCTTGTCGCTCACGCGCGCCAGCCCGACCGCACGGCCTCCCGATCGGAGCAGCACCCAGAGCACATGGCGCGCAGCCTCGTCGGGCCGCGCGTCGACCTCGCCGCTGCAGGTCGCGGCGCCCTCGCGCAGCGGCTTCGGGAGATGCGCGAGCGCGATCTCCTCGGGCTCGTCGCTCCCGCGCACGAGCCCGTGCACCGCCGCGAGCACGAGCACGTCTTGCTGCGTGTCGGAAGCGAGCCACAGCGCCGCGCTGTCGGCGTCGAGCTCGCCGGCCAGACTCTCGAGGATCTTCTCGGCGAGCGCCTCGATCGAGAGCGTCGAGAACATGGAGAGGGCTCGCGCGAACAGCGAGCGCTCGGCCATGTACTCGATGTTCTCGGCGAGCAGGCGATCGCGCTCGGCGTGAAGGCGCCGGCGCTGCAGGATCGAGTCGAGCGCCGCGGCGAGCGCGTCGCGGTCGAAGGGCTTCAGCAGGTACTCGCTCGCCCCGAGCTTCATCGCATCGACCGCGCTGCGGACGTCGACCACGCCGGTCACGACGACGACGTCCTGCTCGGGGTCGGTCGCCTTGATGCGGCGGACGAGATCGGTGCCGTTCATGCCGGGCATCACGAGGTCGGTGACGACCACGTCGAAGCGCTCCCGCTCGAGAGCGGCGACCGCCTCCTCGCCGCTGCTGACCGCCAGCACCTCGTAGCCCTCGTGCGCGAGGAGCCCGGTGATCAGCTCGCGGAAGTAGCGCTGATCGTCGACGGCCAGCACGCGGCCCTTGGCCATTTCGGCCCTCCGCGGGCCGCCCGCCGGCTCGAGCCGGGCGCGACCGGCCCAGCGCGCCTCATCGGCCGGCGGGAGCGCGAGCTACAGCGCGACCGGCTCGGCGATCAGCGAGTGCGGCGTGGCCTCGAGCACGCGCACCGGGAGGAGCGAGCCCGGGGCCAGGAGGGCATCCGCCGTCACTGCGAGGTTTACCACGCGATGGTAGGGATCGCGGCCCGACGCCTGGCCGCCGCGCCGGCTCTCGCCTTCGACGAGCACCTCGGAGACCGCGCCAACCCGCGAGCGGTGGTAGCGGAGGGTCAGCTCGCGCTGAACGTCCTGCAGCTCTTCGAGCCGCGCGCTCGCCGTGCTCGGATCGACCGGGTCGTCGAAGCTCGCGGCGCGGGTGTTCGGCCGCGGCGAGTACTTGAAGGAGAAGCTGTCGACGAAGCCGATGTCGCGAACCAGCGCCAAGGTGGCGGCGAAGTCGGCGTCGGACTCGCCCGGGAAGCCGACGATGAGGTCGGTGGTCACGACGAGATCCGCGCGCGCGGTGCGGAGGCGATCGACCAGGCGGCGGTAGTCGTCGGCCGTGTAGCGGCGCCGCATGCGGTCCAGCACGCGGTCCGAGCCGCTCTGCACGGGCAGGTGGACGTGCGGCTGGAGGGTCCGCAGCTCGCCGTGCGCGCGCACGAGCCCGTCGTCGAAGAAAGCGGGATGCGGGCTCGTGTAGCGGAGGCGACGCAGCGCCGGCAGCGCATCGAGCCGACGCAGCAGCTCGTGGAACGGCAAGGTCGCGGTCTCGCGACCGCGGCGCAGATCGTGGCGGCCGTAGGCGTTCACCGTCTGGCCGAGGAGCAGCAGCTCCTTCGCGCCGGCGTCGATCAGGCTCTTCGCCTCGGCGAGGATCGCGTCGGCCGCGCGACTGATCTCGCGCCCCCGCGTCGACGGCACGACGCAGAAGCTGCAGAAGAGATCGCAGCCCTCCATCACGGTCAGATACGCGCGGCCCTGCGCGGAGAACGCGAAGTCCGGATGGCGCGCGGGCAGATCGAAGCGCTCGTGCGACGACGTCTCCTCCGTGCGCGCGCTGCGCACCCCTTGCCTCGCCGCGGCGAGCATCTGCGGGACGAGACGCAGGTTGTGCGTACCGAATACGAAGTCGACCTGCCGGAAGCGGCGCAGGATCGAGTCGCCCTCCTGCTGCGCGACGCAGCCCGCCACGCCGATCAGCCGACCCGGTCGCTCGTCCTTCCACGCGCGCAGCGCGCGGAGGTCGCTGTAGAGGCGCTGCTCCGCCTTGTCGCGGATCGAGCAGGTGTTGATCACGAGCAGATCGGCGTCGGGCTCCTGCTGCGCGTGTCGGTAGCCCGCGTGATGGAGCAGGTTCGCGACCTTCTCCGAGTCGTGCGCATTCATCTGACATCCGTACGTCCGGATGTGGAAGCGAGGCGCGTCGTCGCTCGGCTCGAGGCGAAGGTCCAAGGCGCGCAACCTAACCGAGCCCGGTGACCCCGGGCAATCGAGTGGACGACGGTCGAGGATCGGATGCACGTCGATCATCCAGGTCCACAGTTTCACAAGGGTTTTTCAGCGTCGATGGCACTTCGGATCCGCGCTTCAACGCGATTGCACGATTCGAGAAATAGCGTTTGACGAATTTCGCTCGCGCGCTCATAATCCGCCGCACGGTTCACTCAGCCAGCGGGGCCGCGCCCGAATGCCCCGCCAGAGGTCGACCCCAGACGAAGCCAGTTATGGAGAGGCGGTGGATCTGGCATTTCTGACCGAAATGTCCAACCTCTCACCCCCCATCATCCATCCACCGCCCTCCTCCCTGGAAACGCCCCGCTGATCATCTGGTCAGCGGGGCGTTTGTTTTCGGGAGCGCGAGATGCGGCGCTCTAGAGAAGGAGCGTGTCGACGATCTTCGAGAGCTGCCGGAGATTGCGACACTCCTCGGCCACGTCGCAGTACGGCAGATACTTGTCCATCACCGAGTCGCCGAAGCCCCAGGCGCTCGGGTTCTCGGGATTGAGCCACACGACGTTCTTCGCCTTGTTGTGGATGTCGCGCAGGCACCAGGCGCGCGGATCGTTGTAGTTGTTGCGCGCGTCGCCGAGGATCAGGACCGTCGTCTTGTTGTCGATCGCCGAGAGGAAGTTCTGCCAGAAGTGGTGGAACGCGTAGCCGAAGTTCGAGCGCGTGTAGACATTGATCGCGTCGCCGCCCTCGAGCGCCGCCTCGATCGCGTCGCTGATGTCCTTCTCCTGGAAGAGCGGCGTCACCTCGCCGAGCTCCGCGACGAACACGAAGGAGCGGATCTTCGTGAAGGCCTCCTGCAGCGTGTAGACGAACTGCAGCATGAAGCGCGAGACGTTCGCCACGGACGAGGAAACATCCGTCAGGATCACGAGCTTCGGCCGATCCTTCTTGCGCTGCTTGAAGATCAGCTCGAACGGGATGCCGCCGTGCGACATGTTGCGGCGCAAGGTCTGGTGCAGGTCGAGCTTGCCGCGCTTGAGCCGGCGCTTGCGGATCGACAGGATGTTCTTGATGCGCTGCGCGAGGCGCTCGACCACCTCGCGCATCTTGCGGATCTCGTCCTCGGTCAGGTGGTAGAAGCTCTTCTCCAGCAAGGTCTCGCGCCGGAACTTCTCCATGTAGTCGTGGTTCTGCTTCTGCAGCTCGCGCTCGGTGTAGGCGCGCACGCTGCGGCGCACGGCCTCGAGCAGCCGGTCGATCAGGTTGCGCAGCGCCTGGATCTGCTCCGGCGACATGCCCGCCTGCTCGAGGCGGTCGGCGAGCTCGCGCAGCTGGTCCGCCGCGCCCTCGAGCCCCATCTGCTCGAGCGTCCGGCGGCTGAAGAAGCCGACCTGGAGGAAGTTCTCGATGCGCGAGGTCCCCGCCTGCTCGGCCGCCATGCGGATCAGGTTCTCGAGCTGCGAGAGGTCGGTCGTCAGCAGCGCGCGGGCGAGATCGGAGAGGTCGCCCGACTCGGCGTTGCCGCTCTGGAGCAGCTGCGCGATCGCGCGCAGCAGATCCTCCATGTCGATGCCCATCTCCGCGAGGCCGCCGGTCGCCTGACCGAACGACTCGCGCAGGTTGTCGTAGAAGCCCGACCAGAAGAGGTCGAAGAGATGGTCGTAGGTCGCGATCTCCTCGCCGCGCTTGACCATGGTGGTCCGCAGCGCATCCTTGAAGATTTCGCGGTCCTCGAGCGAGAGCTCCTCGAGGGCCACGAACGAGTCGATCGTCTCGGCGGTGGAGACGCGGATCCCGCTCTTTCGCAGGATGTTGGCGAACTCGAGGATCTTCTTCTCCACGCCGCGACCGCGCCGCCCTAGTGCAGGGCGCCCTTCTTCGTGGCGGCCGGCGTCGGCGCCGCGCCGGGCGCCTTGGCCGCCGCCTCGCCCGCCTTCTTCTGCAGCAGCTTGTCGAGCTCGGCCTGCGCCTTCCGCACGTCGCCCTCGTACTTGAGGATCACGTTGAAGGTCTGGTTCACGATCTCCTCGTCGAGATCGGAGGCGTTCAGCGCGAGCAGCGCGCGCGCCCAGTCGAGCGTCTCGCTGATCGAGGGCGTCTTCTTCAGGTCGAGCTGGCGAAGCCGATGCATCATCGTCACGACGTCCTGGATCAGCTGCGCGCCGACGCCCGGCACCTTGGTCTCGAGGATGCGCGCCTCGAGCTCCTGCGAGGGGTAGTCGATGTAGAGGTGCAGGCAGCGGCGCTTCAGCGCGTCGCTCATCTCGCGCGCGTTGTTCGAGGTGAGGAAGACGAGCGGGCGCTGCTTCGCGTGGATCGTGCCGAGCTCGGGCACGGTGACCTGGAAGTCCGAGAGCACCTCGAGCAGGAAGGCCTCGAACTCCGGGTCGGACTTGTCCACCTCGTCGATCAGCAGCAGCTGCGGCTCCTCGGACGTGATCGCGTTGAGCAGCGGTCGCGGCACGATGAAGTGGTGGGAGAAGAAGACGCTGTCCTCTTCGCCGACCTTCTCCGCCGCGTCGCGCAGCGATGCCGCGCCGGCCATCTTCTCGGTGAACTTCTCCTTCAGGATCTGCGTGTAGAGGAGCTGCTTCGAGTACTCCCACTCGTAGAGCGCTTTGGCTTCGTCGAGACCCTCGTAGCACTGGAGGCGAATCATCCGGCGCCCCGTCGCGTGCGCGACCACCTTCGCGAGCTCGGTCTTACCGACGCCCGCCGGCCCCTCGACGAGCACGGGCTTCTGCAGCTTGTCGGCGAGGTACACCACCGTCGCGATGTTCTTGTCTGCGATGTAGTGCTCCTTCGAGAGCTTCTCCAGAACCTGCTGCACGGACTCGAACATGCTCACAGTGCTCCCGTCTGGCGCGCTCTCGAGCACCGGCTCGCGCGCGCCGGAAATGTCGCTGGCCCGGCCCCTAGCTCATCAGATGGAGGACGTGGCCGAGCTTCTCCTTCTTGGTGCGGAGATACTCGAGATTCTTCTCGTTCGGCTGGATCTCGAGCGGCACGCGCTCGACGATCGCCAGGCCGTAGCCCTCGATGCCGGCGCGCTTGCCGGGGTTGTTCGTGATGATGCGCATCTGGCGCACGCCGAGGTCGCGCAGGATCTGCGCGCCGACGCCGTAGTCCCGCAGGTCCGGCGGGAAGCCGAGTCGCTCGTTGGCCTCGACCGTGTCGAGGCCTTCCTGATCCTGGAGTCCGTACGCCTTGATCTTGTTCTTCAGCCCGATGCCGCGGCCTTCCTGTCGCATGTAGAGGAGCACGCCGCGTCCCTCGGACTGGATCATCTTCATCGCGGCCTCGAGCTGCTCGCCGCAGTCGCAGCGCATCGAGCCGAAGGCGTCGCCGGTCAGGCACTCGCTGTGGACGCGCACGAGCACCGGCACGTCGGGCGAGATCTCGCCCATGACGAGCGCCATGTGGTCGACGTGGTCGATCGCGTTCTCGTACACGATGCAGCGGAAGTCGCCCGCGTGGCGCGTCGGCATCACCGCCTCGGCCGCGCGGCGCACGAGCGTCTCGTGCCGGAGGCGGTAGTGGATCAGGTCGGCGATCGTGACGATCTGGATGCCGTGCGTCCGGCCGAACTCGATCAGGTCCGACATGCGCGCCATGCTGCCGTCGTCGTTCATGATCTCGCAGATGACGCCGGCGGGCTTGAGCCCGGCGAGGCGCGCTAGGTCGACGGAGCCCTCGGTCTGACCGGCGCGCCGCAGCACGCCGCCTTCGCGCGCGCGCAGCGGGAACACGTGGCCGGGTCGCGCGAGGTCGGACGGTTTCGCGTCATCGGCGATCGCGGTCTTCACCGTGTGGGCGCGATCGGCGGCCGAGATGCCCGTCGTGACGCCGTGTCGCGCCTCGATCGAGATCGTGAACGCGGTGCCGAAGCCGGCAGTGTTCTCCCAGTCCGGGACCATCATGCCGAGATTCAGCCGATCGAGCTGCGCCTCGGTCAGCGACAGGCAGATCAGCCCGCGCCCGAAGCGCGCCATGAAGTTGATCGCCTCGGGCGTGACCTTCTCGGCCGCGATGCAGAGATCGCCTTCGTTCTCGCGGTCGGCGTCGTCGACCAGGATCACGAGCTTGCCGGCGCGGATGTCGGCGATCGCAGCCTCGACCGACGCGAGCGCCGCCCGGATCTCTTCCGGGGGCTGCGAGAGCCGGAGCTTGGGGGCTTTGGTCATCGAGTTGGGGATCCACTCCCGTACGGACCGCGTGGGGTTCCGGCGGGCGCGGCCGAATTCGCGACGGGTGGCGCGACCCTATCAGCGAGGGATACGGGTGTCAAACCGCGCCGCAAGCCGCCGAAGGCGGCGCGCAGCGAGCCGTACGGCGAGCGAAGCTCAGAGAAAGATGACCCGGCTCGCTATGTGAAATTCTTGAAGACTCCCTTGAGGAAGTCCTCTTCCGACACGCCGAACTTCGAGCCGAAGCCGTGGCGCGAGTCCATCGAGCGGTACAGCTGACGCATCAGCTCGCGGAAGGTCTCGCGCACGCCCTCGCCGCGGATCGCGACCGCCGGGAAGGTCGAGGCGTCGCCCCAGGCGTCCTTGATCTCCTGCAACGGCTTCACGTCCGGGAGATCGCGCTTGTTGAACTGCACGACCTTCGGGATCTGCGCGAAGTCGATTCCATTCGACGCGAGGTTCGCCTCCATGTCGCGCCACGAATACGCGTTGGCCGACGCGCTCGAGCGCTGCGAGTCGGCGACGAAGGCCACCGCGTCCGCGCCCGCCAGCACGACCTTCCGGGTCGACTTGTGCATCACCTGCCCCGGCACCGTGAAGAGCTTGATCTTCACCGAGAAGCCGTTGCTGGTGCCGAACTCGATCGGCAGGAAGTCGAAGTAGAGGGTGCGATCGCCCGTGGTATCGAGCGTGACCATCTTGCTGCGGCTGCCCGCGTCCATCAGCTCGTGGAGCTTCTGGAGATTGGTCGTCTTGCCGGAGAGCGCCGGGCCGTAATAGACCACCTTCACGGTGATCTCCCGCTCCGCCATGTTGATCTGGACCATCGGCCGCGTCTCCAGCCAGGAACCGGCCACCAGCCTATCGGCGAGTGGACGCCGCGGATGAAGGGCGACCGTCACTGCGACGGGCCCCGCGGGACCCGAGTGCGCGGTCAGCGCTCGAGGAAGGTCGCGAGCAGAGTGCGCGCGGCGTGCGCGGGCGTCGTGCGGAGCGCCTCGACCTCGCGCTCGAGCGCTTCGATCTGTCCGGCAACTTTCGGATGCTGGTGGAAGGCGCGGCGCAATCCCTCGTCGACGAGGCTCCACATCCAGGCGCGCGTCTGATCGCGCCGCCGCGCGGCCGCTTCGCCGGACGCTTCGAGCGCGGCGCGCTGCTCGCGGATCATCTCCCACACCTCGGCGATGCCAGCACCGGTGCGCGAGCTCGCGCAGAGCACGCGCGGCGACCACGACGGCGAGAGCGGGCGCAAGAGCGAGAGCGCGCCCGCGAACTGCGCGCGCGAACGCTCCGCGACCGCGAGCAGGTCGCCGTCGGCCTTGTGCACGACGAGCCCGTCCGCGAGCTCGAGCACGCCCTTCTTGATGCCCTGGAGCTCGTCACCCGAGCCCGGTTGCAGCAGCACGAGGAAGAAGTCGACCATGCCGGCGACGGCGACCTCGGACTGGCCGATGCCGACCGTCTCCACGATCACGACGCCGTAGCCAGCGGCCTCGCAGATGAGCATCGCCTCGCGCGTCCGCTGCGCGACACCGCCGAGCGTCCCACCGGACGGCGACGGGCGGATGAAGGCTTTCGGCGAGCGCGCGAGCCGCTCCATGCGCGTCTTGTCGCCGAGGATGCTGCCGCCGGTCACGGGGCTCGACGGGTCGATCGCGAGTACGGCCACGCGCTCTCCCGAGTCGATCAAGTGGAGGCCGAGCGCCTCGATGAAGCTGCTCTTGCCGACGCCGGGCGGCCCGGTGATGCCGATCCGCACCGCGCCGCCGGTGTAGGGAACGAGCGCATCGAGCAGCGACTGCCCCTTCGCCGCGAGATCCTCGCGCGAGCTCTCGAGCAGGGTGATCGTGCGCGCGAGTGCGCGCCGATCGCCGTCGCGGATCGCCTCGCAGGTCGCGGCGATGCGCGAAGCCGGCTCGCTCATGCAGCGCGGGCCCGGATCACGTCGAGCACCTGACGCGCCGCCGAAGGGATTGCGGTGCCCGGCCCGAAGACCGCCGCGACCCCGGACTCGCGCAGGAAGGCGTAGTCGCGCGGCGGAATGATGCCGCCGACCACGACCGCGATGTTGTCCGCGCCCTGCGCGCGCAGCGCCTTCACGAGCTCCGGCACGAGCGTGCGGTGGCCCGCGGCCTGGCTCGACACGCCGACCACGTGCACGTCGTTCTCGATCGCCTGGCGCGCGGCCTCCTCGGGCGTCTGGAAGAGCGGACCCACGTCCACGTCGAAGCCGAGATCGGCGAAGGAGGTCGCGATCACCTTCATGCCGCGGTCGTGGCCGTCCTGGCCGAGCTTCACCACCAGCATGCGCGGCCGGCGCCCTTCGCGCTTCGCGAAGCTCGCGACCTCCTCGAGCAGCGACTCGAAGCTCGCGTCGCCGTGGTAGCTCGCGGCGTACACTCCCGAGACCGCGCGCACGTCGGCGCGGTAACGCGTGTAGACCTGCTCGAGCGCATCGGAGATCTCGCCCACCGTCGCGCGCACGCGCGCCGCGTCGATCGACGCCTCGAGCAGGTTGCCCTGCCCCGACGCCGCGAGCTCTCGCAGCTTCGCGAGCGCGCGCTCGACCGCCGCGCGATCGCGCGCGCCTCGGATCTTCTCGAGCCGGCGGATCTGCGCCTCGCGCACGGCGCTGTTGTCGATGTCGCGCACCTCGAGCTCCGGCTCCTCGGGCGCCTTGTACTTGTTCACGCCGACGATCACGTCCTCGCCGCTGTCGATGCGCGCCTGGCGCCGCGTGGCCGACTCCTCGATGCGGAGCTTCGGCATGCCTGCGAGGATCGCCTTGGTCATGCCGCCATAGGTCTCGACCTCGTCGATCAGCGCGTTCGCCGCGTCGTAGACCTGCTGCGTCAGGCTCTCCATGAAGTAGGAGCCGCCCCAGGGATCGACGGTCGCCGGGATGCCCGTCTCCTCCTGCAGGATCAGCTGCGTGTTGCGCGCCACGCGCGCCGCCGCGTCGGTCGGCAGCGACACCGCCTCGTCGTAGCCGTTCGTGTGGAGCGACTGCGTGCCGCCGAAGACCGCGGCCATCGCCTCGACGGTCGTGCGGATCACGTTGTTCATCGGATCCTGCTCGGTGAGGCTCGCCCCCGAGGTCTGGCAGTGCGTCCGCAACATCAGTGAGGAGGCCTTCTTCGGTGCGAACTCCTTGCGCATGCGCTCGGCCCAGATCCGCCGCGCGGCGCGCATCTTCGCGATCTCGAGGTAGAAGTCCATGCCGATGCACCAGAAGAACGAGAGCCGCCCGGCGAAATCGTCGACGTCGAGTCCCTTCGAGAGCGCGGCGCGCACGTACTCGAGCCCGTCCGCGATCGTGAACGCCAGCTCCTGCACCGTCGTCGCGCCGGCCTCCTGCATGTGGTAGCCGCTGATCGAGATCGAGTTGAACCTCGGCATGTGCTTCGCCGTGTACTCGATGATGTCGGCCACGATCCGCATCGAGGGCTCGGGCGGGTAGATGTAGGTGTTGCGGACCATGAACTCCTTGAGGATGTCGTTCTGGATCGTCCCGGCGAGCTTCTCGCGCGGCACGCCCTGCTCCTCGCCGGCCACGATGAAGCAGGCGAGCACGGGCAGGACGGCGCCGTTCATGGTCATCGACACGCTGACCTGATCGAGGGGGATGTCGTCGAAGAGGATCTTCATGTCCTCGACGGAGTCGATCGCGACGCCGGCCTTGCCGACGTCGCCGCGCACGCGCGGGTGGTCGGAGTCGTAGCCGCGGTGCGTCGCGAGATCGAAGGCGACGGAGAGGCCCTGCTGGCCGGCCGCCAGATTGGCGCGGTAGAAGGCGTTCGACTCCTCGGCGGTCGAGAAGCCCGCGTACTGGCGGATCGTCCACGGGCGGTTCGTGTACATCGTCGCGCGCGGTCCGCGCAGGAACGGGAACAGGCCGGGCAAGGTGTCGGCGTCGCGCAGCCGCTCCAGATCCGCGGCGGTGTAGAGCGGCTTGATGTGCAAGCCGTCCGGCGTGACGCGTTCGAGCGTCTCCGGGTCGCGGCCGCGCAGATCCTCGCGCGCGAGCGCGCGCCACTTCTCGAGATCCGCTTTCGACTGGCCGCTCATCGGGTCCTCCGGAAACGCGAGACCATACCCCTGCCCTCGCGCCGCAGCATTGCGCGCCTCACATCGACCGGCGGTAGCGCCCGCCGACGGCGAAGAGCGCCTCGGTGATCTGCCCGAGGCTCGCGACCTTCACGGTCTCGAGCAGCGCCTCGAAGACGTTGCCGCCCGCGCGCGCGACGTCCTGGAGGCGCCGCAGCGAGCCCGGCGCGGCGCCGGCGTGGCGCCGCTGGAACGCGCGCAGATTCTCGAGCTGCGCGCGCTTC
>Ga0335069_10001381_pt1 | contig 39374 bp, 39 predicted proteins | sample Lox_Sample_11_FD_206714 | JGI IMG/M metagenome (GOLD analysis project Ga0335069, IMG submission 206714) | Soil microbial communities from Loxahatchee National Wildlife Refuge, Florida, United States - Lox_Sample_1.1 | ecosystem: Environmental > Terrestrial > Soil > Wetlands | place: USA...
CCCTCACCTGCGTCAGCAAACTCGTCCATTGCATTCCGTTCAACTGGTTCACGAATGGAATGATCTCCGAGATGAACTCATCGGCCATCAGTTCCGTAATCTCACGCTCGCGCGAGCAGCCCCCGGCAAGCAGTTCCGGAACGGTGACTTCCAGGGCTGTGGCCAGGCGTTCCAGCGACGATAGCGTGGGAGTCGCCTTCTCGTTCTCGATCTTCGATACGTACGTGCGCGGAACCTTCATGCGCATCGCCAGTTGGCGCTGGCTCAGGCCATTGCGCAGGCGCAAATTGCGTATCGAGATCGCCACCTGTAAATGTCCGTCACGCGGCTCCGGCATCCGGGGCTCGGGCGGCGCAACAATGATTGGTTCTGGTTCGGGTTCTTCGTCGAGAGGGGTTTTGCACTTACGGCAGGAACCGCTGATGGTCCGGAATTGCACCAAGAGACATCTGTCGCATCTCACCACTTCCCGTGAATCGACGGGTGCTAATGTTGTAGCCATGCAGATTGTGGGAGATGCCAGAGCGGGCATCCTTGTCTTGAGGAACTCACGTTCTCCCAATGGCAGGTAACTTTGCGGTATTAAGAAGTAAGTGTCAAGGAAAAAAATAGGTGAAATGGTCTGAATCGGTCACAAAACCGGAAGATAACGGAAGATAACCGGCGAAAATCAGGAGAAACGCGGAGATGAATCGCGACGCAGCCTGGGGTTTACTAACTGAACACACCCCCTCGGAAAGCCTGAGGAAACATGCTAGGGCCGTAGAAGCCTGCATGCGTGCCTACGCCCGCAAATTCGGCGAAGACGAAGAAAAGTGGGGCATCACCGGACTCATTCACGATTTTGACTACGAACGCTGGCCTTCCGCGGAAGACCATCCCTTCCGTGGCAACGAAATCCTCACCCAGCTCAACTACCCTGAAGACGTTCGCCGCGCGATCCTTTCCCACGCCGACTACTCCGGCGTGAAGCGCGAGACGCCGATGGAGAAAACTCTCTACGCTTGCGACGAACTCGCCGGACTGATCACCGCTGCCGCCTTGGTCAAGCCCAACAAGTCCCTCGCCGAAGTTGACGCGCCGTCCATCCGCCGCAAGATGAAAGACAAGGCCTTCGCGCGCTCGGTCAACCGCCAGGACATCATTAACGGAGCCGCCGACCTTGGTGTCGAGCTCGACCAGCACATCACGTTCTGCATCGAAGCCATGCGCTCCATCGCCAGCGACCTGGGCTTGGCAGGAGTCAACGCTGGATGACTCAACACAGAGTCACAGGAAATTCTTAAATCCTGCCTGCGCTTCTCTGTGTCACTGTGTTGGAGCTTTCTATCGGAGTGACCCATGCCGCTGCAAAAAGAAGTCCGCGAACTACTCGACCGCCCCAACTTCTTCCATCTCACCACACTCATGCCCGACGGATCGCCGACCAGCACGCCCGTTTGGGGCGGAGTCGAAAGCGATCACATCATCATCTGCACCGGCGAAGGCAGCCTTAAGGCGAAGAACGCTCGCCGCGATCCGCGCGTCTCAATTTCCGTCGTGGATTTTGATAATCCTTACGAGGAAGCCCAGATCCGCGGGCGCGTCGTCGAAATTCGCGACGATTCGTCTTTCCGCACCATGGATGCGATCTCGCACAAGTACACAGGAAAGCCCTTTCCCATGCGCGACCCGAAAGGCCGCATTGTGCTCGTCATCGAAGTGGAGAAAGCCCGCTACACCAACCTTCCCTTCAAGCACACTCCACCCGAGGTCGAGCCGGTCTGAACTCTGTATCTCTGCGTCTCTGTTGAAAGATCTACTGCACTAGCCGCCGGTAGAACGGGTTGATCTGTTCCCGTACCGTCACTCCAAGCAGGTTGTTCGAGTGCAGCGGCAGCAGGTCGATGAAGTTGTTCTCTTCCAGAAACGGCCTGATGTTCCGGCCCAGGTTCCCGAAAAGTTCCTCCACTTCGTTCGGGTCAGGCTTCGAGTCAAAGTAGAGTCCAATCGAGAGGCTCGGAGGATTGTCCCCCACGGCCATTTCAAAGGCGTACGCCGCGCACACACCCACTGATCGCCTCGAAACTGCGCGCACGCAGTTCAGCAAAGCCTCCGACGGAGGGTCGGGCGGCTTCCCAATATAGAGCCTGGTTCCCGCCGTGATCTTCCGATGCCCGGGTTCGAGTTCTTCCTGAGGGTCTTCGTATGGGCCCGAGTACTTCATGCCCAGAGTCTAGCCTGAAGGACTTGTTCCGCCGAGATAACCCTAGGGGCGAAAATTGATTACCGTAGGTGCCGGAGAGTAACCACGGCGGGAGCAGGGACGCGTGAATCCCCGCTATTTCCGAGGTTCTGGAACTTCGCGCAAATTTAGGATGTCTGTGTCTATGCCGACTTCAGCATTTCCTTCGGAACAGGGCGTGCCGAAACGCTGATCTCGAACATCGGTTGCTCGGGGCCGCGTCCCCAGCGATTCACTTCCCAGTGGGCGCGGAGTTCCTTCACCTCGGGGCTCTTTGCGAGGTCGAGCAGCATCGGGGTGGCGCCCTCATAGAACTTCTGAGGGAAGCGCAGGAGCGGCGTCCAGGTTTGGCCGTCGATCGAGCCGAAGATGGACAACTCCAGCGACTCCTGTTCGACGATCTTTGTAATCTTCAGGTTAATGAGAAGAACAGGCCCGGCGGCGCTGTCGAGGGCGACAGAGGCTCCGCCCCCGTTAGCGGTGATGACTGTGTTCTCAGGTATGAGGACGATATCTGCCATAACCAGCCGATTCTAGCCGCTGATCGGAAGCGTTAACTAGGTTATGCGTCACCGATGTTTTATAGTGGAGCTCAGCTCCGCTTCACCCGGCGAGGGCGCCCGGGTGCCACCCTTGATTCGCCTATGCCAGGAAGTCCCGGATTACCCGATGCACTTCTTCCGGCTGCTCGAACGGAGAATAATGTCCGGCTTTGGGGATTCGCCGGAAGACGCTGCCGCGGATCCCGCGGTGCATGGTCTCCATCTCGAGCGGAGTGGTCAGGGTGTCCTCCTCGCCGGCAACGACTAGGGTGGGAACGTTGATCGCAGCTAATGAGGCGTTCGAGTCGGGACGCTCGGCCATCCCTCGCTGGACGGCCGCGATTCCGGCTGCCGAGGCCTGCACCATCATGGCCTTGGCTTCTGCGATCAGGTCTGGGCGATTGCGATGCGTGCTTTCGCCGAGGAGTTTCGGAAGTTGAGCGTCGATAAATGGCTCAGTCCCACGGTTCAAAACGTCTTCGGCGGCGGCCAGACGAGTTTTTCGGGCGTCGTCGGAGTCGGCTCCCGCGCGGGTATCGACCAGGATCAACCCGGACACCCGTTCCCGGAAGCGCCGCCAGAACTCAAACAGGATGTAGCCGCCGATCGAGTCACCCCCGAAAGCGGACTTGCCGATCCCGAGCTCGTCGATCAGGCGACGGAGGTCCTCGGCGTGCTTTTGCATGGTCGCCGGACCCTCGCCCGGGGCAGACCGCCCCAGTCCCCGGACGTCAGGCAGGACCACCCTGTAACGGCTGGATAACAATTCCGTCACCGGTCCCCACACCCCGTGGTTGGCCGGGAAGGGGTGGATCAGGACCACGTCCGGCCCGAAGCCGTGGACTTCGTAGTAGATTTCGGTGTCGCCGCTCTTGAAGTACATGGCCGAAAGTGTACCGCCTCGGCTCACACATCTGCCAAACGAGGGCAGGCATGGGGGCACCAAGAGCCCCCAAAACCGGCTACTCGGGCCTTAATACCGGGCTGAGGCTCCGCCAACCTGCCCCAAAGTCCTGCCATCGTACCTATTGCGCGCCAGAAGGGATGCAGTTGGGCCCTCCCCAGAGACCCCTTCCGGCGCGTTGGCTGTTACTGGACGAGCTTCTTCGGCCAGCCACAAACAGGGGCCGAAGTCAAGTAACAAAATCGACGTATTACGACCGTGGATTGACAACAACTCTAGCCAATCCATAGACTTACACGATCGGTGCAATAGGGAGGGTCAACTTAGATGACGCGAGGTGTTTGATGCGACAAGTAGCCAGAATCCTGGTTGTGCTGTTTGGGACAACCGGCCTGCTGGCGGCACAGCCGCCAAATACCCCCGGCACAGCGAGCTCGAAAGCTGAGATCGCTCGACCCGAGAAAGGAAACGGTACCAACAATTCGGTTAAGGCGAAGGCGGTAGCAAGCCATCGCCATAAGCGAGCTGCCAACGTTTACCAGGTCGGAACAGCTTCCTGGTACGGCAAGCAGTTCAACGGAAAGACAACCGCCAGCGGCGAACCATACGATATGTTTCAGTTTACGGCTGCCCACCGGCAGCTACCGCTGGGCACTCTGGTAAAGGTGACGAACCTGGACAACGGAAGGTCCGTTGTAGTCAGAGTGAATGACCGGGGTCCGGTGCCACGTACGAGGATTATCGACTTGTCCTACGGCGCGGCCAAGATGATAGGGCTTTCCGGGCACGGGATTGAACCCGTAAGCCTGGAGATAGTCCAACCGGCCACTGTGGCTACATTAACCCAGAGTAATCTCGCCGGCATGCCCTAATAAGGGCGAGTCGGCTGGATGATCCGATCCGGATTAACGAATTTCGACACTCCCGCACCGATGGGACCCTGAGCTATCCTGTTAGTTGTGGACGCTCTCAAGGATCGGTTAATCATCGCGCTGGATGTATCGCGCGCCTCTGAAGCACAGAAGATCGTGACGGAGGTAGGCGAAGCAGCCAGTACTTATAAAGTCGGAAAGCAACTCTTTACGGCCGAGGGGCCCCAAGTCGTTCGCGATTTGGTGGCTTCCGGCCGCAAAGTTTTTCTAGACCTCAAATTCCACGACATTCCCAACACCGTTGCCGGGGCAGTCCAAGCCGCCGCCGCGCTGAGTGTGTCGATGCTGACGGTGCATGCCTCGGGTGGCTCGAAGATGCTGCGAGCCGCCGCCGAAGCCACCTCTCAAAGTTCAAGCAAACCTTTAATTCTCGCCGTTACCGTGCTGACTTCAATGTCGGACGAAGACTTGCGGGAATTAGGCCTGCCGGTGGGTGTTGCGGATCAGGTGCTGCGGCTGGCGGGGATCGCCCGGAACGCCGGGATTGGCGGGATCGTCGCCTCGGCGCATGAGGCAAAGGCCCTGCGGCGGGATCTTGGGACAGGCTTTGCGATCGTCACTCCGGGAGTTCGTCCGGCAGGAACCGAGGTCGGCGATCAAGCGCGGGTGGTAACTCCGGCGGAAGCGATCCGCGCCGGAGCGAGCCATATCGTGGTTGGACGACCGATCACCGCAGATCCGAATCCAGCCCAAGCGGCGAAGAGAATCCTCGATGAGTTAGGTACGGCAACGCTAGAGACCGTGGCCTAAGAAAAGCTCCCGCCGAGGACGGGAGCTTTGAGTGCTACTTCAACAGCGGGTCATCTCCGCTTGCGGATCATCCCGGCCAAGCCCACAAGTCCAGTTGCCAGCAACGCCAGAGAAGCGGGTTCTGGAACTGGCTCAAGGCTGTAAATCGTGGTCCCTCCATGGATCGTCGGTCCCGAAGCTGCTTCGTAGATGGAAGTTCCGGAATCGAAGCCGATGCCGAGAAGATCATCGTTGCTTCCGTATCCGTCCGCGATCATGTTGGCCAAATCCGTCAGTGTGTTTCCGTAAACCGTAAATCCCGGGTGGGTGGGAAAATAGGTCTCATCAAATAGAAACACGGTTTCCGTGTGATCGATGTCAGCATAAAGAAGCACATCGCTGATCTCAGGATGTGATGCCAAGTCGTTCACGCCGGCATAGCTGGTCTGACATGCCGCACCGCTATTTGCCTCGCACAGAACGATGTCCCCGATGAAGTACCTTCCATCAGTAGCAGTCGACGGCGGAATCGGTATCCCGAGACTGACTTCGGTGACTGGCCCGGTTTCGTGAATGACCTGGCCAAGTGCGGCGGTGGCAAAGACAACGAGCAGTAAAACGAGCCCCAATCTCACTTTCATTTGAGTTCCTCCCATAGTTCGGCGGAGCGTGCTACCTCACCTTGGGTTCGAAACCGGACCGGACTCCTCCGAATTGTGTTGGTGAGGTTATGGGCAATTCAACGGCCAATTCCGCGGCCGCTTCTGAGCGGGAAGTCGTTCCTGATCAACAGGTTAATGACATATTGTCCGACCGGACAATGGGCAACCTGTGCAATCTTCTGCAAAGCCTTACCCATACATTTCCACTCCCGAAAACACAAAACCCAGCTTGCGTCGCTAACGCCAAGCTGGGTCTAAGGAATGTGCGAGGCTCTAGTGGTGATGGTGTTGTCCCCGGCCGTTGTATCCGTCTTCATATCCTTGGCGGTAGAAGTTCAGATTCTCGTTATGCCAGTTGTCGGTTTTGAGGTTTAGCGGCTTGTTGTGGCTGCGATCGTTTACGCCGTTGTTGTATCCGGCTTCGTAAGCGCGACGTTCCGGATCGGTCTGGGCGTTGCCGAGATTATTGCCTTGCCCATGGTACTGATTGCCGGGGCCGTGATTTTCCCAGTTATTGCCGTGACCGGAGCTGCGATAGCCCTCCTGATAGCCGCGTTCATAGAACTGCAGATTCTGGCCGTGCCAGTTGTCGGTTCTCAGGTTCAGCGGCTTGTTCTGGTTGCGGTCGTTAACACCGTTGTTGTACCCGGCCTGGTAGGCACGACGCTCGGGATCGGTTTGGGCGCCGGCCATGTTGTTATTGTGGTCCCAGTTATTGTCGTTATGACCCCAGTTCTGGTTGCCTTCGTTGTGATAACCAGTACCACGGCCGGCGCTGCGATAACCGTCCTGGTATCCGCGCTCATACGACTGGAGATTCTGGCCGTGCCAATTATCCGTCTTGAGATTTAAGGGCTTGTTTTGGTTGCGGTCGTTAACGCCATTGTTGTATCCGGCCTGGTAGGCGCGGTGCTCGGCGTCGTTTTGCGCGTGCGCTGTCGAGGGTACAAATGCGATGGACGCAGCCGCCAGTGCAACCACCAGCATCATTTTCATTCCTGCTTTGAACATTAGCTCTCCTTCCATGCTGCAGAGCAAAGTCACTGAGATGAAGTGCGAAGAGGCGCGTGTTGCCGGGTCGTGGGCCATTCTACAACCGCGCCTGAAACTATGGCAGTACCGTTCGGACCATCACCTATGGCTAGAGGTCTTTGTCGGCGACCCGCTTCAGGCGGCGAGATTCGGCGAGCAGGCGCATGCTGTGCATCAGGTTCTGGAAGGTAACAATTCCGATAAGGCGTCCGTCATCGACTACCGGGATGATGCTGAGGTTGTGCGTGGCAAGTTTGCGGAGTCCCGACGCCAGCGTTTCGCCCTTCTGCGCGACCTGGAAGACACGCTCCATCACAGTCTGTACGTAGCCATTTCCGTCGGAGCGCAGGGCGTTGATGATTCTCTGGCGAGAAACGACGCCGATCATGTCGGTGCCGCGTATGACCGGAAAATCGTCTTGCAGCGTATGGACCGCTTTGGCAAGCGCGTCCTCGAGCGTGTCGGCCGGTGAGAGCACGGAAAAGTCCTTGAGCATGACTTCTTCCAGACGCAGGCTCTCGAGAACCGACTGAAAGACCACCGAACGTTCTTCCAACTGCGCCGACAGGAAAAGAAGCAGGCCTGCGATCATCAGCCAGTAATTCCAGATCCCAGTGAAGCCAGTGAGAATGAACGCCGTCGCGAACAACTGGCCGATGCCGACTGCGCGCTTGGTGGCGCGCATGGGATGCATGCTGCCGCCGAAGTGGGCGCGCAGAATGCGTCCCGCATCGAGCGGATAAGCCGGGAGCAGGTTGATGGCGCCAATGAAGATGTTGATCCAGAAGAAGCTGCGAATGAGATTGCCGGCACTCGCGTACGGGAACACCACGAGGTGCATACCCGGAAACATGCGGTGAATGGTGCCAACTCCGATGGCCGCGAGCGCGAAGTTTGCGGCTGGTCCGGCAAAGGCGACCATCGGTCGGCTGAGTGGATCGCGCAATTGGCCGCTGCCGTCGTCCATCATGGTGACGCCGCCGATCGGCATGAGAATCAGCATGCGCTGCGGGAGGTTCGCGTTCTTCGAAGCCCAGGCATGCGCAAGTTCGTGAGCGACAACGCTGCCGAAGACAATGGCGACGAATTCCACGCCACGAACCCACACCCGGTCGCCGAGCACCGTCCACTCCATGCTGTAGATGTATGCCAACAGCATGATGAAGGCGACATGAACGCGCACGTGAACATCGCCAATCCTCCCCAGGGGAAATGACCAGCTACGCGTGACGGAAGAAATCCAGGCGCCCATCCTGAATTCATTCTATACACTGAAAGCCGATGCGCGTAATTGCCGGGAAGTACAAGAGCCGTTCGTTACGGGCACTCGCGGGAGACAAGACCCGTCCGACGAGCGACCGCCTGCGGGAGACGCTCTTCAATGTGCTGACGACAGGCAATCCGCAGGCACTCGAAAACACCACATGGCTAGACCTTTTCGCGGGAACAGGAGCGGTGGGAATCGAGGCGCTGAGCCGCGGAGCGTGCCATGTGACGTTTGTCGACAGCGGTAAAGCGGCGACGAAAGTGATTCGCGAAAACCTGAAGTCGCTGGGAATTGCGAATGGCTTTAATATCGTCCAGGCCGACGCGATGCGCGGCTTGCAGTCGCTGGAGCAGAGAGTATTTAGGGCGGAGTACGTGTTTGTCGATCCGCCGTATGCCTCACATGAACTCTATGCTGAAGTGCTCTCGTTCCTCGGGAATTCGCGGATCGTACGTGCGACGGTGATCGTGGAGCACGATAAGAGATTTGATCCGGGAGAAGAGTTCGGGAACCTGAAGCGGTATCGAATGCTGCTTCAGGGAGACAGCGGGTTGAGCTTCTACAGGAGGAGCATCGCCGAAGCATAAGCTCCTCCTTCGTGATTGTTGTGGTTACTGTTTGAATGCACGATAACTGTGCGGCGGCAGTGTGAAGCTGAACGCTGTTGTTGCAGGTTCGCCGGGATGGCGCGCCTTGCGTGGCTCGCCACTCACTTGTGCGCTCGAGACAAGGTCGTGCAGAGCAGCACTATTCGTAGACAACACCGTCACTTCCGTCGGTTCGTCGCGGAACGACTCAACGATGAACGCCCCGTTGTCGTAGGCGAAGAGGCTCACCTTCGCCGGAGCTTCGATGCGAATCGGTAAATTGCCCATCACATAGCTGCGGATCGCATTCAACGTGCTTGCGGGTAGCAGGTAGAGATCGGTGAAATTGTCGGGAATCGTCATGATGTAGAGCGTTCCCCTCCCGTACTGATTCATCAGCATCATCGGAAAACCGTTGTTGTCGGCGATGCCGCGGACGACGGGCCACGTGTCGTTGGTCAGAAAACGCAATTGCGGAATAAGAATGGGCGCATCGCTCTTGCCGAGGTCGGTGCCGGCTCCGGCGCCAAACGCGCCAATGAAACTGGTGACTGGAATCTGGTGATCGGTGTAGCGAATCTCGGCGAGGTCTTCGGCCCCGTGTCCTTCGAGGGCATGCCAGAGGCCGGAAGTCATCACGACCGTCTTACCAGCATCGAGCTGCTGCTTCACTTCGCTGACTAGCTTCGGATCGAATGCCGCGCCTTTGGTCAGCAGGATCACGTCAGCTTTGTCCGGAAATGTTGGGTAGAGCTCGATGGGAATGCCGATCATCCCCAGGAAGTTATGCAGGAAGTCTTCGCCCACGGCATGCGGCGGACGATAGCTGGCGATTCCGACGGCACGTCCGAGTTCCCCGGCAAAGGGCTTGATCTGGTCGAGTGCATCGCCAGCAACGGATGCGAACGTCGGCTGACCTTTCGCACGCACGGAGATTCTGTCCCAGTTCACATTCGTTGACTGACTCGACCACGGACGATCCCCCGGCGTCGCAGGCCTGAGCAGATCGCCATAGTTGAACAGCGTCATCTCGCGCGCTTTGCCGAACACCGTAAGCCAAAGCTGCTCGGGATAGCGGTCGATGTAGCGGATGTCGTATGTGTCGACCCAGCCTCCGCCGTTGCGCCCCGGCGCGATCTCGTCGAAGTAGCGCATGATCGCGTATCCCTCATACTGCTGCAGGTTCTGGTCGGTGATGACAGGATCGCGAGTCTCGGTGCCCGTGTAGATGCCGTCGAAGATTTTGGGCTGCTCGGCGAGATCGTATCCGTTGCCCTGGAAGTGCTCGTACCAGTTGGGGAACTTGATGATGACCTTAACTTTCGGATTAACAGCCTTGGCGGCACCGACGACGAGGTCGCGCGAGACTTCGTCCATGGTCTTCAGGCGAAAGTCGGTCCACGACTGGTTGCCCTTGGCCGCGATGTCGGAGGGCTTCTTGGTGTTGGCGAAGAAAAAGTCGTCGAGGATAATCTCATCGAACAACTTCGCCGTCATCTCCGACACATGCTTCACGTAGGCGCGGTCTTCCGGCTTGGTGTAGGTGAACGAGGCGAACTGTCCGTTGTCGTCATCCGAAAAACAGATGGCGCCGGAGACTTCAACGCCCTTCGACGCGAAGAACTGCTTGATGCCGGCAACGAGTGCGGGATCGGCGAGCTTACGGCTGCGGTAAGTCTCGAGATAGACCTTGTCCACGTGCAACTGACTGGTAAGTTGTGCCCAGGACGAGTCAAGCCAGGCGTGGTCTTGCATCTTGAGCGTCACCTGGACAGGAATGTAGACGACCGTCTTGAAGGCAGGGTAGGTCTGTTGGGCTGAGAGCGGCAGAGATAAAAGGATGAAAACGATAACCAGCAGCACACGAAGCGAGCGTTGCGGCACGGACCAACCTCCTGGGTGTGGAAAAAGGCAGCAGCATTATAGGCTAGAAAACCGATTTTGTAAGTTGTATTCCTGCTTCCGCAACTCTCAAAGGTGGTGTAACATCTAAGTATCAATGGCAAATTCCCGACCTTCTTTCCAGAAGCGCCAGAAAGAGATGGCGCGGCAGCAGCGCGCGGCAGACAAGCTGCAGAAGCGCTTGCAGAAAAAGCAAGGAACCGACTCCGAAGTCGCCGAACAAACGGCTGACAACGGTGCTAACGGCGAAGAAGACGAATTCGGCCAGCCGGCCGGGCTCGACTTTCACGATTTTTAGCGGCAGGCGGTGCCTTCCGTGGTCCGCACGTTACTGTCGTGCGAGGCATTCTGAGGGCCGGGTGCTACAATGAAATTGACGCTACTGCCACGGGGTGTGGTGAGGTAGTCCGATCCAAGAAGATCTGACGTTTTTCCCGCCTTTACTTGTTCCGTTGATCAGCGTTTTAAGCCTCGGGGGCTGAAGCCTCTTGAGCCTTGGTGTAAACACGGCACGACTGAGATCGTGCCCTAGAGAAAAATTGATAGGCATAGATACTCCTTCGTGGACTGCGTTTCCGAATGCACTTCGCGAGTGCCCTTCAGAAAGCAGATTCACAAATTGACTCAGTTCAAGGAACTACCTTTGAATCCTGCGCTCCAGAACCGCCTGGATGCTGCCGGATTTACGACTCCCACTCCCGTTCAAGACGCCACCATTCCTCACGGACTGGCCGGCAAAGACATCGTCGCCACCGCGCAGACTGGAACCGGCAAAACGCTGGCGTTCCTGGTGCCCGCCATCGAGCGACTCCTGAAAAATCCAGCCAAGAAGCCGCAGGTGCTGGTGCTGGTTCCCACGCGAGAACTGGCGATGCAGGTTCATCAGCAGTTCGAGAACCTTCGCGGCAAACTGCCGGAAGCGGCGCTGGTCATTGGCGGCCTCAGCGAAAAGCGGCAGATAGAAACGCTTCGTCGCGGAGCGCGGCTGGTGGTCGCGACTCCCGGTCGACTCGAAGACCTGCACTCGCGCAAGCTGGTTGACCTGCGGGCGATTGAGATTCTGGTGCTCGACGAAGCCGACCGCATGCTCGACATGGGTTTCCTTCCGGCGATCAAGCGGATCATTGCTGCTGTACCCGCGCAACGGCAGACGCTCTGCTTCTCGGCCACCATGCCCATCGGCATTGCTGAACTGGTGAAGCAGTACATGCGTTCGCCGGAACGGATTTCGTTGGGTTCGACGTTGAAGCCCGCGACCACCGTCGAACTGCAGGCATTCGAAGTCGGACCGACCGAAAAGCTCGACGTGCTGCGTCAGCTTCTCTACAACGAAAAGGGTCAGACACTGGTGTTTGCCAAGACCAAGCGCGGCACCGAGCGGCTCGCCAAGAATCTCGCGCGCGATGGATTCAATGTCGGGATGATCCACGGTGACCGCACGCAGGCACAGCGTACCCGTGCCTTGGCCGACTTCACGGAAGGCAAGTCGCAGATCCTCGTCGCAACCGACGTAGCGGCGCGCGGCATCGACGTTTCCGACATCGCGCACGTCATCAACTACGACCTGCCGCAGGTGGCGGAAGATTTTATTCACCGGGTAGGTCGCACCGGGCGAGCTGGACAAGCGGGCAAGGCCTCGACTCTGGTAACGGGCGTCGAAACGATCGAACTGCGACATATCGAGCGCACCATGAAGTTGAAGATCGAACGGCGCAAGGTGATCGCCGGTGACGAAGGCGAATTCCGGGCGAAGCCCGTCCAGAACACACTGGCGAGCCGGACCTTGAGTCGTTTGCCGGGCGAGGTTTTCGTCTAAGGCATCACACCGCAACGGTACACTCATCACTGCGTCGGAGGGCTCCGGAGACTTACCACTGGTAGGTCACAAAAGGAGCCCTCCATGACCACTCTCACTGCCAGCACCCTCACTCTAGAAAACCTGCAAGCGGCGTTCAACGGCGAAAGCAATGCTTCGGCCCGTTATGCGGAGTTTGCCAAGAGAGCCGAGACGGAAGGTTATCGGGCCGTCGCTTCGCTGTTCCGCGCGGGATCGAAGGCCGAGGAATTTCATGCCCGCAATCATGCCGAAGTGATCCGCCAGATGGGAGCGGAGCCGAAAGCCGTGATCGAGGCGACGAATGTGAAATCGACCGCGGAGAACCTGGAAGCGGCGATCAAAGGCGAAGAATACGAACGCGACGTGATGTATCCCACGTTCATCGAGAACGCCAAGAAGAACAAAGAGAGCGCGGCGATCCGCACGTTCACCTTTGCGATGAAGACCGAAGCCGAGCACGCTCGGCTGTACACCGAAGCTCGCAAGAATCTAGCCAACATGCGAGCGGCCAAGACTTGGTACGTCTGCAAAGTCTGCGGATACACCGTAGAAGCGCTGAACTTCTTGAAGTGCCTGGTGTGCGGCCATTCGAAGAGCGACTATCTGCCCATCAACTGAACGCTACCACTGCACGCCGGGATACAGACTCGGAATGCGATACGCGCGATACGCGTCGGCCAACGACATATCCATTTGCCAGACAACGCGTGGAAAGGAGGTGTCCGTAATCTCCTCCACGCGTGATCCGGGCAAGCCGGAGGGCGCGGAGATATCGAACTCGACATTGCCGGAGCCGAGCTGCCGCACATCGCCTCCCCAAATGGTGAACAGGTCGAGGTGGTCTGAGAATTCAACCGTAGCAGTTTTCGCCGTTTCATCTACATCCATAATGATAGGGCGGCTGTAGCAGTCGCTGGCACACGAACTGCCATTGCTGGCTACACGATCATTACCGTCATCGAAGATTGCAAGAGTAAGCGTGGATCCGTTCGACGACAGCAGATGCGGGGCGTGCTGCCCGTAAAACCAGTTGCTGCTGTCACCACTGGTCAGCGTGAAGTCTCCCTGGTAACCGAGCTTCCACAAAATGTCGCCGTTGCCGATCGCGTCCTCGTAGTCGATTTTGATGATCCAGCTTTGGTTTCGCAAAGATAGCAGCAGGTTGTGATCGGGCGTATAGACGAGAGCGTTGCCGTGCGTCCAGTCAGGGTAAGGCGCCAACGGATGACGGTTGGGATCGAGATGATCGAACGTTGACCAGACCCACACCGGTTTCAAATTCTGGTCGAGATCCACAACGTCATCACCTTCAACCAAGGTTGGCTTCGAAAGGCCGACGAGATTGCTCAGCTGTCGGTCTTCACTTGCCAGCAGAATGGTGTGGCCGTTCGGCAGGCGAAGGAAATCATGATGGAAAACCTTGATGTGGTGATGGTATCCGAATACATCGAGTTCCTGGTTCAACCGATCCCCTGTGATTTGTGAGAGCGAGTTGCCGGCCAAGTCGATCTCGCGAAGAACACTCGTCTGCACCGTGTTGGTGATGTTCAAGAGCATGTGGCCGTTGGGAAGCTGCTTGATAGGAAAAACATTCCCTTCGCTCTGATCGTGGTCGTAATACCAAATCACGTTTCCGGCAAGATCGGTCACGACGGCTTGATAGTCCTGGTGCTTGGTGTTGCCCCAGATCAAGGTCGGGAAATTGATCAACTCGACCCCACGGCCTGAGGACTCATCTCCGGTTGCGGTGAAGGTGGGCATGCGTCCACCATCGAACGAGCCGGTGGCGAACTTTCGATCGGCGTCATAGCTGATCGTGCCATCCGGCTTGGTGATCACGGCGCGCATGTGGTAGGTCGTAATCGGTTTCATGCCCGCCACTTGTATCTTTACAATTCCCCCGCCGGAAGGCGCGGGCTGAGACCAGGTCTCCCGTCCATAGTTGGTGTCAATTCCGAACTCGACTTTGACAGTCGATCCCGCTGGCGCATTCACGTCATATTCCGCGACGAGCGGATTCTGCTGTTTGCCTGACCCGCACGCGGCGAGCAGCGCCAGAAAGGCCAATGGTACAAACGCCAATCGCTTGGGCCAACAGTTTCTATATCTTGAGTTCTTGGAGGGAGGAGCCAGTTCTTTCGCCTTGCCGATCATCATTTTTCCAGACAGATACAGAAACCCACACAAAGCAAGTGAGTTCCATAATAAATCGCACAACGATATAAATGGAAATGCCCAGGGCAACGGGCCCCGGGCATCCCTTTAAGGAAGAAGCGTCGTCAGGACTTCTGCACGATCAGGTTGTTCTGCACGCTGAACACGCCAGGCACGCTCTTGGCGCGAACAGCGGCGACGTCTTTATCCGCCTCATTATCGACCACGCCGGTGAGCGTAACGTGTCCGCCCTTCACGATGATGTGGATCGGCGGACGCGCGCCGTAGGCGTACTTCTGGAGACTGGGAAATTCGTAGATCGCTCGGAACTCCTCGCGGCGGATCTGGTCGTCCATGGGTGACTGCGGCAACACCTGGATGTCGTTCACAACCTTGTCGACGCCTTCGATTCCCTTCACCACCTTGTTGGCATCGTCCTTCAACACGGGGCGCGTCACTTCGCCAAGTAACGTAACCGTATCGCCGTTAACCTGGTAGGCGAGGTCATCGAACACGGTGTACCAGGGCAGAAGCAGCAGCTCGTGCCGCACTTCGCGAACGATGCGGTCTTGGCTGTTGGTTCCACCGAGCTTCTGGCGTTGGTCAGCGGCTTGGGAAACCAGAGTTAACGTAAGCAGCAAGGACAAGCAGGACAAAGCAATCTTCTTCAACCCACACCTCCTCGTACTCTGGGGATGGTAAGAAGGCGAGCTACGTTGCTTGCCGGTTAACGCCGACTCTCCACGGCGGCAGCCGTTACCGTGCCAGAAACTGCTCGACTGCAGTCTGGATTTTGTCGGCCTCACAATTGGTGGCCAAATGGCCGCAACCGCTGGTGAGTTCCACCACGGGTGCGTTGATAGATTTCGCAAATCTGAGAGCCGCATCGGGCGTGACTGTATGGTCGTACTTCGAAGCGATCACCAGCAGCTTGGCTTTGACGGCGTGGGCGGCGGCTTCGAGAGAGCCGTTGAAGTCCTTGGCCAGATCGAGCGCCATCATGGCTTCGCTCTGCCGGATCTTGTCGTTCGAGTCCAGCGAAGGCTTACTCTTCTCCTTTTCGACGTCGTCAAGCACCTGCTGCGCCGTGTGCGTCCGGTTGACGTTTTCGGGACTGGTCAGCAGAAGCATGGCGAATTCGGCGTTGGCGAGTTTGCCGGGATCAGTGGTGTAGTCGCCGTGATTCCATGCGGGATTGTCTTCGATGGCGCTGATCTGCATTTGCCACTGAAGGACGTCGTAGGCGCCCATCTGCGGCGAGCCGACGATCGGGATCGCCTTGTCCATGAAGTCGGGATACGCGGTGATCCACTGGAAGGTCTGCATGCCACCCATGGAGATGCCCATCACCGCGTAAATGCGCTTGATCCCGAGAACGTTCGTCAGAAGGTAGTGCTGGGTGTTCACCATGTCGCGGATGGTGATCTTGGGGAACTTCATGCGCGGTTGCAACGTGCTATTGCTCGGGGAGGAAGAGACGCCGTTTGCGAGCGCATCGACGGCAATGACGTAGTACTTCGAGGTGTCCACGAGTTTGCCCGGAGCGAAGTTCGTCATGAGTTTCTCGGTGGTTCCGCCCGCCCATGTGGGAAACAGAATGGCATTCGTTTTGTCGGCATTGAGCGTGCCGAAGGTGCGATAGCCGATCCGGCAGTCACGAATGACTTCACCGCTGACGAGCTTGAAGTCGCCGATAGATGCGAACTGTTGTTGCTGAGCAAAGGCCGAGGAGGCCAGCAGAAAGATAACGACGAAGATACGCTTGATCATGGCGCAGGAAATATAGCACGCCAAAACGTGGCCATCTGCTTCTTCGTCTTTCCGATGATCAGATGGTCAGATGATCTGATGGCCAGATGGTTTCACTCCCACTCGATCGTGCCCGGCGGCTTCGAGGTGATGTCGTACACGACGCGGTTGATGCCACGGATTTCGTTAACAATCCGGTTAGAGATGGTCTTGAGCACCTCGTGCGGGAGCGGCACCCAGTCGGCGGTCATGCCGTCTTCGGAATGCACGGCGCGAATCGCGCAGGTGTAGGCGTAGGTGCGCTGATCGCCCATGACACCGACGGACATCACCGGAAGCAGTACGGCGAACGATTGCCAAATCTGGTTGTAGAGCCCGGCGCGCTTGATTTCGGTGACGACGATATCGTCGGCTTCCTGGAGGAGCGTGACACGCTCAGGCGTAACCTCGCCGAGGATGCGAACCGCGAGTCCAGGGCCAGGGAATGGCTGGCGTCCGAGGATGTCTTCAGGCATGCCGAGATCACGGCCGATGCGGCGAACTTCGTCCTTGAACAAATCCTTCAGCGGCTCGATGAGCTTGAGCTTCATCTTTTCCGGCAGTCCGCCGACGTTGTGATGCGACTTGATGGTCTGGCTGGGGCCGCGAACCGAGACCGATTCGATCACGTCGGGGTAAAGCGTTCCCTGCACCAGCCACTCGACGTGGCCTTCCTGCTTCTCGATGCTATGGGCTTCGTCGTCAAAGACTTCGATGAACTCGTTGCCGATGATCTTGCGTTTCTTCTCCGGCTCGGAGACGCTTTTCAGCTTGGACAGGAAGCGCTCGGTGGCATCGACGGCTACGAGGTGAAGTCCGAGCTTGTCGCGAAGGTTCGTCTGGACCTTCTCGAATTCGTTCTTGCGCAAGACACCATTGTTGACAAACACGCAGGTGAGTTTGTCGCCGATGGCTCTGTGAACGAGCGTAGCGGCCACGGAAGAATCAACGCCTCCGGAGAGCGCGCAGATGGCGCGCCCATTGCCGACTTGCTTGCGGACAGCTTCCACGGTTTCTAGGATGAACTGCGCGGGCGTCCAGTTCGGAAGCGCGCCGCAGATGTCGAAGACGAAGTTGCGCAGCAGTTCCTTACCGAGCGGCGTGTGATGAACTTCCGGGTGAAACTGCACCGCCCACATCTGCTTGTCGGGATTCTCGATCGCAGCGAGGGCGTTGGATGTCCGGGCGAGTTCCTTGAACCCGGTGGGAAGCTGCTCGGCTTCGTCGCCGTGCGACATCCAAACTTGCAGCGTCGGCGGCAAACCCTTGAACAGTCGCGAGTCTTGTTTGACGTGAACTTCGGCGTGTCCGTATTCGCGTTTGGCGGCGGAGCGCACGCGGCCACCGAGCTTGTGCGTCATCAACTGCATGCCGTAGCAGACGCCGAGAACGGGTTTGCCTAAACCGAGGACGCGGTCGTCCATGGGCGGCGCATCTTTGTCGTACACCGACGACGGGCCCCCGGAGAGGATGATGCCAATTGGCTTGTAGGCAAGGATTTCGTCGAGCTTGGCGTAACACGGCAGCACGACGGAGAAGACGTTGAACTCGCGGATGCGGCGCGCGATCAACTGCGTGTATTGCGAGCCGAAGTCGAGGACGACGATCGATTGTGTGGCTTCCACGAAACAGTTTACCGTAGCCGGTTTCCACTAAGCCAGTATCCAATTTCTCGATTGGATATTGAGGATTGACTATTGATTATTAGGTTCCGGGCCCGTGCTGTCGGGAGGAACGGCACTTAACGGGAGTTCGTCACCGATCGTGGGTGGTTCAGGCTCGGGCGCCGCGGGCGACGGCTCGGGCGGCAGAAGAATCGATGGAATCGGATCCGGCGAGGCTGTGACCGGCGGTTCGGGTTCGGTGAAAGAGATGTACGTTGCCAGGCGCCAGATACCGAGGGCATCGGCGATGACGAAGTATGCCAGCGAGGTGGTTACAACAATCGCAACCGTTAGGCGAACGTGCATACCACCAAATTGTGCGATCGGCAGGAGCGATAAGACTGTAGCTACGATCGCGAGCACGGTTCGCATGATGCCGAAGGCGAAGCCGCTGCTGGTGAAGGCATTTGCACGAGCGCGGTAAAGGTCGACGGATTCCGAGAGCGCTCTTCCGACGCCCGCTCCATCGCGCCCGGTGAAGATTGGGGCGAGCGAGAGAAACCAGTTCAGCATTCCCCAGATGAAGACGATGACAACCAGGGTAAGCGCGGCGAGCAGCACCAGGGCCCCGAGGTGTTGCGTTGGGTCGACCATGGTGTCGATGAGGATGCCGCAGCCGAAGTAAGCGAGAAGAGCGGCGGCGAGCAGGACGACGCGAAAGAAGTTCAGCGCGACGCTTGCGGGCCAGTTCGTGTGCGGGTCGGTTTCGCTCAGTGCACGAATCGTGGCGGCACGGCCGATGGTGGCGAGGGCAATCCAGAGGATCACGAGCGCCGGGATGATGATCGGCCCGATGATGTGGAGGCCTTCGATGAAGGCCCCCATGATGCGGCCGGTGATCGCCACCCAGGTGTAAGGCTGGAGGGAACGCATCGCGGCGTACTCCGCGTTGGTGATCTCGACAGTGGCGAAGTATTCGCGGAAGCCGTAGTAGAGCGTGGCCCAGAAGGCGACGCCGAAGATCCAGCGCCAGGCAATTTCCGTGAGGACACAGGCGGGAGCACGTTTGAGGACGCGCCAGCCGTCGCGAAGTGGAGATCGGGCCATGTGGGGAGGATAACAAAAGGATCTACGTAAACCGGGAGCTGCGATTCGTTCCGCGGAACAGCCGGCCAGCGGCGCGACGATCGGAGTGGATGAAGCCATCATCGAAATGGATTCAGCAGTTCAAGAAGATGGAAGTCACAAAAGGGGGAGCGCGAGGACCGAAGAAGAGCTTGTAAGTGATTGAAAAGGTGGTGGACGTGACTGGGATCGAACCAGCGACCTCATCGTTGCGAACGATGCGCTCTCCCAACTGAGCTACACGCCCACTTGCAGGCAGAATTCCATTTTACCATCTGCGATTCGCAGGTGAGAAGTGCACGCCGGTAACTGCGCCTGAGGTATTTGCGACTCAGCCACCACGTGGAACTCAGGACGAGCAACTTACATCGGGCGATCACCGAAGTAAAGTGCGGATGACGGGAAATTTACAAAGCCAAAAGCCTTTATAGCTGCGAAGTTCCAAGCTATTTCCTTTTTGTGCAGCAGATTGCACATCTGCGGTCGATCACGCGCGGCGTGACGAATATAATCAAGGTGTGACTCCATCGAAACTCGTAAACAAGGTCGCTGAAGCCGCCTTTCCCACGCGCTGGGGACAATTCCGCATCTTCGGCTTCGAAGGCCATTTTGATCATGGCGGGGAGCGCCGCAAAGAAACCGCGGTGGCGCTCGTGATGGGCGACATCCATTCCGCTCCCCCGCTGGTGCGCATTCATTCGCAGTGCCTCACCGGGGACGTATTCGGATCGCTGCGCTGTGACTGCCGAGCGCAATTGGAAATGGCGCTGGCGATGATTGCCGAAGCCGGCGCCGGTATCCTGCTTTACGAACAGCAGGAAGGCCGCGGCATCGGCCTGATGGCCAAGCTGCAAGCCTATGAATTGCAAGACCAGGGACTCGATACCATCGAGGCAAACGAGAAACTGGGATTTGAGTCCGATCTGCGCGAGTATGCGCTGCCGGTCGAAGTCTTGAAGGCGCTCGATGTGAGCGAGGTTCGATTGCTCTCCAACAATCCCGAGAAAGTGGCGGCACTCGACAACGCAGGAATTCGAGTCGTGGAGCGCGTCCCCTGCGAGCCCAGCGTCACCGAGCACTCCGAGTTTTACCTGAAGACGAAGAAAGAGAAGATGGGACACCTCTTCAGCAGATAGTCCCTGCCCTATCTACAAATCCGCTGATCTGGATATCCGAGTATCTGGATAACACCACGGGCTGCGGATTGCACGCTATCCAGATATTCAGATGATCAGTTATTCAGATTTCTTAATAGCTTTCTTCACTGCTCCGGGATTTTTCGACGGCAACTCTTCCACCGCAACTCTCGCCAGCGCCCGATAGATTTCTTCCGCTCCGCGCACTCGCTTCAACGCAGATAAGTTCTTGCGGACCGTCTCCGCGTCCCCGCGTACCATCGGACCGCTAAATGCCGCCGCTGGACCGTGCGCGATGTAATTGCGAATCGTCTGTTGCAGGATCGGCGCCACAGTTCGCCGTGTCTGCCGGGCCTTCAGCCCCAGTTCCCTGCCGATCCGTTCCACCGTAGCCATCTGCGCGATGATCAGCGGAGATACAAACGCCCCAAGGGCGTGATAGAGCGGCTTGTCCTTCTTCTGGATCGCGAAGCTCTCGCCGCCCAGCCGGCGCACGATCGTCCGGGCCATGCTTACGGCGGTTTGGTCTCCTTCTAACGCAAAGGGTACGCCCTTCATCGACGGCGTCGAGCTGCGCACGAACGTCATCATCGGATGCACCGACGCGACCCTAGCTCCGGCGCGCCGCAGAGGCTCTAGTTCGTCGGAAGTCATAGCCCCGCTGGAATGGAACACCGTCGTTCCGTTCCTCGTTCCACCCGCAGCCATCGCCGAAGCGGTCGCCGCGATTGCGGAGTCGCCGACGCACAACCAGATTAGGGGGGACACGAACACCCCCGCCTGTCCAGGCGGAGCGAAGCTCTGCGACTCTGCCAACCACCTCTCGCACTGCACCGCCCGCGCGTCGACTTCCTTCGCCAACCGCTTTGCCCGCCGACCCGACTCGGCGCTGCGATACACAATCTGCGCGACCGGCACTCCCACATGGTGCAGGGCTTTAGCCAGTGATGTCCCTAGGCTGCCCGGACCCACGATCGTCACTTTCAAGCTTCTTGCCATCGTGGCGCAGCATATCAGTCCGCCGTCTTGTAACAAAACCGATGCGTCACAGCGCTCCGGTTGTTTATATTGGTGCGATGCCCAGGCAGCGCAAGTCTCCTCAGACGAAGCAGGTAAAGATCCTTTCCTCGAAAGTGGCCTACCGTGGCCCGGTTTTTGCCATCACCACCGACCACGTCAAGGAACCCAGCGGCAAAACCGTTCGCCGCGACATCGTCCGGCATTCCGGATCGGTCGTCATGATGGCCGTGGAAGGCACCAACCTTCTCTCCCGCCGGAAGAAGGCGCCCAAAACCAAGTGCGAGCCGCGCGTCCTGTTGGTTCGCCAGTACCGCTACACCGTGAACGACTTCATCTGGGAGCTGCCCGCCGGGCGCATCGACGAGGGCGAAGACGAGCTCCCCGCCGCCAAGCGTGAGTTGCTGGAAGAGACCGGCTTTACCGCCGAACGCTGGAAACGGGTTTTGTTCTTCTACGTCAGTCCCGGGTTTCTCGACGAAACCATGGCCATCTACCTGGCCGAGGGACTTAAGCCGGGTGAGGCCCAGCCCGAGGAAGATGAATCTATCGCAAAACGATTCTTTCCCCTGTCCCAGGCTCTGCGCATGGTAATGCGGGGCGCCATTCGCGATGCCAAGACGATCTCTTCGGTGCTCTGGCTCAATCAGGTAGTTCGCGGTTAAATACCCGCCTACAGCCTGTTTTCACCTGTTAACTCGGTTGACAATACCGTTCGATGAGCGCAGAATATTTTTAAGCAGTCCTTCACGCGGAGTTTACGTCTGGTTTGTCCGGCCCCTCCAAAATTCCTGGTTGTACCGAGCATAACTCTGGCGTTATTATTGCTGTGCGAGGGAACCCCAGCGCCGCCACGGCGCGGCGCAGTGCTCGAAAGGAAAGTACGTGTCTCGAATTAAAGGCAAAGTAAAGTGGTTCAATAACGCAAAAGGTTATGGGTTTATCGGGCGCGACGACGGCCCCGATGTGTTTGTTCATTATTCCGGCATCACCAGCGAAGGCTACAAGAGCCTCGCCGAGGGCGATGACGTTGAGTTTGAGATCGTCGAGGGCCAGAAAGGCCCGCAGGCGGCGAACGTGAATAAGATTACCGCTTAGTTCCGATGTTCCCCAACGACCCAGCCGCATGGCTGGGTTTTCTTTTGCCCGACCCGATCTTCCTCTTCGTTTAGAATTCCGCTGCACGGCCACACGAATCGCAATGACCTTTTCCATGAAAACCTGCTGCTTACTCCTGCTTCTTACAGCTTGCACATTCGGTGCGGACTCCGTTCCCCTCGCTTCCGACATCGCGAAGGCGATGCCCGCGGCCGAGAGCCTCTATATCGATCTCCACCAGAATCCTGAGCTGTCCACGCACGAGACCCGAACCGCAGCGAAACTCGCCGACCGGCTGCGCTCGCTTGGCTACGATGTGACCACAGGAGTCGGCGGCACGGGCGTGGTCGCCATCATGAAAAATGGCGATGGACCGGTCATCATGTTGCGCACCGAACTCGACGCGCTGCCGATCGAGGAACAGACAGGTCTTCCCTACGCGAGCAAAGTCAAGTGGCGCAATCCAGAAGGCGCCGAGATTCCCGTGATGCACGCCTGCGGACACGATCTGCACATGGCCGCCTTGGCCGGAACCGCCGCGGTCATGGCAGCCAATCGCCAGCGGTGGCATGGAACCTTGATGCTCATTGGGCAGCCCGCGGAAGAAGCGATCGGTGGTGCGGAAGCCATGCTGAAAGACGGTCTCCTCACCCGCTTTCCCAAGCCCGAATATGCCGTCGCCGTTCATGACTCTGTTGAACTTCCCGCCGGCCAAGTTGGATTTACTCCCGGCTATGCGAAAACCAGCGCTGATTCCGTCGACGTCATTTTCTACGGACGCGGCTCTCACGGCGCGCGCCCCGATCTTTCCATCGACCCTATCGTGATGGCATCCCGCGCTGTGCTCGACTGGCAGACGATCATTTCGCGTGAGATCAAGCCCGGTGAGCATGCGGTGATTACTGTCGGCGACTTCCACGCCGGCACCAAGAACAACATCATTCCCGACGAAGCTCGCCTTCAACTCACAGTGCGCTCTTACAAACCGGAAATTCGCAAGCAGCTACTCGCCGCCATTGAGCGAATCGCTAAGGCCGATGCTGCTGCCGCCGGAGCTACTCGCGAGCCCGCAATCAATATCTACGAATCCACACCGGCGCTCTACAACGATCCCGATCTCACGAACCGGCTCGCCAAAGCGTTGGCTGCCGACCTTGGACCCGATAACGTCAAGCAGCTTCCGCCCGGGTTCGCCTCCGAAGATTTCTCGCAATTTGTCGAAGCAGGCGTGAAGTCGGTGCAGTTGACCATTGGTGCTGCCGACCCCGTGAAATTCGCCGAGGCGGAAAAAACAGGAGAGGTACTGCCGGGTCCGCATAACTCGCATTTCGCTCCGGACCTGAAACCAAGTTTGCAGACCGCCATCGCAACTGAAGTGATTTCCCTGCTCGATCTGATGGGTGCGAAATAAAGTGGACAACAAGACCATCGCCACGCTTCTTTACGAGACCGCCGATCTGATGGAGATCGACGCGCAGGATTCCTTCCGCATCCGCTCCTATCGCAACGCCGCTGAAGCCATCGACGGCCTCTCTGACCAGGTTGCAGACCTCGTCTGCGAACCGAAAAGGCTGCTCGAAATTCCCGGCATCGGCAAGGGTATGCAGGCCAACCTGATCGAAATATGCAACAGCGGCAAGCTCCAGATTCACGAAGACCTGATCGGCAAATATCGCCCGACGATGCTTGAGCTGCTGAAAATCTCAGGCCTGGGACCAAAGTCCATCCAGCTCATCTGGAGCGCCTACAAGATCGCCGACGTCGATGGCGTCGAAAGACTCGCCAAAGAAGGCAAGCTGCGCGAATTGCCGCGCATGAGCGAGAAGACCGAACAGAAGATCCTGAAGTCGATCGAAACCTATCGCAGCATCTCCGGACGGTTCCTGCTCGACGCCGCCGACACCACCGCGCAGAAGCTGATCGAGCACATCAAGCCCGTGGAAGGCGTGGAGAAGATCACGCCCGCCGGATCGTTACGCCGCGGGCGTGAAACCGTTGGCGACCTCGACATCCTTATTACTGGCACGGCCTGCGAGGACGACGCCCAGCGCGCCGCCCTCGCCGATCACGTCCTGAAGTTCCCCGGCATCCTCGACGTGATCGCGAAAGGCGAAAACAAGGTCAGCTTCCGCCTCCGCACCGGATTGCAGGTCGACGTCCGTCTGCTGCCGCGCGACTCCTTCGGCGCCGCCATGCAGTACTTCACCGGATCGAAAACCCACAACGTTTCCCTTCGCCAGCGCGCGCTCAAGATGGGTTATACGCTCAACGAGTATGGCCTTGCCCAACTCAAGGAAGATGGCTCCGCCGGAAAAATCGTAGCCAGCAAAACTGAAGACGACATTTACAAGAAGCTCAAGCTCGAATACATCCCGCCCGAGATGCGAGAGAACTGCGGCGAAATCGAACTCGCCGAGAAAAAGGAGATTCCCGCGCTGCTCACGGTCGAAGACATCCAGGGCGACGTGCACATGCACACCGTCGAAACCGACGGCAAATGCACCATCGAGGAAATGGCCACCGCCGCGCGTGATCGCGGCTATAAATACATGGCCATTACCGACCACACCAAGAATCTCGCCATGGCCAACGGACTCACCGACGAGCGCGCCCTGCAGCACATCGCCCGTATTCGCGAAGCCAACAAGAAGGTCGACGGCATTAAGATTTTCGCCGGAGCCGAAGTCGACATCCTCACCGAAGGCGACCTCGACCTCTCCGACGAAGTACTCGCCCAAATGGACATCGTGATCGCCAGTGTCCACTCCCACTTCAACCAGGAACCCGCGCAGATGACCAACCGCCTGCTCAAGGCCATCTCCAACCCTAACACTTGCGTTATCGGCCACGCCACCGGACGCCTGCTGCTCCGCCGCGATGCCTACAAGTTCGACATCGACGCCATCCTCAAAGCCGCCGCCAGGCACAAAGTCGCCATGGAGCTGAACTCCTACCCCGATCGCCTCGACCTCAACGACCAGCATCTGCGCATGGCAAAGCAACGGGGCGTGAAGATCGTCATCAACACCGACTCGCACCACACCTCGCACATGCAGTTCATCAAGTACGGAGTGCTACAGGCCCGCCGCGCCTGGCTTACGAAAGACGACGTGCTGAATACCCTGCCCGCAGACAAATTCGCCAAAGCCATCAACCACGGATGGTGACTTATCATTCCGGGGACCTTCAGGTCCGCGGAATCCTTGCAGCCGCCCGAATCCGTATCGGCTATGATGTTTCCCATCGCCCGAACTGATGGTGTCCGATGGCCACAACCATGATCGAAAACGATTGGCTGCTCTCCAAATCCTGGCGCGTGCTGCTGTTCGACGAAATGGACGAATATCACTCCGTCATCGCCACCCTCAATGAGCATCTCGGCGCGCATCCGAATGACGGCGTTGCCTACAACAATCGCGGACTCGCTCACTCCGAAGTTGGCGAGGCGCAGGACGCTTTCCGCGATTTCGCCGAGGCCATGAAGTACGCGCCCAACGATCCCATTCCTTACATGAATCGCGGCGATCTTTATCTGCGCCACAAGCCGCAGCCCATGTTCAAGGAAGCGCTCGCCGACTTCGACCGCGCCATTGCGCTCAAGTCCGACGATGCCACGTTCCATCGCCGCCGTGCGCACGCGTGTCTCGCAGCGAACCAGCCGCGCGAGGCGCTCAAGAGTCTCGACCGCGCCATCGAGCTAGATCCCGAGTTCGGACAGACCTACCTCGAGCGCGCCGAACTCCACCAGCGTCTCGGAGACGCTCCCAGCGCCGATCGCGACATCCAGCTCGCCCGCAATGCGTCGCTCGCCTCGGCACCGCGCAGTATGACGACTACGTCTACTCAGCCGGCGAGTTCTTTCGTATCATCAAGTATGCCCGGTCAAGCCGCCGCCCGTTCCGCTCTCAGCATCGATCAGATGGTCCCCGAAGATTGGCCCGACGTGTCTTCCATCTTTCTCGAAGGCATCGCCACCGGCGTCGCTACGTTTGAAACGCTTCCCCCGAACTGGGAGACGTGGGATCGCGAGCATCTTCCCTTCTGCCGTCTCGTCGCGCGTCATCAAGGCAACGTCGCTGGATGGGCCGCTCTCAGCCGCCGTTCGCGCCGCACCGCGTATGCGGGCGTGGCGGAGTTGAGCATTTACGTCGCCGCCTGGGCGCGCGCCAAAGGCGTGGGCTCGGCGCTCATCGAGGCCGCCATCACCGAATCCGAGCGCTTCGGCATCTGGACGCTGCAAGGCTCCATCATGGCCGACAACATCGCCAGCCTGAAACTGGTCGAAGCCGCGGGCTTCCGCCAAGTCGGAGTCCGGGAAAAGATCGGACGCCAGGGCGGCAAATGGCGCGACACGATCCTGGTGGAACGCCGCAGCAAAACCGTCGGCGTGGACTAACGAAAACGGTAGAGTGTGAAGTGTAAACGGTAAAGTTAGGCGTGGCCGCGGTCACGCCTTTTTCTTTGGGCACTCATACGATCCCCATTTCGTGCAGTTTCTGCACGGCTTCGTCGTGATGGCTGATGCGAGTGCAAGCAATGTAATAGCGGGGATCAGAGGTACCTTTCAAGGTGCGAACGTGCTGCTCGAATTCGCGGAGTTGCAGTGGCTCCAACACTTTGCACCTCAGTCTTTCGATCTCGCGATAGACGACTTGCGCAGCCCTTGTCAGGTGAGCGGGCATTTGTTCGGGTTCCTTGGGGTCTGCCTCTTCGCTCCCCGTCTCCGGCGCGACGAGCACTTCTTCCATTGCTTCGGGAATGTCGGTTACGACCTGCTGCTTTTCTGATTCGCTGAGCGGCTTCGACAAGCGCAGCAAGTTGGTGCTGAGATTGATGCCATACATGATGCTATTGGCCTGCTTGGGCGTGAGGTCGCCGGACATGAGGGCCTGCATGGCGTGCGCCATGGCGATCTGGAGCGAGGCAGCGGAATCGGGAAGAGGCGCGCGATAGCGGCGCGTGGCGATGCGGGCGCCGGGATGATGGGCGCGCTGGTGGAAGTAGCAGAATTGGCGTCCGTTGAGTGCAGGCGTGCCACAACGAATGCCGTCGCCTTTGATGTGGGAACAGATGCGGACGATCGGCTTGGATTCCTTTTTCGGTTCCGGTTCTTGATTTACTTCCTGGTTAACTTCAACGTTCGATTCGACTGCCACCGCCTCATCCATAAAAAGCTCCGTTTGCCCCGTGCACGCCGGGGGGACTACCCCGGGGGTGCGTCTGTAGAATCATCGGGTTACGACGATTCGTCGTGTAAATAATGCAAAATCAGTCGATTACGGGGAAATACCCGCGAATCAACCACTTACGTTCGACTTGCGTTGGGCGGTGTTGGTACAGCAGGCGATGAGGGGTTTACGCCTTCGTAACAGCTGTCAGCACTCAGCTGTCAGCTCTCAGTCGGTCTGCGGGTCCGACTAGGTTAACGCTAGCGAGATGGAAAAATGAGGTCAAGGAAAAAGCGCGGTAGAGGCGGGAATTCGAGGCTCGAGGATTCCCGAAATGGAACGAGATTATTTGAGGGCCAAACGCGGAGAGGGCGGTCGCAAGGTCAGGCCTGCGCTGCGGCAGCGAAGCTCGTCCTCATCTCCAGTTCTATTCTTAATGACCTTCCGAATCCATCTAGTCCCGGAAAAAGCGAGGCCCTGTGAATATTCATCTCCATCAACTTCCTGAGGAATTCAATCCTGCATGAGCTGTCAACGACGATTCTTCGTATTACTGGCCGATTTTGCAGAGTAGGGTGAATCATCATGGTCATCAGGATCTGACTGAAGGTTGCTTGGTGCTTGAGACGGCAAAGAAACAGGCCTTGTTGAGCGACAATTCGTTGATGAGTTTCGAGAGGGTCAATTCTAACGATCAGAGGAACATCAGTTTTCTGTCTATTCATGACGTCATTAAGGTGCTTCGCTCTCAAACTCAGATCGCGGAAGTCTATTTCAGCAGGGCGACTCAGTTCTGTTTCTTTTTCTTCAAGCCATCGCCCGTCAATCGCCCACAAACTCGATCCGAAGTCTCCTGTTTCCAGCTTCTCAATTGAAGGCTCTTCGACCGCAAAGTACAAGCCGACATAGGGCGAGCGGGTCCAGTCGAGGAGCCTGGTTGGCACTCCGTGGTGCTGCGTCAAGCCAGCCAACTGCTCCGATCATCAGCGGAAGGCACACTCGGCAGGTATTGGCGGGCTTGCTGCTGAAATCGGAAAAGCAGCGAGCGCTCTTCTTCGAATCGGCCGAGATGCCAGTATGACCAGGAATTCTTCGATGTCTTCCATACCTCGACAGCGCGATCCAATGATGTGTGCAGGCCCCAGTTGGATTTAAGTTGACCTCGAAAACACCAGGAACCTTCGAGTTCTGCTGTCCATGAGAGGAATTGGTTCCATGTGGAAACCTTTTCGGTAACCACAAAGTTGGGGAATGGATTGTCACCGAGATGGTGTTCAGGAGCTAAGGACATCGCTTTTCGTTCTTCGACATGTGAACTGAGGCGCTGAAACCAATCTCGTGGAACAGGCATTGGAACAAACCTCAATGATTATTGTCGTTCTTACGTGGCCGATTTGAAAATGTTAACAAAGGGGTGCCGGCGATAAATCGCTGTGATTATCGCGGCCTCCCTTCGGGACGCATCGGTTCAGCGCCAGCGGCATCCCTACGGGACGCCACCGTGTCGAGAAGCCCGAATAAGCAAAATGAGCGAGAGTCAGTCCCATTCGCGTCGCCCGCGCGGAACGATCTTGCAAGTCTTCCGTGAAAGAAACAGGTGTTCGGATGACTTTCAGTCGTCCCTGCGGGACGCGGCATGTTCTTCGGTCGCACTCCCGGCGATAAATCGCCGGGCTATTATCATGGTGTCCCTCCGGGACGCGCCTGCGTCAGCACAACGATTTCAGCTCCGACCAAGGTTAGCGATAGGCCTGAATGCCGGAGCTTCGGTGTGTGTGTTGTGCTAGTTGAATGGCATTCGATTTGCAAAGCGTTCCAAATCGGGCAGAATTCGTCCCGCCAGGGACGAAATTCCAATAGCCCGGCGATTTATCGCCGGGTTCGAATCCGGTACGATTTCAGAGTCCCGTAGGGACGACTGAAATAATGGCGCATACTTACATCTCGCAACTCGTTCATTGCGTCTTCTCCACCAAAGACCGTCTTAACTCCATCGGTAACGATATCCGCCCTGAACTCTGGTCCTACATCGGCGGCATTGCCCGGACGAACAACATGAAGGCGATCGCGATCGGCGGGACCGCGAATCATGTACACATCTTGCTCTCGATCCCTGCAACCATTCCGCTGGCGAAGGCCATGCAATTGATCAAAGGTGGATCATCAAAGTGGTTGCATGAAAAGACCGGCCACCGTTTTCAATGGCAGGAATCGTATGGCGCATTCACGGTCAGCGTTTCGCAGGTGAAGGCAACGGTCGAATACATAAATTCCCAGGCGGAGCATCACGCGAAGCGCAATTTTGAGGACGAGTTCCGCGGATTCCTCACACGGCACGGGATTGCGTTTGATGAGAAGTACGTGTTTGGATGATTTCAGTCGTCCCTACGGGACTCGGCGGCCGGGGCCAGCTAACCCGGCGATAAATCGCCGGGCTATTCTCATCCCGTCCCTTCGGGACGGATTGGATTCGGCACTCCGGTGCGGCACGTATTAGGTTTGGCGGCGGCCGCAGGACCACCAAATCCCCAAAAATATCCGTGAAAATCCGTCCCATCCGCGTGATCCGCGCGGGACCGATCTTGAAGCGGATTGATTGGGTTAGACCGCGATCCGATTCACGATGGCGTGATTGGCGAGGCGGTTCGCCTCGGAGTTCTCTTCCCGGGGGATGTGGATGATGCGGAACTCGAGCGCCCGTGCCAGCTTGCGGCAGATCCAGTTCAGCGAATAGAGCCGCGGAGAGCGGCACTGGTACTCGCCGGTCATCTGCTTGACCACCAGTTCCGAGTCGGAAAAGACCTGGAGGGTTTTGGCGTCGAGGCGGAGGGCGTGTTGCAGGGCTTCGAGGAGGGCGACGTATTCGGCAACATTGTTGTCCTGGTGGCCGATCCAGCGGGCGATCCGCACGCGGTCGCCGTCTGGTTTTTCGATTACGACGCCAATGCCCGCAGGACCAGGGCTCCCATGACATCCGCCATCAACGTAAGCTACAAAATGCGACATCTCACGTCCTGTGTACACGATGCAGCAAACGCTTGTGCAAGGTCAAGAGATTCATTTGGTGCATGGTGAGTTTGTTGCTTGTGAAAATTTGTGTGCAGAACCCGGCAGAAATATTTTGTCCCGAGCAATTGATCGTTAATTTTCAATGAATTGCAGATGTGTTCATCACAGCACAAAAAATGTTTGATTGCACCATTCTTGGGTGTTGACATTCGTAAATGTCCGGTTAGTATCGCCACTGTCGACGGTCGAAAGGGACAGCGAAATTAAACCGTTGCTGACCCGAAGTAGACTGAGTGATTAGCCAGGCCGAGTGATCGGCAGAGCTTCCGGACCCGAAAAAACCGACGCATTTGCGAGAATTGCGCCGGGGTCAGGAACCGCGAAAGCGGTGGTCGCATCAAGGGCTGTGACGGTGCGTGCATCCACGCTGTTTGGCTCCCTCGCAGGAGCTGGCGGCTAGAGCATAACCAATGTCACAGCCTTTACTATTTTTAGCTGACAGCTCTCAGCCGTCAGCTTTTTGCTTTTGGTCAGCAGCTTCGGTCGTTGTCGAAAACCGGCAAACGATTACCGACGACCTTCCTACCGCATCTCATCCTGTGCTGCTCGATTCGCGCTAAGCAGCTTGGCGCGCGTATAACTGTCTGCACAGGAGACGACGATGCCCGACACGCCCGAAGTTCCCCCTGCTCCGCCCGAACCTGCGACACCTGCTGCGCCTCAGCCGAGTGCGCCCGTCGCAGCCACGCCGCCAGCGCCGGTCGCCGCACGGCCCGCTGCGGTACCGGTCCGCAAGAAGGCTCCCGAGAAGCCGCTCGATCCGGCGCACGTTCCGATGACGGAAGAGTTCGATCGCGCGCGCTGGACGCTGCCTCCGGTAGGAATCGTGTTTATTGGGCTCGGCATTGTCGCCGTGGTCGCGGCCTTCCTGATCTTCGCCAACCGTGCGAAGCCGGTCGCGAGCGGGTTTATCGTAGACGCCTCGGCGGTCCAACTGCAGGACAACACGATCCTCGCGGCGGTGCAGTTGAACATCAGCAACGCCACGCCAAAGCAATGGTACATCGAGAACATCAAGGCGACCGTGAAGACGCCGCAGGGCGAGTACACCGACGACAGTGCCGCTTCGGCAACCGATTCGGAACGCTACTTTCAGGCGTTCCCTGGCCTTGCACCTGCGGGAACAAATGTGCTGAAGTTCGATCAGAAACTTGCGCCCGGAGAACACGAATCTGGAACCGTGGTGTTCGCGTTTCCGATCACGAAGGACCAGTTCGATCAGAGGCAATCGATCACGGTGGTAGTGAAGCCGTTCGACAACCTGCCGGTGACGTTCACGAAGTAAGTATCAGCTCCGGATCAGGAAGCACGAGTGCGTCTTGATGACTACCCAGACGCGCGTGTCTTTCGCCAGCCATAAGGATGTCACTGCGGCCGGCGTGACATGGACTTCGAATTCCGTGCCGCGGCAATCGACCAGCACACTGACCAGCGCATCGCGTTGCTTGAGCGACACAATTCGACCTTGGATAATATTGCGCGCGCTTAGCCCCTGCGGAGGCGAAATCGCGAGAAGAATGTCGTGAGCGCCGACGCCGACACGCGCGGCATCGCCGACTTGGGCTCGGCTGAGCGGAACTTCGAGGTCGAGTTGGCCAGTACGGAAGGTCATGGTGCCTTCTTTTTCGTGGAGTGCCGTGATCTGGCCTTCGAGAACGTTTTCGAGCGCGCTCCACTCGGCGATGGCTTCGTGTTGCGCTCCGCCGAGGACCTCGCGAGGAGTTCCCTGTCTGACGATCCTACCGTTATCCAGCGCGATGACCTGTCGCGCCATGGCAAACACTTCTTCGCGACTGTGCGTGACGTACAAGACCGGAATCTCGCGGTCGGCGATCCAGGAGCGGAGGTCGTCCATGATGTGCGACTTGGTTCCGGGATCGAGCGCGGAGAGCGGCTCGTCGAGGAGAAGGGCGCGAGGCTCGGTCACAAGCGTACGGGCCAGGGCGACGCGTTGCTGCTGGCCTCCGGAGAGTTGCGCTGGGCGGCGATCGCGAACATCGCGGATGCGGAACGCGTCGAGGATCGAGTCGATCTTCTTGCGGCGGCTCTCGGGAGTGAGACCACTCAGTCCGTAAGCGATATTCTCGTTTGCGGCGAGGTGCGGGAATAAGGCCAGGGACTGGAACACCATGCCGATGCGGCGCTTGCTAACGACTTCGTTAATTTTACTTGCGCCATCGTACAGTACTTCTCCACTCAGCACGACCCGGCCGGAATCCGGTTCGAGTAATCCGGCGATGCAGCGCAGCAATGTACTCTTGCCCGACCCTGACTGGCCGAAGAGAATCGTGATACCGGGCCGTAGTTCAGCGGAAGCATCGAGATCGAACGCTCCGCTATTCGCGGCGAAGTGCTTCTTGATGTCGAATTGCAGAGACCGCGACGGAGCCGTTTCACTCATTTGAATGGGTACACCGCCCAGATTTTTCTATTCGCTCCATACACCAGCGCCAGCACGACGAATGAAAAGAGCAGCAGCACGAGTGCGGTTTCATTGGCTGCGCCGTACTCACCCGCCTGAACGCGGTCGTAAATGTCGATCGAGATGGTGCGTGTAACGCCCGGGATATTGCCGCCGATCATCAGCACCACGCCAAACTCGCCGACCGTGTGCGCAAAGGTGAGGACCAGGCCAGTGATCACGCCGGGAATGGACAATGGCATCACTACGCGCCAGAATGTGCGCCAAGTTGAAGCGCCCAGAATCGAAGAAGCGGCGAGCAGGTTTTCGTCGACGGCAGCAAAAGATGCTGCGAAAGGCTGCACCGCAAAGGGCAGGCTGTAGAGGATGGATCCGACGACCAGTCCGGCGAACGAGAACGCCAGCGTGTGTCCGGTGAGCGATTGCCAAGCGCGGCCGATGAACGATTGCGATCCGAAAGCGACGAGCAGGTAGAAGCCGAGCACGGTTGGCGGCAGGATCAGCGGCATTCCGACCAGGGCCTCGACGAGGAATTTGCCGCGCCAGCGCGAGAAGGTGATCCAGTAGGCGATAGGCAGTCCAAGCACCAGCAGTGCGCCGGACACGATCAGCGCCAGTTCCAAGGTCAGTTGCATCGCCTGCCAGTCGATCATTGCGGAGAGATTCTAAATGGTTGTAGGTGAAAGGCGTACCGGGACGCACGAGTGAGAATTTCAGCCGTGCCGACGGCACTCCATCATTTTTTGCACGGTAACCCGGCGCTAAAGCGCCGGGCTATTGGAGTTTGTCCCTCCGGGACATCCTTTCGGGAACCCCGAGTACCTGGCGAATTTAGATTTGAGTTCTGGCACAGAATTCGCAGGTACAAGTAGATATCTCGACTTCGCTGCGCGAAGTCTGGACATGACAATCAGGCTATGTGCCCCATCCGGTATACAGATGTCATACTGTCCCAAGTCATTCTGAGGTGACTATGAAAGCGTCTGCCACAATCGTTCTCGTCGCGTCGTTGTTTGCAGCTTTGACATTTTGGGCGCAGAGCCGGCCGGAAACGGTCGCCAAGAACACCATTGGATGCGCGCCGAATCGCATTGAATTGCAGGACGAGTTAAACGAAACCAGCAAGTATGTCGACGGGCTGCAGAGCCGGATTGTGATGCTCAGGAATTCGGCGGGAACCGTGCAGAATCCGCAGCTCCGCAATGGGTTACAACTGGACGCCGACATGTGGCAGGCGGAGGTCGATCACCTCAAGCAGCACATAGGCCGCATGCAGACGCTTGTGGATCGGTGCGCGGCTGACGAGAAAATCAACTCAAAGTAAGAAGTACGATGGCCGAAGGACGAAGTAAAACCCAAAGCGAGTTTTTCACTTCTTGCTTCGAACATCGTCCTTCGTGCTTGATCATGCTTTTAGCTTGGCCAGGAGGTCTTGTGGGTGGACTGGTTTGGCCAGGATCTCGAACTCGTGGCCCTGCGCGCGGGCCGTTTCCAAAAGGTCGGCAGTGGCGGCCTGTCCGGAGAATAGAAGTATCTTGCATCCGGGCAGGAACTTGCGGATGTTGATGGCCGTCTCGATGCCGTTCATATCGGGCATGATGACGTCGCTGATGACGAGGTCCGGGCGTACGGACTTGGCTCTCTCCACGGCCGAGGTACCTGTATAAACTGCCGCGGCATCGAAACCGTGCTGATTCAAGATGATAGCGAGCGTATCGGCGATAACGCGCTCGTCGTCGACGACCAAAACCTTCGGCTTATTTTGGGTCACACTCATTCTCTGTCGCTCAAGCTTGGATGCAAGTTTTGCCCGGCGAGCAACTCAGAATTCCACAAGCCGGGCAAAATTTATAGCGTCGTCCTGCGACATAAAGCTCATTCCGCCGCCGACTTGGCCTTGGGCTTCCAGCGCAGAACCGGCTGCCGCGCCGCCCTGACCTCGTCGAGCCTCGACACCCGTGTGGTGTGCGGGGCGTTGAGGATGATCTCGGGATTCTCCTCGGCTTCCTGCGCAATCGCCTTCATGGCGTCGATGAACAGGTCGAGCTCTTCCTTCGACTCGCTTTCGGTCGGCTCGATCATCAGCGCACCCGGCACAATCAGCGGGAAGGAAACCGTATATGGATGAAATCCATAGTCGATCAGCCGCTTGGCGATGTCGCCGGTCTTCACGCCTTTCTTTTGCTGGATGCGATCGTTGAAGACCACCTCGTGCAGGCTAGGCGTCTTATAGGGCAGCTCGTAAATGCCTTCGAGCTTCTTGCGGATGTAGTTCGCATTCAGCACCGCGTCTTCGGTGGTTTGGCGCAGGCCATCGGGGCCATTGGCCAGGATGTAGGCCAGCGCCCGCACGTGCATACCGAAGTTGCCGTAGAAAGCACGAACGCGGCCGATAGATTGCGGACGGTGGTATTCAAACCCAAGGGTCCCGTCGGATTTATCGACCACCACAGGAGTCGGCAGGAACGGCTCGAGAATCTTCTTCACCGCAACGGGGCCCGAGCCCGGACCGCCTCCGCCGTGCGGAGTCGAGAACGTCTTGTGCAGGTTGAGGTGCATGACGTCGACGCCGTTGTGGCCGGGCTGCGTCTTGCCGACGAGGGCGTTCATGTTGGCGCCGTCCATGTAAAGCAGCGCGCCCTTGCGATGCAGAATCTCGGCGATCTTGTGGATGTCGCCCTCGTACACGCCTATGGTGCTTGGATTAGTCAGCATCAGCGCGGCGATATCTTCGGTGACCTGCGCTTCCAGCGCCGCGAGGTCGACCATGCCCTTGTCGTTCGACTTGAGGTTCTCGACTTCGTAGCCGGCGATTGCGGCCGTTGCCGGGTTCGTGCCGTGAGCAGAGTCAGGGATCAGAATCTTCTTGCGCGGATTGCCCTGTGACTCGAGATACGCACGAATCATCAGGATGCCCGTGAGTTCGCCGTGCGCTCCGGCGGCGGGTTGCAGCGTGATGGCGTCAAGACCAGTGATCTCGAGCAGGCACTCACTCAGCAGCTTCAGGATCTTCATTGCACCCTGCGAAAGCTTCTCCGGCTGATACGGATGCGCGTTGGCTAATCCTTCGCGCCGCGCCGCAGCTTCGTTCACGCGCGCGTTGTATTTCATGGTGCAGGAGCCGAGCGGATACAAGCCAGTGTCCACGCCGTAGTTCCATGTGGAAATACGGGTGAAGTGGCGGATGATCTCGATCTCGCTCACTTCCGGCAGCGCGGGTGCCTGTTTGCGCTCGGCATTGCCCAGCAGCTTTGTGGCGTTTACTTCCGGCACATCGAGCGGCGGCAATTTGTACGCCTTCTTCCCCGGAGACGACTTCTCGAAGATCAGCCCTTCATTCTGATTAACGTGCGTAGTGGCCTTTTTGATTTTGCTGTTATCGACGCTCACCGCGACACCTCCTTCGCCGCTGCATCGATCTGCTCGCGCGAGTTCATCTCGGTCACGCACCACAGCGATGCGTTGCCGAGTTCGGGATAAAACTTCTTCAGCGGGAATCCGCCGACAATTTTCTTGTCTAGCAGCGCATTGTTGATCGCGTACGGATCGTGATGCGTCTGCACCACGAATTCGTTAAAGCGCGGCGCGCCTTGGAACATAACTTTCGCGTTCTTTCCGAAGGCTTCCGTCGCGTACGCGGCCTTGGCGAGGTTATGGCTGGCAAGTTCGCGAATCCCCTCGCGTCCGTACACAGTCATGAAAATGGTAGCCATCAGCGCCACCAGCGCCTGGTTGGTGCAAATGTTGGATGTGGCCTTCTCGCGGCGAATATGCTGTTCGCGGGTGGAGAGCGTGAGCACAAATCCGCGCTTGCCGTTCTTGTCGAGTGTCTCGCCGACCAGTCGCCCGGGAATCTGACGCACAAACTTCTCTTTGGTCGCGATCACTCCCGCATAGGGACCACCGAATCCCAGTGGCACACCGAAGGATTGTGCTTCCATGGCGACGATGTCGGCTTCGGCGGGAGGCCGCACGATTCCGAGCGAAATGGCCTCTGAGATCGCAACTGCTAAGAGCGCGCCTTTCTTATGGGCGATATCGGCGATCACGGCGACATCTTCGATCGTGCCAAAGAAGTTCGGAGACTGGATCAGCACGCAACTGGTCTGATCGGTGACTGTCTTCTCCAATTCGGCGGCGTCCACACGCCCGTTGTCACCAAAGTTGACGGTCTTGATGGGCGTGCCTTGATACTTGGCGTAGGTCGCCAGCACCTCGCGGTACTCCGGATGCACGCTGCGCGCGACCACGACTTCGCTTCGGCCCGTGACACGTTCGGCCATCATGGCGGCTTCCGTTGCGGCGGTTGACCCGTCGTACATGGAGGCGTTCGCCACTTCCATGCCGGTAAGTTCGCAGATCATGGTCTGGAATTCGAAGATCGCCTGAAGGGTGCCCTGCGCGATCTCGGCCTGGTAAGGCGTGTACGCGGTGAACCACTCTCCGCGCGAGATGAGCGAATCGATCACCACCGGACGATAGTGGTTGTAGGCGCCGGCCCCGAGGAACGAGGTGTAGCCCTTGCCGTTCTCATCGCCGCGCTGGCGGAAGTAGTCGAGGATTTCCGATTCCGCCATCTGCCGTGGGATCTTCAGGTCCCCTTTGACTTGGGCATTGGGCGGAATGGGCGCAAACAGGTCGTCGATGGAGCGGACGCCGATTTCGCGCAGCATGATTTCACGGTCGCTGGGAGACTTCGGAAGATATCGCATGAGTGTTTAGCCCGAATCGCAGCGGAGGTCCCACAGAAAACCTCGCGCGCGGAGGGGCAACACTTGATTGTAAGACAGTGAACGGTGGACTGTGAACAGTGGACCGGGCGGAAGGACGAAGTACGAGGGCCGAAGGACGAAGTGAAATCTCGAAGCCGCAGCCTTTCACCTCAAAAGGGCTTGCCGTCCACTGCGCACTATCCATCTTTACTTCAGCTCTCTCATCACGGCCTGGAGCCGCTCGAAGTCCTCGTCGGCGAGGGCGAGGAATTTGAAGGGCTGCACCCAGCCGTGGATCATCTGTCGGGCCTTAAGGATTTCCACAATCCCACGGACCGGGCCCGCTGGTGTTCCCATCGACAGTTCGACGACGGAGCCTGGAGTGACCGGCTTGGGCATTCGGGCACGTCCGCCAGTGGCGGACACGACGTGTAGGTCTCCACGGATCATTCCTGCTTCGTGACGGAAGTCGATGGGAATGGGGCGGTGAAGGCTAACACGAGGGGAGCGAGTACCGCTAACTGCTTGGGGGAAGTAAGCCATGCGCAAATCATGCCATCCGGGCTTGAATCGGGCGAGATTACAGAGGTCGGGCGCGAGGCTTGAAATCGCCCACGGGCAGGGCAGCCATCCGCCACATTGGGTACTGGCCGGTTGCCGTGGTGGTAACTGCACCATTTTCCCCATCTGGTGCCCGAGCAACTTGCGCTGCCGTTTGACATCTGCCCCGGCGGCAGCAGGCATCTCATTGGCCGTGGGGACCTTGGGTACCGTATTACTTGAGATTGTGGCTGGGCTGATCCTGGTAACTGGCTGGCATGTTGCGTTCGCACGATACAACCGGCGGCGGGCCAAAGAGATCGTTTTGTGGATACGCACGGCCTTTTCCGGCCACGCCCAGGTGCTCGGGATCCACTGGGTTTCGTCGTCGCAGTTTCACATCCGGCTGCGGCTCATGCCGAATGTCTTTCAGCATTCCCATATCGTGGTTCAGCTTCTGCCGCGCGAATTTTTCTTCAACTGGCTCTTGAGCAAGTGGCGTAAACAGCAGGAGTTGGCGATCTTTGAAGCCGACCTCGACATCGCCCCCTGCTTCAATCTGGAAGTGCACAATCGCCGCTGGTGCGGCCGTTCTCGACGGGGATCGACGCTCGATCCGGAGCACAGCCATCTCGAAAGCTTTGGACCATTTGTGCTGACCACCCGCAACGACTGGCAGCAGGAGATTACATCCATGGTGGATGCCCTGGTCGCCTCGCGTGACAGTGACTTCCTGACCGTGCGGTTCGACCGCCAGTCCCCTCACCTCTCGGCCACCGTGGCCCTCGACCGGCTTGCCCCCCAGCATTCAGGCGGAAACAGTGTGTTCCATGTTCTCCGCGAGCTGGCTGATTGCGCCGGCGCTACCCAGTTGTAGCCTTCACCACCCTCACCCTGATTACCTGGTAACCACCGCCTAGGGC
>Ga0335069_10001382_pt1 | contig 39370 bp, 28 predicted proteins | sample Lox_Sample_11_FD_206714 | JGI IMG/M metagenome (GOLD analysis project Ga0335069, IMG submission 206714) | Soil microbial communities from Loxahatchee National Wildlife Refuge, Florida, United States - Lox_Sample_1.1 | ecosystem: Environmental > Terrestrial > Soil > Wetlands | place: USA...
GTGTTTAGGCACCAATTTGCAACTATCAGATCTGCCCTGCCATCCCCATTTATGTCGGCAATTGCAACTGAATGCGGTTGCCATCCGCCCGAGTCATTTGATGAAGGCCGGAGGAATGTTCCGTCGCCTCGCCCGAGCAGGACCTGTACTCCACCGTGGCAGGCGCCCTGGGAAAACCTGGGGACAGACGGGACGCACCCCAATTCTTTTCTCCCAATCTGAAACTGGCGGGTGGCCCACCCTTTGAGTTTTCCCGGCAACGACCTCTGCTGAGGGTGCCCCATCCTTTCGCGTTCTTTGCGAAAGGGTGGGAACCACGGACTGTCGGAAGCACATCGTTCTTCTTTCGAGACCTACGTCCTACCCGTTACAACCCGTTATTGTTCGTCCATCACACTCGACCAGCGACATCCGAACTTGCCGGACTGCCGTTAACGAGCCAAACTAACTCGTCGCGCGTGTCTCCAGAAGACACCGGCCACCAAGGAATTTCGCCGCGCCCAAGCCGCACCAAGCGCACTAACTCCTTTGTTGCCAGGATTATGACCTCTAAGTTCTTTGAAATCCTAAATTTTGCGTCCAATTCTTGCGACTCGCTGATTCTGCAAGATCGAGGGGAGGGGGGAGGGGGGTACGCTGCCGCGGCCAAACCGAACCGGACCCGGCAAAAAGCTTGGCTTAGGTCATCCGCCCGCGTGCACCAAAACTCGGTCGCGGCTGGGTTGTCGCCCTTGTTTTACCTGCTAGCGTTTTTGAAGTTCCCCATTCAGATCCGGCTTTGGCTGCGACGGTTCGGGCTTGGTTGGGCGCCACGCAGCGGCGTTGGCAGGTGCGTTTGGGTTCACACCGAAATCCCATACGAACAAATTCACGCCATCTTTGCCCAGCATCTCGACTACGGCGTATTCGCCCGGATCGAGGCTGGTCACTGGAGCGATCTTGATCCAGCCGCCGGCCATCAGCTGCGAGGTTGTCGGCACGAGCTTCTGCTCCTGGCTGACCTTGCCATAGACCGCGATCTTGATGTCGCCCACGATGCGCTTGCCGCCTTTGTTCTGCATGCGGACGATCTTGAAGCGGTCAAACGGCAGCTCCGCCTGTACCGGCTGCACCGGTTGCACCGCATTGACCGGTTGATTTTCGCTCGAGCCGCTCTCATCTCGCAGATTGATGTAGATCGACGGCACATCCACGTGCGACTGCACGCTGGCATGATTTCCGGCCAGTTCAATCGTCTGCCGTGCGCTCGAAACCGGATTGATCGCCGCGTGCAGGATGTTGCTTTTGGTGTTCTTGTTCACCTCGCTCGAGTTCTGATCGATCGGAACCAGCTGCGGCTCGCTCTGGTACACGTCGAGCAGCAGAACGCCGCCATCGTCAGGCAGATTCAGCCCCGGCGCCACCTGCGGCGTGCGCAACGCGTCCTGCGCGCGCTCCTCCTGCATCTCCTTGTCGAGTGCGGTTGCTTCGGGTGTGGACGATCCGGCTTCGCGATCTTTCTCAAACTTTTCGGTGGCCGGCCAGTCGACGAGCGACTTCGGCAGTTCTTCCCACTCGCCGCGTTCTGCGCTCAAGTAGCGCACGCGGTCGCCCTTGATCTCGTATTTCGTGACCGATTGAAAGGACCCGTCTTTGAGGATCAGGCGCTTGGCCAGGTCCTGCGCGGCGGCGACCAGGACTGCACTGAGGAGAAAACTAATCAGGAATGCGGGAATTGCGAAACGGCGCATGGCAGAAGTCACTGTCACCTGGATCTTACTCGCCTGCAAGGTTGGATGCGAAAGCCGTCACTCGCGTTCTCTGCCAGTCCGGCGGGCAAAGCCCGCGCCTGACGTGCAAGAACATTCAGCCCGTATTGTGCAGTCCAGCCGCGATCCCGTTGATGGTCGCGCCAATCGCGTAGTCCAGTTCGGAGCTGGTCTCGCCGCCGCGCCGGCGCCGCAGCAGATCCACCTGGACCAGGCTCATCGGATCGACGTAGGGATTGCGCAAGCGGATGGAACGAGCCAGCACCGGATTTCGTTCCAGCAACTCGGTTTGCTGCTTGACGGCCAACACTTGTTGACGCGTGCGCTCAAATTCTTCTTCAAGCATGGAGAAGACGCGCTCTCGCATGGCGGCGTCAGGCACAAGCTCCGCGTACAAGCGGGCAATCGCAAAATCTGCTTTCGCCATCGCAATTTCCACGTTGCGCATCATGCTGCCGAATACCGGGAAACCCTTCATCATGGCGCGCAGCACCGCTTCGCCGCCGCGCGCGGCAAATCTCTCGAGCGCGTAGCCCACACCAAACCAGGCTGGAACCGCATGCCGGCTCTGCATCCAGCCAAACACCCACGGGATGGCGCGCAAGTCTTCCAGCCTGGTGCCAGCCGCGCGCCGCGCGGGTCGTGACCCGATGCGGGCGTGTTCCAATTCGTTCACCGGCGTCGCCAACTCGAAATATTCGAGCACTTCTGCGTTTTGAGCGATCCGGTCGCGATAGAACTCGTACGCATCCTGCGACATCGCCTCCATGGCCGCGTCCCACTCGGCCGGGAGTTCGTCGCTCGTCTTGACCGGCTGCATCATCGCCTCAAGCGATGCGGCCACCATCACTTCGAGGTTCCACTCGGCCAGCACGGGATCCGCATATTTCCAATTCAAGACTTCACCCTGTTCGGTCATGCGGATCTGGCCCGAAAAATCTCCCGGAGGCTGCGCCAAGATCGCCGCGTGGGTTGGTCCGCCGCCTCGGCCGACGGTGCCTCCGCGGCCGTGAAATAGCCGCAGTCGCACGTTCGCTTCGCGAGCCACCCGATGCAGGTCGCGCTGGGCTTTGTAGAGCTCCCACGTGCTGGTCAGCATACCTCCATCTTTATTGGAGTCGGAATAGCCCAGCATCACCTCTTGCTTGCGTCCCCAGGAATCGAGCAGCGGACGGTAATCAGGCGAGGTCCACAGCCGCCGCATCACGACACTCGAATCGCGGAGTGCTTCAATCGACTCGAACAGCGGCACCGGCATGAGGCCGGGATCGCCCTCATTCGACGCTACGCTCACGCCACACAGCGCGGCCAGGCGCACGACTGCGAAAATGTCGCGCTCGGTTTGCGTATTGCTGATGATGAAGTGGCGGATCGCTTCAGGCGAGCCTGCTTTTTTTACCTCGCCAATCATGCGCAGCGTGTCCAGGAGTTCTACGGTGGCCGGCGAGAGCCGCGGAGGCAACGCACCTCCGTGTTCCGCACTTGCTGAAGATAGCTCCGCCAACGCCTTCTCCATTATCTGAGCATGCTGCCGGATGTCGAGAGTATGCAGGCAGAAGCCGAAAGTTTTTACTTTGCGCAAGAACGGATCCAGCAGCAACTCCGCGAGTCGCTGGCCGCGGTGCGCCCCCAGACTGTCGCGGATCAGCCTTAAATCACTCTCAAACTCCGCTGCGGATGTGTAGCCGAGGGCTGATTCGCCCGCATCACGGCCGTACCGCAGCCGCGCCGCCATCAATTCCAGCAAGTGCCGGTAGAGTTCCGCTTCGGTGATGCGCTTCCAGCGGGAATGGCCTTCGCCCAATTTCTCTTCATAGTCTTGTGCGCGCTGCTGAACCGCCTCGGAGACTCCGATTCGCCGCACTGACATGCTGAGATGCCCCACCAGCCGCGCGATCTCGGCGAGGTAATGGTCGATGATCAGATTCCGGGCCATGCGCAGCGCGTCGCGCGTGCAGTCGGCCGTCACGTGCGGGTTCCCGTCCCGGTCGCCGCCAATCCATGAACCGAACTCCAGCACCTGCGGCACGCCCGACACCGTAGAGCCTTCTTCGGAAAAGCGCCGCCCCTCGCCATAAATGTCGCGCACCGCGCTTTCCAATTCGGCGTAAAGCCGGGGCAAGGTCTCGAACATGACCATCGGGAAATAATCGAGCCCCATGTAGATTTCATCGCGCACGGTTGGCTTTTTCAGCCGGACTTCATCGGTCTGCCACAGCGCGGTCACCTCAGCCAGGATTTGTTCTTCGAGTTCCCGCGCTTCCAGATCTGCGAGGGGCAGCTCATCGAGGCGCTCAAGCAAGCCTGCAATGCGCCGCCGTTTGAGCCGGACAGTGTGCCGGGTCACTTCCGTCGGATGGGCAGTAAATGTCGGGATGACGCAGATGGCTGCCAGCGCACCGAGCGCCTCATCGCGGGAGAATCCAGCCGCTTGCAGCCGCTGCAAGGTACCGCGAAACGAGCCTTCCGCAGGAGCACGACTGGCTTCCAATCGGGCCGCCCGTCGCCGCCGCTTGCGATGATTTGTCTCCGCCAGATTGGTCAATTCGAAGTAGATGGCGAACGCCTTGGTCAACCGATAAGCATCTCCGATGGCGAGTCCCCGAATGGTATTGCGAGCCTGCGCAATCGCATCTTCCGGCATATTGTGGTGGGAATCGCCAAACCTAACCTGCCGCGAGGCCAAGCTTGCGGCGGGAGATCGTGCCGTCGCCTCTGCCAGAACAGGCGCCGAAAGCTGTTCACGATGCTGGATCAGCAGGCGCCGAAGCTGTTCAACCACCGCGAAGAACGCCTCGCCTTCCTGCTCTACGAGAACGCGGCCTAACAAGGTGCCGAGCGAGCGCACATCGCGGCGCAGGGGTAACTCTTTCGCCGGATCGCCGGTATCGGCCGATAGCTCGGCGAGGCGCTTGCTCTGATCGTCCTCACTCCAGAGGGAACGCTCAACCATGAAGCATTGTAACGGAATGTAAAGAAAACGCTTGGCGCGGGGCGTTCGCACGACCGGCCAACGCACTCCCGGAACCTTCGCAAGGCAACCTTCAAACCCTTACTCTTATCTTATGTCGTTGAGACGGCGCTCCATCCCAGCGACGCACCTTCTGTGTAACCACAGCTTCGGCTGCGGCCAGAGACAATTGCACTAAAATTCCTAGTTCGACCCGTCATCCCAAAAGGAAAGGCAGCACCATGAATTGGATCAGCAGTACGCGCACTTTCCCGTTAGCCCTCGCACTGCTCGCGGCTGCAAGCTTACCCGCGATGGCGGCGCTGGGCGGCGACGCCACGTCTGTCGAAAAGGACGTTGTGCACCTGAAAGCGGCGATTCGCTCCACCCAAAAAACCAACTACGCGGTGCACGAACTCACCGCACCCAGCGGCACAGTCCGGGAGTACGTGACGCCGGCCGGCAAAGTTTTCGCCGTGGCATGGAACGGGCCGGTGATGCCCGATCTTCAACAGATTCTCGGCACGTATTATTCGCACTTTACAACAGCCGCGAAGAATCAGCGTGCGCGCGGCGTTCGCGGCCCGGTCAGCGTGAATGAACCGGGCGTGGTGATTCAGTCCGGTGGACACATGGCTGCCTTCCGAGGCAAAGCGTACATCCCGGAGATGCTGCCGGAAGGAGTGCATGCAGATGCGATCCAATAACAAGAGTGTGGTTTGGTTGCGCTGTGCCGCGTTGGCGGCGGTGGTGCTCTCGATCGGTGTGGCTGCGGGATGCGGCGGGAGCAGCAGTAGCAGCAACAACAACAATGGCGGGAACACGCAGGTCATCGCTAGTGCCGGGCCTAACGTGGTCAGCCTAGTCCTGGATCCCGGACCTGACTCCCTGCAGCAAACCGGCAACGCTTACCTCAACGGCATTTTCGTGACCGTCAATGTTTGCGTTCCGGGCAGCACCACAAAGTGCCAGGCGATCGACCACGTGCTGGTAGATACCGGCTCCTTTGGGCTGCGGCTTCTGGATTCCTCCAGTGGCGGCGAGTTTGATCGCACCACTGTACCGGTCGTCAACGAGGATGGGGGCGGTGCCAATCCAATCGGTGAGTGCGTTCAATTCGTAGATGGATCGTTTCTTTGGGGTCCGGTCGCGACGGCAGACGTAACGCTTTCGAGTGAAAAGGCGAGCGCGGTGCCCGTGCACATCGTGGGCGACAACAGCTTTCCGAATGCCGCCCCACCCGACTGCAATCAGGGTAACGACGACGACAGCCTTTTGGCCCTAGGGGCAAATGGCATTCTCGGAGTTGGAAACCTCCAACTGGATTGCCCTGCCTGTACCACGCAAGTCGTTGGCCCGGCTTATTATTCTTGCCCTGCGCTTGGGACGTGCATCGCGATCATCGCTCCGGCGGCGATACAGGTGCAAAACCCTGTGGCACTCTTTGCTACCGACAACAACGGGGTGATCGTCGAGATCCCGCCCGTAGCCTCGGGCGGATCGCAACTTGTCAACAACGGCGTGATGGTGTTTGGCATCGGGACGCAATCGAATAACTCACTGGGCAGTGCTTCCGTACTGACCCTAGACAATACGTTGGGCCTCACTGCGTCGTACAAGGGAACCGACTATCCTGGCAGTTTCGTGGACAGCGGCTCGAATGCGTTGTTCTTCCTGGACAGCAATACCACGGGAATCTCGCAATGCGGGGATGCTCCGGATTTCTACTGTCCAAGCTCCGCGCAGAGTTTGACGGCTACAAACACGGGCCAGAACGGCACGAACACCAGCATCAGCTTCAGCGTAGCGAACGCCGATAACCTGTTCAACAGCGGCAACACGGTTTTCAGCAACATCGGTGGACCGAACTCCGGCGTGTTCGACTGGGGCCTGCCCTTCTTCATGGGGCGAAACGTGTTCGTTTCAATCCAGGGAAAGTCGGCTCCGGGCGGCACGACGCCGTACGTGGCGTATTAGCTTTTAGCCTTTAACAACTTTAGCCCTCTTCTTTTGCAGCACTGGCTGCGGGGAAGAGGGCTTTTTGGGGCTCCGGGCTCCGGGCTTTCGGCTTCGGGCTTTCGGCTTCTGAGGCACCGGTGGTCCCCGGATTTCAGATTTTCGATTGAAGATTTCAGATTTTAGGCGGCCGAATTCCGGGTCCATCTCTCAGCCCGCAATCTGAAATCTCAAATCTAAAAATTCAGTCCGCAGCTCGGAGTCCGCAGGCCCGTAGCGCGCAGCCCGGAGCGCCGAAGCTCGCGGCGCTTCTCCCATTCCCTTCCGAAAACTTTTCTGCCATAATTGATCGTGCACCCCAGCCTGCACAATTTTCCAAAAAAATTCAGAGCGAGGAACGGATGTCGGCAAAGTACATCTTCGTGACGGGCGGTGTTGTGTCTTCTCTGGGCAAGGGACTGGCGGCAGCCTCGATTGGCTGCCTGCTGGAGAGCCGGGGCCTGAAAGTCAACCTCATGAAGTTCGACCCGTATCTGAACGTGGATCCGGGAACCATGTCGCCATTTCAGCACGGCGAAGTCTTCGTCACCGACGACGGCGCCGAAACCGACCTCGACCTCGGCCACTACGAGCGCTTCACCCACGCCCGCCTCTCGCGCGATAACAACTGGACCACTGGCCGCATCTACGAGCAGATCATCACCAAAGAACGCCGCGGCGATTACCTGGGAAAGACGGTACAGGTGATCCCGCACGTGACGAATGAAATCAAGTCGGCGATGAAGAAGGTGGCGCAGGATGTAGATGTCGCCATCGTCGAGATCGGCGGCACGGTCGGCGACATCGAGTCTCTGCCGTTTATGGAAGCGATCCGCCAGATGCGCCAGGAACTTGGGCGCGAAAATACGCTGTTCGTGCACGTCACGCTGGTGCCGTTCATTGCCGCCGCACAGGAATTGAAGACGAAACCGACGCAGCACTCGGTGAAAGAGCTTTTGAGCATTGGAATCCAGCCGGATATTTTGTTGTGCAGGACTGACCGGTTTTTGGCCAAGGAGATCAAGAACAAGATTGCGCTCTTCTGCAACGTGGAAGACGAAGCGGTCATTACTGCGAAAGACGTGGCTTCGATCTACGAAGTGCCGGTGGTGTTCGCGCGGGAAGGCGTCGACACGCTGGTGCTGAAATATCTGCACCTTGAGGCGAAAGACCGCGACCTCACACCGTGGGAAGACCTGATTCACCGCGTCTACAACCCGAAGGCGGATGTGACGATCGGGATCGTCGGCAAGTACGTGGAGTATGAAGACTCGTACAAGTCGCTGAAAGAGGCGTTGGTTCACGGCGCGCTCGCGCACAACTTGAAGCTGCAGGTGAACTGGATCGAGGCCGAAGGCCTCGAGACTGCCGACAAGAGCTACGAAGCGCAGCTTGACGAGTACGACGGTTTGCTCGTTCCGGGCGGCTTTGGCAAGCGCGGCATCGAGGGCATGTTGAACGCGATCCGCTACGCGCGCGAGAAGAAAGTTCCCTACTTCGGCATTTGTCTGGGCATGCAGACGGCGTGCATCGAGTATGCCCGCAATGTTTGCGGGTTGGCCGACGCCAATTCGAGCGAGTTCGATCCGGCGACGCCGCATCGCGTGATTTATAAACTGCGCGAATTACGCGGCGTGGAAGAACTCGGCGGCACGATGCGCCTGGGCGCGTGGCCTTGCAAGATCGAGACCGGCACGCTGGCGCACAAAGTTTACGGCCAGACCGAGATCAGCGAGCGCCATCGTCACCGCTACGAATTCAACCGTGAGTACGAAGGCACGCTGACGGCGGGCGGGTTGCGGATTTCCGGGTCAACGCCGGACGGAACTTACGTCGAGATGGTCGAGATTCCGGACCATCCTTATTTCATCGGATGCCAGTTCCATCCGGAGTTCAAGTCGAAGCCGCTCGAGCCGCATCCGCTGTTCAAAGCGTTCGTGGGCGCGGCGTACGAGAATGGGCAGAAGCGACGGGCGTTGAAAGAAGCGGTCGAGGCTGAGATGTTCCATCGGCCGGAGAAGGTCGGCCAGCGCTAGGAGCGTTGAACCACAAACCTTGAACCACAAAGGACACGAAGGAACACGAAGGTTTCTGATTTTCCTTTGTGAGCCTCTGTGTCCTTCGTGGTTTATGATTCGCGGTTCGAGCGAGCAGCATGAAGGTGCACATGCCCAATTTGATTTGTTAGGCTTTCTCCGTGCCTCTGTGCCTCCGTGGTGAATAAGCTTTGGCACTCTCTTTCCAATTCGACAACGTCCGCATCGGCTCGGGCTCGCTGTTCCTGATCGCCGGGCCGTGCGTGATCGAGAGCGAAGATCACGCCATCCGCATGGCCGAGATCATCAAGGGCGTGACCCGCTCGCTGAACCTGCCGTTTATTTTCAAGGCGTCTTACGACAAGGCCAACCGCACGTCGCTCAAAAGCTTTCGCGGCCCGGGCCTGAAAGAAGGCTTGCGCATCCTGAAAAAAGTGAAGGACACGGTCAAGGTGCCCGTTCTCACCGATGTGCACGAGACCGCCGACGTCGCGCAGGTCGCCAAGGTCGCTGACGTTTTGCAGATCCCTGCGTTCCTTTGCCGCCAGACCGATCTCATCGTCGCCGCCGCGCTCAGCGAACGCGTGGTCAACATCAAGAAGGGCCAGTTCGTTTCGCCCTGGGATATGAAGCACGCGGTGCAGAAATGCCGAGACTCAGGCAACGACCGCGTGTTCGTGACCGAGCGCGGGTCGAGCTTTGGCTACAACAATCTGGTCGTCGATATGCGTTCGCTCGCCATCATGCGCAAGTTTGCGCCGGTGGTTTTCGATGCGACACATTCGGTGCAACTGCCGTCGGCATCGCACGGCGACGACAATGGCCGCGCCGTCAGCGGAGGCCAGCCTGAATTCATTCCCGTGCTGTCGCGTGCAGCCGTTGCGGCCGGCGTCGATGGCGTGTTCATGGAAGTGCACGACAATCCGAAGGAAGCCAAATCGGATGGCGCGAACGCCCTCGATTCCCGCAAGCTGCGCGGCCTGCTGAAAGAGTTGATTGCGATTCAGAAGGGTGTGGCGAAGGCCAACGCAACGCCTTAGTCACTGCGACCTGAATCTGTTACCATCCTGCCCTCATCAGACGGTAGAACATGTCTATTCTTGCGGCAATCTTCGGGCTTCTGGTCATCCTTCTCATTCTTCTGGATGCGTTTGAGACGATCGTCCTGCCGCGCAAAGTGCAGCGCGCGTTTCGCATCACTTCGTGGTTCTATCGCAACACCTGGGTTCCCTGGACGAAGATCGCACGCCACATCCGCATCAACAGTTTCCGCGAAAATTTCCTGGGCTACTTCGGACCGCTCTCGCTCATTGTTTTGCTGGGCGTGTGGGCCACGGGCTTGATCTTCGGCTTCGCGCTCATGCAGTACGGGCTGGGAGAACATGTTCGGCTGACGGGCGAGCCGATTACATTCGGCGTCCTTCTCTATCACAGCGGCGAAACATTCTTCACGCTGGGCTATGGCGACATCACTCCGGTGTCGCCGATGGCGCGAGCGCTCGCCGTGATCGAGTCGGGCATGGGCTTTGCATTTCTGGGCCTCGTCGTCGGTTATTTGCCCGTGATCTACTCGTCGTTCTCGTCGCGCGAGACGGAGATTTCGCTGCTTGATGCGCGCGCGGGATCGCCTCCAACCGCCGGCGAGTTGCTGACCCGGCTTGGCTGCTGCCCCGACCAGACCGTTCTCGACAACATTTTTCGCGGCTGGGAGCGCTGGTCGGCCGATTTGCTCTCCAGCCACATTTCTTATCCCGTGCTTTGCTTTTTCCGCTCTCAGCACAGCAACCAATCGTGGCTGGCCGCGGTGACGACCATGCTCGACGTAACGGCGCTCGTGCTGTCCGGGATCGACGGCATTCGCCCGGATCAGGCCAAGCTGACGTTCGCCATGGCGCGTCACGCTGCGGTCGACCTGACGCAGGTCGTGAATGCGCGCTACGATGCGACCGCTCCGGATCGCCTGCCCCCGGAGCGGCTGGAGCAGCTTCGCAAAATGCTGCAGGAGGCGGGCATGAGGATCCGCAAAGACGAATATGCTGATCAGAAATTACTGAAGCTGCGCTCGATGTACGAGCCGTATTGTGAGGCGCTCGCGCAGCGGCTGCTGCTCACCGTTCCACCCTGGATCCGCACGGAAAGCCGCAAGGACAACTGGCAGAGCGGTCCGTGGGATCGAGTGATCCAGGCCAAAGGCTTGGGTGAGCATGTGCGCGTCATCGACGATCACTTCTGATCGCGAGGTTAGCACCTGCCCCTGGGAAACTGCGAGCCAGGCCTTCAATCAACGCTCTCCTCCTCCACTTTGATACCATCCTCTTTCCGCATGCATAGCACCGGAGAGAACGTGGTCCGCATTGAGGCGCAGGCTTTGCGGGCACTTGCCGACCGCATTGGCGGCCCGATGGCGACGAGCTTCAATCGCGCCGTAGATCTGATGTTTGCTTGCCAGGGCCGCGTCGTGGTCACCGGCATGGGCAAAAGCGGCATCATTGCCCGCAAAATCGCGGCTACTTTGAGTTCGATCGGAACGCCTGCGTTGTTCATGCATCCGGTGGATGCGATTCATGGCGACCTCGGCATGGTGGTGCGCGGCGATGTGGTGCTGGCTCTTTCGGCCAGCGGCGAGACGGAAGAGATCCTGCGCCTGCTGGCCACGATCAAACGTTTGCAGGTTCCTCTCATCAGCATGACCGGCGACGTGTTGTGCAACGGAAAGCCGGCGCAGCTTTCGACATTGGCCGAGGCCGCCGATATCGCGCTGGACTGCTCCGTCGACAAAGAAGCCTGTTCGCTGGGCCTCGCGCCGACTGCCTCGACCACGACCATGCTTGCGCTGGGTGACGCACTGGCTGTGTCCCTTTCGGAAAAGCGAGGCTTTAAAGAAGAGGATTTCGCGAACCTGCATCCGGGCGGGAAACTGGGCAAGCGGCTCGCGCGTGTGGAGAGTCTGATGCACGCGGGCGATGCGATTCCGCGGGTTGCGCCAGGCACGAAAATGTCGGATGTGATCTACGAGATGTCGCGCAAAAAACTGGGCGTCACCACGGTCGTTGAAAACGATCGCCTGCTGGGTGTCATCAGCGACGGTGATTTGCGCCGCCTGCTCGAGCACCGCGGCAAAGACGTTCTCGACCTGACGGCCGCCGAGTGCATGACCCCGAACCCGCGTACCATTGGCCCACACGAGTTTGCCGCCACCGCGCTTGCGCTGATGGAGGAAAAGAAGATCACTTCGCTGGTAGTGGTGGAAAAGGGGAATCGGCTCCGCGGCATCGTGCACCTGCACGATTTGTGGGGAACGGAAATGCTCTGAAGAATTTTTAATTTGGTGATTTGTAATTTGGTAATTTTTTCGAGCGCAGGGTTCTAGCAGAAGCATCGACAATCCTCGAATTACCAGCTTCAAATTACAAAATTACAAATTACAAAATTACAATTGTGAGGTTCCCATGTATCACTACGATCCCGCCACCGCCCTTGAAGAGATCAACGAAGAAGCGCTGCTCCCCAACCCCGTGCACCTGCGTGACATGATTTTGCGCAAGCGCCTTCATCCCGAGCAGTCACTGGAACTGAATCGGCTGTTCACCGAATACCAAAAGTTTTTCGGCGAAGCGCAGAAACTCGGCAAAGAAGTGCTGAAGCGTTTGGCCGATCATCAGGCGGTTGCATAGTCTGATCGATCGGCGTCTTTCCCTCTGCGATTTACGGCGATGGGCACTCCACCCGTGACCGCACTGCCAAACCTCTGCACCCCTCTTGCTACAATCTAAGCTTCGCAATTCAAGGAACTCATCGTTTATGCATCGTTGGTCCGAACTCTTTATTCCTACTCTGCGCGAGGCTCCTTCCGACGCCGAAGTCGCCAGCCACAAGTTTCTGGTTCGCGCCGGCTACGTGCGCCAACTGGCCGCCGGCATCTATTCGTATCTCTTCCTTGGCCAGCGCTCGTTCAACAAGATCATCCAGATCGTTCGCCACGAGATGGACACGATCGGCCAGGAGTTCTTGCTCCCCGCCCTCAACCCGCGCGAAATCTGGGAGGCCAGCGGGCGCTGGGCGGTCATGGGCGAAAACATGTTTCGCCTGAAAGACCGCAAAGGCGCTGATCTCTGCCTGGGCATGACCCACGAAGAGGTCATGACTGATATCGCACGCAAAGAACTGCGCAGCTACAAGCAGCTTCCCCAGATCTGGTACCAGATCCAGACCAAGTTCCGCGACGAACCTCGCCCAAAAGGCGGCTTGCTGCGCGTGCGGCAGTTCACGATGAAAGACGCCTACTCGTTCGACATGGATGCTGAAGGCCTCGACGTTTCTTACAAAAAGCATTACGACGTCTATTGCCGCATCTTCGATCGTTGCGGCTTGAGGTACATGGTGGTCGAAGCCCACTCCGGCGCTATGGGCGGCTCGCAATCACATGAGTTCATGGTGCGCACGACCGCCGGAGAGGACTTCATCGTGAGCTGCGAAAAATGCAACTACGCGGCCAACATGGAAAAGGCAATCTCGAAGCTCGACCCGGTTGCCGACCTCGCGTCCGAAGGCGACGGCAAGCCCCTGGAAGTTCATACGCCTGGCCAGAAGACCATCGAAGACGTTGCCCGCTTCCTCGGCGTCTCGCCCAGGAACAAAATCAAGACCCTCGCGTTAATGGCGACCCGGGAAGACAAGAAAAGCGGCAAGGTGCAATCCCAGGCCGTGATTCTCTTGTTGCGCGGTGATCACCAGATGAACGAGGCTAAGCTTTCAAGCGCGGTGGGGGGTCGAGAGACCCGTCCCATGCAGGAGGAAGAGATCGTCGCCTTATTCAAGTCTCCCGCGGGCTTCCTCGGCCCCTTGAACATTGAATGGGCAAAGAGCTTGACCGATACCGACAAGCCGCTCCTGCTCGTCGACCAGGCACTCGAAGGACGCAAGAATCTCATCTCGGGAGCTAACAAAGAGGACTTCCACGTCAAGAACATCACTCCCGGGGTGACCTTCCAGCCAACCGCCTATGCAGACCTGCGCAGCGTAACGGCAGGCGAGGCCTGTCCAAATTGCGGTGCGGCCTTGCGCATCGACACGGCGGTGGAGATCGGCCACATCTTCAAGCTCGGCTACAAGTACTCAGATTCGATGGGTGCCCGCGTCCTGGACCGCAACGGCAAGGAAGTTACGCCCATCATGGGCAGCTACGGCATCGGGATCGAGCGCATCCTTACCTCGGCCATCGAACAAAACAACGACGAAAACGGTTTCTGGTTACCCCCTCAGATCGCTCCCTTTGAGATTGTCGTGGTCCCCACCAATGTTTCTGACGACAAGGTGCGCACGACCGCTGAGGACATTACGCGCCGGCTGGAGGCCGCGGGCTTCGACGTCCTACTCGACGATCGTGACGAAAGGCCAGGGGTGAAGTTCAAAGATGCTGACCTGGTTGGCATTCCCTTTCGGGTTACCGTCGGCAAGAAGGTTACCGAAGGTATGGTCGAAGTCGTTCAACGCTCGACTCGTGAAACTCGCGATGCTAGCATCGCGGCAATCACAGGGCATTTTGAACAATTGCTAAGACCCGCGCGCTAGCTGGCGATCAGCCTCTGGCCGCGGCCGGAGACGAATCGCATCATGGGCACGCTCAAGCTAGTTCTGATTTTCGGAGCACTCGCAATCGGAGTGTACGTCGGCGCGCAAGTCCTGCCGCCATACTTCGCGAACTATCAGTTTCAGGACGCAATCGATACCGAAACCAAGCTGGCCACTTACAGCAACCGATCCGAAGACACCATTCGGGATACTGTCTTCAAACACGCCCAGGATCTCGAAATTCCAGTCACCAAGGACCAGATCCAGGTCCAGCGCAATGGCTCGCCCTCAACCGGCAGCCTCTATATCGGCTGTGAATACGTCGTTCACGTCGATCTGCCCGGCTATCCGATGGACCTGACGTTCCATCCAGAGAGCAAGAATAAAGGCGTGTTCTAATCCGGTCTTCGTGCCGGACAGCACACCAAACCCTGCCACGAGTTTGATCACCTGTTCTTACAGGTTCCCGTTAGCGTCCCCAATACCCCCAGTAACATTGCTATGGTTACCAGTAGTTCAGAGACGTGCGTAATATTGTCCCTCCTTCCAACCTGGCCTAACATCCGGTCGGTGGCCGTGGTCTGAGGCTGTGCACCGAGCCTGAGTAAGCGTCCTGCCGGTATCCCGGGTTAAAACCCAGTTCGACAGCACTACCAGGCAGAATTTGACGTTGTTTCGCACCGTACTCCCACGGCAAGGAGATTTATGAGCTCTGGACGCCGTTTTCTCGCTCTGTGTTTCGTAGGAGCCTTGTCCGCAATCCTTTCGGCGTGCGGCAACTCCGGGTGCGGCGGCGCCACCTTTACCACAAGTGGCGGCGGTGGCGGCGGCAGCACCACGGGCAACTCTTCATGCTCCAGTGGCAATAGCGGAAATACCGGCGGAAACGGCACCGCGCTCGACTACATTTATTCGCTCGATGGATACAACATCGCTGGTGCTTATTACACCGGCAGCGCGGTGTTAGCGATTGCAAGCTTCAACGCCCCGGCCCTCGGCAGCGGATCCGTCGCCGACATGGCGATGGTGAATGGCCAGTTCCTTTACCAGCCGTTCGTCCCCACCAGCGGCACCTCGGTGCTTCAGGGCTACTCAGTTTCCACCAGCACTGGCGCCTTGAGCGCGATCGGCGGCAGCCCCTTCGCCACGAATTCCGTTGCCGATTCCATCGTGGCTGACCCGAAAACCCGATTTTTATTTGCCGGTGAAAGCGAAAAGTCTACGGTCGATGTTTTCCAGATCAATGCCACTACCGGTGCGCTGACGCTGGCTCCCGGCTCGCCTTACACGCTGGACTTCGTGCCCTTGAGCGTCGCCGTCGACGGCACAGGTACCTACCTCTACGTCGCCACGGACAGCGGAGCGGGATGGACCTACGGCTTTGCGATTGACCAAAACACCGGAGCGTTGACTGCCCTTCCTGGCAGCCCCTGGCCACTGTCAATCGTCGAGATCTCCGGCGAACCTACCGGTCAGTTCCTTATCGGCCGAGGCACCGGCACGTTACAGGTTTTCGGCATCCAGACGGGCACTGGAACGCCGCTCCCGCTGACCACCGTCAATCCGGCTTCGACCGCCACGAACCATATGGTGGTTCATCCCAGCGGCAAATTTATCTACACCTTCAGCCAGCAGGTTTCCGGCGGCTCGAACTTCCCGGTGGAGGGCTTCACTCTCGATCCTTCGTCGGGCAGCCTGACCAACATGACGGGGTCACCGTTCACGAGTCTGTCCTCCATCTATGCGGGGAAGATCGATCCCAACGGAACGGCCTTGGTGGGACTGACATCCAGCGGCCAATTCCAGGTCTATGCCGTGAACGCCACGACCGGGGCTCTGACCTCGAACTCACAGCCTTACACCGGCGTTGCCAATGTCTTCTTCGCGGTGACCAACAACTGATCGCTCGCGATTTGTCGAAAAAAACAAAACGCCCCGGGCGGTTAACCGGGGCGTTGCTCTTTCGTGCTCAGTCGGCTCCAGAATGAACCACCCGAGTTAAAATAGGAGCAGCATTCGGCCCGGTCGAAACTTGTTCTTTGGGTTTCTGGCTGCGAGACAACCTCTCTTGCCGCTTTTTGGTCTAAACGCAAGGGATCTCATCTCGCCGTCAAGATCTGGCCACGAGACTCTGCCTACCCAACGTGGCAATCAAACTCAAAATCCCGCGCTCGTCTGGTAAAAAGGGCAGCCGCTACCTGCCGCGGGATCCCGTTATTCGCGCGGCTCTGTTCATTTTTCTCTCGATATCGACCGTCATCGCGGTTTTCATCTCGTATTTCTACGTCAAATATGACCGTTTGATCGAGAAGCGCTTTAGCGCGCCGCTGTTCAGCAATGCCGCCAAAATCTACGCGCTGCCGAAAAGCGTCCATCCCGGAGATAAGGCGGATCCCGAGGGTCTGGCTGCGGAGTTGCGCCGGGCCGGCTACTCCGAGCACGACCAAAAAGCTCCCATGGGCACTTTCCAGGTGTCGAGCGCGGCCATTGAAATCACGCCTGGCCCGGAGTCCTATCACAGTACCGACCCGGCGCGAATTACCTTCCAGGGCGGGAAAATCGAGAGCATCGTCAGTCGCGGCAATGCGCTTTCGGGCTACGAACTCGAGCCGCAGCTGGTTACTTCCCTTTTCGACGCCGATCGTTCCAAGCGCCAGATTGTCACCTACAACGAGATCCCCAAAGTCTTGGTCGATGCCGTCACCGCCATCGAAGATCGGCGCTTCTTCCAGCATAGCGGCGTCAACTTCGTGCGGCTGGCTGAGGCCTTTTGGATTGACGTCACCCACCAGCGTCACGAGCAAGGCGGCTCAACGATTACGATGCAGCTTGCTCGCGCGTTCTTCCTGACTCCGGAGAAGAAAATCAGCCGCAAGCTGTCCGAGATCATGATTTCGCTCGAACTCGAGCAAAAATTCAGCAAGCAGCAGATCTTCGAGTTCTATGCGAACCGCGTCGATCTGGGGCAGCGTGGATCCTTCACGATCAGCGGCTTCGCGCAAGCTTCGCAGGCTTACTTCAACAAGGATCTGAAAGATATTACTCTGCCGGAAGCCGCGCTGATCGCCGGGCTGATTCAGGCGCCGAGCGCGCTCTCACCGTATCGCCATCCCGAGCGTGCCCTCGAGCGGCGCAACGTGGTGCTCGATGCCATGGCCGAGACCCACGCCATCACGCACGAGCAGGCCGAGAAAGCGAAAGCCACTCCGCTCAAACTCGCCCCGCCTAACGTCGAAGCAAGTGACGCTCCTTACTTCGTCGACCTGGTGCGCGACCAGCTGGTGAACAGGTTCAGTGAGCATGACCTGAATGAGCAGGCGTACCGCGTCTACACCACACTGGACCCGGATCTGCAACGCGCCGCCGCTCAGGCAGTAGAGTCGGGGATCAAGCTGGTCGACGAACAAGTCACCAAGATGCGCACCAAGAAGATCAAGCTGGCCAAGGGTAAATTCGAGACGCACGTGACTCCCGGTCCCCAGGCACAGGTGGCGCTGGTCGCGATCGATCCGCACACCGGCCAGGTCCTCGCCCTGGTCGGCGGGCGCAACTATGGCATGAGCCAGCTCAATCACGCGATCGCCAAACGGCCGACCGGCTCGATCTTCAAACCATTCGTTTATGCGGCGGCGATGAATACCGCTCTTGACGGCGCGACCACCGTACTCACGCCCGCCTCCATGGTGGATGATTCTGCCAGCACTTTCGCCTACGGGGATCAGATTTACGAGCCGCGTAACTACAAAGAGGAGTACCACGGCGAGGTCACGCTCCGTTATGCGCTCGCGCTCTCCCTCAACAACGCCACGGTGAAACTGGCCGAGGAAGTCGGCTATGACAAGGTCGCGGACCTGGCACGCACTGCGGGTATCGCCTCCGTCAAAGCCACGCCCGCGATGGCTCTCGGCGCCTACGACGCCACCCCCATTGATATGGCCGGCGCTTACACGGTCTTCGCCGATGACGGTGTCAAGATTTCACCCATCTTCATCGACTCCGTCCGCAACTCCAAAGGCGACATCGTTCAGGACTATCGCGCGGAGAAAAAGCCAGTTCTCGATCCGCGGATCAGCTACATCATGACCAACATGATGGAAGGGGTCATGAACTTCGGCACTGCCGCGGGCGTACGAAGCCGGGGCTTCACTGCCCCCGCTGCAGGAAAAACTGGCAGCTCTCACGATGGCTGGTTCGCGGGATACACCAGCAATTTGTTATGTATTGTCTGGGTCGGTTATGACGACTACAGCGACCTTCACCTCAGCGGCGCGCAGACGGCCGCCCCAATCTGGGCCGAGTTCATGAAGAAGGCGATAGCGCTTCCCGAGTATTCCGCCGTCAAAGCCTTCTCTCAGCCTTCGGGTGTGGTGGAGGTCCAGCTCGACAAGGCCACCAACAGGCTCGCAACTCCGTCTTGCCCAGAAACTTATGTCGCTGCCTTTGTCGACGGCACCGAGCCCCGCGATACCTGTGACCAGGCAACGGGTGTGGCCGGAGTCTTCCAGCACATTTTTGGACTGGGTCAGAAGGCCCTTCCGCCGCCTCCCCCGGGATCTGCCGACCAGACGGCCAATGCCCAAACGCCTGCAGCCGACAAAAAGAAAAAAGGTTTTTTTGGCAAAATTGCGGGTATCTTTAAGGAAGACAAATCGGAGTCACAGCCGTCCAAAACACCGGACAGCAGTGGCACCGCTCCTCAGTAGAGCTTCGCGCACTCCGCGCGAACTTGGGTCGCGCCGGATGCACCGAAGGGGTTCCACTGAGTCGTTTTCGGAGGTACTGCCATGCCTCGCACACGAGCCCTGGTCGTCTCTCTTCTTCCAGCTTTGCTGGTGCTTGCCGCTCTGCTGGTACTCGCCGCACCCGCGAATGCGCGGCCGGCGAACCCCGATCAACCTCAGATCATTTCGGCGGTGACGCACCAGGCCGAGCCTCCGAATCCTACGTCCACAGCCGAAGAACTGGAGAGCCAGGGCGACAACCTGCGTCACCAGAAGCTCTTCCTCGATGCGCTCGATTATTACGAGGTCGCGCACGACAAAAATCCGAAGTCTGCGGCTCTCTTCAACAAAATCGGAATGTGCGAGCTCCAGCTCCACTGGTGGCCGAAGGCGAAGAAGGACTTTGAGCGGGCGATCAAGCAGGACAATCGTTACGCCGAGGCCTACAACAATCTCGGGGTCTCGTTCTACGGTACCAAGAAATATTCGAAGGCGATCAACCGTTATCAGAAAGCGATTGGCTTGCGCCCTCAGACTGCTTCGTTCTACAGCAATCTCGGCGCAGCCTACTTCTCGGAAAAAGACTTCCAGCGCAGCACGATTGCCTACGCTCGCGCGCTGGAACTCGACCCTGACGTCTTCGAACGCTCTTCGCGCGACGGCATCTCGGCGCAGATGTCCAAGCCCGAAGATCGCGCCCGCTACGATTACGAAATCGCCCGTCTCTATGCCAAGATGGGAGCCTCCGACCGCTCGTTGCTTTACCTTCGCAAGGCCATGGAAGAAGGATACAAAGGAATCGAAAACGTTTATAAGGACGCAGAGTTTGCCGGGTTGCGCAAAGATCCGCGTTTCACGGAGCTGATGGGCGCGAAGCCGCCCGGAATTTCCGAGTGACTGCGTTTGTGCTGCTTTTCATGCGCTGCCGGGGGCGCTGAAAACGTCCTTGTAAACTGGGCTAAGTCTCGCTATACGATACTTTTAGCAAGTCTCATGCAAATTTTTGTAAAGTCGCAACACAACTCCATTTCCTTGAGTTAAAGTAGCCTCACTACTCCTGAAAACAACAGGGTGAGTAAGGAGAAACGCTAACCCATCGGTTGCCGACCCGAGCACGCCCCAAGCAGGCAACCGGTGGGTTCGTCATTTATAGCTAAGAATCAGACGTAGACCAGGCACCCTCGCTCTCCCAGTTCCCCCAGCCACTTCGGAAAAGGCAGCGTCGTCACCCATCGCAAGTCTAACTTCTCCAGCTTTGGCAACGAGCGAATGCAATCCGGCAGCTCCGTCAATGGGGACGCGCGAAGATCCAGCAACCGGAGCTCGGTCAGCCGCTCGATGGCGGCAGGTAGTTGTCTGAGACGAGTATTCCTCAAGTGCAATTCGCGCAGCCGTACCAACCCTCCGATCGCTTCCGGCAAGCCGGTCAGCGGATTATCGCTCGCACGCAACTCGAGCAGCGCTTCCATACGACAAATACACTCCGGAAGCCTTTCGAATGCGTTCTCGCTGATGTTGAGGTAGCGCAACCGGGTGAGACGAGCGAGTGCCTGCGGCAGTTCCGCCAGCTGGTTGTCATGAACATAGAGAAAGTCACGAAGGCTAGTCAGCGCTCCGAGTTCGGCGGGGATCCGCGTCAGGCGGTTGTGACCCAGGTCCAGCATCCGCAACCGCTGCAAATCGGCAATTCGGGCAGGAATTTCTATAAGGTCGTTATCCGCAAGGACCAGCGTCTCCAGTTCCGTCTTCTCCCAGACGAAGTCGGGCACACGGCCCAACCGTTGCTTCCACAAACTCAAGTGCAGGTTCGAATCGGGGATCGCCATAGCCGATTTTATTCTGACTCCGAGCCTTCCCCGATTCTGCCGCTCGATTCTTTCGTTGCTCTCACCGTCGCATCCTTCGCTATCGGATGTCCGCCAGAATCCGAGAATCCTTTTTGAATATCGCTTGCAATTTGCAAGTAATCTTTGCTATGGTCCCGGCGTGGGGCTCAAGAAGTCGAAACCGCGGCGCCGCTCCGGCTGTCCGGTGAGTCTTTCTCTGGAGCGCTTCGGCGATCGTTGGTCGCTACTCATCATTCGTGATCTCATGGTCCGTGGTTATCGCACGTTCGGAGAATTTCAGCGAGCCGGTGAAGGCATCGCGACCAACATCCTGGCTGGCCGTCTAAGAAATCTTGAAACCCACGGCCTTATTCGTTCAGAACGCAACCCGGCCGATCAGCGCACGGTGCATTACCGCCTCACGGAAAAGGGCATCGATCTCGCGCCCGCCCTGCTTGAGATGCTCATCTGGGGCGCGCGCTACGAAGACGCCGACGCCACTTGCGGAGTGATCGAATATCTCGAGAAGAATCGCGAATACATTCTCGGCGAAGTCCGTCGCCGCTGGGAGGCGCGCGACGCCACTCCCATCCTGCCGAAGTTCGATGAAAATGCTTTCGGCCATCCAACCGTAAGGAGGAGCTCATGAGCCAAGTGCGAGTCCTGGTGGGCACGAAGAAAGGCGCGTTCGTTCTTACCTCTGACGGTAAGCGCGAGAACTGGGAGGTCAGCGGCCCGCATTTCGCCGGGTGGGAGATCTACCACCTGAAAGGTTCCTCCGTCGACCCGAACCGCATCTACGCATCGCAAACCTCCGGATGGTTTGGTCAGATCATTCAACGCTCTGACGATGGCGGCAAAACCTGGCTCCAACCCGGGACCGAAGGCGGCAAAAGCCAGACCACCCCGGAAGGCATGCCCAAGGCGGAGAGCAACAAGTTCGTCTACGACGCCTCGCCCGGAGGCAAGCCGCTCACCACGCATCAGTGGTACGACGGCACTCAACATCCCTGGGAGTTCAAGCGCGTCTGGCATCTCGAGCCGTCGCTCACCGAAGCAGACACGGTTTTTGCCGGCGTGGAAGATGCCGCCCTGTTCAAATCGACCGATGGCGGCAAGAACTGGTCGGAACTTTCCGGCCTGCGGGGCCACGGTACCGGCCCGAACTGGCAGCCGGGCGCCGGCGGCATGTGTCTTCACACCATCATCCTCGACCCCAGTGATCCCAAACGCATCTTCATCGCGATCTCGGCGGCGGGCGCGTTTCGCACCGACGATGGCGGCCTGACCTGGAAGCCGATCAACAAAGGCCTGTACTCGAAATACATTCCGAATCCGACCGCCGAAGTAGGCCACTGCGTCCATCACGTCGCCATGCACCCTGCTCGGCCCAACGTACTCTTCATGCAGAAACACTGGGACGTCATGCGCAGCGACAACGCCGGCGATCAATGGACCAAGATCAGCGGCAACTTGCCCACTGACTTTGGCTTCGTGATCGACGTGCACGCGCACGAGCCGGAGACCGTCTACGTCGTTCCTATCAAGAGCGATGGAGAGCACTTCCCCCTGGATGGCCAACTTCGCGTTTACCGCAGCCGCACCGGCGGCAATGAATGGGAACCACTGACCACAGGTCTGCCGCAGAAAGACTGTTATGTGAATGTTCTGCGCGACGCGATGGCGGTTGATCGTATGGACGAGTGCGGAATCTATTTCGGCACGACTGGAGGCCAAGTCTACGCCTCAGCCAATGCGGGAGATGCATGGAAGCCGATCGTGAGGGATCTGCCAGCGGTGCTTTCGGTGGAAGTGCAAACGCTGGCCTGAATCGGTGCAGAGCGGGCCTTTCGGCCCGCGTTCGGGCCATCGCAGTCCGGGGCTTTAACCCCGGACATGTTTGTCGAAATGACCAGAATTCATTCGACGTCTAGATAGCCGCGCAATTTCCGCGGCGCCAGAAATCCGCGAGCTCACCGCTCTTTACACGGAGGAAAGACGTGAAAACCATCACCCCATTCTTGTGGTACGACACCCAGGCCGAAGAGGCCATGAACTTCTATCTCTCCATCTTCAAAGACGGCCGCGTCCTCAACGTCAATCGCAAAGACGGCAAGGCTTTCGTGGTTGAATTCGAGATCCTCGGCCAGCGCTTCATGGGCCTCAACGCCGGCCCGCACTTCAAGTTCAATGAGTCGGTCTCATTCTTCGTCAGTGTCGACACGCAGGCTGAAGTCGATGAATTGTGGGACAAGCTCTCGGAGGGTGGCGCCAAGTCGCAATGCGGCTGGCTCAAAGACAAGTACGGCCTGTCGTGGCAGATCATTCCCAGAAAGCTGATGCAGCTCACCAGCGATCCGGATACGAAAAAGTCGAGCGCCGTGTTTCAGGCCATGCTGAAAATGAACAAAATCGTGATCGCCGACCTGGAAAAAGCCGCGGAGAGCGTAGCCGCGTAACCGCGATCGCGCACCAGCAGCAGATGGTGCGCCATTCAGGCCGCTCGTTGGCTTGAGTAGGGATATGCAAACACAATGATCCCGCGAGCGGGTGCCCCAGGTTCGCGGCGTTCTTTGCCGCTAGCCTCGGCTGTTGAATGCTCAGGAGATTCTTGCAGGCATGATTCAAGTCGTTCTTCCACCACATCTCCGAACGCTCGCCAAAGTCTCCGGCGATGTCGAACTCGAAGTCGCCCCGCCGGTCACCCAGCGCGCCGTGCTCGATGCGCTCGAGTCCAAATATCCCATGCTGCGGGGCACCATTCGCGAGCACGACACGCTGAAGCGTCGGGCGTTCTTACGCTTCTTCGCTTGCGAAGAAGATATTACGCATGAATCCCCCGACACGCCCCTGCCTGAACCCGTCGCCTCGGGGAAAGAACCCTTCTTTGTGATTGGCGCGATCGCGGGCGGCTGACCCCACGAGGAGAAGAGGGCGGGCTCGCACCACCCAAATTCGACCTGGAGGCATCTATGAAACGGCAACTTGTTGGGAAATTCACGGTGCCGGGGATCGTTCTGCTGGTAATGGCGAATTTCCTGTCGGCGCAAAACTCAAAGACGCCGTATCCAAGCATGGCACCGCTCGATCAATATCTTTCTTCGGATCGCAATGCTGAGATCGCCTTGGCACGCAGCGCCGCCCCTGATTCCATTTCGCGCGACGCTGAAATTCTTGCGCTGACCCACCGCGGCTACGAAACCGCGGTGAAAGGGACGAACGGGTTCGTCTGCCTAGTGCAGCGCTCCTGGGCAGTGGAAATTGACGATCCCGAGTTCTGGAACCCCAAGATGCGGGCTCCACTTTGCGTGAACGCAGCCGCCGCGCATTTCTATGTCCCCATCTATCTTAAGAAAACCGAACTCATTCTCAGCGGACAAACCAAGGAGCAGATGGCCGCAAGCATCAGGGCCAGCCTCGACAAAAACGAATTCCCTGCTCCTTCGCCCGGCGCGATGTCGTACATGATGTCGAAACAAGGCTGGTTGAACGACCACGACGGGCATTGGCGTCCCCACGTGATGTTCTTCACGCCCCCGACGGAAGCAAACGTGTGGGGCGCGAATCTTGCTGGCTCACCGGTGCTCGCCCTCCCCGACCACAGCGATCGGATCACGATCTTTCTGATCCCGGTCGCGACCTGGTCCGACGGAACGCCTGAGGCGGACGCTGCCCACGAGCATGGCTCCCGCTGATGCCTGCCCGCGTTCCCGGAATCTTGCGCTGGCGCCGGCGGGCGAACAAATTGCGAACCCGCCGGATTCGCGCTAGAATCCCGAGATGCCTCCTGCAGTTCCCTCTTCTCTCGCATGGGCGCATCCGCTCGTGCAGGAATGGTTCGTCAAGCGCTTCGGCACCCCAACCGAACCACAGGAGCAGGGCTGGCCGCACATCCTTGCCGGCCGCACCACCCTCATCTCCGCGCCAACTGGAAGCGGCAAAACCCTCGCAGCTTTTCTCGCCTGCATCGACCAACTTGTTCGCAAAGCGCTCAATGGCGAATTGCAGGATCGCACCGAAGTTCTCTATGTCTCTCCACTGAAAGCTCTCGGCAACGACATTCAGAAAAATCTTGAAGTGCCGCTGGGCGAGATTCTGCAGATGGCCGCTGCCCGTGGCCTGCTCATGCCTGAGATCCGCACTGCGGTTCGCACCGGCGACACGCTCATGGCCGAAAGGCGCGCCATGCTGAAGCGGCCACCGCACATTCTGGTCACGACGCCCGAATCGCTCTATATCCTGCTGACCGCCGAGAAGAGCCGCAATGTGCTGCGCTCGGTCGAGACCGTCATCGTCGACGAAATCCATGCAGTGGCCGATGACAAACGCGGCGCACATCTGGCAATTTCGCTCGAGCGTCTCGATGCATTGATCGGCAGGCGGAGCGTGCGCATCGGGCTTTCCGCCACCCAGAAGCCGATTGAAGCGGTGGCTCATTTCCTCACCGGAAATGGCAACGCGGCCACCAGTCCGGAACTTTTTGCCCGCGAGCATCATGATCCCGTCGTCGTGAATGTCGGTCACAAACGCAAGCTTGATCTTGGCGTGGAAGTCCCGCAGTCTCCGCTCGGCCCCGTCGCTTCCAACGAAATGTGGGACGAGATTTACACCCGGCTGGTCGAACTCGTAGCCCAGCATCGTTCCACCCTCATCTTCACCAACACCCGGCGGATGGTGGAGCGGATCGCTCACCAACTGGGCGAGCGCATCGGCGAAGAAAACGTCGCGGCCCATCACGGAAGTCTTTCCCGCAAGTTGCGCCTGGCTGCCGAGCAGAAACTCAAGGAAGGCAAGGTCAAGGTGCTCGTCGCCACCGCCTCGCTCGAGCTCGGCATCGACATCGGCACGGTCGACCTCGTCGTGCAAATCAACTCGCCTCGATTGATTGCCACCGCTTTGCAGCGCGTCGGCCGTTCGGGTCACTGGCGCGGCGCAATTCCGAAGGGACGTTTCTTCGCGACAACGCGCGATGACTTGCTCGAATGCGCGGCGCTGGTGCGCGCGATTCGTGAGGGCGATCTCGATCTCCTGATCATTCCTGAGGAACCAATTGACGTGCTCGCGCAGCAGATCGTAGCCGCCTGCTCCGCTGAAGAGTGGCGCGAAGATGAGATGTATCGTCTTATGCGACGCGCATATCCCTATCGCAATCTATCGCTCGAGACCTTCGAATCGGTGCTCGAAATGCTTTCGGAAGGAATCGCCGCCCGGCGGGGCCGGTACGGTGCGTATCTGCACCGCGATCGCGTGAACGGTAAATTGCGTGCTCGCCGTGGCGCGCGCCTCGCCGCCATCACCAGCGGCGGCGCAATTCCAGATAACGCACTCTTCACGGTAGTCGCCGAGCCGGAAGGGATCGTGGTCGGAACGGTCGACGAAGATTTTGCCGTTGAGAGCAGCAAGGGCGACATCATGCTGCTCGGCAACACCTCGTGGATGATCCGCCGCGTCGAATCGAACAGTGGACGCATGCTGGTGGAAGACGCGCACGGCGCGCCGCCCAGCGTACCGTTCTGGCGCGGCGAAGCGCCTGCACGCACCGAAGAGCTCTCCAATCACGTCGCCGAGCTTCGCCAGAGGATGAGTGACCAGCTCGGCGACACTCCGCCAGTCGCCATCAATGCGCACACGCCAAAAGTCGCAGGCACGATTGCATGGCTGAAAGAGAATTGCGGGCTCGACGACTCCGGCGCCGAGCAGGCCATCGAATACATCCTCCAGGGCCGGGCGGTTCTGGGAGCCGTGCCCACGCAAACCACCATCATTGCCGAACGCTTTTTCGATGAGGGCGGCGGCATGCAACTGGTCATCCACGCTCCCTTCGGGGGACGCATCAACAAAGCCTGGGGACTCGCCCTCCGCAAGCGCTTCTGCCGGAGCTTTAACTTCGAATTGCAGGCTGCCGCCACAGACAACGGCCTCAACATCGCGCTTGCGGAACAACACAGCTTTCCCCTGGCTGACGTATTCCACTTTCTCCAGGTGGAAACCTTGCAGGAGATTCTGGAGCAGGCGTCGCTCGCGTCTCCGATCTTCGGCACACGCTGGCGCTGGGATGCATCTCGCGCCCTTGCCTTGCTTCGCTTTCAGAGCGGAAAGAAGGTTCCGCCCCAGATTCAACGCATGCGCTCCGACGATTTGCTAGCTTCCGTATTTCCCGATGTTGCCGCCTGCTTTGAAAACATCGAAGGCGATATTCAGATTCCTGACCACCCCCTGGTGAAAGAGGTCATGAAAGACGTCTTAACCGAGGCGCTCGACATCGAAGGCTTGAAATCGGTCGTGGCGCGCATCCTCAACGGCAACATTCGCTGCATCGCCGTTGATACACCCGTGCCCTCGCAGTTTTCTCACGAGATCCTCAACGCGAATCCTTACGCGTTTCTCGACGACGCTCCCCTGGAAGAGCGTCGTGCCCGGGCTGTGGAATTGCGCCGTGTTTTACCGCAGTCGGTTCTGGAAGAAGTCGGCAAACTTGATCCGCAGGCGATCGCGCAGATTCGCGATGAAGCATGGCCGGATGTGCGCGATGCCGACGAACTCCACGATGTACTACACACGCTGGTAGCGTTTCCCGCGGACCGCAGGCGGCCGATTGGATCAGAAGATCTTTCTCTCGACCGCAAAATTATTTGCGGAAACGCGGCGCTGCCCTCGCCAGCCGAAACGCCGTTTCTCGATGCAGCCCGCGTCCCTTCGCTCGTCGACCGCTGGCAAATCCTGTTTCAGCAATTGCGGAATACAGGCCGAGTGACGCTTGCCACGCATCAAGGCCGCGGTTTCTGGGTTGCTGCAGAAAAAGCGGAATCATTCTCGCTGTTGTATCCAGACGCAGACTTCGATCCGGCAATTCGCCCCATCGCAGCTAAGGGCCCAAGTTATGACGACGTCGTGCTCTCGCTTGTACAGGGCTGGATGTCTCACTCGGGCCCGTTGAGCGCGGCACAACTCGCACGAGCGCTCACGCTTCCGGTAACCGAGATCGATAAAGCCCTGCTGCGCATGGAGGCAACCGGCGTCATCCTGCGGGGCAAGTTCGCCGACCCGAAGATCCAAGACACTGAGTGGTGCGATCGCCGGTTGCTGGCCCGGATTCATCGCCTCACGGTCGCCACGCTGCGCAAGCAGATCGAGCCAGTCCCCTCGGCGCAATTCATGCGCTGGCTCCTGCGCTGGCAGCATGTGACGCCGAGCAGCCAGACGAGCGGCGAGCGGGGTGTACTCGAAGTTCTTCGCCAGTTGCAGGGCTTTGAAATACCCGCCAGTTGCTGGGAGCGCCACATCCTCAGCCAGCGCATCGCGAACTATGATCCGAAATGGCTGGATCAGCTCTGCCTTACCGGTGCCGTGGGATGGGGAAGGCTGTCGCCGCATCCCGCGACTCTAGACGATTCGATCGAAGGCAAGCGGCGCGTGATCCCGACCAGCGTGGCGCCCATCACCTTTTTCGTTCGGGAAGAAGCCGACTGGATGACACCCAAGCAAGCGTCGCCTGAGGCCGCCGAAGCTCGCGGCTTGAGCGCGGGCGCGCGGCAAGTGCTCGAGTTTCTGCGTCAGCGCGGAGCGTTGTTCTTCGCCGACATGGTCCGTGGGACGGGGAAACTGAAGGCGGAAGTGGAGACTGCATTATGGGAGTTGGTCGCAGCCGGTCTGATCACCGCCGACGGATTCGATAATCTGCGCTCGTTGATCGATCCGCGGCGCAGAACCGGGTCGATCGATGGGCGCTCAGCGCGTCCTCGTCACAGTTCGGGCCGCTGGGCATTGCTTTATGCAGAAGCCTCCGGCGATCGCCACCGGACCGTCGAGGCCACGTGTTGGATGCTGCTGAAACGCTACGGCATCGTCTTCCGCGACGTGCTCGCGCGCGAAACGAATTTGCCGACTTGGCGCGAGCTGCTGATAGGATTTCGCCGTCTCGAAGATCGTGGCGAGATTCGTGGTGGCCGCTTCGTCGATGGTTTCCTTGGCGAACAGTTCGCAATCCCGGTCGCCGTTGAGTCGCTGCGTGCGATTCGCAAGGTGCCGCTGTCGGGAGAGACCATCACCATCTCTGCTGCCGATCCTTGCAATCTGGTGGGAATCGTTGTCCCCGGCGAGCGGGTTCCGGCGATCTCTGGGCGAACGGTTGTATTGAGGGACGGAGTGCCGGTAATGGGGTCCTACGCTTCTCCGGCGAACGAAATGGCGGCGGTCGCTGCCGACTAATGAAGTACGTTGTTCTCGCCACAAAAAAAGCCGCCCGCCACGAGGGCGAGCGGTACACGAAACGTTGGTAAGGCCAGAGATAATGCCAGCTATGAAGTACCGGTTGTAAGAAATCGAAAAAGAACTTGAGGATCCGCTGAGGGGGTCCCGCAGATCCCCAAGTTCAGAGCTGCCTAGCAGGACTGTTAAGCGCTTCCCCCGTCGCTTTTTGCCAGGCCAGTCGTCGCGTACACATGTAGCAATCGCCCAGCCAAATTCTGGACGTTCTTTGAGGATCGTCGGCAACTAGCTGAAAATGATGCAACTTTTGCAGGCTCCAGCGATTTTCCCGAATCACTTAGAACCGCTCATTTTGTGAGAGAATGGCTATCCGATCGGATAGGCCCTATCCGGTTGGTTAGACCTTCGATCGCGTATCCGAAGTGCGGACTACGCCGCTCCGTCTTTTGATGAAAGTAGGGAGACCCTTTGTGAACCCCAGATTGGTTGCGGTATCCGGGCCCCTGAAGGACTCTGTCTTTACGCTCCCCGATGACGAACTCACTTTGGGCCGGGATCCGGCCAATGGATTGCCTATCAGTGATCCGTCCGTCTCCCGCCGCCATTGCGTGATCAGCCGTCAGGATCAGCGCTTCCGTATTCGCGACCTCGATAGTCGCAACGGCACCCAGGTCAATGGAGAAACGGTGAAGGACCGCTGGCTCAGTCACGGCGACCAGATAACCATCGGCGACTCGGTCTTTCTATTTCTGACGGAAGAAGACAGCAAGAAATCCGACCGGGTGGAGTTCGAGGACAATCAACTCACTCATGCGACCGCCCAGATTCGCCCGCAGGATGTGCTCTACCTGCAGCCCGACCGGATCCTCTCCGAGCTTCCCACCACCTCCCGCCTTGCGCGTAATCTCAACGTTTTGCTCAAAATCAGCCGGGTTGTGCATTCCATCAAGGATCTAGACAAATTGCAGGACAGTATCCTGAGCCTGATCTTCGAAGTTGCCCCGGCCGAACGCGGCGCGATTTTACTCGATGGCTCGTCGCCCGGGAGCTTCAGCTCGGTTTATGCGCGACATCGTGACCCGCGGATCGACAAGCCGGTGCGGGTCAGCCGGACTGTGGCCCGCCAGGTGACCGAACAAGGGCTCGCCATCCTCGGCTCCGATGTTCTAAGCAACACGGGCCTAGGTCACGTCGAAAGCCTGGTCGCTTCCCAGGTGCGATCCCTGCTCTGCGTTCCCCTGACGGTATTTCAGCAAACCATCGGCTGCCTTTATCTGGACACACTGAGCCTTGCGCGCCGCTTCGACAAAGAAGATCTGGAACTCGTGACCGCGGTGGCCGGCGTTTGCTCCTTCGCCCTGGAAAACGCGCGCCGGGTACTGTGGCTCGAGCAGGAGAACCGTCGCCTGACCGCCGAAATTTCGATGGAGCGTAGCCTGGTCGGCGAGGGCAAGAAGATGAAAGAGGTATTTCAGTTTCTTGCGCGCGTTGCGCCCAGCGAAGCAACCGTCCTGATTAACGGCGAGAGCGGCACCGGCAAAGAACTCGCCGCCCGTGCCATCCACCGCAACAGCCCTCGGGCAAACAAATCGTTTATGGCGATCAATTGCGCGGCCATTCCCGAGGCGCTGCTCGAAAGCGAATTGTTCGGCCATGAGAAGGGCGCGTTCACTGGAGCGAATGCGCAGCGCAAGGGTCGGCTCGAGACGGCCGACGGCGGCGTTGTGTTCCTCGATGAGATCGGTGAGCTTGCTCCCGCCTTGCAGGTCAAGCTGCTGCGGGTTCTGCAGGAGCGCGAATTTGAAAGGCTGGGTGGAACCCGGCCTATCAAGGTCGACATTCGGTTGATTGCGGCCACCAACCGCGATCTGGCCGACGAAGTGAAGAAGGGCAACTTTCGCCAGGACCTTTATTTTCGACTGAATGTGGTCAGCCTGACCATGCCTCCGCTGCGCGAACGTCGCGAGGATATCCAGCTCCTGGCCGGCTTTTTCGTGCACAAGCAGAGTAAAAAGAGCGCGCAGACACCGAAGCCCATCTCGCGCGAGGCTCTGGCAATCCTGGCGAATCACGACTGGCCCGGCAACGTGCGCGAACTCGAAAACGTCATCGAGCGTGCGCTGGTACTGGGGACCGCCGACGCCATCCTGCCGGAGGATTTGCCGGAATCCCTGCTCGAGCGCGAATCCGTGCCCGGTCTCTCAGAGGCGAAATATCACACGGCGGTAAAGGACTTGAAGAAGAAGCTGATCCTCAGCGCCATTGAGGAAGCCAAAGGCAACTTGACCGAAGCAGCTCGCCTGCTCGGCGTGCATCCCAACTACCTGCATCGCCTCATCCGAAACCTCGACATTCGGGACTCGTTCGGGAAAGACGGCGGCAAAGGGAAAGACAAGAATGGCAGGTCGTAGCCCGAGCGGATGGGTCGCAGGGCATTCAACCCCTGGATGTTCCATCTAACAGCGACTTTATTGCTATAGCACGGAGGCCCGAGGGATGGGCTTCTAGGCCTTCGGGATCGGTAATCGCAGCAGCGCCGCCGGGTTCAGATAAGTTCCCTGCCAGCGCACCGCAATGTGCAGATGCGGACCGGTCGCGCGGCCGGTGGCCCCGCTCAGTCCGATCAATTGCCCGCGCTTGACCTTGTCGCCTTCCTTCACCTTGAACTCGGAAAGATGGAGATACAGCGTCAGCAGCCCCTGCCCGTGATCGATTACGACGAAGTTTCCTTCGAAATACAGCGGGCGCGCCAGAATGACTGTGCCGTCATTGACGGCATCCACAGGAGTGGCTGCCGGCACACGATAATCCAGGCCCTGATGCACGCTCTTGGTAACGCCATTAAAGACACGCCGCGTGCCGAAGACGTCAGAAGTCGGAGCATCCACGGGCGGAGTGAACGGTCCCGCCCACTCGCGGTCCGGAGTCACTTCCTCAAACGTCTTTTTCTTGGTCTCCTGATCGCGCCTGATGATTTCCATCTGCTCGGGTGTGGGCGCGGTGAACTCTTTCGAGACGGTCAGCTCGATCGTCTCGTAGCTTCCGTTTGCGACGGAGAATTTTTGTTCAAACTTCGAAGTCTGGCCTTTGTCGGTTATGCCGGTCAGTTCGAGCGAATAGCTTCCGGGCTGGGTCTCAAGGCTGATGCCGGCCAGCGCGTACCAGCTGGCGGAAGTTTGAGAGTCGGCGTTCGGGAAAAATACGATCGAGTGTCCGAGCCAGGTGGCATTCAGCGATTTCATCGGCACCGGCGGTTTCACAAGGAACAGCAGCGCGCCACCGTTGACGAGATGCTCGGGATTTGTGGTGACGGACCAGGCGGTGGGCGTAGCATCTTTCCCAATCGAGGCCGCGACACCCTTCGCGCCTGAGTCCGACATGTGTTTTATGGTCTGTCCAAGCGCCGCAACCGAAGCGAGCGCGGACACGACACAGACAGCCGTTCGCCAAAAAGCATGTGGTGGCCAGCGATCCGATCGGGGGGAGCTAACCTGCATGATTCCAGCGTAGCACCGACATCGGCGCCGCTCGCTATAATCCGCGTAACGAATCGTATGCGCAGGCCGCTATAAGACACGACTTCTTGTGATAATGAAGTTTGTAGATGAGCGCCGGTGGGAATGATTGGTGGACCTGGTCGGGTTCGAACCGACGACCTCTTCCATGCCATGGAAGCGCGCTCCCAACTGCGCCACAGGCCCACACTTGTGAAGACTTTCGTGGGAGAGCCAATCTCATTTTCCTCTAGGTTTCACGGATAGTCAACGCATGCGCGGTGCGCTCGATTTTGCGCTGCGGTCGAAACTTAGTATCCTGAACCCTACGCTCCTGACCATGACATTGCGAACCATCCCCCTCCAGCTGATAGCAGCCTGCGTACTCACGCCGTCTCTCCTTCACGGACAAGCGCCTGCCGGCAAGCCGTCTTCGCCGCCGACGCCCGTGCCTTACGCCTCGGTCGCCGAGCTGAACGGGGTCCTGACGCAGCTCGACCAAGCTTCGCAGGCCACGCAAGCCGATCTCTCCAAGCTGCGGGTCGAGAAGTGGAAGATGGACGCGAACTACAAGCGGCAGACACAATCGAATGTCGAGTCCGTGCAGCGCAACCTGCAATCGGCCCTGCCGGAAATCACCGGCCAGCTGCGCAATGCGCCCGAGGATCTGGCTCTCACCTTCAAGCTCTACCGCAACCTTGACGCACTCTACGACGTGATGGGGAGCATCGCCGAATCGGCTGGCGCCTTTGGGTCGAAAGATGAATTCCAGTCGATTTCCAACGATCTGAACACATTTGAACGCGCGCGGCGGCAGCTGGCCGAGCGACTTGAAAACCTGACGTCCTCGAAGGAAAGCGAATTGGCAAGTTTGCGCACGCAGGTCAAGACGCTGCAGGCGCAGGTGCCCCCGCCGGCCCCGAAGAAAATTATCGTCGATGATGACGAGGCTCCCAAGAAGCCGGCTGCCAAGAAGAAGTCAGTTCCAAAGCCTCCAAAATCGACCACCACTACGGCTCCGCCCACCGCTCCACAAACGGCTCCGCAGCAATAGGCCGCTTGTAGCCGGAGAATCGGCTTCGGGAGCGAACCATGCAATCACTGCGTGGACGAACCACCGTCCACTCTCAGCCGGTGATCGCGGTGCGCGACGTGAGAGCAAGCAGCCGCTGGTATGGGCACCTGCTCGGGCTCGAGTCTCTCCCGGATCATCCCTATCGTGATTTATATGGCCGGATATATTGCTCGACGACCAGTGCTTCAGCTCCACGCCTGGGACGAGGAGGGCCATCCCGACCTGGTCCGTGGTGGTGTTAGCCAGCCTGAGGGCTTAAGGCTGTCCTGAGCGAAGCACTCTGGAAAAAGTAACATCAGCTGGTTACCCGCAACCTCCGCGCTCCAGGCAACCTCCGCCGGCTGCCGCGTATCTGTTGGAAAAAGGGCCCTTTATTTCGGGAACAGCACGTCGCCGGCCGGGGTCTATGTATACAGGAACCGCGGTTGGCTGTGGGTCGAGTTGCAGGGCGCCGATGAGTTTACTTTTGGGTCGGCTCAGAGGCGCGGAACTCCTATAATACGAGGTGCGCCGTGAGAGTCATGGCGGGAGTCGCCACCTTGGGTGATCTAGCAAGCGCGATCGGAATCCGCGAGCAGGAAGCGGCAGTCGTTGCCGAACTGAAAGCCGGTTCTGAAGAAGCGTACGCCTGGTTGATCGGCGAATTTCACCAGCCCATCTACGGCCTGGTCTACCGTATCGTTACGGACCCGGCCGACGCCGCGGATACGACCCAGGAGGTGTTCCTGAAAGTGTTCCGCGGCATGCGTCACTTTCACGGCGAGTCCAGCTTGAAAACCTGGATCTACCGCATCGCCGTACACGAGGCCTCCAACCGGCGTCGCTGGTGGTTCCGGCACAAGGCTCGTGAGACCTCGATGGAGCCGATGCAACCCGAAGGCCACGGCAGTGGATTGGCCGCAAAGGAATTGTTTGTCGACGACGGCGAGTCGCCGTTTGACTTAGCCGCCCACGAGGAAGTGCGCGTCCGAGTCGAAGAGGAGCTGCGTAAGGTTCCCGAGCCCTTTCGTACAACCCTGATCTTGCGCGATCTCGAAGAGATGTCTTACGAGGAGATCGCCGAAGTCACAGAGGTCTCACTCGGCACCGTGAAATCTCGTCTGACGCGCGGCCGCGAAGCGCTTCGCAAGCGCCTTGCCGGCTATGTTCGAGAAGTCGGCCCAGAGCTTGGATTGCAGAGCCCGGGGGACAGCAAGAAGCCTTGCCGCAATTATCGAATTGCTGTGGGTAGCGAGGAAGCTGAGGTGACGTCATGAGGTGCGTCGAGGCCAAGTCGTTGCTCTCGCCGTATTTTGACGGGGTTGTTACGGGCAAGCAGATGCAGCGGATCGGTGAGCATCTGCGCGAATGCTCGGGCTGTGATCGCGAATATCAATCTCTGGTGCGTACGCAGCAGCTTCTGGCTGGATTAGGCCGCAAGAAAGCGCCGGCCGACCTCGCGCTGAAACTCCGGCTGGCCATTTCGAAGGAATCGGAGCAGGCAAAACGCGGCCGCTCGGAAGGCCTCCGCATCCGTATCGAGAACGCTGTTCGCGGCATCATGGTGCCCGCCACCGTGGGTACCATCGCCGCCATCGCCTTCTTCGGATTCTTCATGGGCTTCCTGACCATCCCGCAGCTGGAAGCGCGCTCGCACGACGACATCCCGCTCATGCTGCACACCGGTCCTGAACTGCAGGACTCCTCTTTTGCCATGACCTTGAGTCCAATCAACGAAGACTCGGTGGTCATCGAAGCCTACGTCGATGCCAACGGCCGCGTCCAGGATTACCGCATCCTCTCTGACCCCGCCGACTCGAAAGATCTCAACCCGCAGGTGAAGAACATGCTGATATTCACCACCTTCCGCCCGGCCATGTCGATGGGCCGGCCCACTGCGGGCCGCGCCGTGCTTTCGTTCTCGAAGGTCAGCGTCCGCGGCTAAAACCTGATCCCCCCTCAAGACGCTTCCCTGAATGGAGCTGTCCAACCGTCAGTTACTGCTCGCCTTTCGACAACAAATCGATCACCATCTTGTTGAACTTGTTCAGGTCCAGATCATCCTGCAGATTTACCAGCCGCTCACCCAGACCCGGCTGGTTCCCTTCCGTCCATACGAGAGTGTTGCCGTAACTCGCGGTGTGCGAGATATCGATATCCAAGTACACCTTCTCCTGCTTGGTGATCACGCTCGGGTCGAGCCACGCCGCCGTCGCCAGCTCATCCCATAGATACTCTTCGTCGGCCCACTTCCCGATGTATTGCGCGGTCGGCGTGGCTGCTTTTGCGATCTGGTCGATCATCGTCTGGGTCATGTGGGTCTTAATCGAGATGTCTACCGTGGTCACCGTCACCTTAGGCCAGGGCGCGCGCAGCACGATGTGAGTAGCTTCGGGATCGAACCAGAAATTGAACTCACGCCGGTTCTCTTGCGCCCAGTTCATCGGGACCACCGGCGCGATGCTGCCGCCCATCACGACTAATTCCTGGGCGAGCTCGGGGAAGTGCGGGTCGAGGCTGATCGCCTGCGCGAGATCGGTCAGCGGGCCGCCCGCGTAAATCGTCACCTCGTGCGGATATTGATGCACCATCCGGATCATGAAGTGGGCCGCATCTTCAGTCTCCGGTCTTAGTGATGGATTTCCTTCGGGCAGGCTCGGAACAACGAAGGGATCGTGATACGGGATCAATCGCCAGGGCTGCTTTTTCGCCGATTCCACGCTGGGCGGAGGAGCATGGTCGTTCCACGCGCCCTGGTACACAACTTTGCCGTAAAGTGCCTGCCACCGGTGCATCTCTTCCCGGTTATTGATCAGCGGAAACACCGCCCCTGGATAAACCTTGACGTTGGTGTGCCCGGTGAGTTCCAGCATGCGTAACGTGTGCGCCACTTCTTCGTCGCGCCACTGGTCGCCGCTCACCACCGTAATTCCCAACGTTTCCACCTCCGGCGACTGCAAGAACATGAGGATGGATTGCTGGTCGGTGGTCGCCGGTCCACGAGCATCCTGGTCGATAATCACTTTGCGCTTCTGCGCGCTCACACCGATCGTCGACAGCAATATCATGAGAAGCAAGCAGCACGTATTCCCCTTCACAGGTCCTCCAGGATGTTGACTTTGACCACGCACAGATGCACCCGCAGTGACAATTCAGCGGCGGCTGGTACAAGAGCAGCGCGAAATCCTCTCACATCGAAGAGCGAAACGCTATTCGCAAAAACCCCGAGTTCTCAACTTGCACCGGGCGCACAGCCTCGCGCTCTGCCAATTACTCTCACGAAAATCGGAGCTGGTTCGCACCGAAAGGATTCTTGAACGGACCGCCCCAATCGATGCTGCCCCTTCAGCCTTCCGGACCACCCACCAATGCCTGTTCGTGATAGAAGTGGACTGGGCGCATTCAGGAGGTTGATCATCCATGGTCCACACCACGTGCTGTATCGTCGGCGGCGGCCCCGCTGGAGTCATGCTCGGTTATCTGTTGGCCCGCCGCGGGATCGAGGTTACCGTCCTCGAAAAGCACAAGGACTTCTTTCGCGACTTCCGCGGTGACACTGTGCATCCCTCCACGCTCGAAGTGCTGCGCGAGCTCGGCCTCCTCGAAGAATTCCTGCGCTTACCGCACCAGGAGCTCACCAGCATCAGCGGCGTCTTTGGGGAATTCCCCTTCAAAGCCGCGGATTTCCGCTACGTCCCTACCCATTGCAAGTTTGTTGCTCTCATGCCGCAGTGGGATTTTCTGAATTTCCTCTCGACCAAGGCAAAGCAGTTTCCGAGCTTCACTCTGCGCATGGAACATGAAGTCAGTGGCTTGACTTGGTCCGGCGATCGAGTGACCGGAGTCGAGGTGCAGACGCCTGACGGCCAAAGCGAAATCTCCGCGGACCTCGTGGTGGGCTGCGATGGGCGCCACTCCGTCACCCGGCCGAACGCTGGATTCTCGCTGCGCGGATTCGGTGTGCCCATCGACGTGCTCTGGCTGCGCATCAGCCGCCACGCCAACGATCCCGATCAGCTTCTCGGCAACATCAACTACGGACGCGCGCTTATCCTCATCAACCGCGGCGATTATTTCCAGGCCGGCCTCATCATTCGCAAAGGTTCCTTCGATGAAATTCGTGCGCAGGGTCTCGCATCGTTTCGTGCCATTCTTCTGGAAATCGCTCCCTACCTTGGGGATCGTGTCGACGAAATCAAGGAGTGGGACCAGATCAAGCTGCTTACTGTGCAGATCAACCGCCTGCGGCAATGGAGCCGCCCAGGAGTGTTGTGCATCGGCGACGCAGCGCATGCCATGTCGCCTGCCGGAGGAGTAGGCATCAATTTGGCGATTCAAGATGCGGTCGCCACGGCGAACTTGCTGGCGGATGCGTTGCTCGAAGGCGAGGTCACGCCAGAACTTTTGACGCGGGTGCAAGACCGGCGCGAGTTCGCTACCGCCGCCACGCAACTGATGCAGGTGGGAGCCCACCGACTCTTCGCACGGCTTTTTCAGAATCCCGGCCCAGCGCACGCACCCTGGCAGCTCAGAGCAGTTGTTCGCATCCCCGGATGGCCGTACCTGACGGCTCGCATGATAGGAATCGGCGTGCGTCCCGAACATGTGGATGACAGTCGGCCAATCCATCGCTTGCCCGCCAACCCGATTGCGAAAATCGCTTACGGCCTGGGATTCGCTGTTGAAGTCTTGCGCGCCAACTTTCTCCGGCCCGCCGAGCTGGGAGCCCAGGGTTGATCGCGCCAACGACAACCAATAGGAGGCGGATAGTGTCTCAGTCCGCTCATTGACTTGCTTATCTTCCGACCTTACGATCAGGCAATCACCGGACCTGCACAATGATCGGCCAGACTGTCTCTCACTACCGCATCGTCGAAAAACTCGGCGGTGGCGGGATGGGGGTCGTCTACAAAGCCGAAGACCTCAAGTTGGGCCGCTTCGTCGCGCTGAAATTCCTTCCGGACGACGTCGCGCGGGACCCGCAAGCTCTCAGCCGTTTCCAACGCGAAGCCAAAGCCGCTTCCGCGCTCAACCATCCCAACATCTGCACGGTGTACGAGGTTGCCGAAGATAACGGCGCACCCTTCCTGGTGATGGAGTACCTCGATGGAGCCACGCTAAAGCAAGCGATCGGCAGCCGCCCCATGGAGATCGATCGCGCGTTGGAGGTGGCCATCGAAGTGGCTGACGCCATGGATGCCGCCCACACCGAAGAAATCATTCATCGCGACATCAAGTCGGCAAACATCTTCGTTACCCGGCGCGGCCATGGGAAAATCCTCGATTTCGGCCTGGCTAAGGTCAGCCCCCCAAAGTCCAAACCCATGGAAGCTACTGCCTCCGTGGTTGACGAGGAGCACTTGACCAGCCCCGGCAGCACCATGGGGACCGTCGGCTATATGTCGCCGGAACAGGTCCGCGGCAAGGAGCTCGACCGCCGCACCGACCTCTTCTCATTCGGCGTCGTCCTCTACGAGATGACAACCGGCGCCCTGCCCTTTCGCGGCGACACCTCCGGCGCGATCTTTGATGCGATCTTGAACCGAACGCCCGTCGGTCCCATTCGATTGAACCCCGACCTGCCCGCGCGCCTTGAGGACGTCATCACCAAGTTGCTCGAGAAAGATCGCGAGGTCCGCTACCAGTCCGCAGCCGAACTGAAAGCCGACCTCAGGCGGGTGAAGCGAGATCTCGAGTCGCAACACTTTCCTGTCGCCGCGACCGATCAAGCGGAGCCATCATCCACACATCACTATCGCAAAGCTCT
>Ga0335069_10001383_pt1 | contig 39344 bp, 72 predicted proteins | sample Lox_Sample_11_FD_206714 | JGI IMG/M metagenome (GOLD analysis project Ga0335069, IMG submission 206714) | Soil microbial communities from Loxahatchee National Wildlife Refuge, Florida, United States - Lox_Sample_1.1 | ecosystem: Environmental > Terrestrial > Soil > Wetlands | place: USA...
TCTGCTGCGTGTGCCTTCGTTACGCGGCGATTGCCTTCTCGAAGTGTCCCGCGTGCGATGCGCCGATGCTCGACAGTCAAATTCCCTACCAGGCTTCGGAGATAATGCCGAAGCTGCGCGATCGAGTGGAGAGGGCGGCCACGAAGTACAGCCACACTTCTTTGGTGGCTGCGATCACTCTTGGCGGCGTAGCGACTTTTTTCACCGGCTACTTTTTGCCGACGAGGTGGTTCGATTTGAACTACGGAACCCACTCGACGCTGAGCCTGTCAGCCTGGTGGTTTCCGATCATCATCTGGGCGGCTGTCGCCTCTTTTTCGCTCAAGATGATCGAAGTGCTTTTCCCCGATCGAACTCGACCCGTCCCCGAGGAGTTGACGTTTGCGCGGATGGTCAAATACTTGGGCATCTCCGTAATCGACGATAGTGATTAATTGTGTCCCCGGCCACCGACGTGCTCAAGAAATGGGCAAAGCAGCTGAAGAAGAAAGTTGCGGAGAACGATCCTATTGCGACTTTGCGGGTTGGCCGCATTTTGCACAATTATCGCGGCGGGACGATTAGCCACTCGACGGCGCTGTTTATCATTGCGCGCGAGCTTGGTTTTGCGTCGTGGCCGAAGCTGCTGCGCGCCAGTGACCAAGAGCTGCGCGGAAAAATTAGCGAAGGTGAGAAATAATACTTTGCGCGAAGAGCGACGCGCATGTTATCGAATTAGTCGCTCGAAAACCTGAAGTGAAACTGGAGGAGACAGAGATGAAGCCGAAGGAGTTGGAGCAGCAGATCATGGGCGTGGTGCGAACGATGATCGAGACGTCGCGCCTGGAAACCGTCGCCGTCTCGGACGACAAGGCCGGCGAGGAAGGCCTCGGACCGCACATCGGACAGTTCTACGCGATCATCACGCCTGGGCCGCTGTTCTTCGGCCGGTTGAGGGCGGTCACGCTCACCGACTACTACCTCGACGAGGCGGCGTGGATTGCGGATACCGGCCGCCTCCACGAATTCATCAAGAACCCGCAGGCCGCGAAGGAGGCTGAGCACGTCGGGTCGATGCAGGTTCCGCGCGCCGCGGTGCTCGGCATGATCGACACGCCGACTGCCAAGGAAGGCGTGAAGACCACGAATTCGAATCGGTGATTTCGGACAGGTATGGTTCTCCTCGCAATTGACCCTGGCATACGCGGCTGCGGCGTCGCTCTATTCGTCAAAGGGCGACTCGTCGCAGCCGCGTACGTCAAGAGCCCGGTGCGCGCCGGCAGCGGCCCGTGGGAGTGCTTCGCCGCCGCAAGCGCCGTGCGCGCGTGGGCCATGGTCGCGCTCGACCAGCTCCTCGCGGACGGGGTGCTCACCGAGCCGGCGATCGATCAGTTCGTCGCCGAGTGGCCGCAGACGTACGGTGGTCGCGCGGCGGCGGGCGATGCGAACGACCTCTTCCCGCTCGCCGGAGTCGTCGCCGCGCTGGCGACGTTGATGCTGACCGAGCGTGGGCGAGGTTTTGCCCGCGTCGGCGCCGACGCCGTCTCCGTGAGTTACTTCTCCCCGCATGACTGGAAGGGCGGAGTTCAGAAGCCGGACTCCGTTAGTAAACCCTATCCGATCGAAGGGAAGGTCCGCGCGCGCCTGGACTCCGCCGAGGTTGCCGCCCTGACGAGGGAGTGGCCGTCAAACGTTCGCCACACCTGGGACGTTACTGACGCGGTCGGTGTTGGGTTGAAGCAATCCGGGCGCTTTGAGCGTCAGCGCGCGTACGCCCGATCCTGATGCCGCCAAAGCCAGTTCTGCCAAAAGCAGCAAAGCCAGCTCTCCAGAAAATCTGCATCGCGGACGATTCGCAGGTGCCCGCGACGAAGGCGCTCTGCGGCGGCTGGCTCGGAGAGGCAGTGCAGTCTTTCTTCGCGTCGACCGTGACATATGGTCGAATTGCGCAGATTACGTGCGAGAAGTGTCTGGTTCAGTGGTTTGAAATACTGCGCGGCGCAGAAATGGAAATGTTCCACTGGACGAACGGAATCAGGTTTAAGAAATCGAGTGAAGAAGCCATTTACCGACCGTTAGCTCAGAGTGAAATTGCTGATGACTTTTCAATCACTCTATGCGGCCTGGACATCAACCATTCTGTGGGCTGGCAAGTCGACGTTCTAGCTCCAGCGGGGATTAATGTCGAACTTGTCGACGTAAAAGATCTGAATTGCATTGTTACCTGTCCAACCTGCCTTGTCGTCGCAGATCGATGGCTGGAGGAAGGTCGACCGGAAATAACTCGCGAGTGGGTCAGAGGAGTGTTGAAGTGAAAAATGGCCGCAAAGCTGTGAAGCACGTCCGAAAAGGCTTGAAGGCAGTTTGCGGGGCGAACTCTGGCGAGCTTGTGGTCGCCGCTCTCTCCAGCGACTGCGTTCCATGTCGAACGATTCTGCGAGTTGGGCCGCCGACTCAGGCGGGTTGCGCGGTGCGTGAGCCTCCGCGCTACACGCCAGACCCCGACGCAGATGCGAGCACAATGTTGGCCGAGCTTCGCCGTCGACGGGATGGGCGGTAATCTATTTTTGTGTAACAAATTTTGTTGACAAGACTTGGGGGTCCTGCTAGCCTGGTTTTTGCGACGCTGAAGTGGTGATTGAGAACAGGCATTCGCCGAAAAAAGGAGACAGAAAAATGTCGAAGTCGAAGGGGCTGAAGTTCGTCGACAAGTACGGCGTGGACAGCGCCACCATCTACAAGGCTACCGCGGACACCAAGTCAGTCCGCATTCCGCCGCCGGGGCACGCGCTCTACGATCCGACCGCTCCGACGACGTTTGACGAGCTGCGCGTGCAGAAGATCGACGCGGACGGCAAGATGACGGATCCGATCGAATTGTGGACGGACCCGGACGCGGGGATCCTCTGGGTCCTCGACGGTCGCGGGCGCTGGCTCGACGTGGAGGAAGTCAATCGCCGCCGCAAGGCTGAGGGCCGCGAGCTGGTGCAGCCGTACCTCGTCCCCTTCAATGGTGACGAGAAGCGCGCGGTGGCGCGCCTGCGCGAGAAGAACTACCACCGCCGCGCCCCGACCCCGTCGGGGATGGCGCTCGACCTCGTCGCGCTCCGCAACAAGGGGTACTCGTGGGAGGACTGTGCGAAGATTCTCCACCAGGATCTCAAGGATCCTGAGCAGTGGGGGCGGAAGCTGCTCCCGATCGCGTACTGCATTCCCGAGGTTCGCGAGGCCATCGACGCGGGCGACATCCCCCAGGGCTCGGCGGCGAAGTTCGGCGGCACGGCGCTCGATGGCTCCAAGGCGCTCGGCAAGGGTGAGCAGCTCCAAATGCTGCGCGACCTCCGCCACTCGCGGACGAAGGAGGAGAAGGCCAAGGCGAAGGGCGCGGCGCCGATCGGCTTCAAGCACCGGGCGCGCGTGATCGAGGCGCTCCAGAACGGCCACGGGCTCAAGGGTGCCGAGGCGAAGGTGGCCGAGATCGTCGCGGCGACGCTGGCGCGGTTCGGCGGCGACGCCAAGGCGCTGAAAGCGTGGCCGGAGGTCGCGGCGATCGTCGAGGAGGCGCTCAAGCCGCTGCCCGTCGGGCGGAAGGCGAAGGAGGCAGAGTAGTAGAGTAGTGGTTGCGGCCACGGCGTGGCCATTTTCGCTGAGCGTCTCGGCCGTCAGGACGGTTCGCGTGGTTACGCACCCGCGAGAAGCCGAGTTTGGCAGTCGAGACGCTCAGCGATCTGAGGAGCCTGAACGATGAGTGAAGTGACTCCGTCATCCCGCGATGGGCTACTGTCCAGCCCAGAGGGCGAGAAGTTCCCGAGCACGCCGGCCTCCGAGCCGGGGAAGATGGCGCGGAAACGCTCGCTGAACGCCCCAAAGGGGCATCAATCACCGACCGGCGCCGGCACGACCGGCGACGGGACTGGGGCGGCGGAGTCACTTGACTCATCGTTCACCATTGTGCGCGCGACAGGCGCGATCCTCATCGATCCTCGACTCCTCGCCGAGGACCCCGACGCGCACCGGAGGCAGGCCTGCGGCGGGAGGGAGAGCTGCTCGGCGTGCCGGTTTCGCGACGTCGCGCACAACGCCCAGCGCGAGGCGTCGCACGCGGCCAACACGCTCGTGCGGGCGTACTGGCGCGCCGACGCTGACGCTCTCGACGCGCTCGCCGCCGAGCTGGGCCGGCTCCCCTACGGGAAGGAGGAGATGAAGCGCTGGCCGGCGCCGAAGCTGTCCTCGAACGGATACCACATCGTCCGCGCGGCGGCTCCGGCTCTCTCCGGCGGGGTGTGTGCGGCGATCAGCAAGAGCGTCACCGACAAGTGGCTCCAGACGCGCTTCGACGCGCTCGTGAGGCAGATCAAGGCGCCGCCGCACTTCCGCAGCACGATGCCGCTGCCGATTCGCGCCCAGGAGCTAGGGGGCGTCAAGCGGACCGGCCCCGGAAAGTACACGGTTAGGTTTTCCATTTCGCCGGGTTCGGCCGAGCGCGCCGGGAAGGAGTTCACGCTGCCGATCGAGGCGCGCGACGCGTATCAGCGCCGAACGCTTGACCTGCTCTCGGACGACTCCTCCCGCCCGAAGATCGGCGCGGCGCAGATCTTCCAGCACCGCACGAAGAAGGGGAAGTGGCTCCTTCGAATTGCCTACTCGCGCATTGTTTCGAAGTCGACGAGCACCGTGACGGCGGCGATCAACCGCGGGATGGTGTGCTTTCTCGCGGCGGCGACGTCGAAGGGCGGGAGTTGGCTCTACGACGGGCACGACATCGAGGCGCACCTGAAGCGCATCCAGGCGCGCCGCCGCGAGCGCCAGCGCGACGTGATCGCTGCTGGGCGCGTCGGGCACGGGCGGAGCCGGACGCTGAAGCCGATCGAGACGCTACAGGCGGCCGGCGAGCGGTGGCGCGCGACGAAGTGCCAGGCGGTCGCGCGGCGGTTCGCGCGCTGGCTGGAGGGCGAGGGTGTCGGAACTCTCTACATGGAGGATCTCGCCGGGATTCGCGACGCTGACGCGGAGAGCTTGGAGGGTGGTCGGGCGGTCTGGGAGAGGATCCAGGAGTGGCCCTACTACCAGCTCGGGATGCGGATCAAGGCGTGCGTCGAGGAGGTCGGCATCACCGTCAAGGAGGTGCCGGCGGCGTTCATTAGCCGGCGCTGCCCGAAGTGCGGCCACGTTGACGTCGAGCGCCGCGGAGCCGCGCCGCGCGTGTACAGGTGCTCGCAGTGTCGATTCTCCCGCCACGTCGACCTGGTGGCGGCCATGAATGAACTCGCCCTGGCGTCGGGAGTGTGGGACGGTAACGTCGGCGCGGAGCATAATAGCGAAGGAAAACCTCGTCGAGGTGGCAGGCGTTGAAGCACTGACGGTGATTGAGGACAGGCCTCTACCACGCCCTGTTTAGCCTGGCGAATTCTTGCGAAAAATAAAATCTAGTGCTTCTCTGAAATTCTCAATTGCCATTCAATTGGCAAAATAAAAAGAAGGAGAGAATTTCAGATGGCCAAGAAAAAGAAGCGCAAGGGTAAGGCTCCGTATGGCTACACCAAGAGCGGGCGCCCGAAGAAGAAGCCAGGCCGGAAGCGCGGGCACGGCAAGAAGCGCGGGCACGGCAAGAAGCGCGGGCGCAAGCGCTCGCGCAAGCGCGGTCACCGCGGCGCCCGGCGCTAGCGTCGTCGACGGAGCGGCAGGTATCCTGCCGCTGCTTTTATTTTTTACAGTACGGTAAAATCTTGACGGGCAATTACTGATTCCCCTAGTATTTCTCGCAAATGACCCTCGCCGAAATCTCCCAAGAGTTCAAAGAAGCCCTCACAGTCCACTCCGTCTTCGAGGCGTTCGGAATTCCGATGTCGGAGATTTTCGTCTCCTACAAGGGCGGAATCCTCTCCGTGATCGCGCGCCAAGGTGAGAAACAGTTCGCCGTCGACGTCGCGAAGATGGAAATGACTGCCGAGGAATTCCCCGACGCGTGGAAGGAGGTCGTCGAGGTCTACAATGCCGCCGCGCAGGCTGACCGCGTCACCGCGCTCGACAAGACCGTCGCGCGGCAGCAGGCCGTCGAGATCCTCGCGGCGCTCGCATCGCACGGCTTCGAGCGGTGTGAGAAAAAAACTGCTGAAGCTGCCGAGCCCGCCGAGAAAAATTGAGCCCGGCGGAGAAGAAGCCTTCTTCGAAGTCGCGCTTAGTGATGCTCTCGTTCCGCGTCGATGCGGAGACGCACGAGATGCTTCAGGCGCTCGAAGAGGGGGAGGGTCCGTCGGTGCGCGGCCGGCGGTCAATCCTCCTGCGACGGCTGATCCGGCAGGAGCACGCGAAGAAGCGGTGATTGAGTACAGGTGCGACCCAAGTCGTTAAATGGAGGGGGATTTTGAAGCGTGCTCTGATTACTGGAATCCTCGGCATGGACGGAAGCTACCTGGCCGAGTTCCTCCTCGACAGGGACTATGAGGTCCACGGTCTCATGCGTCGCTCCTCGTCGGTGAGCACTTGGCGCATCGACCCATTTCGCCACCGCCTGCACCTCCACGAGGGTGACCTCACCGACGGCGGCTCCCTCACCCGCATCGTCCGCGCCGTGCGCCCACACGAGGTCTACAATCTCGCCGCGCAGTCGCACGTGCACGCGTCGTTCTCCGAGCCCGACCACACGGGCGAGGTGACCGGGCTGGGTGCGGTGCGCGTTCTCGAAGCGATCCGCCAGGCCGGCATTGACGCGCGGTACTACCAGGCGAGTTCGAGCGAGATGTTCGGCTCCGAGGCGCCGCCGCAGAGCGAGAAGACACCCTTTCACCCGCGCTCGCCGTACGCTTCGGCGAAAGTTTTCGCGCACCACACGACGGTTAACTACCGCGAGGCGTACGGGTTTCACGCCTCCTGTGGAATTCTCTTCAATCACGAGGGTCCGAAGAGGTCGCCGGCCTTCGTGACGCGCAAGATCACGCAGGCCGCCGCGCGCATCAAGTGCGGTCTCCAGGAGAAGCTCCTCCTCGGGAATCTCGACGCGAAGCGAGACTGGGGTTACGCGGGCGACTATGTCGAAGCAATGTGGCTCATGCTCCAGCAGGAGAATCCGGACGACTACGTGGTCGCGACCGGCGAGACGCACTCGGTCCTGGAGTTCGCCGCGGCGGCCTTCGACGCGGTCGGGCTCGACTGGCAGAAGTATGTCGAGATCGACCCGAGCCTCTACCGTCCGGCGGAGGTCAACGCGCTCCGCGGGGACGCCTCGAAGGCGAGGCGAGTGCTCGGCTGGGAGCCAAAGGTGAAGTTTGCCGAGCTGGTCGCAATGATGGTCGCCGCGGACGTGCAAGAGGCGAAGCGACAGTGAGGCACTGGCGCCACTCGGGGGTGACGATTACCGGGGCGTGGGTCGACATCGGGCAGGGGGTTTGCCAGAACTGCCAGACGCAGCGTCGACTCTACCAGCCGGTTGCACTGCCGGAGATGATGGTCTGCGCCCCCTGCTCGCAGGCCAAGGCGCACAGCTCGCTCTCGAATGACGACCGCGAAGACCAAAATGGAGACCGCGATGACCGAACTGGAGAAGAGAGTGAGCGCGAAAAAGGGAGTCAAGCGTCTGAGGCGAGTCGAACTCCGCCTGCGCGACGAGGCCGGAAACACCTTCTCATGTGAGACCGACACGCTTTTGATCTTCGGCAACTTCAACGCGAAGAATTTTGTGATGAAGGCGCCAGCCAACAAGGTCGTTACGTGGGACCCGGCGACGGGCGTTACCCCAGAAGACACTGCCAAATCAGCGAAGAAAAAATCTCCAGTGAAGAAGCGGGTCTAAAACGGTATTTTGACCTTGTCTGTCGCGTCGCCTATTCTTAATTCATGGCGACTCAATACTCTGCAATCGTCTGGCCTCCATTGATCTTCCCAACTCCGACGCTGATCGGAAAGATTGCGACGTTCACATTCGGTCCGGCGCCGCCGACCTCCCTGCCGCAAACTCCGGCCTCGTCGAAGATCGCCGTCGCGGCGCCACCTACTGAGGGCCCGCGAGTGATCCCGACCGCCCCGTCGGCGAGCGTGAACTTCGCGCCGGCAGCGCAGGCGGGGAACTCGACCTCGTATGTGAATTGGCAGACGACCCAGAATGCGATCTACAGCGCGTTCGGCATCATCAACGGGACGAACGTCTTTACGGGACCGTATTCGACGTAGTCGTAGTTAGCGTGCGCTCACGTGGGCGCGCGCCCAGCGCAGCATCGCTCGAAACGACTCCTGAGCGCTCAATTGAAGTGCGAAGGCGTGTCCAGACTCGCGGGCGACGTAGACTTCTGGGGTGTGACCGTAGTACGGCGCCTCGAAAGCCTGGATACTGTCTTCATCGCACGCGAGTCCGTCGGGAGCACCGCAAAAAATATTGTCGCGGTCGCCGATCACCACCAAGCTCGGAACATTGACCCCGCGAGCAAAGTCAGTGTCCACAGGCATTGGAGTGAAGACGGGGCCATTCACCGTCAGCGTGATCCCTCCGAGAACGGCGAGGCTCTCACCGAGGAGCGGTAGCGAGACGACGTCTCGGATCACCGTGTCGTAGATGCCGCCCGAGCCGAGCATGCCCGGTGCCGCGGTCGGCTCGTAGAAGTACACAGGTCCAATGCTGCCGAGCGCCGTCGAGATGTAGCCGCAGTCGAGACCCAGGCTCGAAAACACCGGGTCGACGCAGGCTGGGATGATCGCGGGCAGCGCCAGGGTCGCCATGAAGCTCGGCTTTGTGTAGTGCATGATGCTGGTGAAGATGTAGCCGTCGATGTCTCCAGGGTGGCGCGTCGCGTTCACCCAGCCGTACGCCGCACCATAGGAGCTGCCAACCCACATCACCTTCTGGAAGGCCCGGCTGCCAATATTGCCGGCGCGGAGTTGCGCGATGACCTGGTGCAGTGTGTCCTCGATTGTTGTGATGTCCACGAGGGTGGAGATTGGCTTGGTCGAGAGCCCGGTGCCGAATCGGTCGACGTTGAACGTCGCGTATCCGGCAGTCAGCGCGGCCTTCACGTACGAGTTGGCCTCCGCAGGCGGATCCCAGTAGTAGTGGTTTGCGCCCGTCGTGTGGACTAGGAGCTGGACAGTCTTTGGGTGACCGCCGGCAGGTAGGCAGAGTTCACCGTAGATCTTCGCGTCGGGCACCCCCGACACGGACACGGGAACGTAGAAAGGCTGGCATTCTTGACGGCAGGCTTCGGCTGGCTCGGGATGCGCGAGTGCGACGAGTGCGACGGCAAAAAGCATTGTTCTCATGGACAAAACCTCCAGTTGTTTTTGGACTATACCAAATTAAACGATAGTTGCCAACTAAGATAACTGCCTTTACGGCGGGCTCGGGCTCGGGGCACCCAGTAAGCTGCTCTGGATCGGTCTGCGGCGAAACGCGAGGTATTGCTCCTTACCGGCGGTCTCCCACGCGTCGACCGAAGAATAGACTTTTACGGACTTTCGGCGCAGGGCGAAGTTGGCGACGGAGATGAGCATTTTTGTGATTGGCGAGTCGACGAGAAGGTGCACGTCGACTCTGTCCTCGTTTTTGATCATCCACCGAAGGACTTGATCGCGAAATTCGCCAGTCATTTTTGGTGAGTCGAGCGCGTCGACCATGTAGATGCAGCGACCGTGCATATTCACCTGCTGCTCACCATCGGCAATCACTGCGGCAGCGAAGTCTACTGTGATCACGCCTTTGCAGGTGTGGAGAACAGTGCCTCGGCCAAAATGGCGCATTTGGCAGGCACCATCTTGGGTGGCGAGGAGCCTGCTGCCGTCAGGGAGAAGTTTTTGGGAGATCATTGTGAAATTTTCCTTCTTGATTTGCTTGGCACGCTCACAGGCGATCGATTGTTGCGCTGTGACGTTCGAGGCGTTCGAGCGTGAACAGGACGTCGCCGTCATCTGTGTTGACGGCAATGATGCTCCAGCCTTGCTCGGCGAGAGCGTTGATTTCTTTTTGAGCATTCTCCCGACTCTCATTAGCTTTGCTGCTATCGCGTATGCTAGCGAGTGGCGCGAAGACGAGTTTATAGGCACGCCTCATTGCGGGGCTCCGTTGGAGAGCCAATAGAGCCATTTTTTATACATCGCGTCATTCGCTGAGATGAATGGCTTGAACGTCGCCGAGCCGGCATGCGAAACGCCATCGCCCGCGAGATTTTTCGTCAGGATCAGCGACGCCGACGGTGACGTGAGGTTGGCTCCATCGGCAATTACGTTGCTGTAGTTCTGCGCCATCGCCGCGGCGCCTGGCATCGCCTGGATGAGCGGCGAGTAGAGTCCCGTCGATACTGCGTGGCAGTTCACGGAGCCGCAGCCGAGATTGTCGAAGTCGGTCTGGATGTCCGGGTTCCACCGAGGAATGGGCGGCGTGAGATCCGGCGGCGGTTCGAGATCGACGGGTGGCGTGAGGTCGACTGGGTGTGCCATGTCGACAGGCTCGGCGAAGTCGGGTGGCCCTTGGTCGACTTTGGAGAAGTCCGAGACGCAGCCGGCGAGCAAAAAACAGGTGAGCAGGCGCATGAGCTACCTCCAGGGGTAAAGTCGAGTGCTTGTGAAAGTTCGGCGGGTGTCCGATCGCATTAGGTCGAGCGAATTCGATTTTCTAACTATCCAGCTGACTAGGTTTTTTTCTATCGAGCCTAAATCAGATACAAAGGCTCGATAGTGAAATGGTGACAGCACTATTTTGTCGCCTCCACGTATCCGGCAACTTCCGCGGCTGAGAGCGCCCTCGCGTAGACGCGCACCTCGTCAAGCGCCCCCTTCCACGGGTATGCCGAGTTCGGCACATTGTCGCAGCCAATGCCGAATCTCGACGCCGCGCCGAGCGTCGTCGGCGACAGATGACCGGCGAGGGGGCGCGTCGCGACGATTACTCCGTCGAGGTACGTGGTCACCATCGAGCCATCCCACGCCACCGCCGCGTGGTGCCACTCTCCCGTTGCGAGCGCCGCCGAGCCGCGGGGCTGCCAGTCGGGCGTCTCGGCGGTGGCGAGCTGCTCCTGGAGCGCGCCGTTGGCGGCGTAGAGCCCGTACTCGCCCGCCTTGCCGAGGATTGCCGCGCGGCCTGCTGCCACCTCGGACTTCACCCAAGCCATGGCGGTGGCTGCGGTCGCGCCCGTCATGTCAAGTGGACTCGACTCCGGGAAGGCGAGGCACGCAGTCGAGCTGCCGTCGAGCTGGAGCGCCTTCCCGACTTTGCCGGCGGTCACGGTGGCGCCGGTAGCGGTTCCCGCCGCAGTCTGGCCGGTCTCGTCGGCGAGGTCGCCGTCGAGCCTCCAGTAGCCGGTCAGCGCGTCGTCGGAGGGGAACGCGCCGACGCCAGCTGAGAGCGATTGATAGTCGAAGCAGCCGGCGAGTCCGATGGTGAAGAAGGCGAATACGGTGATAATTTTTCGGGCTGCTCTTCGACCTGCTGGCGTGTTACGCCAAGCGGCCAGGCGGCAGAGTGCGCACGTAGATGAGCGGCGGTTTTTGCCCGGATCGCCGCCGCCTAGACGGTGGCGGGCGCAGGGGCGATCGACTGATGGAGCTTTTGGAACCGGATTCGATGGCGTCATGACCGGACTTCTTCGACGAACAGGCAGTACGTCCAATCGTATTGACTTCCTTCGATGTCCATCGAAAATTCTTTGAGATGAAGACTGGGGAGAGCGGCGCGGACGCGGTCGAGTGCTTCAGAGTCACGGACTCGGACGGTCCAGTGGTCTACCGAGCGCCGGGCACGATCGGAGCTACCTTGCACAGCCGAGACACGGATGTCCGGGCTGATCGTTTTCATCGCTTTTCGGAGTCTGGTCGTGTCCGTGAATTCCATGCGTACTAATCTAGTTCCTTCAGCGTGTTTGTCAAACAAAATTTGTTAACACGCTAAGTGCTTGAAACTACTCGGGTTTGTTTGCCTTGCACCAAGTCTCGAACGCACCCATGAGTTCGAGCACGCGATCCCCGTCGTGTTTCGCGTCTTTGAAGTTGGCGGAGAACTTGGCTAGCTCACTCTCGTGCTGCGGCAGGACGCGCGCGAGGTCGGCGAGCATGGTAGTGATTTGCGGCACCATGTTCGCCAGTTTGAAGTTGTCGCCCGCATTGAAGATGTGTTCGAAAAAGGTCATCGCAATCTTCTCCACCTCGGCCTGCTTGTCGAGGTCGGTGACGTCGGTGACGTCGATCTTCTGCAAATTTTCCTCGCAGAGAATTTTCTTCTCCAAAATTCCGGCGAGGGCGAGGTCGTCGCTGACCTCGGCGACGACCGAGTTGTCCGATTTGAGCGTGAACGTGACGTTTCCCATGTTTTGTTCTCCTTGAACGAAAATACTTTTTCCTGTCCATCACCTAGATCTTGACCTTGATCGTGAGATCCTCCCCGTCCTCGGAGACCTCTTCGATCTCACCCATTGACGCCGCCTTGGCCTTCAGCGCCTCCTTCGTGATCGAGTTCGAGATGCTGTCCAGCTCCGCGCGGAGCGAGCCGAGCTGCTTTTCGAGGCGGCTGGTGACCGCCGTTTTGCGCTTTTCCTCCTCGTCGCGAAGCTCGCGCTCGGCGCTCTGGCGCGCCTTGCCCGCCGCGCGGGCCTCTACCTGACTATGGCTCTCGAAGTCTTCGTCGCCAGTGGCGCTCGCCTCGCGCGTGATCGAAACCTGCTCCTCCTCGGTGAGCGACACGGTCACTTTGCCCGTCTTCGGATCTACCTCGATGACGACGCCGTCTTTCTCCTCGCGGAGCCAGACGCCGTTATCGCTCTTTCTGAACCCGCGGCGCTCCAGCTCGGCCTCGGTCTGGCGCGCCATGTCCTCCGGCGGGAGGACGGGGAGGGCTTCGAGTGACGTCTCGACGCCGTCCTCGACGTGGATGACGCGGGAGACGGTTTCCGACACGGCGATGCGGTAGGCGCGGCTCATGACTCTCTCCTAGCGGCGGACGGGTTTGGCGAGGGTGGACCCGCAGGGGCAATTGCGGTGTTCGTAGGCGACGGTTTTACTGACACGCTGGTCTCCAGCGTACTCCATTCTTTCCCACTCCTTGTCGTCGAGCTTCGCACGCTCGTGCGTCTCAAAGCACTCGCTCGCCGCGTGCGCGTACTCCTTGGCGGCGAGCTTCAGCTCTTTCTCGTCGCTGCGCCTGGCGGTGTGGAGGAGTAGTGCTTTTGCGCCCCAGATTGCCGCGCGCCTACGCTCGTACTCCTGGTCGGGCATCGTCTTCTTTTCGGCAGCACAGTGCATCTCTATCCCCCTGGTTGAAGATTTACCGTCGGCGTTCGAGTGCGAAATAGACCACGACTCCGGTGAGCGCCACGCCAGCGCCGATCCCCAGCATCGCTTCTCCCGCGTGCTCGCGCCCCGGCAGCACGCTCCAGGCCTCCGGGTGGCAGAGCGGCGCGCAGGCGCTCGCGAGGTGGCTGTAGTCGCTCGCCGCGCTGCCGAGGAGTCCGGCGCCGACAATTCCGAGCGTGAGGCCGGCGACGCCGAGCCCTATGCTCGCGAGCGGCTTCCTTCTCTGCCTCGCCTGTGGGATGACCAGCAATTTGACCTCACGCTCTTCATCGGCCGCGATCTCTCTTTCTAAAGTCCGAATTCGCATGTCGACGTCGAGTGCCTCGGCGACCGCCGCGTACTGTTTGTAGGCGGCGAGCGCCTCTTTTTTGCGGCCGAGATTGTCGAGGCAGCGGCCAATGTTGAAGTCCAGCGCCGGAAGTGCCTTGGCCTGCCGGGCGGCGCGGAACTCGACGAGCGCCCCGGCGTAGTCGCCGGCCGTGTAGAGGTCGGCGCCGACCGCGTAGTGCGCCTTGGCGTCAGCCTCGGAGTCGGCGCGCGCGGCGGTGGCGGAGAGCACGATCATAGCAATTAGTATTTTCACGGCCTCGACTCCTTCGAAGATCGCCACTCGGCGACTGCGCGGTCTACTATGTTGCTGGGGATGCGCCACTGCCTCCCGGAGGCAATCTGCTTCGGCCTCTTGACTCCGATGCTGGCGAGGGCCTCCCTGAGCTTGTGGTGCGTCAGGTTGTGCCGGTCGGCCGCGACGTTTAGCTGCTCAGAGGCGCACCACTTCGCGACCGCGTCCTCCGCGGCCGTGACCTCGACGATGCGAATGTGCCCGCGCTTTTTTTCGTAACCTCTCAGCTCGTGGAGGTTGTGCGTCTTGACCCGGTGGAGCCCGAGGACGCGTCGGAACGCGGCGCGGGAGAGTCCGCAGCGCTCGGCGACGGATGAGAGCGCTGCGTAGCCTACCGGCAGCAGCGGGAGCTTGAGCACGATGGACGCCTGGCGCCGGATCGCCTTCCGCGAGCGCTGGAATTCTCTCTCTAGTTCTTCGAGCGATGACAGCTCACCCCAGCGGAGTCGGAGAGTGTTCGACTCTTTCTCAGTCCAGGTTCGCTCCAGCGGGGCCGTGATCCCCTTGAGGGACGCGCGCACGCGCACGGCACCGAGTGAGCGGCCGAGCTTTTCGGCGGCCTTTTTGAGCCCGAGCGCGGTCACGAGGTTCGGAAGGGCTGCCTCCTCTTCGGGAGTCCACGCGCGAAATTTTGCCGCCGCGCCAGTGAGCGGCGAACTCTGCGACTTGTAGCCGAGGCGGTAGAGCTTGTGCTTCACGGCGCTCGGCGTACGGGCGAGTCTGGCGCTGACGGCAGCGAGGTCGACGCGCGTCTTGTCGAGCGCGTGGAGGTAGGCGATCTCGGAGTTGGTCCAGGATCGGGTGCTCTTCAGGCAGCCGCGTAACTGCTTAGTCGAATCGATCATTTTTGCCGCTCTCGATGTCTTGCAGGAAAATCGGGTTGGGTCGAATTCTTGGCGAGTGGTTCGTAGATTCCGCCGCTGGTCTCGCGGTAGTAGTCGATGAAGACCTGCCGCTCAGCCTCGGGTGCGAGGTAGAGGCCGTTCTCGCAGATGGCCCTGCACTCCGGGCATGTGATTCGCTCGGCGAAAGATTTCCGTGTTTCAAGCCCTTTTACCAAGGACCGAAAAAAGCCTTCTTTCAAAGCGTCAGCGAGCAGCGGCGACTCTGCCGAAGCAATTCCGTACGGGCAGCCGCAGTACTCCAGCGGCAATTTCGAGCCAAAGTTGTCGAGAAGCTCGAACTTCTCCCCGCACGACATCGTCGTGATGACCACGACACGCACACTCGCTCGATTTCGCTCGCCATGCTCGCGGCGCGGTTGTGCTTCGTGAGCGCGGCGCGCACATGTCAGCAGCGGCGTCGTGGTGACGACGACGTCAACGCGCGCCTGTGTCTCGATCGCGTGGATCGTCGCAGGGTCGTGAACTGTGACTCTGTCTCTCGCCATTTTTTACGCCGATTTGAGGGAGAGCACTTCGGCGTCGTGCGCGGCGAGGTAGAGGCGGTTGACAAACTGGATCGTGATGCGCTTGTCGAACTGCATCGTCGCGAGGGCGAGCGCATACATCGCCTTGGCCTCCTCGGCGGTCATCTCGACGACTACGGTGGGGGGTTTTTCGTCGGGCACCTTGTCCATGCGAATTACGCTAGCAGCGTTGTACGTTGCTGTCAACAATTTTTGTTAAACACTGTAAGGTGTGATTTTTACAGGTCGTCGAGGGCGCAGTCGTTGCAGCAGTAGACCGCCGGCCACTGAGGGTGGAGTGGGAGGGCGCACCGATCATTGCGGCATTTGTTGCCGAGCGCGATGTGCATCTCGCACATGCGGCAATTGTGCGGCTCTAGCGATTGTAATTTCTCGCGCACGCCGAGCGCGCGAACGTGGAGCGGCCCCTCGCGTCGTAGATACTCGCGCATCTCGATGAGGTGTCGGCGGCAGATGATCATCCCCGGAGGCTTGGCGAGGTCCCTGACTGCGCGAGGCACGACTACGTAGACGATCTCGTCGCCGAGGCGATACTCGCGAGGCTGGTAGATTTCGACCTCATCGTTGTCGATGGGCAGCATTCGGTGAGCCATTTGGAAAGGGTAAGGTGAACGTCTTAGAAAAAGTCAAGGGAAACTTCCCTTGCTGAGGGAGATCGCGTAGCGTTGTGGGATGGTTCTGGGAAAGAAAGATAAGCGCGTCATCGAGTGCTTCACCGAAAAGCTCGCGTGCGAGGGCCACAAGCTCAGCACGAATGGTGAACGTCTCGACGGTGTGTGGATGGGCGGCCACGGCATCGCTGAGTGGGTTCGCGGCAAGATTGTCTTCCACGACCTCGGCTCGCGCTCGGCGCAGACGGTCCAGCGCGCGGTCGCGCGGGCGGTCCCGAAGAGCTGGCTGGCGTGAAGCAAGACCGTGACCGTAAAACTGGCCAATACGCCCACTCCGTCGACGCGATGTGCGTCTGCGGTCATGGGCTCAGTCGTCACACTGCCGCGCGCGTTGCCGGCGAGCAGCCCTGCCTCGCGGGCGAGTTTGGCGAGGGAATCTGCGACTGCGAATCTTTTCGAAAGGCGAGGGCCGTGAAGAAGAGCGTCTGCAATTTCTCCCAGTTCCTCCGCGGTCGCGATCAGAGCATCGCGAACCGCGTCCACCGCCTCGTCGGCGTCATGACCGCGCGCTGGGTGATGCGACGTCGGAAGGCGTTCGACGCGAGCGACGTCAAGCTCCGCCGAGTCGGCGCTCCGACCATCGCGCACCGCTACGTCATCGAGTTCTTGTCCGCGTGGGAGTCGCCGGGGCCGAGCAACTCGCGCCTTGCTGACGACATGGTCGAGGCGTGCCCGCAGCTGCACGAGCGCGTCAAAAAACACTGGAAGGGGTACTAATGCCTCTCAAAAAAGGTCGAAGCCGAAAAGTCATCTCCTACAACATTCGCGAAATGCGAGCGAGCGGCCACCCACAGCGCCAGGCCGTCGCCGCCGCACTGACGATGGCGCGTGGAGGAAAGAAGATGCCCAAGAAGCGGAAGTCGTCGAAGAAAAAGCACCCGAAGCGCGGCGGGCGCATCCCGCTGAAGGTCTTGGAAGCGCGCCACCGCCGGCTTGGCGCGCTGATCCGCAAGCGCGGCGGCAAGGTTTAAGGTCGGTTGAGGGCCGTCGCCGACTGTCGGCGGCGGCGGCTTTGAGTCAACCTTTGAGGGAAGAAAATGGCAACTCCAAAGTGGGCGATTGACGACATTCTGAGCGGCTACATCGACGCGGCGCTCTGGTCTGAGGTTGACGAGAGCGACGAACCGCTCGACTCGAATTACGGACCATCCGACGTCTCGGTCGAGTCCGTGCGCAAGATGCGCGCGGACATCCTGAAGTTCGTCCGCGTGAACCGGAAGGCGTGCGCCGCGTACGTCGCCCACCGCGTGCACGGTCGCTCGGACGGCAACGCGTACCACCACCTCGGCCACGACCTCTGGCTCACGCGCAACGGCCAAGGGACCGGGTTCTGGGACCGCGACTACGGCGGCGAGGGCTGGATCGGGGAGGCGCTCACCAGGGGTGCGGAGAAGCTCGGCGAGAGCCACCTGTACCACGGCGACGATGGGGAGATCCACGTCGGCTGATGCCGGGCTCATTCAACATTCTCGCCGCGCTGGCCGAGGTCTCCTCGAAGTCCGCCGAGGAGATCGAGGCCGAGACCGCGTACAAGTGGGCCTCTCGCGCCGTCGCGTACTACTGGCTGTGGCGCAGGAGAGGCGACTTGAACTACCGCCTCAGGGCCGAGAGCGCCCGGCACGAGGCCGGCGAGCACGCGGCCGGCGCCGACAGGAGCGGCGCCGAGCTGAGGAAGATCGAGGACGAGCTGGACGCGTACTTCGCGGCCATCGACGCCGGGGCCGAGATCGAATAGGAGAGCCAGATGAAGCGCTATTCATTGAAGAAAAAATCAATCTTCGAGGTTCCTAAGATCAAAGATTCGGGCCACGGCTCTTTTATCGCGGATTTTGTGAGCATTGACATGGCGGTCCACGCGCATTGGGCGCACGGTAGAAACGATCGCCTGTACGCAATGAAGCCGATCGATCTCCGACACGAAGGTCGAGAGTTCGGACCGTCTTCGCGTCGAGAAATGCAGGCGGTCGCGCTGCGAACGTTTCTCGCCGATGAATTCAAGAACTATAGTTTGTTCGTCGACAGTGGCGGTGATGTTCTTGCCGATCGAAAACTGTAAGGGAGAAAGCATGCCAAAAGGAAAAGTTTTCACGCGCGAGGGTCGCACCATCTACGTCGACGGGAAACCGTTCGTTTACATTAGCCGCGAGGGTGACACGCAGCCCGTCGTCGCCGACTACGTCGCGCGGTTGATCCTCGATTTTCTCAACAAGAGCCGCGACGCGAAGGCGGCGGCGAAGGGCTACGACGAAGTCAAGAAGCGTCGCAACTTCTAGCGCGACGGTGAAAGGACAAGAGGAGAGACCCATGAGCGACTACGCGTACGAGAATCGCGAGGCCCAGGAGGCGTTTCGACAGCTCCGCGAGGTCGAGAACGCTCCGCTCGCCGACCGCAGGGAGGCGTGCGCGGAGTTCGCCGACGCGATGAAAAATAATCCGTCGACCGTCGCTGAGCGCGTAGGCTGGCTGCTCGACGGCAGCTACGGCTACGGCGCCATGCAGATGGCCAAGCGAGTCATTGCGAGCCCGCGCTCAAACCAGCGCGTGAACCTCACCACGCTCGTCAGCGCGTTTGAATGGCAGTGCCCTGGTCGCATGGCAATCGCGGCCTGGAAGAAGCTCTCCCAGGCCGAGAAGAAGGCGCTCGACGACGCGCTCGACGGCGAGATCTACTCGTACTGGCGCGACAAGGCCGACGAGGGTGACGCGAGCGCGAAGGCGCGGCTCGTCAAGATGGACAAGTTGATCGAGCAGGGCAAGTCGCTGTTCGGCGCGCGGACGAGGAGCTGAGCGATGTCGGAAGTCAAAGAGATGGCTGAGATGCTCGCACGTCGCGGGTACGATCCTTCGGTTGCGGAGCGACTTCACTCGGAGGGAATGGGTCCTCACGAATTGGAGGATAGGCTTCGGATTCGCAGCGGAATGGGGAGTCTGGAATATACGCATAACATCTCCCCAGTAATTGGTCGGCGCGTTCACCTGCCGGCTGGCCTTCGACTCGGTGCCGGTTTTCTTCGTCACGCAGAGAACGGAATAGTGAACGCAGTTCGCACTGATTCACGTGGACACGGCATTTTCGGTGTGTCTTTTTCCACAACGCACAGGGGAAAAGTCAGAGAGCGTCACACTTGGGTTACTCGTGGGGAAGTGATTATTTTCGGATGATGATGATGAAAGTCAGAGAGCGTCACACTTGGGTCACTTGCGGGGAAGTGAGCTGGTTATGATTCGTCGGCCGCGAAAGATTCCCGCCGTCGCAGTCGAGGAGGTCTCGACCTGGCCGGCGTCGAAGATCAACGGCACCCTCGACCGTCTGGAAAAGCTCCGCTCCGAGATCAACGAGGACTTCATCGCCGCCGGGCGCGGTCACGAGAGGCACTCGGACATTTTGAAGATGGACGATCCTCTGGCGGAGGAGTATAGGCAGGTCAGCGACGGCCAGCAAATCCTCCGCGCGGAGATCGCTCATCGCTACGGCCCGAACGCTCCGCGGCGGCTGCCGCGCGGGTTTGGGCCGGTGAGAGGATTCTGATGCCGTATCGCTACCAGGGCCGCATCTACCTCCCGGAGGGCGTTGACTACGATGACTTCAGCGACGTGCTTTTGAGTACGGCCGAATTGTCGTCGAAGCACTCGGTGCTGGACGAGGTGAATCGCCGCTCTGAGAAGCGGCTTCCGCTCGGTGCGAGGCTGCGAGTCCAGAAAATTTATCGTGCGTCGAGAGGCTACGAGCCTGGCAAGCCGCGCAGCGGCGAGATCGTCGGTGAAGAGTGGCTTCAACTGGTGCGTAAGAGTCGCTCGTTCGAAGGTGTCGGTTCCGCAGGCAACCTTGTACCGAAGTGGACTAAGGAGAGAGGATAGATGCGCTTTCTCGTCAAAGAAATCCCTTCAGGCGCCGTCCGCCGCGCGCTCAGCCACGTCAACTACAACAAGCGCGACATCGAAGTCACTGCCGCGACATCGTACACGATGAGTGCTGGCGGTGGCGGCGCAGGCCAGCGTGACTTCGTCGCCGTCGTCAACCTCGACTCTGGCGAGTTCGACCTGAAGTACGGCTCGTGGGGCGGCCAGAACATGTTCGTCAAGAGCATCGACGATGACGACGAGCGCCGCGCGCTCGACGATCACACCGCCGTGATCAAGGGCTCGGCGAGCCACACGGCCGGCTACGCGACGATCAAAGTTTCGCAGTCGACACTCTCGCACTGGGAGAGCGCGCGGGCGGCCCCGGCGGTCTCCGCGCTCCACGCTCGCGCGGCGGCCGGCGACGCGGCGGCGAAGGAGCAGCTCGTCCGCATGGACGCCGCGCTGGAGCGCGGGGAGTCGGTGGCGAGGGCGCTGCTGCCGGAGATCTCGAAGATTGAGTCCGCCGTGCTCGAAGCGTTCGGCGGCTTGACCTCGGCCGGGCGCAAGAAAGAGTTCGACAACTGGATCTACAGCGCCCGTTCCGGAGTTGGTGGTCGAATTTATCGCTCGCCGTTCGAAGAAGGTCAATTTGCCGGGAGCGCGACCCCCGGGCGGGACGCTCAAAAGGCCATCGACGCAGCGACGGAATCCCTCGTCGCGCGCGGCTACCTCAAGAGGAACAAGGCCGGCGCGGTTCAGATTACCCCCGAGGGCAGGAACGCTCGGCGAAAATAGGAGGAAACCATGGCTCGGAAGCGGAAGAAAAAGTGGATCCAGAAGGCTCTCGGCCCCCGCAAGCGCAAGGGCGCGCTCCACCGCGCGCTCGGCGTGCCCGTCGGTGAGAAGATTCCCGAGGGCAAGCTCCGCGCCGCGGCGAAGAAGCCCGGCAAGCTCGGCCGCCGCGCGCGGCTGGCGATCACGCTGCGGAAGATCGGAAAGAAGAGGTGGAAGTAATGGCGCGCAGGAGGAGCCACAAGGACGTCGAGTTCGCCGTCAACACTGCGTCAGGTGGTCAGCGAACCTTCAGGACTTTCGACGAGGCCGCCGGGTTTGCGGTCGGTCTGGCAGTCAACAAGGGTTCCAGCGTCGCCGTCGACGTCCTGGTTCACTCGGCGGCCGGCGCACGCTGGTGGGGTATCGAGGAGCAGTACCGCGAGGACCCAGATGCGAGCGTCTCCGACCGCATCGAGATCACGGCCAATCACGTCGGGAGGGTCTACTGATGGCACGCGTCACCAGACTCGAAAAAGGGTTCATGCGCACGAAGGACGTGAAGAACCTCGGCTGGTTCTTCCGCAAGGCGCGCACGACGCCGATCGAGCGGTTCGACATGTGGCGCCAGCGCTCGCTCCGCGGCGTCGTCGTGACCATTCACGACAAGGACGGCAACACTGCGTCGATCAAGCTCGCTCCGAAGGGCGTGATTGGCCGCGCCGAGGGTGAGCGCGGTGGCTACGACTGGACGCTGATCTGAAGGGAGATTCAATGGGAGAATTCGACGACGGAATGCAGGACGAGGTTCCGAGCCTCGTCCGCGAAAACGAGGATCTTCAGAAGGCGGTCGCCGAGCTGAAGGCCCAGGTCGAGGAATTGAGGGCGCGGCCGACCGGCGGCGTCGCGACGCTCGAAGTGCGCGCCTACATCGCCGCCGTCGACAGCTACCTCGCGTCGGGCTCGGCAAACGCGATGTCCGCGTGGAAGGCGCTGCGCGCGGCGAAGGAGAAGCTCGAAAAGATCATGCAGGGCGAACCGAGCAGATAGGTCAGGAGACTGTAGATGGACAGCGAAAGTTTGCCAGTAATTATCCGTTACGAAGGAAAAGGTCGCGCAACTCGACCGGACTGGGATTTGAGTGACATTGTGGCCGTGTTTCCGACGGAGCCTGGGGATTCTGACATCAGATCGATGACGTGCTACTCGTCAATCGGTCAGCACGGATCCTGTGATTCGCACTACGTCGGTAAAAGGACAAAGAAGGCCACGCCGGAGCAGGTGAAGGCGATGCTCGACGAGCTTCGCCGCGTTGGTTACACGAATCTTCGTGTAATTTTGCGCGCGTCCTCTCACCACCATCGCGCTCGGCGACGGGTGCTTGGAGGAAAATGAAGCGACACGACATCCTCAAGAGCTACATCACGACTCTGATCGCCGAGGGTCACTTGAAGGGCGCCCACTCACCCGGCGAGGCGATGTTCAAAGTCCTCGGCGTGCTCAAGAGGGACCTCGCCGACGTGAGCCTCGACTTCGCCGAGCTGACGCTCGCGGTGAAGGGTGACAAGTTCCCGAAGCCGCTCGTCGACGAGATCGGCGCGTTCCTCGCCAACGTGCGCACTGTGGGCCTCAAGGGAGCCTGGGAGAAGCTGCGGGAGGTCTACGAGGCTGGGGTTGAGGCGAACGCGAACTCGCGCCGAAGATAGTACCGTTTTCGTTTCTCCCCTGCTGGTAAACTCGTGAAAAAGGAGCCCTGATGGACTCGCTGAACCTCCCGCTCGACACGAATCAGAACCCAGTCTTTGTGGCTCGCTCGCTGCCCAACTGGCAGGGGAGCGCGGTCGGCGCCGGCCTGGTCTCCGACCCGGCTGGGAGCTTGCTCGTCGAGGTCGACTGGACGAACTCGGGCGTCAAGAATCTGGTCATCACGGCGTCGGCATTCAAGCCGGACGGCTCGGAGATCGCCGTCTGGCGCAGCGTCGCCACCGTCAAGCGCGTCAGTGGCGCGATCACTCTCCTCGACGGGACTGGCCTCACGTCGTTCCTCGCCGTGACAGCGTCATTCGGCTCCGACGCTGCGAACTGGCGACTTGGAATTGCGCACAATTCGGCGCAGACGAAGCTCCAGATCAAATTCGACACGCAGAACGCGGCGCAGACGGACGTGCTCTGGCGCATCGCGGTTCAGTACGTCGAAGTTGGAACGTAAGGAGTTTTCAGTGGCCTTCAAGATTGAGACGAATACCTACTTTCCGATAGAGATCCCAAACGCGACCTCGTCGCGGGATGGTCTCATGTCGGCGGCGGACAAGGCCAAGCTCGACTCGCTAGCGCCCGGTCCGGCGAACTACGACTTCATCGCTGACCTCCCGGCTGCCGGGCTACACCCAGGGGAGTTTGGCTTCGTATTCTCGCTCAATCAGCTCTTCTACTCCGACGGTACCATCTGGTTCTACACCAGCCTGCCGCTCAACGCCCCAGCGCAGCTCGATCGCTACGTCGCCGCGCTCGTCGAAATCGGCTTCGGGAACGTCTGGCCGATGTTTCAGGCGTGCCCGGCCGGCAGCACGATCAGCGCTAATTTCGCGCCAGACAATTGCCGACTCAGCAGCTCCGGCGCGGTCACCTTCGACGGGGATCCGATCTACCCGGCCGCCGTCAATCCCACCCAGAAGTTCGTCGGCGGGAGCCCGGAGCAGGTCGTCTTCGGCGACTCCACCGCGGACGAGCCGTTCGTGTTTACGTACGCATTCAGGGCGCTCGACCTGCCCGGCGTCGACGAGATCTACGACAGCGTCGGCGGGGGCGTCGAGACGTCAGTGTCGACGACAGGCCAGCTGAAGCTCTTCACGGCGGGAGGGATGGAGCTGATCGCCAGCTCTCCGGGGCTCATTCAGGTCGGCGGCGCGTACGTCGTGGTCGTCACGTACACGCCCGGAGAGTCGAACCAGTTCGCGCTCTACGTGAACGGAAATTTGATTGGGATGGCCACGTCGGCCTACTCGCACCAGGTGTTTCTGGTCAATGCCGGCGCCAGCTCGAACATGACGGTGGCGGCGCTCGCGCTCGGGAATAACTTCTCGCTGACTCCGACGCAGATCGCGAACCTCTACGCGGTCTCGCAGCAGGAGCCATTCTAGTCCGGAAATTTAATTGGAATGGTGGCGGCGCTCGCGCTGGAGAAACTTCTCGCTGACTCCGACGCAAATCGCGACCTCTACACAATCTCGCAGCAGGAGCCGTTCTAGTCGTCCAGCCGCGCCCGAACCCACTCGGCGAGCTTGTCGAAGCCGGCCGCCTTGGCCTTCTTCGCCCACTCCTCCAGCTTGGCCTCCGACACGCGCACGGCGAGGATCTTGTCGCGCGGCTCAATCGCGCGCTCGACTTTCTTCCGAACGTCGGGCGTCAGGGATGCGAGGTCGATTTTCTTCTTCGCCATCATGTTTAACATCTACTGTAGTACATTCTTGGGTGACGTCAAGGGTTTACTCGATGGTTCGGCGCCAGCGCACTACCATCTTCCCCAGCCGCGCACACCCCAGGGACCGCTCTGTCGTTCGACAATTTGGCCGTCGCGGTCTACAAGCAAAGGCGTAGCCCTCGCGCACGTCGAGTTTCGCAAACGCGGCGCGGGCGATCTGCTCTTCGAGCTGCGCCGAGGATTTGTGGAAACGCCGGACGCGGGGGAGCGTGCACCGTCGACCCTTGCGAACAATTGCCCACGAGCCCTTCGCAGACTTGATTGCGTCCTGCGCCTCGGTGTCGAGTGCCATCAAAACCCCAGCTTGATGGCCCGCAAATCGCCCCAAGGCCAATCAATTACATCAGCGAGCGGTTGTGTCTGGACGGTGGCGAGGCAGACGCGTCGGTTGCTCGAAGAGCGCAGGACCGCCTTGTACGGGGGAGACAGGCCTCTCGTCGACCGCCACCACCTCCACGGAGTTATTTTGTAGTGTCGCCCGAGCGCGATGCCGTGGAGCCCGCGGGTGAGCCAAATTGGCGTCAGTACCGTTAGCACGGCAGCGCACCCCTCTCCCGCCACGCCGCGACCGCCAGGATCGCCGCCTCGTCGAGATTCGCGCCGAGCCCCTCGCTCGCGAGGTCGTCGCGCGAGAGCGTGACGATGATGCCGTGCTCGCAGCGCTCGTACTCGAACCGGACGCGCAGGTAGAGTGTGATCCAGCTCAGGTCGCGCGACGTCAGCGAGAAGCGCGGTTGCCAGACGATCTCAGCGTCGGCGAGGTCTTCGAAAGTCTCTTCTACAGACTCATCCGTCATTGTGCCTCTCTCGGCGGCGGCGGCCCCCGCAGCGAGTCTCGCATCGAGTCGAGGACGATCTTCTCGGCCGTCTCCGCGTCGACCCCGAGGCGCTCGTTATAGTCCCGAGCGTGTGCGACTGCCTCAGCGTGATCGTGGCCCCAGAACCACGGCATCTGTGTCCCCGGGGCGCCGTCGTACGGCCAGGTCCCCGTCGGGTGGTGCCCGGTCTCTCCCTCGATGACGAAGGAGACGCGGAAGCCGTGACCCTTGACGTACGCGGTTGGCGGAATGTAGGCGACCACTCTGGGTTCGGGTTTTGTCATGTGCCTATTCTCGGTCGGAACACGCGCTTTGTCAAACTTTTTTTGTTAAACAGATTTTATCGCGAATTCGACGGCTACGACTTCGATGATGTCTATTACGTCATATTTTGATATGACGAGATCGTTGCCCTCGTCGACGTGCAGAGCGTCGCGAGCTTTCTGCTCGGCACTCTCAAACCGTTTTCAAACCGTCGGCTTGAATCGCGAGACGAAGGTGAGTGTCTCGACGGTGATCTCCTCGTTCTTCGACTTCGACACCAGCATCGCGAGTTTGAGGAGGTTCTTGACGTCGCGGCCGGTGAGCTTCGAGTGCGACTTCGCGAAGGCCTCGACGACCCTCGGCGAGATCTTCACCCCCATGGCGTCCGCGAGAATTTTCCAGATCCGCTTCTGGTTCTCGATCGTCGGCGTCGTGTACTCGACGCGCGCCAGGCAGCGCGAGCCGATCGCGTCGTCGACGAGGTCGGCGCGGTTCGTCGTCATGAAGAGCACGCCCTGGTAGTACTCCAGGACGCGCAGAAACACGCCGACGATCGCGTTCTGCTTCAGGTCGCTGCCGCGCGCCGCCACGTAGACGTCGGCCTCATCGAGGAGCAGGATCGCGCCCCAGCGCTGCGCGCGGGCGAAGACCTTCAGTAATTGCTTTTCCAGCTCCTGCTCGTCCGTGCCGAGCTGCGAGCACTGCACGCTGTAGAGCGCGCGCCCCATGACTTCGGCGTAGACCTCGCTGGTGAGCGTCTTGCCGGTGCCGGGGATGCCGCAGCAGAGCACGATTGCGCCGCCACCCTTGCCGCCGATGATGTCCTTGAAGCCGCCCTCGTGTGCGACGAGCATGGAGACGAGGCCGCGCTCATCGTCGGGTAGGACGAGCTTGTCGCCGAGCGATTTGTCGTAGGCGTACGGTGTCAGGTTGGCGATGTGGACGCGGAGTCGCATGTGGCGTCGCAGGCAGAAGACCGGGACGACCGGGAAGAGCGGGAGATCGTCGTACTTCACCGTCGAGTTCTTGATCTCTTCCTCGGAGTCCTGGTCTTCCGGGCCGACCTCGTCGGCGTCCTCGTCGTCCTTCGCGGTGATGTACGATTTTTGCCGCCAGTACCCCCAGTTGATGTAGTGCTCCTTGGTCTTCTCCTGATCACCCTCGAAGCGGACGTCGATCACGACGCGGCTCGGCTCGCCGAGGCGCTCCATGCGGAGCGTGCTGGTGTGCCACCAATAGTGGCGACCGCTGTCGCCGTTGCCGTCGAGGTTGGTGGTGCCGACGCCGGTCGCGAGGAATTGCTTTCCGATCTTGTCGTGCTCGGCGACGTACCGGTCGACGTCGCGCCGGTAGTTCTCGGCGAGTTCCGCCGTCTCCTCGATCCAGCCCTTGGCGCGGAGGATTTCAGGCGCGGTGCGTCCGCGGCAGTCGTCGTCGTGGAAGTCGAGGCGGTTGACGTTCGTGGCCCCAAGCTCGATCGAGCACAGGGTCAGTCTCGCGTACGCCGGCCTGACGCCGTCGCGCGAGACTACCTTCTCGTGGTATTCGATGTCGGAGACGTACCACGCGACCCAGACCTCGCGGTCGTCATCCCTCACGTATAGCCAGTGGTGCGGGATCTTCTGGATGTACTCGAAGGCGAGCGCGGCGAAGTGTTTGCAGTTCTTGCACTTGGTCTGGTTCGCGCCCTTCGATGCGGCCTCGATCCACACGCCGAGGTCGCGGAGCGCGCCGCGCACGCCCTTGATTTTGCCGTTGTGCGGGGCGAGGAGGTCGCGTAGCTCCTTGACCTTGTTGTTCGAGAGGCGTGTGAGGTCGAGGCTCGTCGAGGACCAGCGGATGCGCTCGTCGTTGAGGCCGAACGCCTTGAGTTTGGGGCCGACCGCCTCGAATATTTCCTTCGTGATTTCGATGTCCATTTTCAATTATTCCTTTTGCGCTATTCCTTTTGCGCTCTTGTTTTAGTCTTCCCTGGGAGGCCAGGAGACTACAACGACGTCGCTCCGGTTGACGCCGCGAATACTCATGCGAAAGCCGCGCTTGTAGCAGTAGAGGGAGAGCCCGCCGCGCCCCTCCGAGCCGGAGACCTTCATCAGAGTCCCCTCGCGGAATTTTGTGCCGCCCTTCGTCCTGACTTCGCGGCGGAGGCGCACGGAGGCGCCGACGTAGGAGCGGGACATGCCTACTCGACTTCAGGCAAGCTGCTGCGGCGCTCCAATTCTTCATCCGCGCCGACGAGCTGCTCCTCGGCTGTGTCGAGCCGCCCCTTTAATTCTCGCGCATCGGCGATGGCCTCCTTGACCAGCTCGCACGCCATCGTCTTGAGCGCGAGGGCGATCTGGAGTCGCGCCGCGAGGCGGTCGGCTGTCGACAGCGGTGGTGGGAGTCGCGGAAGCCGCGCTCGCCTATGCGGAGGGAGGAGTGCAGCAGCACGCTTGGCCTCCTCCGATTCTTGCTCCGGGTGGACGACCTTCTGAACAATCAGGCTAACTGTGTTGCGAATGAGGTTGTTTACCATGACGGCGCCGTCAATTTTCTCTTGGCTCATTTTTTAGACTCACTTTCGCAGCTTTCGACACTTTCGATGACAACTTGAACAGCGCCACCTAGAGCTGACGCTTTTTTCGACTTGCTCGCTTTGGCTTTGCTGGCGAGTTGCAGGATGGCGTGCTCGAAGCGATTGTCGCGGTGTATTTCGACGCGAACGCGCACGCGCTCACCGAGCAGATTTGTGAATTCTCGGTACTCGACGCTCATGGTTTTACTCCCACCGCGCCTGGCGCTCGGCCGCCACACGCTTTTTGAAGTCCTCCTGGTTCTTTTTCCAGGAGTCCTCCAGGTTTTTCTTCTCCTCGTCGGTGAGGCCGCAGCACAGCTCGACGTTGGCGAGCGGCAGCCAGTGCACGGTGGAGGTTGACTCGCCGCGCTCCAGCATTTCGTCCATCATGACGAGCTGCTCTTCATCTCCGGCCGCCGTCGCGCGGATTCGAGATGCGAAATTGCTGCTGTCGAGGATGCCGCAGCGCGGGCCGTACGCGCCCTCTTTGATGGCGACGACGTGCCCGATTACGCCGACGGGGACCTTGACTCCCTTGGTGACGATGACGACATCACCGCGGAACAGTCCGCGCTGATGCTGGCGAAAGCCAGCGTGAATATTTCCGCCGGCTTCGATGTACGCCTCCTCGGCGTTTTTTGCGGCCTGTTCGAGCGGCTCCACGTACTCGGGGTTGATCTTGCGTGCGGCATAGATCACTCCAAGTTCATGTGTGTGATTCGAGCGCCACGGCTGGCTCCAGTCCGGTCGCGGTTTATACGCGCAGCCAGGGGCTGTGCACGGGCCGTGTTCGTCGAAACCCGCGCTGTCCATCGTCGACCACGTGAGTACTTGTTGGAAGCCGCCGCAGCGCTCGCAGCCGCCCTCTGCCTTCCATGCTTCGACGGCAGCCTTGGTGATCTCGGTGGCAGCCCCGACAAGGGCTCGACTGGCATCGTTGTACGCTGCCTCGATGGCGGCAAACGCCGCGCGGTGGCGCGCGAGCAGCGGGCTAGTTTCCTTGGCGATTTTTTTCTTGGCAGCTTTGGCCACGGCTCAGGCTCCCTTCTTGGTCGTGACGTGGTTTGCCGGGGCGAGGACGGTGCGCATGCGGTCAATAAATGGCTGCGCCTCCATCGAAATCGTCAGCATTCCAATATGGCGAGGCGAGCCCTCTGGAGGTCCGCTATTCGGAGCGTGTTTGAGGTATGCCGCCAGCTCTTCGACGATGATTGCTACCGTCTTCAGCGCTTCTTTCGCCGCTTTCTGCTTGGCGATTTTTTTCTTGGCAGCTTTGGCCACGGCTCAGGCTCCCTTCTTGCGGTCGCGAGTGTGGTTTGGGGTCCACCCGCCTCGACGTCGCCGGGCTGCGTCGGGCGCGAGCCGAGGTGGAAGATGCGCCCGAGGGCGAGCCCTCGCCACCCTGCCCGAGGCCGACCGCGACCGGATCGTCTCCATGGAGAGAGTCTAGGCCTGTTCTACCTGACTGTCAAACAAAATTTGTTGCACAAGCTAAGTCTTTTAAATTACTAGCCTTTTAAATTACTAGCTTTTTCTGGACACGCTTCACCTCGGCGAGGACTCGATTTTTCTCGACGATGTTTCGGCCGCGGGCGTAGGCCTCGGCGAGAGTCCAGCGACGGACGAGCTTCGGAAATAGGGATTTCGGATCTTTATTGTCGAAGAGGCTGTTGCAGGTCTTGCACTCGCCCCACCACCACTCCACCGTCGCGTACTCGACGCCCTGCTCGGCCTCGTGGTCGCTCAGCACGGCGATTATCTCTCTGTGCTCGTCGGTAATTTGTTCCAAATTGGTGAGCGGAAATTTGTCCCACAGCTCGGCCGGAGCGCTGTTGTAGCCGTGTTCGCGGTGGTCCGAAAGACTCCGACCGATGATGATTGCGCTCCCGATGGTCGCGTCGGGAATGTGCCAGTCGAAGCGGAGGAACCCGGCGGCAGTGAGCGCTATCCCTGCCTCGCTCTCAAGGTAGTCCAATCGTGGCACCCTTTGAAATCGAGTATAGGAGTGGCGGCGGAGTGTGCACCGACACTTTTTCTTATTCTTTCTCACTTTACGTCTCGTCTCGTCGCCAAGTTCTCGGCTCACTCACGCCAGGTGCGCCAGCATCTGCTTCAAATACTTCTCGGCTTCCCCGCGGTCGAACGCGCAGTAGCCCTGCACCCAGGTAAACGCGTCGGCGATCCGGTTCGACGAGAACGCCTCGACTTTGACTCGCGAGTCAATCATCCAGTTCATCGCGGTCAGCATTCCGCGCACGATCATGCTGTCGGAGATGAGAGCGTTCGCGCGAAGTTCTCGCCCGAGCATTCCGAGTGAGATGATTGCGTCGCTGAGCATTCGACGCTGAACGGGCGTGAGTCGCGCCGTCGCGCTGTGGGTGAAGAACGCGCGCACGGGGCCGTTGGCGCGGAAGTCGGCCGACGCGGCGGTGATGAACTCGGCGAGGTCCGAAGAGTCGATGTCGTGGCGGTTGGCGAGGGCGACGAGCTGGAGCTGGCCAACTCGGCAGTAGGCGACGTGGCGTTTTTGCGTGACGGCGATGGTCGGCATTTTCGATTTTGATAGTACTCGCATTGGGCTCCTCATTTTTGACTATCGTCACTGTCGCCGCGGCAGTCGTCGCACCACTCGTCGGGGCGCGGCATCGAGCGCCGGGCGGCGTCGAGCGTCGCGTGGGAGACGATCGATCCGTGCTCCTCGCATACCGTCGAGTAGGGGAACTCGGGGTCTGCTTCGAGGCCGCTCTCTACCGAGCGATACAGTCCCACGAGGGTTTTTGTGCTGCGGGCGCGACGCTGGTCGATGAGACCGGCGTAGCTTGGCAGGCGAAGTTGGCGTCGGAGTTTCTTCACCACCGGATTTTTCGGGTACGCCGCGGCGAAGCCGGCGAGCGAGATTCCCTCGAAGGGGTTCACTTTTTACTCGCGAGGTGGAGCTTGCGCAGCTTCCGCCCGAGTCGCACGTCGAGCGGCTTGCCACCTCCGTGCTCGACGTAGGCATCCCACAGCACCAGGCAGTTCGGGCAGGTCGCCTGCGGCGCCGCCTCGCCGGAGAGCTTCGTCCCCGTCGCGTGCTCGCCCGGCAGAACGGTGCGCCCGTACCAGCGGGTCAGTTCGCAGGCGGTGCGGACGCTCTTCTTGTAGGGCACCTTTTCCCCGTCGCGGCTCCAATTGTCGCCGGCCCAGCGGAGGTGGATGCCGCCGTCGAGGCGCGCCGGGGCGACGCCGCTTTCTTTTCGGATGACGACCTCGGCGGCGAACAGCTCACCCTCGGCGATTTTGCCGACGATCGCCCAGCGCCCGTCTGGGAGCGTGCCGAGCCCGACCTCGTCGTTGTCGGCGTCGGTCTTGAGCGCCGTGAACAATTCGTTGGCGCGCCTGCCGGGGTAGGTGTCGCCGTCAGGGTCGAAGCCGGCGAGGTAGCCGCCGGGCTCGAACACGCTCTGCGGGTCACGACCGAAGACGTAGAGCTGAATGTGGACGCGCTTTTTCATGACTCTCTTCCTCGAATCATCGCCCACTGGTAGGGTGGACCGGCGACGCTCAGGTGTCGACCGGGGACGAGCGCGATGACGCGGCCTGCCTCGGGGCACTTGGCCACGAATTCTGCCCAGATCGCTTTTCGGATTAGCTTCGGGTTCGGTCGGAGGTCCGATCCGCACCAGGAAATGGCGTCGCGCCTCGCGAGCCAGAGATCCCACAGCACCAGGCAGCTCGCGCACGTCGCCGAGCGCTTCTCCTCCTCGTCGAGGGTGGACTCCGAGTAGTACTCGGTATCGGTTCCGAGTACGGTCATCGCGCACAGCGTGCTCGCGAGCGTCTTCAAGTCGGCGCTCGCGTGCATGCGAATGTGGACGACCGGCTGAGTTGGTAACATCATCATTTTTTTGCCTCCCCTCTTCAGCTACTTGTCGAAGCGCCCCTCGCCGGAGATCTTCACCCCGAAGAGCGTCCTCGCGCAGTCGCGGCCGACCCAGAGCGAGTAAGGCGTTCCGGACGCGTCATCGACGAGGATCGGGACCGGGCTTCCCTTCGGCAGGCCGTGTCCGCAGGCTTCGCACTGCTGGTAGCGGGCGCGACCGGTGTACCCGCAGAAGCGGCTCCTGCTGTGTCGCGTCCCGTTCGGCCAGAGGATTTTGCCGACCCACTCTCTCGCCTCGACCATCTTGCCGCTCTTGGCGTCGAATTTCTGGACTGTCACTAGCTCCCACTTGATCTCGGGGAAGCGGACCGTCTTGGCGTCGAGGTCGAGCCCGGCCTCGCCGAGCGTCTTCTGAAGCGTCGGGGAGACCTCGCCGAGCGAGACGCGCGGGCGCGGGATCGCGGCGTCGAGCTTGTCCATCGCCTCGATGACGGGGAGCATGTCGAGGATAAACTCGGCGACGCGGTTGATCTGTGGGAGAGTGTCGGCGCGAACGTCCGAGCGGCAGAATTCGTCCGCGCGGCGGATGTGGGCGCCACCGTAGGTGAGCGCTATTTCGATCGCGAAGAATTTGTCGCGACCCTGTTGCTCTGCGATCTCGCGCGAGAGTTTCTCGGCGACGTTATGCTTCGTCAGCGCGGCGCGCACGGGGCGTGAGTACTTCGGCGGCCACTCGCCGAGTTTGACGGCTTCGTCGAGGAGTTTGAGCGCGTGCTCCGCGTTATCGCGGCGCTTGCCGGTGAACCAGCGGAGGATATTGGCGGTGTTCATTTTTGCTCCTCGGCAAAAAGTTTTTCTAGAATCGCGTCCGCTTTTTCGTTGCGAATTGTTTTGGCGATGCTGCGCGACGACATGTGGAGCCCGGCCGACCGCAGACGGTGAGATTCTTCGTCGGAACCGCGCACGGTCCGAGAACGGTGTTTTTGGCCATGGAGAAAGCCTAAGCTCACCCTACCCATTTGTCAAACAAAATTTGTTGTACAAACTAACTTTTTGAAACTACTAACTTTTCACACGCTCCGTCGGCGTGTAAACTATCACCTATGCAGATCAGCATCACCACCCCGACCTCCCTCTGCGTCCGCTGCGGCCTGACCGCACCAATTACCCCAACGATGGTGAAGCTCTCCCTGCCGTCGAAGGCGCCACCCTACGGGTTCACCGCCTCCGACGACGCTGGAAACCACTGGCGCGTGCTCGCAGCCGAGCGTCCGGCCGGCTGGTCTGTCGGCCCCGACGGGAACGCCGACGACCTCTCGAAGGGGCTCTGCGCCTCCTGCGCCGCCGAGTGGGAGTCTGCGATGCGCAAGTTCATGACCGCGGTCCCCGAGCCCGTCGCCGAGGAGCCCGCGCCCGCCAAGATTATCCCGATGAACCGCCCCGTCGCACTGCCGCCCGAGCCCCCGACGATGACGAACTACACCCCGCCGGTCGCCCGACCGTCGGTCACGGTGGGCAGCACGCCGCTCACCGCCGAGAGGCCGACTCCGTCGCCCGCGTCTTCGCCGGTCGCCACCCCGACGCCGCACAGGATCGCCACCATCGCCCCGCCGTCGAGCGTCGCGTCGGTCCCGCTGCCGGCGGCTCCGGCCGCGATCTCCGTCGAGGCCTCGCGGTCGACTCTGGCGCGCCCGCCGACGGTCTCGTCGACGCCGCAGCCGGCCGCGGCAATTGCGACTTCTGCGTCGCCGCCGCGAGCCGAGCCCAAGCCGGCAATGGTGTCGGCGGCGCCCGTCGCGGCGAGCGTGCCCACAACTTCCGCACCACCCCCGGAGGTCCGCGCGCCCGTGACGGTCTCGGCCGCGCCCGCCGTGGCGACTCCGACGCCGAGGTCGCTCGCGCCGGCCGCCGCGCCGGCCGCCCCCGCCGCGACGAGGACGATTGGCGTTCAGACGCCGAGCAGCGTGCAGCGCTCGGCCGAGTCGATCGTCGCGACGCCGGCCGGGTCCCGGAACGCGGGCGTCGCCCCGCCGACCGGTCCAAGTTCGATTCTGCCAGTCCAGCAGCGTGTGACCGTCGCGGCCCCATCGGTTAAGCACGAGGCGCCGACGGTGCAGGGCCAGGTCGCCAAGGCCGAGGCCGTCATCGCGGGTCCGTCGAAGATTCCCGTGGCGGTCTCGCCGTCAAACGTGCGCGCGAACGCCGTCGCGTCGTCCGCGAATTCTGAGCGTGAGCCGGCGCCGCCCGAGTCAACCCCAGCGCCCGCCCCAGTGCCGAGGATTCGCCTGCGGCGGGAGAGATCGCAGCGGTAGGGGCTGATTTCGGTTTGGCCTCGGCAGGCCTGCCGAGGCTCGCGGCAACAAGTCCAGGCTCGGCGACTCGCCCCGCGGCAAGCCCACGCCTGCCGAGACCCACGCCGGAGTATTTTCCGACCACCAAAACCAGCCGTCAAATATATTGCGACCTGGCTCAGGTGGCGGCACTTTGTTGAGCAGTTTTTCCACCACCTCCATGCGGATCATCGACGGCGCCATGTCGAAGATCATCTTCGCAACCGTGTTTGACTCTTTGTTCGCGAGAACCCAGGCGACGAATTTGACCAAGTCTTCGGTGGCGGAGTCGATCCCCTGGGCCGCGAGGAAGTCGGCGAGGACTTTCTCCGTGTCTTCGAGGCGCTTTTGCAGCTCGGTCGCGTCGTACTGGGGCTGCGTACTGATTGTCGTCCGAGTGGTCATTGAATTAGTATAGCTAAGAATCGTGCCTCGCGGCGCCGACGATCTCGCAGTGCGTGTTCGTGGCGAACATGACTTGGTAGCGGTCTGGCGCGTTTTTGTCGACACCCTCGGTGACCTTGATGACGGCGACCACAATTTTGTACTCGACGATCTCGCCGTCGGAGTTTTCGAAGCGCACGGTGACGGGCTTGCCGGCGTTGACTACTTCGAAGTCAACTTCTCTTCTGGTGGCGGTGCTCATAGCTGTCCTTGTCTTGCTGGTCGAACATTTTCCGCCAGCTGTCTCGCGTGCCGTGATCCGTTGCGCTCGATAGTAATTCTTCTCGTAGGAAGTCTGGAAATAAGAATCCTTTTTTGTGCCAGCGATTGATGACTTCGCCGCGCTCTTCGGCACTAGTGCTGACCTTCATGTCGTGCCGGTACGCTTTGAGCGCGTCCCCGACCAAGGGGAGCCTTCGCCCGCTCAAGATTTCCACCTTTTTGACTTCGGCGTTATTGACGATACTGTCGGCGTCCTGCCGCGCCTTTTTCTTGACTTCAGCAGCTGCTTTCTCGGCCTCTTCGAGAATTGTGGCCGACGCCTTCTCGGCCTCTTCGAGAATTGTCTTCTTCTGCTCCTCAGCGAGCTTCACCGTCTCGGCCAGAATGCGCGTGACGCGACTACTGTCTTCGGCGAGGAATTCCGCCAGCTCGGGTGACAGCTCTCCGTCAGTTCTAACCACAATCTCGCGAAAGGTCTTCTTCCACTCGCGGAGTTTCTCCGTCTCGGCGGGCGGCAACGCCTTCTGCGCCTTGGCGGCCTTCAGCTGCTTCTGCCTCGCCGTGATGATTATGGCGATGCCGTGCAGACACGCTAGGAACGTGATGGATGCTAGAACGATTTCCATTTGCTATGTGTAGTGTCGAACGTTGGGGTAACCAAATCTAGTCCAGAAGGCCGAGTAGTATAGATAATTTGATTTAGTTACTAGATTGGTGAACCTGTAGTTGCCGCTGGTGGTCGTGCCGCCGTACAGGTGACAAGTGTGCTGCATGAGCGTCACGACGAACCTTCTCGCAATTTTTGACGTCGTCGAGCACGCGCAGCGCGTGTAGCCGGCCGAGTAAATCACTTCACTTCTCCTGGGCGCCTGGGCGTGCTTCTCGTTTGCGCCACGGCAGGGGCTTTCCCATCGCTACCGAGCCACAGGTAGATGGCTTTGCAGGCCAGGGTGAAGCTCTCAGCCTTGTCCTTCGTGACCTCGCGCGGGTCCGTGTCGAGCACGAACCGGATCGCTGTGAACACGCTCGCCGGGCGGTTCGCGCGGCGCGTGGTGGCGGTGGTCGTCACTTTGACAGCCTCGGGAGTACAATCATCGGGTCCGTTCCCGGCGACTTGTCGCAGAGGCAGGTGCTGCCTATGTGCTCACCACTTTGTACGACGCCGAAGCCGCTGCACTTCTGACACCCGCCCGCCTCAATCCACGCGTCGTGGGCGACTGAGCGCGACTCCCACAGCGTTCGGAGGGGCGACGGTCGAGATACTGCGTCGAGAACTTGGAACAGCGTCAGAGCGCTGGATGTCTGCGTGATCCGCCGGCCGGAGACGGCGACGGTGAATTCTCTTTCTCGATCGCTAACCTGGTCAAATCTGACTCGAATGGTAAATCCGGCGCGCTCTCGCACCACTGGCTTGTAGGTGTCGGCGAGGTTTGGCACGTTTCTCGTCGCCCGCCCGATGTCGAGCGTTTGACCGCCGCTAGCCACGGAGACGACTATCGTGTCCCAGCCGCCGTAGTCGTCGGCCATTTCGAGCTGTCTGACCTGGTAGATGTGCTCCTCGGCGATGTTCACCGATTTTGGGAATATGACGACAAGGTCGGCCTCGTCGCCGCTCACTCCCTTGAGCGTTCGCTGAAAGGTGAACGCTTCGCCGGTTAAAAAGTAGGGTTCGGAATTTTTATCCTGCTCAATCATGTCTTGTGCGTCTCCGCCGCCTATATTTTCTTGCGCGTTTCCGCCGCCTGCATAACCGTCTACGACATCTAGTAGTTCTTGCCTTATTGCTTCATAGTGTCGCTGAAGCTCGTCTAGCGGTAGTCGGCTGCCGCGTCGACGCACCTTCTTCACCGGCTTCAGCTTTGCTTTTGCCCGCACTTTCGCCTTCAGCTTCTTCCTCGGCGTCTTTTTGGGCGTCTTTTTCGGCGTCTTGGCCAACTCAGTGCTCCCCCAGCTTTTGAAATAGGTCGGCAATTTTTAGGATCGACCCGCCCTTGTTGTCGACGAATCTTCTCAGCTCAAACAGAATTTCGTCGATGGCGCCGTGCTTGTCCCTCAGCACGGCCACTGCGGTGTCGCGCTCGTACTCGGCGTGCTCAAGGGCGGTTAGTAATTCGTTCACTGCGATGTTCCAGTTATTGCGAATCGCGTTCCAGTTATTGCGAATCGCGTTTCGCTGGGACTCGCTGATCGTGACTTTTGGCGGTTCGCCGCCGCAGAAGCGTTCGAGCCTGGCGCGCGCGCCTCGATCAGCTCCTCCGCGAGGTCGGCGACGGTCAGCGACGCGTCGATGCCGATGTTCATGCGGAGGAGCTGGTTGAGCTTGTCCTTTGAGATCGCCATTTCGCTTACTTGTAGCGCATTCGTGGCATCGGCAGACCGTCGACGTCAACCCAAATAATTCGCCGACTGCCGGGCCTGGCGGAGCGCTGTCGGCGAGCGGCTGTCCTGCGGGCTGTGCGCTTCTGCCTCAACATCAGGTCAAAGCACTGCCGGCACCGAGGGCTGTCCTCGACGGTGTTTAGTGCGCCACACCACAGGCAGTATTCTGTCTTCAATAGGTCACCCGGTTTTCGCTCTTCGCCACCGCGCAGTGCGGGCAGTCGGCCTCCGGTATTGGGTGCTCAAGAATGTGATCGTAGGCGACGAGAACCTCGGCTGGCGCCTTCGCCATAATTTGGGCGCGCTCCGCCGGCAGCGCGTCCTCAAGCTCGATTCGAAGTTGTCGAGCACGGTGGTGGAGCACGCTCTGCTCTATTGGTTCCCAGCAGGGCACCACGATGACTGCGCCGCTTTTAGCTCTCCGCTCTTTCACTTGGCACAAGATGAGTACGCCGCGGATGTGTGCCGCGCCCGTCAACCATTGTTGCCACTCAACAGACGGCAGGGCTGCGAAGAAAGCTCGCAAGCCTGCGTCACCGTATGGTCTGTTTAGGTTGACGCTCCAGTCAATTTGCTCGTTGGCCGGCTGACCGTCTTTCAAAAGCATGTTGAAGGTGACGGAGAATTTCATACCGGAGCCTGAGAGCAATATGTGGCCCGCTCTGGCGCTGCGAATTTCAAGTAGGTAAAAACCCGTGTTCGCCAGCAATCGCATGCGCGCTCCGTGACGATCGGAGTCTACAGCAAGCCTCGTTGGAGTGGAGAACTATTACTCGTCGAGGACGCCGTGCGTTTCTACGTGGAATGGAACTTCGCGCGCCAGGCGAACCCGCATCCCAGCCGCCCTCTTATCGGTGGCGACTGCGAGGGCCTTCGACTGCTCCCTGTACTCTTCGATGACGACGTCTTCGTCGCGGCTATAGATGGCGAACCAGGTTGGCGAGGCTTTCGCCTTCGCGTCCGGGGCTTTCGCCTTGGCAGTGCCCAGGGTTTCCAGGGTTTTTGCTTTGGTGGCCTTTTTCACTACTCGCTCCACGCGCTCGATGACGGAGTAGTTGCACTTGAGCAGCTTGGAGATCTTCCACCAAGACTTGCCCTCAGCGAGCATTTTCTTGATCGCCTCGTCCCGCTTGTCGCTGTCCTCCTTCTTGAGCCGATTCCTCCTCTTCGTAAGGTTTCGCAGTTTCAGTTTTTGGCGCCGTCTCGTCATTGTCATGGAATCTCCGTGTGGTGAAATAGCGTTAGTCTTAGGCTTCTATAATTTTTCGATTTTGCGCGAGAGCGCGAGGAGCCAGTTGCGAACTGGCTGATCGACCCACTTGACGCTGGGCTCCTCGCCGAGTGCTAATCTCAGATCCTCGGCGCAGCGTTCGATGAGGGCGATGACTGCGGCGCGATCGACTCTGTCTGGAACATCCTCCCTTTCGCAGAGTTCAATCAGCGGCAGGTCTCTCTGAGCCGACTGCCTGCGGGGCGATTCTGCCGAGATGAGTACTTCAGCGTTCGAGTCGCTCACTCGGCACCCGGCTTGAGCTTCTCCAGCTCCCCTCTCAGCATCGCGTTCTCCTCCCGCAGGGCCGTGTTCTCCTCTTTAAGCTGCCGCGCGAAGCTCTCCTGGTTGACCCGGTGTCGCTCGGTCTTCTCGCGCTCGCGAATTCCCGCCTGCTCGATTTGGAGCTTTGCGAGTTCGTGCGCGCGCTCTTTTTTTGACATTCTCTCCTGGCGCACCGACGGTCCCCGCGGCGGCGAAAGGGCGCGGCGCGCGCGGCGGTCTTCCTCCTCCCTGGCGAGGCGCGCCTGCTTGTCCAGCGCGATCAAGTGCTGGATGTCGCGGACTCCGAGGACCACGAATCCGAGTACCGGGTTCCTCGCCTCCTCGTCAGCGATGGCCTTCCGCATCCTCGCCAGCTCCTCCTCGTGCTCGCGGGCGAGTTCGGCGAAGTCCGCGTCGGTGACCGGCGCGCTCGGCTTCGGCAGGACGGTGACGAGCACCTCGTCGCCGCGGTCGTACTTCGCGACGATGACGATGTCGTCGGAGACGAGCCGCACCTGGCCGTTCAGGGTCGTGGTCTTCGCGCGCTTGGCCTGCTGGGCGATTGACCGCAGCAGATTTTCGGCCGCGGCGTGGTCGAGGTCTGGTCGGTGGCGCTCGCGGAAGCGGTCGACTGCGTGCGGCGTAACGACGGTCTTCACTTAAACTCCTTCAGCACCAGGTTAGAAAAATACCGTTTTTATACCGGACGTACGAGCCCAAATTCGAGCGAATTAGCTCAAAAAATGATGACGGTAGTATGTGTGTTCGCGTCCAGAATACGCGTCGGTACCGCGAGAATGAAGTTAGCATGCCGAGGACTTCTCGGTGATCGTATTTGAACCGAGTCATCTTCGTTCGACTGTAATAGCGTGAAA
>Ga0335069_10001385_pt1 | contig 39294 bp, 38 predicted proteins | sample Lox_Sample_11_FD_206714 | JGI IMG/M metagenome (GOLD analysis project Ga0335069, IMG submission 206714) | Soil microbial communities from Loxahatchee National Wildlife Refuge, Florida, United States - Lox_Sample_1.1 | ecosystem: Environmental > Terrestrial > Soil > Wetlands | place: USA...
TCCCCGCCCCGCGGGGTCCGAAATCTTGTGGGGGGGGGGCCCCCGCCCCCCCGCGCCCCCGTCGACACGGAACTGGATCGGATCTAGAAGACGTACTCGGCTGCGACCAGCCAGACCAGCTGATCGAGGCTCGAGAAGTCGCCCGGATGGTCCGCGGGGAACTGGTTGTTGGTGCCGTCGGCACCGTTGCCATTCGCCCGATCCCAGCGGAGCTCGTTCCTGAGCTTCAGGTGATCCGTGAGGGCGTAGTCGATCGTCCCGGTCACGGACCAGACGTCCACGTCGTGCCCACCGGTCGGTCCGCCCTCCGTGAAGATCAGGTTTCCATGACCCGGCGAGTGGTTCTCGCGCACGTACTCGCCTCGGATCGCGGCTCCGAGATCCTGCAGGATCTGGACGCGACCCGCGACGGCGACGCCGTTCGCGTAGTAGCCGGTCGAGTCGACGAACAGGTAGTCGTAGTTCGCCCAGAGCGAGACCTTGTCGGACGGGTTGAACCATCCGGTGGCATCCACGAGGCCGACTTGGTTACCCGAGCGCGCCGGATTCGCGGCATTGTTGCTGAAGTTCTGCACGATCGACGCCTCTGTGCCGTAGATGAACGTGCCGCGGATGTTGGCGCGGTTGTCGCCGAGCTTCAGGGTCGCGAGGTAGCCCTTCTCCTCGCCGTCATCCGGCGCGGAGATCGTCGAGCCGCCCGAGTTCACGAGGCCGGCACCAAACTCGCCCATGCTTCCGAGGGGCACGGTGGCGATCAAGCCCAGGTGGTTCACGGGCTGGAGCATCGAGTAGACGATGCCGCGCGTGATGTTGAAGTTGCCCCACTGCTTCGCGACCTCGGCGCCGACCGGCGTCGCGAACTTGCCGAGCTTGAAGTCGATGTCGGCGACCGGAGCCAGGTACTCGACGTAGGCCTGGTCGATCGCGTAGTCGGCGGTCGAGTCGCCGTTCTCGCGGCGATCGCCGATCGACTGCGCGTACGTGCTGGCCACCGCGCCGAAGAAGATGTCGAAGCGGAAGCCGGCTCGGCTCTCCGCCGTCGCGGGCTTGCCGATACCGAACCACACCTGATCCACCTGGAACGAGTTGGCGTCGCCGTGGCCCGGCATGAAGAAGCCGCTCTGACCGGAGTTCTCGCCGATGGTGCCGGTGAAACCGTTGTTCGTGCTGAAGCCGTTATTCGTGGGCTGGTTGAAGTTGTAGTTGTAGCTGGCCGCTACACCGCCATCGACTTCGATCGAATCGATGAAGGAGGAGAGGGCCGACTTGGTCTTGGGCTCGTCGGCGCGCACGACGCGCTGGGCATCCTTGAGCTCCTTGCCCTGCTGCTCGAGCTGCTCGGCCTGCGCGTCCACCTTGTCCTGGAGCCCCTTCACGAGCTCCTTCATCTCGGCGAGCTGCGCATCGACGTCGTCAGCCGCCACGGCCGGCACGGCGAGCAGAGACGCCGCCGCGCTGGCCATCCATACCGAGACCCTCTTCATAATTCCTCCGTTGGATGTCGGCCCCGCAGACGAACAACCCGAGAGATCACTCGGGGAAACCTCTCGGATCTGCGCGCACGACCCTTGCCTGCGGGGGGAACGCGCAGAAGTAAAGCAGGTCCGAACCCCTCCGCCATGTGTTGAGAACAACACAGAACGCCACCGATTCGCGTAGTTATCAATGCAAACGGCGAACCACCTCGGAGTCGCACAAGACTCGGAGATCCCTGTCGCGATCCGATCCGAGCCGAGCTCGGCAAAGTCTTCGACCCGTGGCCCATTCCCCGAATCCGCAGAACCAGGAGCGTCTGTCATCACCCTCGACACGTGCGGGGATGATCGCCGCCGACACAGCAAGGCACATGCCGCGCGCGCGCCGGCAGATTCCGGCGCGCTTCGGGAGCGCACTGCCCGCCCGGGCGCGATCCGGCGTCGTCGGTGCGCCGAGATTGGGAGCAGACGCTGCTCAGAGCCTGAGCGCTCATCACGGACATGACCGAGTGATGCGCGTCGGAATCTCGCTCGAGCGCGCGGAGAAGCCGGCTCGGCGCCCGCGACCTCCCCGATACGACAGAGGTGGCGTTGGCACACAGGTTGCCTCTGCGATCGCGCAGGGGTCTCTGCGATCGCATGCGCGTCTACATCCTTCGCTTCCAGAGCGACGCTCGCCTGCAAGGCGCGTTCGATCGGGTGATCGCCTCCCCGCACGTCGCGAGCTGCATGGTCGAGTCGGCACAGGCGCGCATCCGCTTCCTCGCCCCGGCCGCAGCGGCCGACGCGCTCGTCCACGAGATCTACCTCGAGGGCGGGCTCGTCTGGTGCAGCCGTCACGACGTCGCGACCGAACTCGAGCAGGCGCTCGTCGCGCCCGAGGACGCGCGCAGCGCGTAGTCGGGCGCGCGCTCGCTACGCCGCGCCGGTCGCCTTCACGGTCAGCACCGGGCACGGCGCCTTCTGCACGACGCGCTCTGCGATGCTGCCGAGCAGCAGGTGCTTGATGCCAGACCTTCCGTGCGTGCCGATCACGATCAGGTCGGCGCGGCGCGTCGAGGCTTCCTCCACGATCACCGTCGCCGCGTAGCCCTCGCAGACCGCCGTCTCGACGCGGATCTTCTTGCGCTCGAGCTCCTCGGCGAAGCGGCGCAGGTTCGTCTCCGCCTCCGTGCGGACGCTCTGCCAGAAGTCGGGAGGCAGGTAGGCGCCTTCGAGCTGCTGGAACTCGACCGGCAGGTGGTACGCGTGCAGCAGCGTGACCCTGCTGCCGTGCTCCTCGGCCAGGTGCGCGGTCCAGTCGAGGATCGCGGGCGTGTTCTCCGAGAAGTCGACCGGAACGAGGATGTGTCGGATGTCTACGCTCACCCTTCGCAGCCTGCCGCGTCGACGCAGCCGGGTCCAGCGAATTCGCGCGGGCTTACGGGTCCGGCGCCCGCTTGCAGCGACGAGGGGCAGGCTTTACCGTCGTCGCCTCCCTCGGGCCGGGGCCGTAGCTCAATTGGGAGAGCGCTGCGTTCGCAACGCAGAGGTTGGCGGTTCGATCCCGCTCGGCTCCACCATCGCAGCTCGCCGCGCTCGATGCGTACACATGAGCACCTCGGGCTCTTCGCTGACTGTCGAGCTCGGATCCTCCGCCTCGGTTCCGCAGCGTCCGTCCCTGGGTCTCGACGCAGCCTCTAGGGGATGGGACGCACGCAGCCCCCGGGTCCGTCGATGAGCATTCCCGCCATCGTCGCCGCCGGCGACCTGCGCGCCGCCAAGGCGATCCACGGCGAGAGCAAGGCCTATCTCGAGATCGGAGGCGTGGCGCTCGTCGCGCGGACGGTCGCGACCCTGCAGGCCGTTCCCGAGGTCGGCGAGGTCTGGGTGGTCGGCAACGCGGATCGGCTGCGCGGCGTGCTCGGACACGAGGCCTTCCGCTCCGGGCTGCGAAAGCCCCTTCACGTCGTGCCGCAGTTCCGGAACCTCTACGAGAACGGGTGGGAGACGTTTCGACGCCTGTTGCCGGGCGCGGGTCCCGATGGCCGCGACCCGCAGCCGTCCGACACCGACACGGCGGTGCTCTACCTGCCCGTCGACATCCCCTTCGCGACGCCCGAGGAGATCTCCGCGTTCGTGCGCCAGTCGCTCGAGGCGGGCTGCGACTATGCACTCGGTCTCGTCACCGAGGAATCGATGCGCGGCTTCTACCCGTCGGCGCCCGGAGCGCCCGGCATTCGCATGGCGTACTTCAACCTGCGCGAGGGCCGCTTCCGCCAGAGCAACCTGCACCTGATCCGCCCCGCGCGCATCCGCAACCGCCACTACATCGACGAGATGTACGAGCACCGACACCAGCGGGAGTTCGGGCCGATCCTCGCGCTCGCGTGGCGCCTGCTGCGAAGTGAGCGCGGCGGCTTCGGCGTGCTCGGCTACTTCCTGCTGATGCACCTCGCGGGCCTCACCGACCGCTGGGGTCTCACCTTCGCCGCCGATGCGCTGCGCCGCCTGATCCCGACGGCGCGGATCGAGCGCGGCGTCTCGGCCCTGCTCGGCGGCTCCTTCCGGCTGATCGTGACCGAGGCGGGCGGATGCGCCGCCGACGTCGATACCGAGACCGACTTCGACTCGGCGAAGCTCTGCTTCGACGTCTGGCAGAAGGCGCAGCGCGAGCGCGCGGCGCGACTCTACGGGGCTCTGCCATCGCCTCCCGCGACTCGCGAGCCTCCTCCGTGAGCGCGGACGACGCGGCGAGGCTTGCGCTCGCGGCGCGACGCGGCGCGGGACTCTTCGCGCTGCGCGAGCGGGCGCTCGTCGCGGTGCGCGGCCGCGATCGCGTGCGCTGGCTCGACGGCATGCTCAGCAACGACGTCGCGAGCCTGCGTCCCGGCCGCTCGACCTCGGGATGCTATGCGCTGCTGCTGACGCCGCAGGGACGCATCGTGCGGGATTTCCACGTGCTCCAGCGCGGCGACGAGCTCTGGCTGGAGACCGAGGCGCGCGGCCTGCCGGAGGTCCTCGCGCGGCTCGGACGCCACATCATCGCGGACGACGTGACGCTCGAGGACCGCAGCGCGGGGTTCGCACGCATCGGAGTCGAGGGCGCGGGCGCGTCGCGGCTGCTCGCGCGCGCACTCGGCGAGCCTCCGGATCTCGCGTCCGAGTGCGGCGACGACTTCTGCTGCGCGGATCACCGGATCTGCGTCGTCGCATTCGGGTGGAGCGGCGCGCCGGGCTTCCAGCTGATCGCGCCGGCCGAGGCCCAGGCGGCGCTCACGTCCGCGCTGCGCGCCGCCGCGCCGCCCGACGCCCCGCTCGTGGAGGGCGACGCGGAGGTGCTCGAGATCCTGCGGATCGAAGCGGGCATCCCGCGACTCCACCGCGAGCTCGACGAGGGCGTGCTGCCGGCCGAGGCGGGCCTCATGGCGCGAGCCGTGTCGCTCCAGAAGGGCTGCTACACCGGCCAGGAGATCGTGGCGCGCATCCACTCGCGCGGCGCCGAGAGCCATCACCTGGTGGCACTTCGCTTCGCGGGCGCCGAGGCTGCGCCCGGCGCGCAGCTGCGCGCCGGAGAGCGCGTCGTCGGATCCGTCACCAGTTCGTGTCGGTCGGCGAGGGCCGGGCCGATCGGTCTCGGCTTCGTGCGGCGTCCCTTCGACGCGGAGGGAAGCGAGCTGCTGGCGGACGGCGTGCCGGCGCGAGTCGCGGCGGCACCGCTCGTCGCGCCCACGGGCGGCGCGTGAGCCGGGGCGCGCTGATCGTGTTCGCGCGGCGCCCCGAGCCCGGCCGCGTGAAGACGCGCCTCTGCCCTCCCTTCACGCCCACGCAGGCCTGCGAGTTCTACCGCGCGCTCCTCGCCGACGTGCTCGAGGCGAGCGCGGAGATGGCGGCGGCGACCGGGCTCGAGGCCGTGCTCGCGGTCACGCCGGAGACCGCCTGCGCAGAGCTCGCGCGTCGATGCCCGCCGTCGTTTCGGGTGATCGCGCAGCGCGGAGCGGATCTCGGCGCGCGGATGGAATGGGCGGTCGCCGAGGCCGCGGCCGCAGGTCGCAATCCGATCGTGCTGCGCGGCAGCGACAACCCGTCCCTCTCGCCGGCGCTCCTGGTCGAGGCCCTGACGGCGCTTCGCGACTCCGATCTGGTTCTCGGCCCCGACCTCGGCGGGGGCTATGGGCTGGTCGCGCTGCGCAGGCCCGCGCCGGGCCTGTTCGCGCATCCGATGGGTACGCGCACCGTGTGCGAGGACACGCTCCGCGCAGCCTCGCGCCTCGGCCTGCGCGCGGCGCTCCTGCGACCGCACTTCGATCTCGACACCAGCGAGGATCTCCGGAATCTCGCCGCGCTGCGCGGCGGTCCCGACGCCGTGCGCTGTGCGCGCAGCCTCGCGTATCTCGACGAGCAGCGCCTCTGGCCGTCGACTTGAGCTCGATGCCTCGGCCTTGGGCAGCGGGCTGCTTCACTCCTGTGCAAGCGCCGGCCGGTAGACGCTCAGCCTGCGCCAGAGCCGGCACGTCGCTTGCTAACCGGTCGCCCAGTCCTCGTCGCACCGACGAGGAAAAAGACTCGCGCACCCGGCCCATGGGGTAAGGTACGGCGCCGCCGGGCATCCCTGGGTCGAGTCTCGGAGCTCGCGGGCCGATCGGCCGGCAGGCCGAGCGGCGGCGCCGAATGAGGTTCGGCATGAAGAAGATCGAAGCCATCGTCAAGCCCTTCAAGCTCGATGAGGTGAAGGAGGCGCTCCAGGGAATCGGTATCCAGGGAATGACCGTCACGGAGGTCAAGGGATTCGGCCGCCAGAAGGGCCACACCGAGCTCTATCGCGGAGCCGAGTACGTCGTCGACTTCCTGCCGAAGATCAAGATCGAGGTCGTCGTCAGCGACGAGCTCGCGGACAAGGCGGTTCAGTCGATCGTCGAGGCGGCCAACACGGGTCGAATCGGCGACGGCAAGATCTTCGTCTACGAGATCCAAGAGGCCATCCGGATCCGCACCGGCGAGCGCGGATCGGACGCCGTCTAGGCAGACGCGCGCCCGCGAAGTCTGCGGACAGACTCCGTCGTCATCTTCCCCACGCAACTCGAACGAGTGCGTGGGGAATGTTTTCGAACCCCCATCATTCCAATCAGCGAGGATCCAAGCGCATGAAGGCTCGAACGCCGAAGGAAGTTCTGGAGTACGCCAAGGAGAACAACGTCCGGATCGTCGATCTGCGATTCACGGACTGGCCGGGACAGTGGCAGCACTGCTCGTATCCGATCAGCGAGGTCGACGAGGGCGTCTTCGAGAACGGTCTCGGCTTCGACGGCTCCTCGATCCGCGGCTGGCAGGCGATCAACGAGAGCGACATGTTGATGATCCCGGATGCGTCGACGGCGTTCATCGATCCGTTCTTCGCCGAGCCGACGCTGGTGATGATCTGCGACATCTCGGATCCGATCACGCGCGAGCCGTACTCGCGCGACCCGCGCTGGATCGCGAAGAAGGCGCAGAAGTACCTGAAGCAGACTGGCATCGCCGACACCGTCTACTTCGGACCCGAGGCTGAGTTCTTCGTGTTCTCCGACGCGCGCTTCAGCACCGGGCCGGAGCACGGCTTCTACAGCCTGGACTCCGGCGAGGCCGCGTGGAACACGGGCCGCGAGGAGGCCGGCGGCAACCTGGCGTACAAGGTGCGCCACAAGCAGGGCTACTTCCCGGTGCCCCCGACCGACACCTTGCAGGATCTCCGCACCGAGATGGTGCTGACGATGGAGAACCTCGGCATCCCGATCGAGGCGCACCACCACGAGGTCGCGACGGCGGGTCAGTGCGAGATCGACATGCGCTTCCAGGAGATCGTGCGCATGGCGGATCAGGTGCTCATGTACAAGTACGTGACCAAGAACGTCGCGCGCAAGAACGGCATGATCGTGACCTTCATGCCGAAGCCGCTGTTCGCGGACAACGGCTCGGGCATGCACTGCCACCAGTCGCTGTGGAAGGGCGGCAAGCCGCTCTTCGCGGGCGACCGCTATGCGGGCCTGTCGCAGCTCGGCCTGCACTATATCGGCGGCGTGCTGAAGCACTCGCGCGCGATCGCGGCCTTCACCAACCCGACGACCAACTCCTACCGGCGGCTGGTCCCGGGCTTCGAGGCCCCGGTCAATCTGGCGCTCTCGTCGCGAAACCGTTCGGCGTCGTGCCGCATCCCGATGTACTCGAGCAACCCGAAGGCCAAGCGCGTCGAGGTCCGCTACCCCGATCCGACCTGCAATCCGTATCTGGCCTTCACGGCGATGCTGATGGCCGGCATCGACGGAGTCGAGAACAAGATCGATCCGGGCGAGCCGCTCGACAAAGACATCTACGCCCTGTCGCCGGCCGAGCTGAAGAACGTGCCGACGATGCCCGGCAGCCTCGAGGAGTCGCTGCAGGAGCTCGAGGCGGACCACGACTTCCTGGTGAAGGGCGGCGTCTTCACCGAGGACGCGCTGCGGACCTGGATCGACTACAAGATGGAGAACGAGGTCGATCCGATGCGGAAGCGCCCGCATCCGCACGAGTTCGAGCTGTACTTCGACATGTAAGCAAGCGCAGCGGTCAGACCGCGCGCGCAGCGAGCCGAAGGCGAGCGAAGTTCAGAGGTAGAGACCCGGTTCGCTCGACTCGGCTGCTGATCGACGCTCGCTAGCCACAGACGGCCCCGTCGGCTCGATGCCGACGGGGCCGTCGTCTTCACTGCGCGTCGCGCGCCTTCTTGCCGAGCGCGCCCGCCGGATGCCGGCGCGCGTACTCGCTGTGCGTGAAGTCGCAGCCGCGCTCGAGCGCCGCGGCGAAGGCCGCGAGCACGAGGATCTCCGCGGCCACGCTCGCGCGCGGCGCGAGTCCGAGACCGCCGCCCTCGCGCGCGACGCCGGCGTCGAGCCAGACATCCGACTTCGCGGCGAGCCACGAGCGCGGGGCGCCCGTGACGCCGAGGACGCTCGCGCCCATCGCGCGCGCGGCCTCGACCGTCTGGCGCAGCTCCAAGGTCTCGCCGCTGTTGCTGATCGCGATGACAACGTCGCCCGCCACGATCTGGCCGGCGCTGCCGTGGATCGCCTCGGTCGCGTGCAGGAAGGTCGCGGGCGTGCCCGTCGAGGCGAGCAGCGACGCCGTATAGTGTGCGACGTGCTCGGGCTTGCCGACGCCCGTCACGTGCACCCGGCCGCCGCGCGCCAGCGCCTCGCGCACGAGTGAGAGCGCGCGATCGAAGCTGCGCGGGTCGATGCGCCCCCGCAGGCGCGCGAGCTCCTCGACCGCGACGTCGAGGACGCCGAGCGCCTCGTCGGCGTCCGACGAGTGCGCGGTCGAGGCGCGCGCGGCCTGCGGCGACGGAATCGGAAGCGGGTCGCCGTAGAGCTCCTGCACGCGCGCGCGCGCGCCCGCCGCGTCGTCGGGAAAGGCGCCGAGCCGCTCGACGCAGGCCGCGCCGCAGGCGTTTCCGAGCCGGCCGGCGGCCTCCCAGCCGAGTCCCTGGTGCAGCGCCGCGAGCACCCCACCGAGAAATGCGTCGCCCGCGCCGGTGGTGTCCGTCACCTTGACGGGACGCGCGGGAACGAAGCCGGTGAAATCGCGCGCGTCGATCGCGCAGCCGGCCTCGCCGTCGGTCACGACCACCGCCTCGCAGCCGAAGCGCTTGCGGAGCGCGCGCGCGAGCTCGCCGGGATCCGCGCCCGCGCGCGACGCGAACTCCCGCGCGGCGCTGCGCGAGGGCTTCAAGAGATCCGCGGCGGCGAGCACCGCGAACAGCGTGGCCTCGTCTCCGAGCCCCTGCGCGAGCGCGTCGGAGGGCGGGAGGTCGAGGTCGACGACGGTCGGGATGCCCGACTCGCGCGCGATCCGAAGCGCCTCGAGCGCCGTGTCGAGGCGCAGCTGCGAGACCTCGGTCGTGAGCCGCGCGGCGCGCCGGATGAAGGAGGCGTGGTCGCGCCGGATCTGCTCGGGCGTCGTCTCGGCCGTGGCGCCCGGCGCCACGTAGATCGCGCGGCCGCCGACGTCGTCGACGAAGATCTCGGCGAAGGAGCTGGCGCTGCCGTCGAGCACGAGGTCGCGCTCGATGCCGGCGCGGTCCATCGCGTCGCGCAGGATGCGGCCGTTCTCGTCGTCCGCCTGGCGCCCGAATATCCCGGCGCGCAGACCGAGCGCCGCGGCCCAGCCGAGATGGTTCAGCACCACGCCGCCGGTGAAGGCGCGCACCGGACCGCCGTCCGGAAGCTCGCGCAGGATCGTCTTCTGATCGGCGCCGATCACGCGCTGCGCGCGGTGCACGCGATCGACCACCATGCTGCCGATGCCGACCACGTCGAGCGGGTCGCCACTCACGCGATCTCCTCGGGCGTGCGCGAGACCCACGGCGCGCCGATGCGCTCGCGGGCGAGCTGTCGCACGCGCGCGAAGGCGGCGTCGAAGCGCTCGGACTCCTCGGGCCCGAGCGCCGGCGTGCCGGGCGCGACGGCGTCGCTCTGGATCACGCCCATCTGGCGCAGCGCGCGCTTCAGGCAGGCGATGCTGCGCTTGCTGCCAGCGGCCTGCGCGGCGCGGCGGAAGGCCTCGAGCACCGAGCGCACCTCGTCCATGCGTTCGCCGTCACCGGCGCGCGACACCTGCCAGGCGCGCGCCCACTCGCGCGGCAGCGGATTCGCGGGGCCCGACACCACGCCGATCGGGATGCCGCCGCGCATTCGGTAGCGCTGCCAGTGCTCGGAGATCGTGCCGAGCCAGCCGCTGCGCGGGCGGAAGAGATCGAAGATCAGGAGCGCGTTGCCGACGTAGATGCCGAAGTCGCCGCGGTCGCGGAAGCCCGCCGCAGCCTTGGTGTAGTTGCCGAGCACGCGCCGCGGCGCCGATACCTTGATGCCGCGCACGAAGTCGAGTCGCGACATGGCCTTGACCTGGCGCGTGCGGATATGCGGCGCCTTCTTGTCGAGCGCGATGTCGGCATTGTCGTAGAGATAGACGGGGATGCGACGCGTGCGCGCGTCGAGCAGATCCGAGACGTCGCGCGCGAGGAAGCGCACCGGATCGCTCACGTTCTCGATCGAGAGCGGCGCGATCACGGCGGCGTCCGCGCCGCAGGCGATCGCGAAGTCGAGGTTCTCGAGCGTCTCGCCGCGCGAGGGCGCGGTCACGCCGGCCCACGCCTCGACGGCGCGGCCGCTCGCGCCGGGGCCGCGCAGGGCGTTGGCCTTCGCCACCTCTTCGACGCAGACCTGCACGACGCGCTGGCGCACGTCGTTGTCGACCTTGTCCCATTCACCCGTGGTGCCCGCCGCGAAGACGACGTCCGCGCCGTAGCCGTCCTGCAGGACGTGGCGGACGATCGCCCGCTGATCGGAGTCGACGAACTCGCCCTCGCCGTCGAGCGCCGTGACGACCGGCACGGAAAGCCCGGGGCAGGGTCTTGCTTCCTCGACGGAACGCACGCCAGCAGACCTCCCGGTGGATCCGCATCGCGAGCATACCGAACGCTTGTCGCGGGCCCCGGGCCCCGCGCTGCGTCTACACGGTCTCGAAGAAGTAGGTCATCTTGACCTGCAGCGCAGTGGCGAGCTTGTAGAGCGTCGACATCGACGCGGCGCTCTTGCCGAGCTCGATCTGCGAGATCAGGCTGACCGACAGGCCGGTGCGGTTGGCGAGCTGCTTCAAGGTGAGCGCCTCGGCCTGGCGTCGCTCGCGCAGCCGGGCCCCGACGATCTGGTTGAGCCGGGACTCGACGTCGATCAGGAGGCCCTTCTCGCGGATCGCGGCCTCGATCACCGCGCGGAGCTCCTCCATCGCAAGCGGCTTCTCGAGATAGTCGAAGGCCTGGCGCTTCAACGCGCGGACGGCCACGTCGACCGACGGCCGCGCCGTCATCGTGACCACACACAGGTCGGAGTCGACCGCGCGGATCTGCTCGAGCAGCTCGATCGCGGGGTCGGACGGCGGTGAGGCGTCGAGCAGCACCATCTGGTACTTGCCCTGCTTCACCTCGTCGAGGATGCCGGCCGGGTCGCTCGCGACCTGCACGCGAAAGCCCTCCTGCGCCAGGAAGTCCTTCACCTCGAGCACGTTGGCTTCGTCGCGATCGATCACCAGCACGCTGAGCCGATTCTTCTCCGCCATCTTCCTTCCCCCTTTGGCCCGGCCGGGGGTCGCGAAAGCCCGCGACTCCTGCCGCCGACTTGCGCCTCTTCGGTATGGCTGGCGTTTTCCTGTAGGCCTGGATTGCGGGCAGGCGCGAAAACCGCAAGCCGGGCGCATCGCCCGGCGCGCAGCGAGGCGAAGCCGCGAAGATCAGAAGACGAGACCCGGTTGGCGGGGTCTCCAACCGCCGGGCCCCGGCGCTAATGCGAGTCGAGGCCCGCGCCGCCGGCCGATCCCTCCAGCCAGCCGGGCTGGAAGGCCGCCGCGGGGGCGTCGGCCTGGGTGGCGCCGACCACCTCGAGGCGCGCGCGCAGCGGACCGGGCGGATCGATCTCGATGAAGCGCGGCAGCCGGATGCCCTTGAACGACGTCGTCTCCGTCAGGCGATACTCCGTTCCGTCCGCACCGACGAGTCGCACCGGCTCGAAGGTCTGGACGTCGACCCAGAGCGACGGCCGCAGCGGCTCCTCGCTGTTCTCGCCGCGCGGGTTGCGGCCTCCGAGCACGTAGCAATCCCTGTCGCCGAGCCGGCCGAGGACGATCACATCGGGCGTCATGCCGAGGCTCGAGAGCGCGGCGGCGAGCGCCTCGCCCGATCCGGCCTGGAGCAGGAAGAGCGGCGGGAGAAAGGGATGGGGATCCTCGATCAGCTGACCGTCTCGGCTCGCGCGGTACTCGGTCCCGCGCAGCAGGTGGCGCTCGATGAAGTTGCCGGTCTGGAGCTCGAGCCGCGCGAGACCGGTCGGGTGCGTCGCGATCACGCCGGTCGCCGAGGCACCGCCCCCGGCGATCTGGAGTCGGACGTCGAGCAGCAACGGTCCGGTTCGCCCGGATATCCGATTCGCCGTCGCGACGGCGCGCTCGACCTTGGCCGCGGTCGGGATCGCGGCGCGCGCCGATCCGCCGCCGAGCGCCGCCAGTCCGAAGAGAAGCGCGAGAGCGCGCGCGGCTCTCAACGCGATCCCGCCAAGGTCGAGCGACCCGCGTAGCGAGCCCGCCCACCGAGCTCCGACTCGATCCGAAGCAGGCGGTTGTACTTGGCGATCCGGTCCGAGCGCGAGAGCGAGCCAGTCTTGATCTGGCCGCAGCCGCTGCCGACCGCGAGATCCGCGATCGTCGTGTCCTCCGTCTCGCCCGAGCGGTGCGACACCACCGCGGCATAGCCTGCGGCACGCGCGGTGCGGATCGCCTCGAGCGTCTCGCTGAGCGTCCCGATCTGGTTGACCTTGATCAGGATCGCGTTGGCGACGCGCTTCGCAATGCCCTCGCTGAGGATCTTCGGATTCGTGACGAAGAGGTCGTCGCCGACGAGCTGCGTGCGCGCCCCGAGGCGCTGCGTCAGCTTGCGCCAGCCGTCCCAGTCGGACTCGCCGAGTCCGTCCTCGATCGAGACGATCGGGTAGCGCGTCACCCACTCTTCCCAGAAGGCGATCATCTCGTCCGTGCTCTTGACCGAGCCCTCGCCCTCCAGCACGTAGCGGCCGTCGCGATGGAACTCGCTCGCCGCCGGGTCGAGCGCGATCGCGATCTGTTCGCCCGGCCGGTAGCCTGCCGCCTCGATCGCCCGCAGCACCAACTCGATCGCCTCGCGGTTGCTCTTCAGGTTGGGCGCGAAGCCGCCCTCGTCGCCGACCGCCGTCGCGAGTCCCTGTGCGGACAGGATCTTCTTCAGCGCGTGGAAGGTCTCCGCTCCCCAGCGAAGCGCCTCGGAGAAGCTCGGCGCGCCGACCGGGAAGAGCATGAACTCCTGGAGATCGACCGTGTTATCGGCGTGCGCGCCACCATTGATCACGTTCATCATGGGCGCCGGCAGCAGTGCGGCGTCGGCGCCGCCGAGGAAGCGGTAGAGCGGAATTCCCGACGCGGCCGCGGCCGCATGCGCCGCCGCGAGCGAGACGCCTAGCAACGCGTTGGCGCCGAGGCGCGACTTCGTCTCCGTGCCGTCGAGCGCGACGAGCGCGGCGTCGAGCGCCGCCTGCTCCGCGAGCCCGCCGAGCGGTCGCCCGACCGCCGTCTTCGCGAGCTCGCCGTTCACGTTCGCGACGGCTCGCTGCACGCCCTTGCCGCCGTAGCGCTTCGGATCGCCGTCGCGCAGCTCGAGCGCCTCGCGCGATCCGGTCGACGCGCCGGACGGCACGGCCGCGCGGCCGATCGCGCCGCGGCTGGTCTCAACTTCCACCTCGACCGTCGGGTTGCCCCGCGAGTCCAGGATCTCCCGCCCGCGCACGCGCGCGATCTCGACCCCCGCCACAAACGCTCCTTCGCCAATCTAGCGGGCCTTCGTCGGCCTCTCCTTGCGAGGCCGCGAACGTTAGCCCGGCGACGCCCGTCGCGGCACGACCAGCGGCGCCGCGTCGGGCCCCGGCAGCACGTCGGCTTCGATCGCGAAGGTCGCGCGCAGCGTCGAGGGGTCGAGCACCTGTGCGGGCGCGCCGCACGCGAGCAGGCGCCCTTCGGCGAGCAGCGCGATGCGGTCGCAGGTCCGCGCCGCGAGATTCAGGTCGTGCGAGACCACCAGCGCGCTGCGGCCGTCCTCCACGAAGCGACGCACGCGCTCGAGCACCACCGTGCGATGGCGCAGATCGAGATGCGCGGTCGGCTCGTCGAGCAGAAGCACACGCGGATCCTGCGCGAGCGCGCGCGCGACCAGCACGAGCTGGCGCTCGCCGCCGGAGAGCGCGGTCACCTCGCGCGACGCGAGCTCCGCCACGCCGACCGCCTCCATCGCGGCGCGCGCCCGCGAGAGGTCCTCGGCGCTCTCGAAGCCGAGACCGCCCTGGTGCGGCGTGCGCCCCATCAGGACCACCTCGCCCGCCCGGAACGGAAACGGGATGCCGACGTCCTGCGGCACGACCGCGAGCTCGCGCGCGAGCTCGCGTCGCGAGAAGGACGCGAGCGGCCGCCCCGCGACGCGCACCTCGCCGCGGTCCGGATGCAGGATGCGCGATGCGACGCGAAAGAGCGTCGTCTTGCCGGCGCCGTTGCGGCCGACGAGCGCGACGATCTCGCCCGGAGCCAGCGCGAGGGTGACACCCCGCAGCAGCTCGCGGCCGCCGAGCCGCAGCGCCACGTCGTCGAAGGCGAGCGTCGGCGTCGCCGCGCTCACGGCGCGAAGACTCTTTGCTGCTGCCGGCGCAGCAGCAGCAAGAAGAGCGGACCGCCGGCCAGCGCGGTGATCGCGCCGACCGGCAGCTCGCGTCCGCCGAAGAGCGTTCGCGCCGCCGTGTCGCAGAGCACCAGGAAGATCGCGCCGGCGAGCGCAGCGGTCGGCAGCAGCAGTCGGTGGTCGGGTCCGAGCAGCAGCCGCAACAGGTGCGGGATGATCAGCCCCACGAATCCGACGAGCCCCGCGACCGAGACCGCCGCGCCGACCATCAGCGAGGTCGCGAGGAGCAGCAACCGCTGGAGCCGCGTCACGTCGACCCCGAGCTGCTGCGCCGACTCCTCGCCGAGCGCGAGCAGGTTCAGTTGACGCGCTGCCGGCAACGCGCAGGCGAGGCCCGCGGCCAGGAAGAGCGCGACCGACGCGATCAGCTCGGGCCGCGCGGCCGAAAGACTTCCGATCAGCCAGAGGAAGATGCGCGCGCCTTGCTCGAGCCCGGCGAGCGAGGCGAGGAACACGATCGCCGCCGACGCGAACGCGTTGAAGACGACGCCGCACAGCAGCAGATGGGTCGGCGACACGCGCCCCGCGACGCCGGCCACCGCCTGGAGCGCGAGCGTGGTCAGCACCGCGCCCGCGAACGCGGCGGGCGGCACGGCGCCGTAACCGAGGCCGAGCGCGGCACCGAGCGAGAGCGCGGCGATCCCGCCGACGGCCGCACCTCCCGAGACGCCGAGCACGAAGGGATCGGCGAGTGGATTGCGGAGCAGCGCTTGGAAGAGCGCTCCGGCGCTCGCGAGCGCCGCGCCGACGAGCGCACCGAGAGTGACGCGCGGCAGGCGGACGCCGAAGACGATGTCGTGCGCCGCGCGCGAAGTCGCGTCCCCGCGCAGCGCCGCGACCACCTCGCCCGGCGCGAGGCCCGACGGCCCGGCCGCGATCCCGAGGAGCAGCGCCGCGCAGAGGGCGAGCGCGAAGACGGCGAGCCAGGCCCCGAGACGAGCGGGCGTCAGCACCCTCACGGATGCTGCGCGTCGGTGCGGTGCGAGGGCTCCTCGCCGGCGACCACGCGAGAGAGCGTCGCGAGCGCGCGCTCCAGATACGGGCCGGGCAAGGTGACCTCGGACGCGACGAGCGGCACGACGCGTCCGGTCGCGACGGCCGGCAGCGACGGCCAGCGCTGCCAGTGCTGCTGCGCGGGCTCCGGATCGTCGCTCGCGTCGAGGATCAGCGCCGGCGCCGCGGCGATCAGCCACTCGAGATCGACGCGCGGATAGGCGTCCGGAAAAGAGGCGGCCAGGTTGTCGGCACCCGCCGCGCGCAGCAGCGAATCGAGATAGCTGCCGCCGCCGACCAGGAAGAGCGGGTCGCGTTGCAGCACCAGCACCGAGCGCGGGTGCGGACGCCCGGCCGACGCGCGCTCGGCCTCGGCGATCGCCGCGCGGATCGCGGCGACGCGCTCGCGCGCGGGCTCGGCGCGTCCGACCCGCGCCCCGAGCGTCTCGATCGACGCGAGCAGCTGCGGCAAGGTGTGATTCTCGAGCGCGAGCACTTCTGTGCCGAACGACTCGAGCCGCGCGCGCAGGTCGCGCTGCTCGGCGCTCGGGACGAGCACCACGACGTCGGGAACCAGCGCGACGATCGCTTCGAGGCTCGGGTCGAAGAGTCCGCCGACGCGCGGGAGACCGGCCGCCTCCGGCAGCGCGCGCGCGGAGTAGTCGTCCACGCCGACGAGCGACGGGCGCGCGCCGAGCGCGATCACGATCTCCGTCAACGACGGATTCAGCGACACCACGCGAGGGAGCGCCGGCTCGGCGACGGAGCGGAGCCCGAGCAACACGAGCAGGGCGCAGAGCGCGGTCGGGCGGGACACCGGCGCATCGTAGCGCCGCGTCATGCCGGGCCTTCGTGCTCGCTGATCGCTCGCACTCGGGCTCCCGGCCTTCGCTCGGCAAGCCTTTGCGATCTTCACTAGGCTTCGCCTCGCTGCGCGCCGGACGGCTTGCCACGCAGCGCGTCGGCCGAATGTAGTCGGGCTCCATTGGTGGGCCGACGTGAGAGCCGGCGGCGCGCGATGCGCGACGCGCCGCCGGCCCCGCTCGTCAGTTCGTGTGGGCCGTCGTCTTGCCCTCGAGCGTCACGTGCGGGCGGAGCTTCTGGAGCCCGGCCTCGCCGATGCCCTTCACCTCCAGCAGGTCCTCGACCTTCTGGAAGCCGCCCTTGCGCTTGCGCGCCTCGATCACGGCCTTGGCCCGCGACTCGCCGATGCCAGGCAGGAGCTGGAGCTCCTCCTGCGTCGCCGTGTTCAGGTTCACGACACCGGTGAGCTGGCTCTCCGCCGCGAGCGCGGAGAGCGCCGTCGTGCCGATCGCGAGCGCGATCAGCCAGGCGAGCGCGCCCGCGCGCGCCGACCGCTGGGTCTTCATCCGAATTCTCCTGGGGACCGAGCGGGGCGAGAGGGAGACGCGCGCCTAGCGATCGCGGGCCACCGAGAAGGCGGCGGCGTCGAGCAGATCGCGCTTGGCGCGCTCGTCGGGGAAGGGAGCGATGGCCGCGACCGCGCGATCGGCGTGCTCGGCCGCTCGGCGCACGGTGTCGGCGACGCCGCGATAGCGTTCGACCGCCTCGCGCGCGGGAGAGAGATCGACCGAATCGGACTCGGCGCCGCTGCCGACGTGGGCGACGGACTTCAGCACCGCGGCGACCGCCTCGCGCTCCGCCGCGGTGCAGCGCTTGAGCGCGAGCAGCAGCGGCAGCGTGACCTTGCCCTCGCGCAGGTCGTCGTAGGGGCGCTTGCCGAGGTCGGCCTCGCGGTCCTCGTAATCGAGCGCATCGTCGCGGAGCTGGAAGGCGAGCCCGAGCTCGCGGCCGAACTCGGCGAGTCGGCGCCGCTCGGCGCGCGTCACGCCGCCGAGGATCGCGCCGGCTTCGCAGGACGCCGAGAGCAGCACCGCGCTCTTGCGCTCGATCACGGCGTAGTAGTGCGCCTCGGTGACGGAGGGATCGAAGCTCCGCTCGAGCTGCAGCAGCTCGCCCTCGGCCATGCTGCGGATCGTGTTCGCGAAGATCCAGAGGATCTCGAGGTCGCCGTCCTCGACGATCATCGAGGACGCGCGCGCGTAGAGGAAGTCGCCGCCGAGCACCGCGCGGCGGTTGCCCCAGAGCGCGTTCGCGGACGGCTGACCGCGGCGCAGCGGGGAGAGATCGACCACGTCGTCGTGCAGCAACGTCGCGGTGTGGAGCAGCTCGACCGCCGCCGCAACCTGGATTCGACGCGTTCCGGTGTAGCCGCAGAGCTCCGCGGCGAGCAGCAGCAGCGCCGGGCGCATGCGCTTGCCGCCCGAGCCGAGCACGTGCTCGCCGAGCGCGACGACGAGCGGGCTCGGCGACTCGAGCTGCTCGCGCATGCAGCGCTCGACGAGCGCGAGGTCGGCGGCGATGCGCGAGAGCGCGTCGGGGAAGGCGGGCGAGGGGGCTCGGCTCATCCGGCGCGCAGCCTAGCCCGGTCCGCGCGCGGATGACAAGGGGGCCGACGCTCGAAAATGTAAGTGATTTCGAACGGTTAACCGTCGTGCACGCTGCCGTGAACGGGGGGCTGCGCGCGCAGCCACGCGACCGCCGCCTCGAGGTCGCGCACCGCCACCGCCGACGCGTGCTCCGACTCGGGACTGCCCGCCGGCACCAGGATCCTGCGGAAGCCGAGTCGCAGCGCCTCCCGCATGCGCAGATCGAGTCGCGGCACGCGCCGGATCTCACCCCCGAGCCCGACCTCGCCGCAGGCGGCCGCGTCGGGCGGAAGCGGTCGGTCCATCCGGCTCGACGCGAGTGCGAGCGCGATCGCGAGATCGGCGCCGGGCTCCGACACACGGACGCCGCCCACCGCGTTGACGAACACGTCGCGCCCCACGAGGTCCTGCCCGGCACGGCGGTCGAGCACGGCGAGCAGCAACGCGACTCGCCCGTCTTCGACGCCGAGCGCGGTGCGACGCGCAGTCCCGTAGCCGGCCGGTGCGACGAGCGCCTGGATCTCGACCAGCAGGGGTCGACTGCCTTCGACCAAGGTCGCAACGCACGAGCCGGGAGAATCCACGCGGCGCTCGGCGAGGAAGAGCTCGGACGGATTCGGTACCGCCTCGAGGCCCGCACCCGTCATGTGGAATACACCGATCTCGTCGGTCGACCCGAAGCGGTTCTTGTGCGCGCGCAGCAGCCGGAAGGCTTGGCCGCGGTCGCCGTCGAAGTAGAGCACCGCGTCGACGAGGTGCTCGAGCACGCGCGGACCGGCGATCGTGCCCTCGCGCGTCACGTGGCCGACGAGGACGAGCGCCGTGCCGGCGCGCTTGGCCGCGGCCGCGAGCATCGCCGCGCACTCGCGCACCTGCGCGACCGAGCCGGGCGCCGACTCGACCCGGTCGCAGCGCAAGGTCTGCACGGAGTCGACGATCAGCGCGGCCGGCGCGAGCTCGCGCCACGGCGCCGCGAGCGACTCGACGCGGGTCTCGGAGAGCAGCGCGAGGTGAGCCGGCACGCTCGCCATGCGGTCGGCGCGAAGCCTGATCTGCTCGGGGCTCTCCTCGCCGGACACGTAGAGCACCGGCGACGGCGAGAGGCCCGCGGCCAGCTGGAGCGCGAGCGTCGACTTGCCGACACCCGGCTCGCCCGCGAGCAGCACCACCGATCCCGGCACGAGTCCGCCGCCGAGCACGCGGTCGAGCTCGGGGACACCCGTCGCGAGACGCGGCAACGAGTCGGCGTCGATCTCCGCGAGCGCGCGCGGCTTGGCAGCGCTCTCCGCCGTCGGCGCGGCGAGCCAGTCGGACGCGCTCTCGGCGCTCGGCGCCGCACCTCCGACGCGCTCCTCCACGAGCGACGACCAGCTCCCGCACTCGGGGCAGCGTCCCAGCCAGCGCGGCTGCTGCGCGCCGCACGCGGTGCAGGCGTAGACCGATCTCACCCGGGCCATCGAGCCGTCGGCAGTGTACTCTGCGCCGCGCCGCAGACGAGGAGCTCGTGCTCGAGATCTACTCCCGACTCGCGGAGCGCGCGCTGCGCGACGAGCCGCCCTCCGAATCCGAAGCGCTCTGGATCCTCGACGGCGAGGACGTCGCGTTGCTGCCGCTGCTCCATGCGGCGCGCGCGCCGCGCGAGCGCCACTTCGGTCGGCGCGTGATGGTGCACGTGCTGAACAACGTGCAGAACGGCCTGTGCCCCGAGGACTGCGGCTACTGCTCGCAGTCGCGCGACTCGAAGGCCGAGATCCGGAAGTACCCGATCAAGAGCGAGGAGGAGATCCTCGCCGGCGCCGAGGCCGCCGCGCGCGCGGGCGCGACCCGCTACTGCATGGTGATGTCCGGCCGCGGACCGTCGACCGCGCTCGCGAAGCGCCTCGGCGAGATCATCCGGACGGTGAAGGCGCGCTACCCGATCGAGGTGTGCGCGTCGGTCGGCATCCTCGGCGAGGAGCAGGCGCGCATTCTCGCCGACGCGGGCCTCGATCGGCTGAACCACAACCTCAACACCAGCGAGTCGCACTACGGCAAGATCTGCACGACGCACACCTACGCGGACCGCGTCGAGACGCTCGTCGCCGCGAAGAAGTGCGGCATCGAGCCGTGCAGCGGGCTGATCCTCGGGATGGGAGAGCGAAGCGCCGACGTGGTCGAGGTCGCCTTCGCGCTGCGGGCGCTCGAGGTGCCGTCCATCCCCGTCAACTTCCTGATCCCCATCCAGGGAAACCCGATCCTGTCGGACGGCTCGCTGACGCCCGAGCGCTGCCTGCGCGCGCTCTGCCTGATGCGGCTCGTGAACCCGCGCGCGGAGATTCGGGTCGCGGGCGGGCGCGAGGGTCATCTGCGCGCGCTCGAGCCGCTGTGCCTCTGGCCGGCGAACTCGCTCTTCGTGGAGGGCTACCTCACCACCCGCGGCGACGGCATCGCCGACACCTACCGCATGATCCGCGACGCGGGCTTCGAGGTGGACGGCAACCCGCTGTCGGACGGCCGTCAGTTCCTGGCGGAGCCGACCGGATTCCGGCTGCGCGGGGCGGAGAGCGGCGTGCTGCGACCCGAAATCGCCCGGCGTTGAAAACACCCCGTCCCCGAGCGCGATGCGCTCAAGCGGAGCCTCCGCGGGGCCGATTCAGAGGCCGAGAGGCCCCCCGTGTCGGATCAGACCGCGAGCCTGGACGAGGACATCGAGACCCTCGACCGCAAGCTCGGTCAGCTGAAGCGGGAGTACGACCAGTACTTCCTCGGCGTGCGCCCGCGCGAGCCCATCCTTCTGAAGGGCGAGGTCTACAAGAAGGTCGCCTTCCTCTCGCAGCAGCCGATCCAGAACACCGCGCTGCGCTTCCGCTTCGGCACCATCTGCTCCCGCTACCAGTCGATGCGGCGCCAGTGGGAGGAGATCCTCCGCAAGATCGAGGCGGGGACCTACGAGCGACACCGCTTCAAGGCCGACCTCCACGAGCGCGAGCGCGACGAGGATGCACCCGAGCCGCACGCGGGCGCTTCGGCGGCGACGCCGGTGTCGGATGACCTCTTCGAGGCCTACGTCGAGGCGCGTCGCGCCTGCGGACAGAGCGTCAAGGGACTGACGCGCGAGCGACTCGAGAAGGTGCTCGACAAGCAGCGCGAGGGACTGCGTCAACGCTTCGGCGACGCAGCGCGCTTTCGCTTCCGCGTCGTGGTGGAGGACGGTCAGGTCCGGCTGAAGGCGTCGCGTTCTTGATCTCCGCGCGCCCTGGTGCGCCCTCAGCGGACGGGCTGCCAGGACTCCACGAGCACCGTCACCGATTCGCTGCGGACCTCGGCGAAGCCGTCCGAGATGGTCGCGCGCACTGTCTCACTGCCGCGGCGCACGACTACCTCGCCGGGACGCAGCGCGGTCAGGAAGCGCTCGTGGTGCGGCAGCACCTGGAACTCGCCTTCGGCTCCCGGGAGCACGATGCTGTCGGCGGGTCCGGCGAAGGCCTGCCCGTGCGGCGTGACGACGTTCAAATCGAACGGCACGGCGAGCTAGGCCACCAGCTTCTTGGCCTTCGCGATCGCTTCCTCGATCGTGCCGACCATGTAGAAGGCCTGCTCCGGCAGCTCGTCGTGCTTGCCCTCGAGGATCTCCTTGAAGCCGCGGATCGTCTCCTCGAGGCGCACGTAGGCGCCGGGCGTTCCGGTGAACTGCTCGGCCACGTGGAAGGGCTGCGACAGGAAGCGCTGGAGCTTGCGCGCGCGCGCCACGGTGATCTTGTCCTGCTCGGAGAGCTCGTCCATTCCTAGGATCGCGATGATGTCCTGGAGGTCCTTGTACTTCTGCAGCATTTGCTGGACGCCGCGGGCGACGCCGTAGTGCTCCTCGCCGACGATCTGCGGGTCGAGGATCCGGCTCGTCGAGTCGAGCGGATCGACCGCGGGGTAGATGCCGAGCTCGGCGATCTGACGCGAGAGCACGGTCGTCGCATCGAGGTGCGTGAAGGCGGTGGCGGGCGCCGGGTCCGTGAGGTCGTCGGCCGGCACGTAGATCGCCTGCACCGACGTGATCGAGCCCTTCGTCGTCGAGGTGATGCGCTCCTGCAGCTCGCCCATGTCGGTCGAGAGCGTCGGCTGGTAGCCGACGGCCGACGGGATGCGGCCGAGCAGCGCCGACACCTCCGAGCCCGCCTGCGTGAAACGGAAGATGTTGTCGATGAAGAGCAGCACGTCCTTGCCCTCTTCGTCGCGGAAGTACTCGGCGGCCGTCAGCGCCGAGAGTCCGACGCGCGCGCGCGCGCCGGGCGGTTCGTTCATCTGGCCGTAGACGAGCGCCGCCTTCTGGAGGACAGTCGAGCCGTCGGGCGTCTTGGCCTCCATCATCTCGTGCCAGAGGTCGTTGCCCTCGCGCGTGCGCTCGCCGACGCCGCCGAACACCGAGTAGCCCGCGTGCTCCTTCGCGATGTTGGTGATGAGCTCGAGGATCACGACCGTCTTGCCGACACCGGCGCCGCCGAAGAGCCCGACCTTGCCGCCCTTTGGATAGGGCGCGATCAGATCGATCACCTTGATGCCGGTCTCGAAGGCCTCGACGCCGGTCGACTGGTCGACGAACTCGGGCGCCGGCCGGTGGATCGGGTAGGTCATCTCCGCCTTGATCGGACCGCGCTCGTCGACCGGCTCACCGATCACGTTCATGATGCGGCCGAGCGTCGCGGGGCCGACCGGAACGCGGATCATGTCGCCGGTGTTGCGGACGTCCTGGCCACGCACGAGGCCGTCGGTCGTGTCCATCGCGATCGTGCGCACGGTGTTCTCACCGAGGTGCTGCGCCACCTCGAGCACGAGGTTGTCCGCGCGCTCGTCGACCGCGGCGTTGGTCACGCGCAGCGCCGTGTAGATCTCGGGCAGCGCACCGGGCGGGAACGCGACGTCCACCACCGGGCCCATCACCTGCACGATCTTGCCGTTCTCGTTGGCCATGACTCGTCTCCTCGTCGCTAGAGCGCTTCCGCTCCGCTGACGATCTCCACCAGTTCCTTCGTGATCGCCGCCTGTCTGGCGCGGTTGTACTTGAGAGTCAGGCTGCTGATCAGCTCTTCGGTATTCGACGTCGCGGCCTCCATGGCGGTCATGCGGGCCGCGTGCTCGCCCACCTGGTTCTCGAGCAGCGCCCGATAGATCTCGGTCTCCACCGCTTTCGGCACGAGCACTTCGAGCAGCTTCTGCGGGCTCGGCTCGATCTCGTAGGGCAGCGGCGCCTCGCCCTCGGTCTCGCCCGCGACCGTGAAGGGCAGGAGGCGCACCTCGCGCGGCTTCTGGCTGATCGCTGACACGAACTCGTTGTAGACGAGCACCACCTCGTCCACCTCGCTCGTGGCGTAGCGCTCCGCCAGCCGCTTCCCGATCTCGGCGGCCTGCTCGTAGCGGACCCAGCTCTGCTGCGGGTAGTCGGCGCCCATCGAGTCGTGGAAGCGGCGCCGAAAGAACTCGTTGGCCTTGCGCCCCGCGGTCGTGATCGTGAGCGAGACGCCCGTGCGCGCCGCGATCACGCCCTGCGCGAACTTCATCACGTTCGCGTTGAAGGCGCCGCACAGGCCGCGGTCCGAGGTCACGACCACGACCTCGACCGCGCGCGTCTGCGGATGCGTCACGAGCAGCGGGTGCTCGACGTCCTTCTCCGCGCGCGCGACCTCCAGCAAGGTCGCGCGCATGGCGTCGGCGTAGGGGCGCGCCGCCTCGACCGCCTGCTGCGCCCGGCGCAGCTTCGCCCCGGCGACCATGCGCATCGCGCGCGTGATCTGCTGGGTCTTGCGGACGGTCGTGATGCGCCGCTTGATGTCCTTCAGGCTCGGCATCAGGCCGCCTTCGGCTTCCCTTCCGCCGGCGCCTTGCGCTTCGCTTCCGCAGCCACTGCCGCCTGGGCGGTCACCGTCGGCTGGAAGGTCTTGCCGAACTCATCGAGGGCGGCGGCGAGCTTCTTCTCGACGTCGTCCTCGAGCTTGCCCGACTGCTGGATCGCCTTCAGCACGTCGCCATGGCTGGTGCGCATGTAGTCGAGCATCTCGTGCTCGTAGCGGCCGATGTCGGAGAGCTCGAGCTTTCGCACCCACGACTCGCGCCCCTCCGGCGGAGTGCAGGCGTAGATCGAGACCACCTGCTCCTCCATCGGCATCGGGCTGTACTGGGGCTGCTTCAGCATCTCCGTCTGGCGGGCGCCGTTCGCGAGCTGCTCCTGCGTCGCCTTGTCGAGGTCGCTGCCGAACTGCGCGAAGGCCGCCATCTCGCGGTACTGCGCGAGATTCAGCTTCAGCTTGCCGGCCACCTTCTTGGTGGCCTTGGTCTGGGCTGCGCCGCCCACGCGCGAGACCGAGATGCCGACGTTGACCGCGGGCCGCACGCCCGAGTTGAAGAGGTCGGTCTCGAGGAAGATCTGGCCGTCGGTGATCGAGATGACGTTGGTCGGGATGTAGGCCGAGACGTCGCCGGCCTGCGTCTCGATGATCGGCAGCGCGGTCAGGCTGCCGCCGCCCTCTTCGTCGCTCATCTTGGCGGCGCGCTCGAGCAGGCGCGAATGGAGGTAGAAGACGTCGCCCGGGTAGGCCTCGCGTCCGGGCGGACGCCGCAGCAGCAGCGAGAGCTGGCGGTAGGCGACGGCCTGCTTCGAGAGATCGTCGTAGATGATCAGCGCGTGCTTGCCGCTGTCGCGGAAGAACTCGCCCATCGTGCATCCCGTGTAGGGCGAGATGAATTGCAGCGGAGCCGGCTCGCTCGCGGTGGCCGCGACGATGATCGTGTAGTCCATCGCGCCGTGCTGTGTCAGCTTGTCGACCACCTGCGCGACCGTCGACTGCTTCTGTCCGGTCGCGACGTAGATGCAGACGACGTCGCCGCCCTTCTGGTTGATGATCGTGTCGATCGCGATCGCGGTCTTGCCGGTCTGGCGGTCGCCGATGATCAACTCGCGCTGGCCGCGCCCGATCGGCGTCATCGCGTCGATCGCCTTGATGCCCGTCTGGAGCGGCTCGTTGACGCTCTGGCGCTTCACGATGCCCGGCGCCTTCAGCTCGACGCGGCGCGTCTGCTTCGTCTCGACCGGACCCTTGCCGTCGATCGGGTTGCCGAGCGCGTCGACCACGCGGCCGAGCAGCGTCTCGCCGACCGGCACCTCGATGATGCGGCTGGTGCGGCGCACGAGATCGCCCTCGCGCACGTGCGCGGCCTCGCCCATCACCGCGATGCCGACGTTGTCCTCCTCGAGGTTCAGCACCATGCCCTGGATGTTCCCGGGGAACTCGACCAGCTCGCCGGCCATCACGTTCTCGAGTCCATAGACGCGCGCGATGCCGTCGCCGATCGAGAGCACGGTGCCCGTCTCGGCCACGTCGATCTCGCGGTCGTACTCGCGGATCTCGCGCTTCAGGATGTCGGTGATCTCGCCGGGCTTGATGTCCATCGCTCGTTTCATCCCCTCGTCAGGTTGTCGCGCAGCTGGGCGAGCTGCGTGCGCAGGCTGCCGTCGAACACGAGTCCGCCGACCTTCGCGATCGCGCCGCCGATCAGCGCCGGATCGATCTCCACCGCGAGCTCGACGTCGCTGCCGACACGCGCGGAGAGCGCGCGGCGGAGTCGCTCGCGCTGATCGTCCCGCAGCGGGCTGGCGGCGACCACCTCGGCGGCGATCCGGCCGGCGGCCTCGTCGGCGAGGCGCTGGTACTCCGCGACGATCGCATCGAAGTCGACGATGCGGCGCTGATCGATCAGAAGGAGCAGGAAGTTCTGCACCTCGCGCGAGAGCGACTCGCGCTGTGCGACGCTGCGGAGCACGGCGCGCCGCTCGGCGACCGGATGCAGGGGTCGGAACAAGGCGGCGCGCAGCTCAGGCGTCTCCTTGAGCTGCGCGTCGATGCGCGCGAGCTCGGCGAGCACCGGCTCGATCGCGCCGCCCTCCTGCGCGAGCGCGAAGAGCGCCCGCGCGTAGCGACGTGCCGCGGCCGTGCTGCGCATCAGCGGGCTCCCGTGCGCGCAGCGTCGGAGGGCGTCTGCTCCACGCGCGCGATGAACTCGTCGAGCAGGCGATCGCGATCGGCGTCGGTGACGCGCTCGCGCAGCAGACTCGCCGCGAGATCGACGGCGAGATTCGACGCCTCGCCGCGCAGCGTCTCCCGTGCGCGCCGCAGCTCCTGCTCGATCGCGCTGCGCGCGGTCCGCTCGATACGCGCCGCGCTCTCGCGCGCGTCGGCCAGGATCTGCTCGCGTTCCGCCTCGGCGCGCTCGCGCCCGAGCCGGCGGATCTCGTCGAGCTCGCGCTCGATGCCGACGAGGCGGCGCTGCCACTTCGCGTGCCGCTCCTCGGCCTGGCGCTGGAGCTCGGCCGCCTGATCGAGCTCGGTCTCGATGTTGCGCTTCCGCTCGGCGAAGAAGGCCTGGACCGGCTTGCGCGTCAGGAAGAACAGCACGCCGACGAGCAGGGCGAAATTCAGGAACGGGAAGAGCAGGCCTTCGCCTCCGCCGTGCTCCTCGCCGCCCGCGGCGAGCGCGGGTCCTGCGGCGAAGGCTAGCCACAGAAAGGCGTAGAACATGCGTCGCGTCACAGCGATCGCCCCAGCACGCGGGCGGCCGCCTCGCGCGCGAGCTCCTCCGACTGACCCCGCAGCCCGCGCCGCGCCGACTCGAGCGCCTGGCCGAGCTCGCCGCGAGCGCCCTCGAGCGTCGTCTCCGCGCCGGCGCGCGCGGCGTCGGTCATCTGCTGCGCCTCGGCGCGCACGCCCTCGAGCGCGCTGCGCCGCTGCCGCTCGCTCTCCTCGCGGGTCTTCACGATCTCCCGCTCACAGCGTTCGAAGACCTCGCGCGCCTCCTCTTCGAGTCGCGCCGCGCGCGCGCGCGTGCCCGTGGTGCGCGCCTCGCGATCGTCGAGCACGCGCAGCAGCGGCTGGAGGATCAGGCGGTTGGTCGGAGCGATCACCATCACGAACAGGACGATCAGAACGGGAAGCTCACGGGTCCAGTTCGGGATGAGCACCAGATCGCCGGCTGCGTGCGCCGCGACCGGCACCAACGCGGCTGCGAGCGCGCCGAAGGGAATCAGCCGTCGGAGCTGGCGTGTCACGCTCCGTCTCTCCGCTTGGGGGAACATCAATCCCACGCATCGGCTCCGTGTCCGGCCGCGTCGTGAGCGACGAGCGCGAGATCGCATCGGTTCTTGGGGGGACTTCGTCGATTCGGATCGGAGCCGTCACGAGGCGGGCACGACCGAGGGAAAAACACGAGCCCGGAACGAAGAGCCCCGGCGAGGGCCGGGGCCTGGGCTGCCGGATTCTTACATAGCCGGCTCGAAGTTCAAGCCGATCCGCGCTCCGGATCTGGAACCTTCGCGGCGCGCCGCCCCGAGCGGCATTCACCGTCCACGACCGCTCCCTCGGCCAGGCGGAGGCTCGGGGCCGTGAGCCCCCCACGCACGCGCCCCGTCGCGTGGAGCTCGATCGACGTGCGTGCGTGGACGTCGCCCTCGACGGTCCCCGCGACGACGATCCGGTCCGCCGCGAGATCGGCTCCGACGAATCCGCTCTCGCCGACCCAGACGTCGCTCTCGGCGAGCACGCGCCCTCGCACCCGGCCGTCGATGCGCGCGGGTCGGGGCAGCACGAGAGTTCCCTCGAACTCGGCGTCCGCCGGGATCACGACTATCGGGCGCGCGTCGCGCTCAGACATCGCCGAGGAGGAGCGCCGAGATGCGAGAGAGGTCGTCGGCGCCGAAGTACTCGATCTCGACACGCCCTCGCTCGGCGCCTCCCGCGATGCGCACACGCGTCTGGAAGCGGCGGCGCATGCTGTCTGCGAGCTGCTGAAGCTCGGGGGACGGCGCGGTGCGCGGGCGGCGAGCCGCACTCTCTGTGCGCGCCGGGGGCGTGGCGAGGAGCTCGGCCGCGCGAACCGAGAGGCCCTCCGCCAGGATCCGGTCGCGTAGCGCCCGTCGCCGCTCCGGGTTGCCGATCTGGAGGAGCGCCTTCGCGTGGCCCATCGTGAGGCGTCCGCTCTCGAGATCCGCCTGCGTCTCCTTGGAGAGATCGAGGAGCCGGAGATGATTCGCGATCGACGAGCGGTCGAGCCCGACGCGGCGGCCGATCTCTTCCTGCGTGGCTCCCGTGTCGGCGAGGGCGCGAAACGCGATCGCGAGCTCGATCGGATTCAGGTCGCTGCGCTGCACGTTCTCGACGAGCGCGACTTCCAGGCGGTCGTCGGCGTCGACCTCGGCGACGACCGCGGGGATCGAGTCGAGACCCGCCCGCTGCGCGGCGCGCCAGCGGCGCTCCCCGACGATCAGCTCGTAGCGATCGCCGGCTCGACGCACGACCACGGGCTGGAGCACGCCGTGGATCCGGATCGAGCTCGCGAGGCTCTCGAGCTCGGCTTCGGCGAAGACCCGCCGCGGCTGGTCCGGATTCGGATCGATCGACGCGATCGGCAGCTCGGCCGGGCTCGTCGAGCGCGGTGCGTCGTCGGCGCGCGGTGTCGGTCGCTGGGACGGAATCAGCGCACCGATTCCGCGGCCGAGCGCGTTGCGGGGTGTGCTCATCCAACATCTCCTTCGGGCCGCCCGCCGTTCGACGCGCGCGACCAGTGGTCGAGCAGCTCCTGCGCGAGCTGCAGGTAGGCGCGCGCCCCGACGGAGCTCGCGTCATAGAGGATCGCCGGCTTGCCGTGGCTCGGCGCTTCCGAGAGGCGCACGTTGCGCGGGATGGTCGTGCGAAAGACCTGGCCGCCGAAATGCTGGCGCGCCTCTTCCGCGACCTGTCGGCAGAGTCGGTTTCGCGCGTCGTACATCGTCAGCAGGATGCCTTCGATCGCGAGCTCGCGATGGAGGCTGCCGCGCACCAGCTCGATCGTCTCGAGCAGCGCGGCCAGACCTTCGAGCGCGTAGTACTCCGTCTGGAGCGGGATCAGCACGGAGTCGGCGGCACAGAGTGCATTGACGCTCAGGAGTCCGAGCGAAGGCGGGCAATCGATCAGGATCACCTGGTAGAGCTCGCGCACGCCGGCGAGCACCTGCCCGAGCTGATGTTCACGTCGCTCGCGCCCGACCAGCTCGATCTCGGCGCCGTAGAGATCGCGGCCAGCCGGGAGGACGTCGAGGTGCGGAAGTTCGGTCGGGAGCGCGACGTCCTTCATAACGCAGTCTCCGATGAGCGCGTCATAGATGTGACGCGCAGGTCGGAGAGAGAACGCGCTGGTGGCATTGGCCTGCGGATCGATATCGACCAGGAGGGTCGGTCGCTCGGAGACGGCGAAGGACGCTGCGAGGTTCACAGCCGTCGTCGTCTTACCGACACCGCCCTTCTGATTGACAACGGCGATGACCCGGCCGGACGCACTCATCGCCTCCCCCATGACCGACTCTCGTGTATCCCCACGGGGATAGACGATGAAGACTCGCTCGATTTACCACACAGGGCGCCTCGAGCCAAGAGCATTTCAGCGCCTTCGACCGATCCAGAGGGTGCGCGCGTCGCCGCTGGCAGGCGCGCGGTAACTCCGGACCTCGACATCGAGGATCTCGGCGTGCGTCCCGGGGTCGGGCGGCGCACCGCCTCCGGGAATCACGGCGAACCCGCCGGACGAAACCCACGGAAGCATCGACGGAAGCATCCTCGGAGGAGGAACCACCGCTTGCGCAATTGCGAGCCGCGCAGGCTCGGCTTCGAGCTCCTCGATCCGCCCACGCAACGTGCGGACGTTCTTCGTGTGAAGGTTCCGAATGGCGGCCCGCTGAAAGTGGTGACGCTTCTCGCGCGCCTCGACCAGGAGAACCTGCGTTTCTGGACGCAGGATCGCGATTGGCAGACCCGGAACCCCAGCCCCGGACCCGAGGTCGACGATGGAATCGACCCGTGGAAGCTCCTTGGCAAGCGCGAGTGATTCGAGAATCGAGCGGGCCATCAAGTCCGCGGCGCCGTGGTGGCCGCTCAGATTGATCCGCTCGTTCCAACGGTCCAGGAGTAGCGTGAGATCGAGGAGCTGATCCCGTTGCGTCGACCCAAGCTCGAGATCCAGCGCTGCGAGTCCCGTGTCGAGGATCCGTCCGAGATCAGTCAGCGCACCGACCTCCGACCTCGCTGCCTTTGAGCCCGAGTGTTCCACGTGAAACGCTGCTCCGTTCCACGTGGAACGTTCCACCAAGGAGGCATTACTCGCGCTGGCCGGCGGCCTCGGACTGCCGTTGCGCTTCCTCGTACTCCGGAGCTCCTTCGGGAACGACGACCACCTGGCGATAGCGGCCTTCGCCGATGCTCATCGTCGCGACTCCGCCTTCCTCACGCACAGCGAGATGGATGACCCGACGGTCTCGACCGTTCATCGGATCGAGTGCGATCGATCGGCCTGCCTCGCGAGCCCGCGCCACGGCACGTTGAGCCAGGCGAGTCAGGAATCCCTCCCGCGCCTCGGTGTTGCCTTCGACGTCGAGCACGACCTTCTTCGCGTCCTCGTTCCCGGTCTGCGCCGCCTGGTTGACGATCAGCGCCAGCGCGTCGACGGTGCGCCCGTCACCGCCTGCCAGCGAGCGCGCGGCCTCCCCGGTGATCTCGAACGCGCGCACTTCGTCGTCTTCGCTCTCGCGGATCTCGAAGCCGCCGAGATCCATGCGCTCGATCGTGCCTCGCACGAACTCACCCACGTCGGTCAGCGTTCCGTTGACCCGACCGATCGACGGCTCCGAGCGGATGGTCTCGGTTGCACGCGCGGTGGGCTCGACCTCGGACAGAGCACTCTCGCGGCTCTCGCGACGGCTCTCACCGCGGCGACCTTCGTCGCGTCGCTCGCCCCGCCGACCCTCGTCGCGACGGCCCTCACGGCGACCTTCCCGGCGACCGCGCTCTCCGGAGCCACTCTCTGCGGAGCGACGGACGGGCACGCGATTCCTCGGCACCGCAACGATCACGGTGCGGCCCGCGAGCCCGTACACCGCCGATCCCTCCAGTGCGCGTACGGTCAGGCCTTCCTCCTCGATTCCGAAGAAGGCGATCGCCTTGCGAACTGCTTCGGCGCGATTCTCGCCGATGAACTCGTGCGCCTCGTTGCTCGCGTCGTACATCACTCCCTCCAATTCCACCGACGATCCGGTCGTCGAATCTAGGCTGCCGCCTGCAAGGCCCGCCCGGGCGGACCCATGCGACGCCCGATCCAGAGCTGGTTCAGGATCGCCAGCACGTTGCTCAGCATCCAGTAGAGCACGAGGCCCGACGGAAACTGATAGAAGAGCACCGTCATCATGACGGGCATCACCACCATCATCATGCGCGCCTGCGTCGGATCGGGGGTCTGCATCGGGGTGATCTTCTGCTGGATGAACATCGTCACGCCCATCACGAGCGGCAACACGCGGACCGGAAGATTCATGCCTGGCAGCGTGAAGAGAAGATCGGGCGCCGAGAGATCGTTGATCCATCCGACGAACGGCGCGTGCCGCAGCTCGAGACTGCTGCGCAGCGCGTAGAAGAGACCGATGAACACGGGTAGTTGGAGCAGCATCGGCAGACAACCACCGAGCGGATTCACGTTCTCCTGTTTGTAGAGCTTCATCAGCTCCTCCGACTGCTTCTGGCGATCGTCGGCGTATTTTTCTTGGATCTCCTTCATCCGCGGCTGGACACGGCGGAGCCGCTCCATCGAGCGCATCTGTCGCACCGTGAGCGGCGCGGTGACGGCTCTCACCAGGAGAGTCAGCAGGATGATCGCGACGCCGTAGTTCGGAATCACCGTGTAGAGCGCATGGAGAAGCCACGCGAAGAGCCGCGTGAGCGGCGAGACCCAGGTGTAGCCGCGGTCGATCGAGCGCTCCGCGCCGCCGCCCATCGTCGCGAGGCGGTCGACCTCCTTCGGGCCGAGGTAACCGCGGAACTCACGCTCGATCGACTGTCCGGGCGTCAGCTCCACCGGATCGAAGAACAGCTGCGCGGCACCTGCCGCGGCCGGTACCAACACCACGAAGCGACCTCTCGCCTGACTCGGATTGTCCGGAAAGAGCGCCGCGAGGAAGTACGTCGTCTGAAAGCCGACCCAATCGACGTCTCCACCCACCGAGACGTCGCGAACCGGCTCGCGGCCGAAGAGGGCTCCGATCGCCCCGGAGCTTCCGAACCCCGCGAGCGGCTGGAGCGTGATGCTTCCTCCGTGCAGCGCGGCGAGTGACTGATCTCGGAAGTCCTGCTCGCGCGGACGTACCTCGGCGGGCCAATCCACCAGAAATCTCGGCGAGATGGACGCCTTGGACTGATTTGCGACCTCGATCGCAAGTCGGAAGTCGTAGCTGTCCGGATCGAACGAGTACGTCTTCCGGATCGAGACACCGTCGCGCGCGATCCGGAACTCGATCTGCCTGGCGCCCGACCGCTCGATCTCCCAGCTGGCGCGCGAGAGGTCTCCGATTTCGAGCTCGCGGAAGGGCGTCACGGCGATCGCTGTCGCCGAACCGTCGCTCGGAATCATCGCGACCCGAGCGCCACCGTGGTCGGTGTACTGCGTCAGATCCCAGCTCTCGATCACGCCACCTGCCGAGCTGAGGCGAGCCCGATAGAGCGGCAGGTCGAGATCCACATGGCGGGCCGGCACCTGCGGTGCCTCCGCTTCGGCAGCCGGTTTTCCCGGCAGCTCGGGAGCAGGCGCTGGGGCGGTTGCTGGCGTCGGTAGATCCGGATACGACGGCGACCCGGCACCCGGCGCCATCGCTTCTGGCGAAGTTCGCTGCGCGATCTGCGGTTGGCCCTGGGGGTTGGCTGCCGGTTTTCGATCTCCCATCCACAGACTCCAGCCGAGCAGGACGAGGAAAGATAGGAGGAAGGCCAGGATCAGGTTCCGATCCATCTATCTCTCCCTTCCGGGGACAGGATCGAAGCCCGATCCACCGAACGGGTGGCAGCGGATCAGCCGGTGTAGCGCGAGCCAGCTTCCCCTCACCGCTCCATGGCGCTCGACGGCCTCGGCCGCGTAGCGCGAGCAGCTCGGTTCGAAACGACATGCGGGGCCGAGCGTCGGGGCCAATCCGATCTGATAGCCGCGGATGGCGAGGCTGATCGCTCGCTGGAGCCAGCTCGAGTCGGACTGCGTCACGACGCTTCCACCGCGCGCTTCAGCAGACCGGACAGCTGTCGGCTCAGCTCCTCGAACGCCATCTCGGTCGCGGGCTGACGCGCGATCACGACAACGTCCCTGCTTCCCCATTCGTCCCGCGCCCGCCGGAACCATTCCCGGATCCGGCGCTTGACCCGGTTGCGCGTGACCGCATTCCCGACCCGCCGGCTCGCGGTGATCCCGAGTCGCGAGGGCCCGGTGGTCTGCCGCACCGCCGTCACGACGACAAAGGCCCGCGACACGACGCGTCGGCCCTGCTCCGCCACATGCTCGTACTCACTCGTCCGGAGCAGACGCTCCGATCGCTGGAAGCGACCGGTGGCGCTGGCCACCGCTACTTCGAGGGGATCGAGACGGCGATCCGCTTGCGACCCTTGGCGCGGCGCCGCTTGAGCACATTCCGTCCCCCGGGCGTGCTCATCCGCTTGCGGAAGCCGTGGACTCGCTTCCGACGGATCCGGCTCGGCTGGTACGTCCGCTTCATGTGCGATCCAAGTTAGCGACGCACCATCGGCGCGCGCTTGGGGTCGAGGGCGAGCGACAGTAGCCACGCGGCGGAGCGGGTGTCAACGCTCCGATGAGGATCCGACCCCGATGTGCTCGTGAACTCAACCTCGATACGAACCGCTTCTCGCACACGTCGCGTGATAAGATCGCGGCCGTCTCCGTCGGCCGGGCGCCCGCCGATCGGCCGACACACTCGGGGGGTTCGGACGCACTCGTGGCGTTCTCGCGATGCCTGGAGCGACGCGTACTTCCGCGGCTTTGGTCGGGTCCGCGTCGGCATCATCACGATTACGACGAACTCATGAACAACCAGCAACCCTGAAGGGACACGGGAAGCACGCGATGAAGTTCAGCATTGCGAAGCCGGAGTTCCAGCGTGGTCTCGCCCGCATCCAGACGATCGTCGAGAAGCGGACCACCATGCCGATCCTCTCGAACGTGCTGCTCGAGGCGAAGACCTCTCGCGGAGCGAGTCAGCTAGATCTCGCCGCCACCGATCTCGAGGTCGGCATCCGCAGCACGCATTCCTGCGAAGTCGCGAAAGCAGGCGGTGTCACCGTTGCGGCAAAGAAGCTCTTCGAGATCGTGCGAGAGCTTCCGGAAGAGCCGATCCGGGTCGAGGTCTCCAACAACGCGTATCTCACCCTCCGCTGTGCGCGCGCGGAGTTCTCGCTCGCCGGCACCACGGCGGAGGAATACCCGACGCTTCCGGCAATCGCTCCCGAGCGGACGGTGACGGTCCAGGCCGCCGTGCTCGGCGACATGATCGAGCGCACGATGTACGCGGCTTCGTCCGACGAGACGCGGTACAACCTGAACGGCGTGTTCTTCGAGCGCCTGCCGGACTCGGGCAAGCTGCGCATGGTCGCCACCGACGGACACCGCCTCGCACGCGTCGATCGGACGCTCGGCTCCCAGCTCGAAGGCCTCGAGCGCGGCGTGATCATTCCGCGCAAAGGTTTGGCGGAGCTCAAGCGACTCGTCGATGAAGAGGAGGCCGACGAGGTCGAGCTCGGCTTCGAAGGGAACAGCGGACTGGCGCGCCGCGGTGGTGTCACGCTCGTGATGCGCCTGATCGATGGTGAATTCCCGAACTACCGGCAAGTCATCCCTGCGGATACGCAGCACCACCTCGTGCTTCCAGCCGAGCCGTTGCAGCACGCGTTGCGACGCGTCGCATTGATGTCCGCCGAGCGCAGCCGGGCGATCAAGTTCGAGCTCGCGGAAGGGCGCCTGAGTCTCAGCTCGAACAATCCGGACGTCGGTGAGGCGCGCGAGGAGCTCGACGTCGACTACGCGGGCACGCCGCTCGCGATCGCGTTCAACGCCCGCTACCTGCTCGATGCCGTCGGCGCGAGCGGTGGCAAGGAAGTGCGGATCTCGCTCCGTGATGCGCTCTCGCCGGCGTTGCTCGCACCGACGGACGACGACGACGCGCTCGCGGTCGTCATGCCGATGAGGCTCTGACGAGGCGCACGGTCCATTCGAGGGAAGACGGAAGCTTTACGCACACTTAGGCTTCCGTTACTCTCCGCGCGCCGCGGTGGCCAGGTCCCCGCACCCCCAAGGTCCCCCCGCCTGGACCCCTGGACCCCAGATCGCACCCTCAGAGATCGGACGAGTGAGCTACGACGCCAGCGCCATCGAGGTGCTCGAGGGCCTCGAACCGGTCCGCAAGCGGCCCGCGATGTACATCGGGACCACGGGTCTCGAGGGACTCCACCACCTGGTCTACGAGGTCGTCGACAACTCCGTCGACGAGGCCGTCGCCGGCTACTGCAAGGAGATCGACGTCGTCATCCACCAGGACGGCAGCGTCACCGTCACCGACGATGGTCGCGGGATCCCGGTGGACGAGCACCCGACCGAGCATCGCCCGGCCGCGGAGGTGGTGATGACCACCCTGCACGCGGGCGGCAAGTTCGACGATCGCGCGTACAAGGTGTCGGGTGGCCTCCACGGCGTCGGCGTGTCAGTCGTGAACGCGCTCTCCGAGAAGCTCGAGCTCGAGATCCGGCGCGAGGGCAAGGTTTGGCGCCAGACCTACCGCCGCGGCGAACCCGCCAGCGCCTTCGAGGCGATCGGCACGACCGAGAAGACCGGCACGCGCGTCACCTTCCTGCCGGACTCGCAGATCTTCGCCTCGATCGTCTTCGAGTTCGACGTGCTCTCGCAGCGCCTGCGCGAGCTCTCCTTCCTGAACGCGGGTCTGCGCATCCTCATCTCCGACGAGCGCAGCGGCAAGAGCCACGACTTCCAGTACGAGGGCGGCATCGTCTCCTTCGTCGAGCACCTGAACCGCGCGCGCGCGCCGCTGCACCGACCGCCGATCCTGCTCTCCGGCGAACGCTCCTTCACGTCGGGCGGCAAGGACGTGAAGGTCGGGATCGAGATCGCGCTCCAGTACAACGAGGCGTACAACGAGAGCGTCTACGCGTTCGCCAACAACATCAACACGGTCGAAGGCGGCAGTCATCTGATCGGCTTCCGCACCGCGCTGACGCGCACGCTCAACCGCTACGCCTCGCAGCAGTCGAAGAACGGCAAGGACAAGGACGCGCCCGAGGCGATCTCGGGCGAGGACACGCGCGAGGGCCTCACCGCCGTCATCTCCGTGAAGCTCCCGCAGCCGGAGTTCGAGGGGCAGACCAAGACCAAGCTCGGCACGAGCGAGGTGCGCGGGCTCGTCGAGGGGCTGCTCTACGAGCAGCTCTCGAACTATCTCGAAGAGAATCCGTCGGTCGCGAGGACGATCCTCGCGAAGGTGCAGGAGGCCGCGCGCGCGCGTCAGGCGGCGCGCAAGGCGCGCGAACTGGTGCGGCGAAAGGGCGCGCTCTCCGACCACAGCCTGCCCGGCAAGCTCGCCGACTGTCAGGAGATGGATCCCTCGAAGGCCGAGCTCTTCATCGTGGAGGGCGACTCGGCCGGCGGCACCGCGAAGCAGGGACGCAGCCGCGAGACGCAGGCGATCCTGCCGATCCGCGGGAAGATCCTGAACGTCGAGCGGGCGCGCCTCGACAAGATGCTGTCGAGCCAGGAGATCCAGGCGCTGATCACGGCGATCGGCTGCGGCATCGGCGACGACTTCGACGCCACCAAGGCGCGCTACCACAAGATCATCATCATGACCGACGCGGACGTGGACGGATCCCATATCCGCACCTTGCTCCTGACCTTCTTCTACCGCTGGATGCGCGAGCTGATCCAGCAGGGGTTCCTCTACATCGCGCAGCCGCCGCTCTACAAGGTCAAGAAGGGGCGCAGCGAGCAGTACATCAAGGACGAGCGCGCGCTCGAGGACTACCTGCTCGACCTCGCGCTCGCGGGCGCTCGGGTTCGCGCTGGCGGAAGCGATGCCGCGATCGGCGAGGCGGAGCTGCGGAACCTGCTGCGTCACGCGAGTCAGTACCGCCGCGTGCTCGACCGCCTGGCGCTGCGCCGTCTCGACACGCGCGTGATCGACGCGGCGATTGCCGAGGGCATTCCCGTCGAAGCCGACCTGCACGACGCCGCGCGGCTTCGCGACGACATCGCCGCGACGCTTCGCGCGCGCATCGCCGCGATCGCCGAGCCGATGAGCCCCGGCGAGAGCATCGAGTGGACGACGGAGCCGGATCCCGAGCACGGCGGCCACCGCTTGCTGGCGCAGACGCGCCGCGCGGGCGTGCTCTACGAGACGCCGCTCGACGCCGAGTTCATCCGCTCGCCCGACTTCGCGCGCCTGCGCGAGCTGATGGCCGAGATGCGCCGCGTCGGCGCCGCGCCCTTTCGCGTCGAGCGCGACGACGAGAGCGAGGAGATCGCGACGCCGGTGGTGTTGCTCGCGCGCCTGCTCGCGCACGGCGAGAAGGGCGTCTCGATCCAGCGCTACAAGGGCCTCGGCGAGATGAACCCCGAGCAGCTCGCCGACACCACGATGAACCCGGCGAGCCGCACGCTCCTCCAGGTGCGCGCGCCGGACGACGTCGAGGCGGACCTCGCCTTCTCGACCTTGATGGGTGACGACGTCGAGCCGCGGCGCCTGTTCATCGAGCGCAATGCGCTCGACGTGCAGAACCTCGACGTCTAGGGCGACGCGTGGCCGAAGGCGATCTCCCGACCCAGCCCGGCGCGCCGGGCAGCCCGCCCGGACCGACCACGCCGCCGGTCAACATCGAGGACGAGGTCCGGCGCTCGTTCCTCGACTACTCGATGTCGGTCATCATCAGCCGCGCGCTGCCCGACGTGCGCGACGGCCTGAAGCCGGTGCACCGTCGCATCCTCTACGCGATGCAGCAGGAAGGCCTGCTGTCGACGCGCGGCTACTCGAAGAGCGCGGGCGTCGTCGGCGAGGTGCTGAAGCACTACCACCCGCACGGCGACTCGGCCGTCTACGACTCGATGGTGCGGATGGCCCAGGACTTCTCGCTCCGCTACCCGCTGGTCGACGGCCAGGGCAATTTCGGCTCGATCGACGGCGACTCGGCTGCCGCGTACCGCTACACCGAGGCGCGACTGACGGCGCTCGCCGAAGAGATGCTGCGCGACATCGATCGCGAGACGGTCGACTTCGGCCCGAACTTCGACGGCGGAATGCTCGAGCCGTTGGTGCTGCCGACGCGCTTCCCGAATCTGCTGGCCAACGGCTCGTCGGGCATCGCGGTCGGCATGGCGACCAACGTGCCGCCGCACAACCTGCGCGAGCTCGTCGCGGCGCTCATCTTGGTGGTGCGCCAACCCGACTGCACCCTCGACGACCTGCTCGAGATCATTCCCGGCCCCGACTTCCCGACCGGCGCGATGATCTGCGGCACCGACGGCATCCGCGCCGCCTACGCGACCGGACGCGGCCTCCTCACCGTGCGTGCGCGCGCCGAGTTCGAGGACACGCGCCGCGGCCCCGCGATCGTCGTCACCGAGATCCCCTTCATGGTGAACAAGGCGACCTTGCAGGAGCGCATCGACGAGCTCGTGCGCGACGGCAAGATCGACGGCGTCGCAGATCTTCGCGACGAGAGCAACCGCGAGGGCATGCGCATCGTCATCATGCTCAAGCGCGACGCGCCCGGCGAGGTCGTGCTGAACCAGCTCTACAAGCAGACGCCGCTCCAGACGACCTTCGGCGTGAATCTGCTGGCGCTAGTCAACGGGCGGCCGCAAACGCTCTCGCTGAAGGAGGCGCTCCAGCACTTCATCGACTTCCGCCGCGAGGTGGTGGTGCGCCGCGCCACCTACGACCTCGCGCAGGCGCAGATCCGCGCGCATCTGCTCGAGGGCTTCGCGATCGCGCTCGAGCGGCTCGACGAGGTGATCGCGATCATCCGCGGCGCCGACGACACGGCGGCCGCGCGCGCGACTCTGATCGAGCGCCTCGCGCTCTCGGAGCGGCAGGCCAACGCGATCCTCGAGATGCGCCTCCGCTCGCTGACGGCGCTCGAGCGCCAGCGCGTGCAGGACGAGCTGCAGGAGATCCGCGCGCGCATCGAGGATCTGCGCGCACTGCTCCAGAGCG
>Ga0335069_10001386_pt1 | contig 39263 bp, 31 predicted proteins | sample Lox_Sample_11_FD_206714 | JGI IMG/M metagenome (GOLD analysis project Ga0335069, IMG submission 206714) | Soil microbial communities from Loxahatchee National Wildlife Refuge, Florida, United States - Lox_Sample_1.1 | ecosystem: Environmental > Terrestrial > Soil > Wetlands | place: USA...
TGAACAACAGCCCGGTGATCCTGGACCAGCTCAACGATCTGCCGGTCAAAGTGGTCAACGGCGCGACCGTCTACATGCGGGACGTGGCTCAGGTGCGCGATGGCTATGCAGTACAAACCAGCATCGTACGAACCAACGGGACGCGCGGTGCGCTGGCCACTGTTTTGAGAAACGGCAAAGCGTCCACGCTGGACATCGTGCGAAAGGTGAAAGAAACGCTGCCCAAGATTCTGGCGGGCCTACCGCCGGAGCTGAACGTGCGCCAGTTGTTCGACCAGTCGATTTTTGTGCGGGCAACGATTGCGGGCGTGGTGAGAGAAGCTGTGATCGCGGCCTTCCTGACGGGCATGATGATCCTGCTGTTCTTGGGAAGCTGGCGCAGCACGATCATCGTTTGCATTTCGATACCACTATCCATTCTCACGTCGCTGATCGTTCTCGATCTGATGGGCCACACCATCAATGTGATGACGCTAGGCGGCATGGCACTGGCGGTTGGCATTCTGGTGGACGATGCGACGGTGGAAATCGAAAACACGCACCGCAACATGGCGATGAAGAAGCCGCTGGTGCGGGCGGTGCTGGATGGCGCCCATCAGATCGCGGTGCCGGCGTTTGTTTCCACGCTGTCGATTTGCATCGTCTTTGTGCCGGTGTTGCTGTTGACGGGCGCTGCCAAGTATTTGTTTACGCCCCTGGCCCTCGCCGTGGTGTTCGCCATGCTGGCGTCTTACCTACTCTCGCGGACGCTGATTCCGACCATGGTGCACTACCTGCTAAAGCCCGAATTGCGGCTTTACCTGCTGGGCGAGCATGGAGAAGCCTCCGGCGGCAGCGGCATCATCTGGTCGGTCCACCACGCGTTCAACCGGCGCTTTGAGCAGATGCGGTCTGCCTATGCGGGCCTGCTGGACTGGTCGCTAGAGCATCCCGGCCGCGTGCTGACGGTCTTCGCCATTTTCGTAGCGGGTTCGTTGTGTCTGATCCCCTTTGTGGGCCAGGATTTCTTCCCGACTGTGGATTCGGGTCAATTGCGCCTGCACGCGCGGGCACCAGTGGGCACGCGGATCGAGAAGACTGAGCTGATTTTCTCGCAGATCGACGATGAAATCCGGCAGGTGATTCCGCCGCGCGAGATCGATACGATCATCGACAATATCGGCATTCCCTTCGGCGGCTTCAACCTGGCATTCGGCGACAGCACGACCATCGGGTCCGACGACGGGGACATCCTCATTTCGCTGAAAGGCGAAAATCATGGTTCTACCGCGGAGTACGTCACGCGACTGCGGAAACATCTGCACGAGAAGTTCCCCGATGTCACGTTTTTCTTTGAAGCGGCGAACATCACCAATCAGATTTTGAATTTTGGCCTGCCGGCGCCGATTGACGTGCAGGTGGTGGGAAGAGACGCCGGGGTAGGTTACCGGACCAGCCGGGAGCTCGAAAGCCGTATGGCAAGGATACCCGGCGCGGCCGACGTGCACATCCACCAGGTGGTCAATTACCCGGAACTCCGCGTGAATGTGGATCGTGTCAAGGCGGGAGAAGTGGGGTTGACGCAGCGCGACGTGAGCAATAGCGTGCTGATCTCGCTGGCTTCGAGCGGCCAGGTGGCGCCCACGGAGTGGCTGAACTGGGCGAACGGAGTGACCTACAGTGTCGCCGTGCAGACGCCGCAGTATCGCTTGAATTCGCTGAGCGCGGTGATGCGCACGCCGATCACGCCCGTGCTGAACGCGGTCAATACAAATACGCCGTTCTCGCTCGCGGGCGTGGCGAATAATTCGCTCGCATCGCTCGGAAGCGCGCCCAACCAGGCGTCACAAGCGTTCGGGAACCCGGGTGCGGCGCCGGCCACCGCCCAACTGCTCAAGAATCTCGCATCCGTGCAGCGCGGCGTATCGAATGAGATCGTGAATCACTACAATGTGCAGCCCGTGTTCGACGTTTACGCGAATGTCGACCGGCAGGATCTGGGGAGCGTCGGGGCGGCTGTCGAAAAAATCATGAGCGACGTCTCCAAGCGGCTGCCACGCGGCACGACGCTGGCCCTGCGCGGCCAGGTGGAGACGATGCGGACTTCGTTCATTCGCCTGGAACTGGGGCTTATCTTCGCGATCGTGCTGGTTTACCTGCTGATGGCTGTGAATTTTCAGTCGTGGGTGGATCCGTTCATCATTCTGATGGCATTGCCCGGCGCGCTGGCCGGTATTGTCTGGATGCTATTCGTCACACAAACCACTTTCAGCGTTCCGTCGTTGATGGGCGCCATCATGAGCATTGGCGTGGCCACAGCCAATAGCATTCTACTCGTGGTTTTCGCGAACGACCAGCGCACGGAGGGGATGAACCCCCGCGCGGCGGCGCTGGCCGCGGGTTACACGCGCATTCGTCCGGTGACGATGACCGCGCTGGCTATGATCATCGGCATGCTGCCCATGGCGCTGGGGTTGGGCGAAGGCGGTGAGCAGAATGCACCGCTTGGACGAGCCGTAATCGGCGGCCTGCTCCTGGCAACCGTGACAACTCTGTTCATCGTTCCCCTGGTGTATAGCTTGCTCCGCGGCAAGCCCCCAGTGGATCATGAAAAGGAGATCGAAGAAGAGGAGAAGCTGACCATCGCCCAGTTACTGGAGCTTACCTAAAGATTCCCTATGAACCGGATGGAGAAAGAACTCACGACGGAACAGCAACTGCGAGCCGAGATTGCGGATCTGAAGCGGCAACTCGAGCAGCAGCAACAGGCGCCGAAGCATGACGTGAAACCTCCTTCGCGCACCACGCTGGGCGCGCTCTCGCTGGTGGGAGTGATCGCCGTGGGGGCAGCGTTTTTCGCGGGGTACCTGCCGCACCAGAAGCGCGAACAAATGCTGGTGGCCGAGGCCAAAGCGGAAGGCCAGGCACATCCGACGGTGACTGTGGCCGCGGTGCGCCGCGCTGCGGGGCAGGTGGATATCGTGCTTCCGGGCAATATCCAGGCGGTCACCGAGGCGCCGGTGCTCGCGCGTGCGGACGGATATATCAAGAAGCGCTATGCCGACATTGGCGACCGCGTGCAGGCCGGCCAGCTTTTGGCGGAACTCGAAGCGCCGGAGCTAGATCAGCAGGTGCAGCAGGCGCGGGCAGCTCTGGAGCAGTCGCGATCCGAGCTGGAGGCAGCTAACGCCAACCTGGAACAAGGTAAGAGCAATGAGGATCTGGCGCGCGTGAACGCAGCGCGCTGGAACAACCTGGTGGCGAAGGGGGCGGTCTCGAAGCAGGAAAACGACCAATACCAGACGCAGTTCAAAGCGCAGACGGCGGGCGTGCAGTCGCTCGCAAAGGCTGTGGCCGCCGCGCAAAATAATGTATCAGCGTCCCAGGCAAATCTCGCGAGATTGACCGAACTGCAGGGTTTCGAAAAAGTCCGCGCTCCGTTCAGCGGCGTGATCACCGTGCGGAATATCGATGTGGGGGCGCTGGTGACAAACTCGAACACGTTGCTCTATCGGATTGCGCAGACCAATGTGCTGCGGACCTACATCAACGTTCCACAGTCCGACGCGGATGCAGTTCGCGTGGGGCAGCCGGCCGTTCTGACCGTTCCGGACCTTCCTGGTCGTCAATTCCACGGCACGATAACGCGCACGGCGAGCGCGCTCGATCCGGCCAGCCGCACGTTGCTGGTTGAGGTGCAGGCGCCCAACCCCGACGGTACGCTGATGCCTGGCATGTATTCCCAAGTTAGCCTGGTGGGCCCGCGTACGCACCCGTCGCTGTTGATTCCGGGAGACACGCTGGTCGTGCGGCCAGATGGGACGCAGGTCGCCTTGGTCGGCGATGATAAGACCGTGCACTTTCAGGCCGTCCAACTCGGGCGGGATTATGGAGACCAGATCGAAGTAATGGCCGGTTTGCGAGAGGGGCAGCACGTGGTGGTGAATCCGGGCGACTCGGTGCGCGACGGCGTCCAGGTGAATCCCGTGCTGCTGAAGGAAAAGACGCAGGCTGCGCCAGTTTCGGGCGCTACGCCCAAACCCGCGGGACACTGAAGAGGCATGGGACGCCCGGAATCGTGGAATTGCCGATAGGCGGGAAGCCGCCGGGCTCGCGCGCGGCGCAGCATCGACGGGCGGAGCGGTCTGCCGGATGACCTGCCCATTCCGCTGCCGCACTAAACTAACAAGGGACAAACAGATGGTTCGATCGACACTCAGCACTATCCTTGCGGTTTTGATGGCCGCGCCGCCGTGCTTGGCGGCGCCCGGTGGGCAAGGGCCGGCGCCGCAAACCCCTCCGTCCACTGCGCAGCCGGCGATACAGGGTCCGGGACGACGGTACCACACGGATTTCGCCAACTCGGCGCGCTTCCACGATTTGCTGCGTGCGGGGAACCTGTATCTGTCGCTATCCGACGCCTTGGCATTGGCGATCGAAAACAATCTGGACATCGAACTCGAGCGCTACACGCTGCCGGAGGCGGACTCCGAAGTGCTGCGAGCCAAGGGAGGTGGCACTCTGCGTGGTGTTCTGTTTACGTTAGCGGACACGCCGGCAGGAGTCGGCGGACCACTTAGTCCGCTGGTGACGAATTCGGCAACCTCCACGTCGGTCACACCGGGAAGCACGGTTGCGAGCAACGCGCTCGAGCTTGGCGTGTTGGGGGAAGCGCAAACGAACCTCTCGATGCAGGGCACAATTCCGCAATCCAGTGGCACGCCGCCGCCGGCTTTTGACCCTCAACTCACGGGACTCGTCAATTGGACGCACCAGACCGCGCCTCAAGTGGACTACCTTTCGTACGATACGAACGCCCTGGTGACAAGAACGACAACCGCTGGTGCCGGCTACCAGCAGAGCTTCAGCACGGGTACGCAGGTGAGCGTCAATTTCGACAACAGCCGCACAGGACTCAACTCCTTGAGCTCCTCTTACAATCCTTTTACGCAGTCGTCGTTGGGTCTCACGGTAACGCAGCCGTTGATGCGCGGTTTCGGCATCAATATGAACCGCCGGTTTATTCGCATCGCGTCTAACGAACAGAAGATTACAAGCCTGCTGTTCCAACAGCAGTTGATCGAGACGGTTTACGGGGTCATCCGGCTGTACACGGATCTGGTAGCGCTAACCGAGGACGTGAAGGTGAAACAGGAGACAGTCAGACTGGCGGAAAAGCTCTTCGACGATACTAAGGCGCAGGTGGAAGAGGGAACGCTGGCGCCGGTGGAAATGACGCGCGCCAAGGCCCAGGTGTCGGCCAGCCAGCAGGACTTGATCAATTCGACCGGGTTGCTCGAGGAGCAAGAAGCGATCCTGAAGACAGTGCTCACGCGTCGGGGAAATGAGGACCCCGAGGTGGCGGCCGCTCGCGTTATTCCGACGGACTCATTGAACGTACCGGAGAAAGACGAGGCGCGCCCCATCCAGGAGGCGCTGGCGGTGGCCGTGGCCAACCGGCCCGATCTGGGCCAAGCGAAGATCCAGGTGGAGAATTCGCAGATCGGACTGGAAGGCTCACGCAATTTGTTGCGGCCGGAAGTGGATCTGGTTGGTGTGGCCCAGAATAGCGGGCTCGCGGGTGTGCTGAATCCCATGGCGCCGTCCCCGAACCCTCCGTACGCCGGGGGATATGGCGACGTGCTGAACCAACTGTTTACGCGCAAATTCCCGACCTACGGGATTGGCGTGCAGGTTACCGTTCCGCTGCGGAACCGCGTGGCGGAAGCGGACGTGGCGCGCGATGAACTGCAGTTGCGCCAATCGGAAGTGCGCGTGCGCCAGTTGCAAAATCAAGTCCGGCTGGAAGTGGAGGACGCGCTGATCGCCATGCGCCGCGCCCGTGCGTCTTATGAAGCGGCGGTGCAAACCCGCCTGCTACAGCAGGAATCGCTGGAAGCCGAACAAGCCAAGTACGAAGTGGGCGCTTCCACGAGCTTCTTTGTCATTCAGTATGAGAGCCTGCTGTCGCAGGCTCGCTCCTCCGAAGTGGCCGCCAAGAGCGCCTACGTGAAGGCGCGCGCGGCCCTGCAACGTGCCACGGGCAACATCTTGTCCGAGAATAACGTATCGTTAGAAGCAGCGTACAAGGGGCGAATGTAGGTTATTCGCGTCTACCAAACCCCACAGCGGCGATGCCTGTTATTGTGGGCCGTGGAACATGAATAGACGATGAACAAGACGAATTATTTGCAGGAACTTACGCACAGTTAGCGCGCAGCTATTCATTAATTTGTCATTATATCGTCACCGTATCTTCATCCTCTTTTGTTAGCCTACCGATTCCTGAGTCCTTAATTTCCGGCTCGGTTGGCGAGTGTCAAGAGGGGGCACTCGTCTAAGGTGCGGCGAGATTTCGCCCGCCGAAACTCCAACTGCAATTCACTCTGGAGGTCCAACTATGCGCAGGTGTGTCTCTTCGACCAGCAGGTTTTTGACTCTCGTTCTCTGCATGTTGTGTCTCATGCCGGCACCGGCACAGGAGCGGAAGGGCTTGATAAACGGAAGAGTCACCGATACCGGGCAGGGCGTGCTAAAAGGCGCGACTGTCGACCTGCAGCCGGCGGGTAAGCCTACGATCACCGACAATCTGGGCGAGTTCACGATTTCTGATCTGGCACCTGGAGAATATCTGCTAACGATTTCCTATGTGGGACTTGATCCCTTTTCTAAAAAAGTCACTGTCGCCCCGGGACAAACCACTCGCGTGGACGCCGAGCTCAAAGTAGCGACGCAAAGCGATTCGATCACGGTCACAGCAGAACGCGCACACGGTGAGGCTGAGGCGATTAACCGCGAACGCACTGCCGAGAACATTCTGCAAGTGTTACCTCACGACGTGATCATAAGTCTGCCCAACGCGAATGTCGCCGATGCGATCGGCCGGCTCCCCAGCGTGACTCTGGAGCGCGACGAAGGTGAAGGCAAATACGTACAGGTGCGTGGCACGGAACCGCGATACACGAATGTGACAATTGACGGCGTGAACGTTCCAGCGCCCGAGAGTGGCGTGCGCCAGATCAAGCTAGATGTTATCCCGTCGGACTTAGTCGAATCGGTCGAGATCAATAAGACCCTCCTGGCGAACATGGATGGCGACGGCATTGGCGGTTCGGTGAATCTTCGAACCAAGACGGCCGGTGAGCAGCCTACAATCTCGCTTTTCGGCATCGGCGGACACACTCCGATCCTGAATGGTCGCAACGCGTACCAGAGCGGCGCCACCGTTGGGAAACGCTGGGGACGGGAGAAGAAGCTTGGCACGCTGTTCGGCTTTGCCTTCGATTGGAACGGCCGCGGCATCGACGACGTAGAGCCTGGCCCGACGGCCATCCAGTGCAATCCCGGGAATTGCGGCTCCCCCAGTGCGAACGCTCCTTACTTCGGCACCTACAACACTTACGATATTCGCGAGTACCGTTACTATCGGTCGCGCTTTGGCTACACAGGAAGCGTGGACTACAAGTTTAACGATAACTTCAATATATGGTTTCGCGGGCTATATTCTCATTTCGACAACTTTGGCGACCGGTCTGTACTTACTCCGACGATCAACTCCTTCACAACGTCTCCATTTCAAGGCGGTACCGACGGCAACATGACCTTCAACGCGGAAATCCGCCGGCCTGTGGAGGTGATCGGAAGCCTGGCTACCGGCGGGCGCCATGATTTCGGTGGGTCCTCCTGGTTGATCTGGGAATTCTCGGTTTCTCGTTCATCTTCGGAGGATCACGGCTACTCGGGTGCGGACTTTGTGCCCGTCGACCCTAACTCGCCGCTCAACAACGTGCAGTTCGGCGTCAACTTGACTAATCCGATGCTCCCAAAGTTCATGGTACAGAACGGAGTCAATATCTATGACACTACGGGTTATTATCTGACAGATCTTGATGTTGGCAGGACTTATAGTCCGCAAGTCAATATCAACGGAGCAGCATCATTTGCAAAACAGTACCATCTGGGCGGGCATTACGGCACGTTTGAAATTGGTGGAAAGTTGCGGAATGCTCACAAGTTCGACGAATTCAAGGATCCGATCTATAACACCATAAATCCGACCCAGTATCCGCTGAGCGGTTTTCCAGTTAGCCTGCAGAATCAGAACTATTACAGCGGCAACTACACTGCTCCTCCGTTGATTAATTACAACCAAGTACTGTCTACAGTGCTAGGTAACCCGAATGGATTCACGATAGATAACCAGCCGCTGAACCAACTCACAAGTAACTTTGACCTAATCGAGCGCGTTGGCGCAGGTTACATAATGAATACGATCAACTTCGATCGATGGCGCTTGAATACTGGTATCCGTTTCGAAACCACTACGGAATACGCGGCGGGATATCAGGTTATTCTCGATTCCAACAACCCGCTGGGTTATTCCGGTGTGAGCCCGGTGCACGTGAATTCGACGAGAGTCGATCCACTACCTAGCGCCGAGCTCCGTTATCGAACCACGTCCGACTCCGACATCCGCCTCGCCTATGGCCGCGGTGTCGCGCGTCCTAACTTCGGCGACCTCGTACCCTCACTGACCATTGACGATCAAAATAGGCTGCTCAGCCTCGGTAACGCCGCTCTTAAGGCCACGCACGCCGATAACTTCGATGTGCTTTATGAGCAGTATCTGAAGCCGATAGGCCTGATTCAGGGAGGTTTCTTCTATAAGCGCATCGGCGACCCGATTTATCCCATTGAATCCGCGACGACGATCGAACCTTACGCGGGGCAAGGTTACCGCCAGATTCAGCCGCAGAACGGTACAAACGCGTGGTTATACGGATTTGAGACGGCTTATCAACAGCACCTCGGATTCCTGCCTGGTCTATTGAACGGCATCGGCATCACGGCGAATTACAGCTATACCGCCTCGCAAGCTAACGGTGTACCTGGGCGTTCGGACCACCCGCGGCTGATTCGCCAGGCGCCGAACACCTGGAACCTGAGCCCGACTTACGATCGCAGCCGACTCTCCATGCGGCTCGGCATTTCCTACAACCAAGCTTTTATCGATGCCTATAACTACACCGATGGCGCGCCGCTGGGCGTCAACGGCCCCAACGGCGATCATTGGTTCTATACGCACCTGCAGGTAGACGTACAGGGTAGCTACCGTCTGGCCAAAGGCTTCACGGCAGTAGTCTATGGTCTGAATCTTACTAACGAGGTTTTCGGATTCTATTTCGGCAGCCCGATCTGGAACAACCAACGCGAGTTCTACAAACCTACAATCGGCGTGGGCCTGCGCTGGGCCTCGGGCGCGGAACACAACTAAGCAGCTCTAGGTTTCACCGCTGCCAGAGAATTTGATTCGCCTCAAGGGGTACCAAGGCGCCGTCTTTGAACGGAACCACGCGGGGCGTGTAGTCCGCGGCCGGTCGGGTGGCCGGGACCGTGGCGGTGTAAAGATAGCCGCCGATTGCACCCACGAGAGACTGACCGCGCGCCATCGGCACGTGTATCGGCTCCAGACCGTCGTGTGGATCGGCGAAGAGCTCGACGTGGACCGCTTCCGGGTTGAGCTCATCCAAATAAACCTGCACCTCGAAAGTGTGGCTATGATCGTTCGTGTTCACCTGTACGGCACCGAGGCGTAGATTGCCCCAGTGAGCCCGAACGTCCTGCTGCCAGGCGAGCAGTTCGGTGCCGAACTTCCCATTGTCCGCGGCGCGTCGGCAATAGGCATCGGCCGCCGGCAGGTAATGCTTGTCGGTGTACTCACGCACCGTGCGGTTAGCAGAGAATTGCGGGGTGAGGCGCGCCATACTCTCGCGCATCTTCGCCACCCATCCGCGTGCAATGCCCTTCTCGTCCCGATTGTAGAATTCGGGGATCACGTCGCGTTCGAGCAGCGTGTACAGCGCTTCGGCTTCCGCATGGTCCCAGGCCGGATCTTCTCCATGTTCCTTTCCGTCGCCGAGAGCCCATCCCAGATCCGGCGAATACGCCTCCACCCACCAGCCATCCAACTCCGAGAGATTCAGACCGCCGTTCACCAGCACCTTCATGCCGCTGGTGCCGCTCGCTTCCCAAGGACGGCGCGGCGTGTTGATCCACACGTCTACTCCCTCCACGAGTTGCTGCGTCAGGAGCATATCGTAATCGCTAAGAAAAACTACTCGCGAACGGACCTCGGGCCGGGCAATAAATTCGTTCCACTGCTTGATCATGGCTTGGCCTCCGGCATCCTGCGGATGGGCCTTGCCGGCGAGAATCAATTGCACCGGCCGCTGCGGATTATTCAAGATGCGGATCAATCTCTCGGGATCCCGCAATAGCAGGTTGGGGCGCTTGTAGGTGGCGAATCGGCGCGCGAAGCCCATAGTCAGGATGTTAATGTCGAAAATGCGCTCCGCTTCCGCGATCTCGGCTTCCGACGCTCCCTGAGTTCCGCGTTGCCGGGCCAGGCGCGTGCGTGTGTACTCGATGAGCGCTTTGGTCGAGTCCATCCGCAGCTGCCATAGCTGCGCATCGGTTAGTTTGCGAAAGTCGGCGTCAATGCACTCCATTTCACCCACCCACCGTTGCGCACCGCAGGGGCCGGCCCACAGCTTGTCGGCATTGGGTGATTCCCAGGTCGGAACATGCACACCGTTCGTGACGTGGCTAACGGGGACCTCGCGCTCCGGCCACCGTGGGAAAAGTACCTGGAAGATCTTACGGCTGACCACGCCATGCAAGCGGCTAACGCCGTTTACAGCTCCGCTTCCCCGCGTCGCCAGGTATGCCATGTTGAAAGGTTCGGAGGCGTCATCCGGATCGCGGCGTCCGAGTGCCAGCAAGTCGCGCAATGAGATGCCGAGAAGCTCTTCAGCGTACCGTTTCAGATACTGTTCCAGCAGCTCGGGAGCAAAACGATCAAAGCCGGCCTCCACGGGCGTGTGGGTTGTGAACAGATTTCCCACGCGCGTCACTGCCAAGGCCACGGGAAACGGTTGCCTGGAATCCTTCATGTAGGCACGCGCCCGCTCCAGCACCGCAAAGGCGGCATGGCCTTCGTTTAAATGGCAGACTTCAGGCCGCAAACCGAGCCGGCGTAACAGGCGCCATCCCGCGATGCCGAGTATGATCTCCTGCTTCAGGCGTAGCTCCGGGCCGCCGCCATAAAGTTCGCTCGTGATACCGCGGTAAGCGGGCGGATTTGCGGGATCATTGGAATCGAGCAGATACAGTTTCGCTCGGCCCACCTGCACCTGCCAGGCACGAATCCAAAGCTTCAAACCCGGAAGCGCAATCGGCAGACGCACCCATTCGCCGTTGGCCTCTCGCAAAGGCGTGATGGGCAACTGTCCCGGGTCGTTGAACGGATAGAGTGCAAGTTGCGCGCCAGTTGAGTCAAGCTCCTGGCGAAAGTAGCCTTGCTGATAAAGCAGCCCCACGGCAACAACGGGGACGGCTAGGTCGCTCGCGGCCTTGAGCTGATCTCCGGCGACATTGCCCAATCCGCCCGAATAGATGGGCAGTCCTTCGGTCAGCATGTATTCCATGCTGAAGTAGGCCGCCAATTTCAGTTTTGCGTCCGGGTGCGCCTTCTGAAACCACGCATCAGACTGTATCTCCTCCCGCTGCTCCCGCAGCAACTGTTCGATTCTGCCGCGAAAGGCGGGATCGGCAGAGACAGTGTTCAGTTTCTCCTGCGAAACGGTCTGCAACACAACCCAGGGGTTTTCGGTCAGGTCCCATAGCTCGGGTTCCAACTTTCCCCACAACTCATCCGTCGAACGGTTCCACGTCCAGCGCAGGTTCAGCGCGAGTTCTTCCAGCGCCGGAAAAATTGACGCCTGCGAAATAGCGTTGGTGCTTGTGGGCTCGCTCACAAAAATTGCTCCTTAAGCCGCGGCGGATGCTGCATGAAAGGCCTTGCTCACAATGGACTGCGCTTCAGCCTCGATGCGTTCCAAATGCTCACGTCCGCGGAAACTCTCCGCATAGATCTTGTAGATTTCCTCGGTGCCGGATGGCCGTGCGGCGAACCACCCGCCTTCCGAGATCACCTTCACTCCCCCGATGGCGTTTCCGTCCCCAGGCGCCTTGGTCAGAATCTTCTGAATCTTTTCCCCGGCAAGATCGGTCGCGCGAATGTGCTCCGGAGAGAGACTCTGTAGAACCGCCTTCTGCCGCGCCGATGCAGGCGCGTCAATGCGCTCGTAAACCGGGTCGCCAAACTCCTGCGTGAGCGACTGGTAAATCTCTCCGGGGTCCCGTCCCGCGCGTGATGTGATCTCTGCCGCCAGTAGCGCGGCGATCAAGCCATCTTTGTCGGTGGTCCACACCGTGCCGTCCGCGCGTAGAAAAGACGCCCCGGCGCTTTCCTCACCAGTAAATCCGAGCGATCCGCTCAGCAGGCCGTCGACGAACCACTTAAACCCTACCGGCACCTCGTATAACTTGCGACCGAGCTTTTCCGCCACGCGATCAATCATGCTGCTGCTCACCACGGTCTTGCCCACGGCGGCATCTTTCCGCCACTTCGTCCGATTGCCGTACAAATAGTGGATGCAAACCGAAAGATAATGATTCGGTGGAAGCAGCCCGACGCTCTTAGTTACAACTCCGTGACGATCGTGATCTGTATCGCAGGCCACAGCGATGTCGAATTTATCTTTAAGACTAATGAGCCGCCGCATGGCGTAAGGTGACGAGGGGTCCATCCGGATCTTGCCGTCCCAATCGAGCGTCATGAAACGGAAGGTCGGGTCAACCGCATCGTTCACCACCGTGAGATTTAAACCGTAGCGCTCGGCAATCGGTCCCCAATAATGGACACCCGCTCCGCCCAGAGGGTCAACGCCCACCTTGAGTCCGCCGCTTCGGATTACATCCATATCGATCACGTTGCTGACGTCCTGGACGTATTCCTCAAGGTAATCGTGCTCGTGCGTGCCGGCCGCGCGGAGCGCCTTTTCGAACAACACGCGTTTCACTCCAGCGAGATTGTTCGTCAGAAACTCATTGGCTTTGGTTTGAACGAACGAGGTGATCTGGCTACTGGCTGGCCCGCCGCTGGGCGGGTTGTACTTGAAGCCGCCGTCCGGCGGCGGGTTATGTGACGGAGTGATGACGATGCCGTCCGCCAACCCTGCCTTTCTGTCACGGTTGTAGTTCAGAACCGCGAGCGAGACCGCCGGCGTCGGGGTGTACTCGCGGCCCTTCGAAATCATGACCTGTACTTCGTTCGCCGCGAGCACCTCCAATGCGCTGGCAAACGCGGGCTCAGCCAGGGCGTGCGTGTCCGCTCCCAGGAATAGTGGGCCATCGATCGCCGCCTGCTTGCGATACAGGCAGATCGCCTGCACAATCGCTAGAATGTGCCACTCGTTGAACGAATGGTCCAAGGACGAGCCCCGATGTCCCGACGTACCAAACGATACGCGCTGGTCCGGAATGCCAACGTCCGGGCGCTCCGCATAGTAAGCCGTCACCAGGCGCGGAACATTGACGAGGTCTGACTGCGTCGCCGGCCGGCCGGCTGCTGGATTTGTGGGCATGTATACAGCGTATCCTGGGGCTGGCGGCTTTCGCGTCATTTATTCGTACTGTGAAATACAAAGCAATTTGTGGCAGAATATAGCAGGCTGATTGGCTTCGTCTGTGACTGAAGTAGCTTCTTCTACCGTTGGTGAGTGACGCTAGAATTGAAGGCTTGACGAGATGCCAACTGCCACGACCGAGAGACCCGCCACAGTAAAAGACAACCGGGAGAAGCTGCTGGAGCGCGCGATGTCGCGCCACCAATATGCCGGCAGCGCCTTGATCGAGGTTCTGCACACGGCGCAGGAGTTGTTCGGCTACCTGTCGCCGGAATTGCTCTCGACCATCGCTCACAAGCTGCGCCTCCCACCCAGCCGCGTCCTCGGCGTGGCTAGCTTTTACCATTTCTTTTCGCTCAAGCCGAAAGGCGAACACACCTTCGTTGTGTGCCTCGGTACGGCCTGTTACGTCGCCGGCGCCCTGGGTCTTGTGGAAACGATGGAACGCCGTTGCTGCAAGGCCGGAGCCACCAGCGCCGACGGCCGCGTTAGTTTCGAGACCGCGCGCTGTATCGGTTCCTGCGGTCTGGCACCTGCCGTCATCTATGACGGAACCATCCTGGCCCGGGCCACACCAGATCAGCTCGGCCGGCAGCTCGATCAATTGGGCGTGAAATGACCATCGAAGAACTGCACGAACTGGAAATCAAAGAACAGGCCCGTCAGGCCTCGCTCGACAGCCGCATCCACTGTTGCACCGCCGCCGGCTGCCTTTCCTGCGGCGCGGAGGGTGTGCGCCGCGCCATCGGGGAAGAGATCGAAAAGCGCGGCCTGGGTGAACATGTCGAGGTCTGTGGCACTGGATGCCTGGGCATGTGTAGTCGCGGGCCGCTCGTGCTGGCGTCGGGCCCAGGCAAGCTGTACGGTTCGCTGACGCCCGCCGATGCCGCCGCGCTCGTGGATAACAGCAGCAGCCTGGCAGCCCGCGAGATTGACCGCAACAGTGCATTCTTCACCCAGCAGCACCGCATCGTGCTCGCCGGAAGCGGCCGCGTCGATCCTGAGAACCTGGCCGACTACATCGCCGCCGGCGGTTATCGCGCGCTGGCGCAGGCGCTCACCGAGATGAAGCCCGCCGACGTGGTGAAGGAAGTGGCCAAGAGCGGTTTGCGCGGCCGTGGCGGCGCGGGTTACCCCACAGGCCTCAAGTGGGAACTGGTGGCCAAGCAGGTCGGCCCGACCAAGTACGTCGTTTGCAACGCTGATGAAGGCGATCCCGGTGCGTTCATGGATCGCAGCGTGCTCGAAGGTGACCCACATCGTGTGCTCGAAGGCATGGCCCTCGCCGGATACGCTGTCGGTGCACAGCAAGGATATATTTACGTACGCGGTGAATATGGCCTGGCTATTCAGCGTCTGCAGAACGCCATTAAGCAAGCGGAGCGCGAACATCTGCTCGGCGGCCGAATACTGGATACCGGGTTCCAGTTCCGCATCGATCTCCGCATCGGCGCAGGCGCCTTTGTCTGCGGTGAAGAGACCGCTCTGATCGCCTCCATCGAAGGCAAGCGCGGTCAGCCGCGGCAACGGCCGCCTTACCCGCCGGAATCCGGTTTGTGGAACGCACCCACGCTCATCAATAACGTCGAGACGCTCGCCAACATTCCACCCATCATCAACGAAGGCGGTGAGTGGTACGCGTCCATCGGCACGGAGAAAAGCAAAGGCACCAAGGTCTTCGCGCTCGCCGGCCACATAAAGAACACCGGCCTGATCGAAGTCCCCATGGGCACTACGCTACGCACCATCCTGTTTGATATCGGCGGTGGCATTCCAAATGGCCGCTTTAAAGCGGCACAGACTGGCGGGCCGTCCGGCGGCTGCATCCCCGAGCAATTCCTCGATAGCCCCGTGGATTACGAGTCCCTCGCTGCCATCGGCTCCATCATGGGTTCGGGCGGACTGATCGTGATGGATGAATCTTCCTGCATGGTCGATGTGGCGCGCTTCTTCATGGAGTTCTGCATGGATGAATCCTGCGGCAAATGCATTCCCTGTCGCGCCGGGACCGTTGAAATGCACGACATTCTGCACCGCATGACGCGCGGCGAAGCTAATGAACACGATCTCGCCATGCTCGAGGAATTGGCGGGCCTGTTGCGCGATACCAGTCTATGCGGCCTCGGCCAGACCGCGCCCAATCCCGTGATGAGCACCTTGCGGTATTTTCGATCCGAGTATGAAGCTCACATCCGCGAGCGCCGCTGTCCGGCGGGCCATTGCGCCATCGAAGCGGAGGTGTTGGCATGAGCGTCAAGACTCTTCAAATCGATGGGAAGATGGTCACCGGCCCCGAAGGCGAATCAATCTTCACGGTTGCCTGGGAGAACGGCATCCATATCCCGCGCCTTTGCCACATTGGAGGAATCTCCGACGTCGGCGCCTGCCGTCTCTGCCTGGTGGAGATTGAAGGACAGCGCCGCCTGCAGGCCTCGTGCTTGACTCCGGTCCAGGAGGGCATGGTCGTCCGCACCGATACCGACAAGCTGCGCGCGCAGCGCAAGCTGATCGTCGAGCTCTTGATGGCTGAACGCAATCACGTGTGCGCGGTCTGCGTCGCCAATGGCGCCTGCGAATTACAGGATATGGCGATGCGTTTGGGAGTCGATCACCTGCGTGTGCGCTACCGCTATCCGTCGCTCTCGGTGGATCTGACTCACGAGCGCTTCGGCATGGATCACAACCGCTGCATCCTTTGTACACGCTGCGTGCGCGTTTGCGATGAAGTCGAAGGCGCGCATACCTGGGATGTGGCCGGGCGCGGCGCCGGATGCCGCGTGATCACCGATCTCGGACAGCCCTGGGGCCAATCCGATTCCTGCACCAGTTGTGGCAAGTGTGTCCAAGTCTGCCCAACAGGGGCACTATTCTCCAAGGGCAAAACCGTTGCGGAGATGGAGAAGGACCGCGGCTTCCTGAAATACATCGTCACTGCTCGCGAGAAAGGTCAGTGGATCGGATGAGTGCGAAACCAAGGCTGGCGACCGTCTGGCTGGGTGGTTGCTCCGGCTGCCACATGTCTTTTCTCGATCTCGACGAGCGACTGATCGATCTCGCCGGCCGTGTTGAACTGGTCGCCTCGCCCCTCACGGATCACAAGGGTTTTCCCCACGCCGACATTACTCTTGTCGAAGGTGCGGTGGCCAATGAGGAGCACCTGGCGCATATCCGGGAGGTGCGCAAGAAAACCCGCATCCTGGTCTCGTTCGGCGATTGCGCCATCACCGGCAATGTCACCGCCATGCGCAATGCGGTCGAGGTTGATGATGTGCTCAACCGTGCCTATCGCGAAACTTCGGCGGTTGTCGTGGGCATCCCTTCAGGCAATCATGTGGTGCCGAAGTTGCTCCCCCGCGTGCGGCCGGTGCATGAGGTCGTGCACGTGGATTACTACTTGCCCGGTTGCCCGCCGCCGGCTGACGCTATTTGGCAAGTTGTGGTGGACCTGCTGGATGGCCGCGAGCCAGTAGGAGATGTGCGGAGGTTTGGCTAAATGGCTGAGCGGATTGTCATTCATCCCGTAACCCGGATCGAGGGCCACGCGAAGATATCGATTTACGTCGGTGCATCCGGCGAAGTCGAGTCCGCCCAGTTCCATGTCACCGAGTTTCGCGGCTTCGAAAAGATTTGCGAAGGCCGCCCGTTTCACGAAATGCCCGGACTCATGTCGCGTGTCTGCGGCATCTGCCCGGTGAGCCACGTCATCGCCAGTTCCAAAGCCGGCGACGGATTGCTGGGCGTCGATCCGCCGCCCGCCGCCATCCTCCAGCGCCGCTTGCTGAACTATGCGCAAGTGTTGCAGTCGCACGCGCTCAGCTTTTTCCATCTGTCCTCGCCCGACCTGCTCCTCGGGCTCGATTCCCCTCCCGAGAAGCGCAACATCTTCGGCATGGTCGAGCGCGAGCCCGAGTTCATTCGTCGCGGGATTCGCCTCCGCCAGTTCGGCCAGCGCGTCATCGAACTCGCCGGCGGTAAACGCGTTCATCCCGTCTGGGGTGCACCGGGTGGAGTGTTGCAGCCGCTCACGAAAGTTGCTCGCGACGAGATGGCGGGATGGATTACCGAATCGATCGATTCGCTGCAAGTGGCTCTCGGCCGCCTGAAGTCGCTGCTCGATTCCTTGCAGGAGGAGATTCAGCATCTCGGCAATTTTCCATCCTTGTTTCTGGGCACCGTTAACCCTGATGGCGGGCTCGAATTTTACGATGGCGCCATCCGCATCGTGGATAGCGAAGGCAATATCGTCGCCGACCGGCTCGATCCGCAGCGCTACAACACGTTCATCGAAGAGGCCAGTGAGGAGTGGACCTTCATCAAATTTGCCTATTACAAGCCGCTCGGCTACCCCGGCGGCAAGTATCGCGTGGGTCCGCTGGCACGCCTGAATGTTGCGCAGCATGCGGGCACGCCGCTCGCCGATCGCGAAATGCGGGAATTCAAACAGCGTTCGCGAGGCGCCGTGTGTGAGTCTTTCCACTATCATCTCGCCCGCCTCATTGAGATGCTGCACTCTGTCGAACGCATCGAAGAGCTACTGAACGACCCGGAATTGCTCGGCGAAGACGTGCGGGCACGTGCCCTGCCGAATCGCAAAGAGGCCGTTGGATCGTGCGAGGCGCCGCGAGGTACGCTCTTCCATCACTACACAGTCGATCACGATGGCACGATGCGCAAGGCGAATCTAGTGATCGCCACCGGACAGAACAACCAGGCCATGAACATGGCGGTCGAACAGGCCGCGCGCCGCTTCGTCCGGCCGGGCCAATTGACTGAGGGCATGCTCAACCGCGTGGAAGCAGCCATTCGTTGCTACGATCCCTGCCTTTCCTGCTCGACTCACGCCATCGGCCGGATGCCGCTGATCATCGAGCTTCGGGATAAGAGCGGCCATGTTTTCGAACGCATCGACCGGAGCTAGCGTGCGCGCCTTAATCATCGCGATCGGCAATCGGCTGCGCGCCGACGACGGTGTAGCGCACCGCGTCGCTGATCTCCTGACGGGCGCACCGATCCGCCGGGTACATCAACTCACTCCCGAAGTGGCCGCCGATATGCAGGAGGCAGACACCGTTATCTTCCTCGATGCCGACCCGCAAGCGGATCACCCATTTCTCGAACGCGTCCAGGCACCGGCTGAAACCGCCGGCTCTCTCTCTCATTCCATAACTCCCGAAGCAGTGGTTACCATAGCCTCGAGACTTTACGGCTTCCGCTGCGAAGCATGGCTCTGCCGCCTCCCCGCCCGTGACTTCAGCGCGAGCACTGAACTATCCCCCGAAGCCGCCGCTCAACTCGACCCCGCCGCGCAACTCGTCCGGCAATTACTGGAGACACGATGCACGAGTCCTCGCTAATCCCCGATCTGATCGCGAAAATCACGGAGATCGCCGCTGAGAATTCCTCCCAGCGCGTCACGGAAGTCGTGGTCACAGTCGGTGCCCTAACCGGAATGGACGCCGATCACCTCCGTGAACACTTCGTGGCCGCCGCCGCTGGCACCGTAGCCGAAGGCGCCGAGATCCACTGTCGCATCTCGGACGACCCGCTGTCGTCAGCAATCATTCTAGAATCCCTGGAGCTGGAAACCTGAATCGTCGTCGAACCTTCGGTCTGTCTGCACTCAGGAGTAATGAGAAACCTGTAGCGCAGGGGCACGCGCATTTTGCGGGCACCTGCGGCTTTTCTTGTTGTCCGCAGCGTCGGGGCATGCCTCGACCAGTAATCCCTCCGATTGCCACATGCTACCCTCAAACTATCGATGACCTTTTCGGAGTCCTTTTTCCCCTCGCGGTTTGCCCTTTCTCGCGGTGACCTCGAATCCTATCTCTCCGAAGCTCTCTCCCAGGGCGGCGACTACGCCGATCTCTATTTCGAATATCTCTCTAGCAGCAGCATCAGTATCGACGAATCCATCGTTAAGAGTGCGACCCAGGGTGTCTCGCTCGGTGTCGGTGTCCGTGTTATCGCGGGCGAGCGTACCGGATACGCGTACAGTGACGATCTCAGCCCTGACAAAATCCGCCAGGCCGCGCACGTAGCTGCGTGTATCGCAGCCGGTCCGGCGAAGGTCGAAAAGACGCCGCTTGAAGAAGGGCGCAAGCGCAATCTCTACCCCGTCCTGACCGCTCCGCACGAGACCGCGTTCCTCGATCGCATGGAATTGATCAAGCGCGCCGACGCCGCGGCCCGTGCTTACGATCCGCGCGTTTTCCAAGTGCAAGCAACTTACGTGGACAATCTCCGCCATGTGATGGTCGCCACCAGCACGGGCGTGCTGAGTTTTGACCGGCAGCCAATGGCTCGCATAGGCGTGGCGGCTCTGGCCCGGCAGAACGGCAGTGCCCCGCAGCGCGGATACGCGGGCGGTGGTGGCCGCGTCGAGCTTTCGTTTTTCCTCGAAGAGAAAACACCGGAACATTTTGCGCGCGAAGCGGCGCGGCAGGCGATTGTCCAACTCGATGCGGTGGACGCTCCCGCAGGCGAAACCACTGTGGTGCTCGGTCCTGGCTGGCCCGGCATCCTGCTCCACGAAGCCGTGGGCCACGGTCTCGAAGCGGACTTCAATCGAAAAAAGGTTTCGGCCTTCAGCGACCGCATCGGCCAGCAGGTGGCCAGCCCGTTGTGCACCGTCATCGACGACGGAACCATTCGCAATCGCCGCGGCTCGCTCAACGTCGACGACGAAGGCAATCCCACGCAGCGCAACGTGCTCATCGAAAACGGCATTTTGCGCGGCTACTTGCAGGACGAACTCTCCAGTCGCATTCTGGGCGCGTCACCCACGGGCAACGGCCGCCGCGAAAGTTACGAGCACATCCCCATGCCGCGCATGACCAACACCTTCATGCTGGCCGGTGAAAGCGATCCCGGCGAGATTATCCGCTCGGTCCCCAAGGGAATCTACTGTGCGAATTTCGGAGGCGGTCAGGTCGATATCACCAGCGGTAATTTTGTTTTCGAGGCCTCGGAAAGCTATCTCATCGAGGACGGCAAGCTGACGCGCCCCGTGCGGAACGCCACGCTTATCGGCAATGGGCCCGAAGCCCTGCGCTACGTCAGCATGGTCGGCAATGACTTGCAGCTCGACGAAGGTATTGGCATCTGCGGCAAGGAAGGGCAAAGCGTTCCTGTCGGTGTCGGCATACCGACGCTCAAAATTGACCGCATGACCGTGGGAGGCACGGCTTGAGCGAGAATCATCTGGCCGAGCTGGCCCAGGAAACCGTGCAGCAGGCTGTCGCACGCGGCGCAACCGATGCCGAATGTACCATCCGGGAAGGCAGCGAGTTCTCCGTCACGGTGCGTATGCGTGAAGTGGAGAATTTGAAGCAGGCCGGCTCGCGCGTGGCCGGATTGCGCGTTCTGGCAGGAAAGCGTGCAGGCTCCGCCTACACATCTGATCTGTCGGCCAGCGGGCTCGACCGCATGGTGGCGTCGGCACTAGAGTTAGCCGCCATCACCAGTGAAGACCCGAACGCCGGCCTTCCCGACGTGGAGGAACTGGGCGCCATCCCCATAGACTTGCAGACTTACTGCTCCGATATCGAGCGTATCGAGACACCAGTCAAGGTCGATCTCGCACGCGCCGCGGAAGCCGCCGCCCTCGATGCCGACCCACGCATCACCAACTCAAAGGGTGGATCCTTCGATTCACGCATCAGCCGGCGCGTCTTCGCCAACTCTCGCGGATTTGCGGGTGAGTACCGCTCCAGCTACTGTTCGGTTTCCGCGATGCCTGTGGCGCGGGAAGGCGAATCTATCGAGCGGGATTACTGGATTTCGTCGGCGCGAAGTATTGCCGGTTTGGAACCCGCCGCGCAAGTGGGCCGCGTGGCTGCCGGCCGCGTTCTGCGACGTTTAGGCGCGCGCAAAGTCGAAACACAGCGCGTTCCCGTGGTCTTCGAGCCGCGTACCGCGCGTACTTTGCTTTCCGGTGTCTTCGAAGCCGTGCATGGCGAGTCGATCTATCGGCACGCATCCTTTTTGGCGGGCAAGTTGGGCGAAAAAGTCGCCGCCGAAAATTTGACCGTCATCGACGATGCCACGCTCCCCGGCCTGTTCGGCACCTCGCCATTCGACGATGAGGGTGTTCCCTCGCGCCGCACCGTGGTCATTGATCGCGGCGTCCTGAAAAACTACCTGATGAACACATACACCGCGCGCAAGCTCGGCATGAAGACTACCGGCAATGCCGCTCGCGGCGTTTCGGGCAACGCCGGCATCGGCCACGGCAATCTCTTCATCGAAGCTGGGGACCGCGCGCCCGGTGACATCATTGCCGGCATTGCCGAGGGCTTCTACGTGACTGAATTGATGGGCTCCGGTGTCAATATAGTGACCGGCGACTATTCACGTGGCGCCGCCGGCCTCTGGATCCGTAACGGCGAGTTCGCGTTTCCTGTGTCCGAGGTTACAATCGCCGGAAATTTGAATAAGATGTTGATGGATATGGAAGCGATCGGGTCAGACCTGGAGTTTCGCGGTTCCACCGCCGCCCCCACGCTATTAATCAGGGAGATGACTGTTGGCGGCCGATAAACCAGTCACGAAGACCGAAGAAACCAGCTTCTCCGTCCCGATTCCGGTCGTGGTGGGCGCCATCATCGTAATCCTCGGCTTCGGTGCTTGGACCGGCTACAACTACTGGGCTGCCAAACATCCGCCGGCGCCGCCCGTTCTAACCGCAGAGGCCAAACAGTACGTCCGCAACCTGCAATTAAGCGAAGTCGACATGAAGGCCGCCGAAAGCTACATGAAGCAGCAGGTGGTCGAGATTACCGGCAAAATCACCAATAATGGCCCGCGCACGGTCAATGTCGTCGAGATCAACTGCGTTTTCTACGACGCTTATGGACAACTCGTGCTGCGTGAACGTGTTCCGATCGTGGGCCGCCGCACCGGTGCGCTGGCCCCCGGCCAGACGAAAAACTTCCGCCTCGCCTTCGACACCATCCCCGAAAGCTGGAATCAGGCGCTGCCGCAGCTCGTGATTGCGCAGATTGTATTCGGGTAAAGGGACTTATCCGTGGCCTAGGCGCATCAACCAGCCGACGCCGAACAACGCCACGATAAAGCAACCGAAGACGTATAAACCGTAGTTCAGCCGTTCGCGGTCTGTCCGCTTGCTGACCACCCCCAACACCACCGAAGTGAAAAGCGCGAACAGAAAAGAGGCCTCGAAGTGCGAAAGAGTCATCTTAGGCATCAGCTCTTCCTCCCACCGGCGATTTCATAAGCATCCACCATCGCCAGAACGTTGAGCAGGCCGGCGGTCACTAAAAATTTCGTGCCATAGTCGTGAACGGCGCCAGCCATGTCCGGTTGTGCATATCCCAGCCACGTCGTCAGCAGGTACAAAATCCCGGAGGCGATGTCCCCGGCGAAACCGCCCCAGTTAATGAGGATCGTGAGAATGTCACCTGACTGCGGCTTGAACATCGCGCCGCGCATCAGCAATCCCAGCACGAACATGCAGGTAATCGAGGCCGCCAGGAGCAATCCTCGGCCCCTGCGCTTCAACAGAAAATGTCCGCCGCCGGGAACCAGCCAGCCCACCGCTACCGGCGCCAGCCAAAGGTTGATTGGCGGCATCGGCTCTTTCGCCGCTTTCTCTTTTGCAGCCATGCGTAATCTACCATTGTAGAATATCGGTGAACCGCATGACGCCGCTTTTGCTATTGGCGCTGCTCGCTTCCCCCGAGGTGGATCGGCTCACGAAGCTGGTGGCCGACTCCGGACGGGTGGTTGAGATTGCCGTTCCACCCTCGGAGCGCACCGCGCCGCCGGCGAACATTGCTCCGGGAGCACCTCCGTTGGTCAGCTTCCGGCTTTTCGACGGCAGGATGCGCCATCGCTTCAGTAACTTGGACCTGGTTTTGGACGATGCGGGCCACTAAATGTGCCTACATCTCCGTTCTGGTTGCGGTATCCGTTTTCGCTCAGGATCCGGTCGCAAAGGGAATTGACGAGTTCCGACAAGGTCATTACGCGGCGGCCAAGGCTACTCTGGAGCAAGCACTTAAGCAGAATCCGGGAAATCCGCATGCGCGCACTTTCCTAGCACTGTCACGGGCCGCGACCGGAGGCTGTGCGAGCGCAGTGAAGGACTTAGAGGCGATTTACGCGGGCCAGAATTCCGATCTTCGCCGGTTAGCGGGACTTGCCCTCGCTCAGTGCCACATGGCGCACAATCGCCTGGACGCCGCCTTCCCCATAATCATGGAGTTGGAGAAACAATTCCCCGCGGATGCCGATGTTTTGTACGAAGCCGCGAAGTTACACATGAAGGCCTGGAACGACGTGGTGTTCCAGATGTTTCAGAAAACGCCCGCTTCCTATCGTGTGAACCAGATTTCGGCGGAAATCTTCGAGGTCCAGGGACGCTACAGCGATGCAGTCGCGGAATATCATAAGGCGATTGAGAAGAACCCAACGGCGGTGAATCTCCATTTCCGGCTGGCTCGCGCCCTGTTGATGCAATCACATGCGCCGGAGGCGATGACCGAGGCGCGGAAGGAATTTGAAGCCGAGCTGAAACTCAATCCGGATGACGCTGTTGCGGAATACGAAATCGGGCAAATCCTGCAGGCTGAGAATAAGCCACAGGAGGCCGCGGCGCGGTTCGAGCGCGCCCTCGCGCTGTCGCCAGACTTTGCGGAAGGGCTGCTGGCGGTGGCGCGGATGCGTTCTGAGGCCAAGCGCTACGACCAGGCGATACCGCTGCTCGAGCGGGCGGTACATCTGGAGCCGGAGAACGAATCGGCGCATTACAACCTGATGCTGGCGTATCGTAACTCCGGCCGAAATGAGGACGCTTTACGCGAGAAGGCGGTGATCGACAAACTCGAAAGGCCGCCGGCCGGCGAATTCACCGAGTTCCTCAAGAAGCTCGGTGAAAAAGCGCCCGACCAGTGAAGACTCTCGCTCTCCTCGGATTCCTAGCCGCGGCCGTTCAGGCTCCCGAACTGCCGGATTTTCGCAACGTAGCCGCACAGGCGGGGCTGACGCAAAGTTTTCCGAACGGCGGCAGCGAGTCGAAGAAGTATATCGTCGAAACCACGGGCAGCGGTGCGGCGTTTATCGACTACAACAACGACGGCTTGCTCGACATCTTTGTGCTCTCCGGCGCCGGTGGCACGAACCGCCTGTATCGTAACGACGGCAACGGCCATTTCACGGATGTGACCGAACAGACCGGTCTCAAAAGCGACGGTTGGAGCCAGGGCGTTTGCGCGGGCGATTTTGATAACGACGGTTTCACCGATCTTCTGGTCACATCGTGGGGCGGACTGGCGCTCTATCGCAACGTGGGTGGGCGTCGATTTGAAAACGTCACGATCAAAGCCGGGCTCAAGCAGGATCGCCCTCGCTATAACACGGGGTGCGCGTTTCTCGATTACGACAACGACGGACATCTCGATATCTTTGTCGCCAACTACGTAAAATTCGATTTCGCCACCACGCCTAAGCCCGGCGAGAACCCGTACTGCTGGTACCGCGATCTGGCCGTGAACTGCGGGCCGCGCGGTCTCCCGTTCGATCGCAACGTTCTGTATCACAATAACGGCGACGGCACGTTTACTGACGTTTCCGAAGCTTCGGGCATCTCGAAACCCAACCAGAGTTACTGTCTGGGCGTCCTCACGGGCGACTTTAATCAGGACGGCAGGACAGATATCTTCGTGGCCTGTGACCAGACGCCCTCACTGCTCTATATCAATCGCGGTGACGGTACTTTCCGCGAGGAGGCCGTGCTGCGCGGCGCGGCGTTCGACGAAAACGGCAAGGCGATGTCGGGTATGGGCGCGACGTCGGCTGACTACGATGGCGATGGCAAGCCCGATATCTTTCGTACAAATTTCTCCGATGAGCGCGAGACGCTTTACCACAACCGCGGCGGAGCCGATTTCGATGATGCAACCATCAGCGCCGGCCTCGGGCGCAACACACGCTGGGTGGGCTGGGGATGTGGCTTCTTCGATTTCGATAACGACGGGTGGAAAGATCTGTTCCTGGTGAACGGCCATGTTTTTCCGGAGGTGGATCGCCTGAAGATCGATATCCATTACAAGGACCGCGCGATCCTTTATCACAACAACAGCAACGGTACTTTCAGCGATATTTCGGAGCGTGCCGGAGCCGGCGTTCTCGAACGTCATGCCGCGCGCGGCGCTGCGTTCGGCGATTACGATAACGACGGCTCGGTCGAGGTTTTGGTGAACAACCAGAACGAGCCGCCGTCACTGCTGAAGAATGCCCGGAAACCTGCGGGAAATTGGGTGATCTTGAAGCTGGAAGGTACGAAATCGAACCGCAGCGCTATCGGCGCGCGCGTGCAGTTGACGGCCGGCGGACGAACCCAAGCGGATGAAGTGCGTAGCGGAGGCAGTTATCTTTCGCAGAACGACTTGCGGTTGCACTTCGGGCTGGGAACGGCCACAAAAATCGACGACGTACAGATTCTGTGGCCGAGTGGCATCCGGCAAAACGAACGAAATCTCGATTGCGGCCGTGTGATCACGCTGCGTGAGCCGATAGAATGACGAATATGATCCCGCGTAGGATTTACGCTGGTTGTGCCGTGCTGACGTTCGGGGCAGCGCTCACCGCGGCGAGCGACTCATCGATGGACCGCTCCACGCTGCGCGGTCTCAAGGCCGTTAAAGTCGTGGTGGACTCGCCGGCCACGGAGGTTGAGCGCGAAGGAATATCGAGTGACGGGTTACGCATCACTATCGAGCAAAAGCTCCGTGATGCGGGCATCACGGTCGACCACGACGCCGTCGAGTTCCTCGGCCTCAACATCTCGTCGGCCCGGCCGCCGCATAGAACCCCTTTAATCTCCAAAGGGCCGATTTCGCTGGTCGTCAATTTGGGTCTATATCAGATCGTGTTATTGAATCGCGACAAGGCGACCAAGACCGTGACCGAGACCTGGGGAGACCAAAGAGTTGCACCGGCGTCTCCCAAAGCCATCGAGCATACCGTCGACGAAGCAGTGGAAGATCTGGTGAACGAGTTCATCACCGCCTATCATGCCGTGAATCCCAAGTAACGTTAGATGGCCGGTGCATAGCTGGCGGCCATAGTGTGCACCTTGCGGGTCCACACTACCAGCAGAACCGAGCCGATCAGGATGAGTGCGGCGCAGAGGCCTACCCACAGCCCGACGGCGCCCCATCCTAGGGCGAAGCAAAGCACATAACCGAGCGGGAGTCCGAGCAGCCAGTAAAGCAGAAGATGGCAGATCATAGGCGTGCGCGTATCGCCCGCGCCCCGCAGCGCGCCCGTAGCCACGGTTTGCAGGCCATCGAACAACTGAAACGCGGCGGCCACGGCCAAGAGCGAAATAGCGGTACGGATCACGGCATGGTCGGTCGTGAAGACGCGCGCGACGTACGAAGGCAGTATCAGCAGCACGACTCCGGCGCCTGTCATAAAGGTGGCGCCGAGCGCCATCGCCACCCAGCCCGCGCGGCCTGCGGCATGCACGTCTCCACGGCCCAGAGCCTGACCTACGCGAACGGCCGCCGCGGAGCCGATCCCGAGCGGAACCATGTAAGTGAAGCTCGCGACGTTGAGCGCGATCTGATGTGCGGCAAGAGACAGCGGATCGAGCGTGCCGATCAAAGCAGTCGCCGCTGCAAACACTCCCACTTCGAGCGAAAGCTGCAGGGCTGCGGGCAATCCCAACCGCACCAGGTCGCGGATCCGCCGGAAGTCGGGTGCGAGGTGCGCCTCAAACAGACCGGTGCGACTGACGGCGGCGTCATAGAACAGGTAGCTGCCGAGCACGAGAACCATGTAGATGCGGGAGATGCATGTTGCCCAGCCCGATCCTTCCGCGCCCATCGCGCGAAATCCGAAGTGACCGTACACCAGTATCCAGTTTCCCGCGAGATTCACTATGTTCGCGCTGATGAGCGCGAACATTACGGGAGCCACGCGATTCATGGCTTGCAGGTAGCGGCGCAAGGCGAAGTACAGGAGCAACGGAAACGTGCTCCACATGATGGCCATGAGATAAGGCACGGCTTGGCGGAACACCAGCGGATTGATTCCGAATCGCGCGAGAATCGGCACCCAGCACCAAACCAGCAACATCAGGGATGGCGCGAGCGGCAGGCAGAGATAGACGGCGTTGATGAGCGAGTGGTGGCAATCCATCATGCGGCGCGCACCGAACGCTTGCGAAACAAGTGTGTCGAGGCCCAGCATCAGGCCGCTTCCGAAAATCGCCACAGCGTAGAAGAGCACGCTGCCCAGGCTCACGGCACCGATGGCTTCGGCGCTCACGCGGCCCACCATCATAGTGTCGATGATGCCCATGCCCATCCAGCCAAGCTCGGCCAAAACCAAAGGCGTGGCCAATTGGAGCATGGGACGAAGTTCCTGCCGAAGCGTAGCGGCGTAACGAATCATGATGCGAGCCTGGGAGACAGCCCAAAGCGGAGAAGGGGAACTGGCTCCATCGATCGTAGCATGCGAAACGGCAGTAAACGATCGTATACAACCACCTAATATTTTGGGGTAATCGCCAAAACTCCCGCGAATTGCGGACAATGATTTTGATGGTCAAAAACACCCGTCCAGGAAGCGAAAAAGGTCACGACATTCTGGGGCTGGAGCGCCACAACCCGCTGGATGTCTTTTTCTCACCCAGTAACGTAGCCGTGATCGGGGCAACCGAAACGCCGGCGAGCGCGGGCCGCACGGTTTTGTGGAACCTGATCAACAGCCCGTTCGGGGGCACGGTGTTTCCGGTGAATCCGAAGCGGCCGAGCGTGCTTGGGATCCGGGCGTATCCGAATATCAACGCCGTGCCGGACAAAGTGGATCTCGCGGTAGTTGTCACTCCCGCGAAAACGGTGCCGGGCGTCATCCACGATTGTGTGGACGCCGGCATCAAGGCAGCCATCGTCATTTCCGCCGGGTTTAAGGAAATAGGCAAGGCCGGCGCCGAACTGGAACAACAGGTCCTGCAAGAAGCGCGACGGGGCCAGATGCGCATCATCGGACCGAACTGTCTGGGTGTGATGAGCCCCGTCACGGGCCTGAACGCGACGTTTGCCACGGCCATCGCGCGGCCAGGCAACGTAGCGCTAGTCAGCCAGAGCGGAGCATTGTGCACGGCGATTCTGGATTGGAGCTTGCGCGAACAGGTCGGGTTCAGCGCGTTTCTCTCCATCGGCTCCATGCTGGATGTCGGCTGGGGGGACCTGATCGAATATCTGGGCGATGATCCGCGCACGCGCAGCATCATCATCTACATGGAATCGATCGGTGACGCGCGCTCGTTTATTTCGGCGGCGCGTGAGGTAGCGCTCAGCAAGCCCATCATCGTCATTAAGGCAGGGCGCAGCGCGGCGGCGGCAAAAGCAGCGGCATCGCATACCGGGTCGTTGGCGGGCAGCGATGAAGTGCTGGAGGCCGCGTTCCGGCGATGCGGCGTTCTGCGCGTAAATAACATTTCGGACCTGTTCTACATGTCCGAGGTGCTCGCCCGGCAGCCCCGGCCGGCCGGCCCGCGCCTGACGATTCTGACCAATGCCGGCGGTCCCGGTGTGCTCGCGACCGATTCCCTGATGGCACTGGACGGCAAACTGGCCGAGATATCCTCAGAGACCACCACTGCGTTGAACGAGTTTCTTCCCGCAGCATGGAGCCACGGTAACCCCATCGACATCCTGGGCGATGCCGATCCCGAACGCTACGCCAAGGCGGTGGCGGTGGCAGCGAAGGATCCGGGCACGGACGGATTATTGGTCATTCTGACGCCACAGGGCATGACGGATCCGACGCAAATCGCCGAGAAGCTGAGACCCTATGCGAAGCTGGACGGCAAACCCATTCTGGCGAGCTGGATGGGCGGCGTGGAATCCTCTGCGGGCGAGGACATTCTCAACAACGCGGGCATTCCGACGTTTCCGTACCCGGACACCGCAGTGAAGGTATTCGAGTACATGTGGCACTACACGTACAACCTACGCGGACTTTACGAGACACCGGTGCCCGCCTTGGAGGCGGACTCCTCGGCGCGCGCCCAAGCGTGTGCCCTCATCGCCGGCGTTCGCGCATCGGGACGCACCATTCTGACCGAGGCCGAATCGAAGCAGCTATTAGCGCTCTACGGTGTTCCGACGGTGCAGACTTTGGTGGCGAGCACCCCGGACGAGGCCGCGCAGTTCGCCGGCAAAATCGGTTACCCGGTCGTCCTGAAACTGCATTCGGAGACCATTACGCACAAGACAGATGTCGGCGGTGTGCAATTGAACCTGGCGAATGAGGCCGCCGTGCGCCGCGCCTGGACAGCCATTGAGACCGGTGTGCGGGAGAAAGCCGGCCCTGGACATTTCCAGGGAGTGACGGTGCAACCCATGGTTTCGCGCGACGGCTACGAACTGATTGTGGGGAGCAGCATCGATGCGCAGTTCGGACCCGTGCTGCTGTTCGGCTCGGGGGGCGTGATGGTGGAGGTGTACAAAGATCGCGCGCTGGCCCTACCGCCGCTCAACACTACGCTGGCACGGCGCATGATGGAGCAGACGAAAGTTTTCACGGCTCTCCAGGGTATTCGCGGGCGCAAGCCGGTCTCGCTGGAAGAACTCGATCAGCTTCTGGTACGGTTCAGCCGGCTGGTGGTGGAGCAGCCGTGGATCAAGGAAATCGATATCAACCCGCTCATGGCATCGCCGGAGCGGCTGCTGGCGCTCGACGCGCGCGTGATCGTTTACGACCAGTCGACGCGCGAGCAGGATCTGCCGCGCACGGCGATCCGGCCGTACCCTGTTCAGTACGCAGGAACGTGGACCACGAAAGACGGGACGCAGATCAACATACGTCCGATTCGTCCCGAGGATGAGCCGCTAATGGTGGAGTTTCATCACCGGCTTTCGGAACGCAGCGTCTACTTCCGCTACTTTCATCTGCTGAATCTGAGCCAGCGCACGGCGCACGAGCGGCTGACGCGCATGTGCTTCATCGATTACGATCGCGGCATGGCTCTGGTCGCCGAGCGCGAGAATCCTGATGGCGGCCACGAGCTGCTGGGGATCGGCCGGTTGACGCGGGTGCATGGCACGGCCGACGCCGAAATGGCGGTGCTGGTAAGCGACGATTTTCAGGGCCGCGGTTTGGGAAGCGAGCTGATCGCGCAACTCATCAAGATCGCCAAGCAGGAAAAGATCGGGCGCATCACCGCAGACATCCTGGCCGAAAACCGCAGCATGCAGCGAGTTTGCGAACGCTTAGGCTTCCAGCTCAAGTACGATCCGGACGATGCCACGGTCAAGGTGGAAATGCACCTTGCTCAGTAGCCCTCCTGGGCGGAGCGAACTTTCCCGGCGAAACGGCGGTAGGTGAAGAAAAAGTATCCAATCGCCAGAGCGACTCCTGGTACAAACCACCAGAGACCGACGCGCAGTCCGTAGCCGGCAGCTGCCGCGTTGGTGACAGTCAATCCGAATTGCGGTCCTATGGTCGACGGCAGCACGTACGGATAGAGACCGAATGCCGCGCTCACCAGCATCATGGCAATGAAGGCCGACGAAGCCAGGAACGCGCGAGCGGTGCGTTGTGGCGTCCACAGCCGAATAAGAACGAGAGCAACCAGCGCCGCGGCGGGAAATATATAGCCCCACGGACGCGCTGCGAAACTGGCGGCGAGCTGGGGTTGCACCGCGAAGCTCAACATCGTAATGATCACTACCAAGGACGCCACCGCCCACCAGGCGTGCAGCGCCAGCCGGCGGCAACGCTCTTCGAGCGGTCCCTCGGTTTTAAGGGCGACCCAGAGCGCTCCATGTAGCATGAGCGTGGCGAACGCTGACACACCGATGATCACCGTGTACCAATCCAAAATGCCCAGCGCGCCGCTGACTCCGAAGTTCGTCCATAGCGGCAGAAAGAAGAATCCCGATGCATCGAGCGGCACGCCGCGCACCACGTTTCCCAATGCCGCGCCGAAGAAGATAGCCAGCAGCGCGCTGGCACCGCCGAACACCGCATCCCAAAGCGGCCGCCAAACCGGGCTCTCCACATGGCTGCGAAATTCAATGGAGATGCCGCGCAGCATCAGGAGCCAAAGAACCATGATCAACGGGAGATAGAAGCCGCTGAAGCTCACGGCATACAACGCGGGAAAGGCGAAGTAAAGGGTGCCGCCGCCTGCCAGCAGCCACACTTCGTTGCCGTCCCAGAACGGGCCGATGGACTGCAGCACCTGCCGGCGCTCCTCATCCGAGTACGCCACAAAAATGTGAATGATCCCTGCGCCCAAATCGTAGCCGTCGAGCACCACGTAGGCCGCAACCATCAACGCCACCAGGCAGAACCAGAGGGTTTCCAGCATAGCCGTCTCTCCTAAGCCTTTGCGGCCGCTTCCGGGCCGTGCTCGATTTCGCGATACACCAGGAACAGGAACAGAATCGCGAGCAGAGCATACATCCCCATAAAGCCGAGGAGCGTGAACAATCCGTTGCCCGCCCCCACGCGCGGCGAAGGACCGGCGGCTGTACGCATCAAGCCGTAGATGAGCCATGGCTGGCGACCCACTTCTGCCGTGATCCAGCCCGCGGTGGTGGCGATGTAGGGGAACGGGAAAGTCAGCATGAGCACCCAGAGCAGCCATCGCGTGTCATACAACTTCCCGCGCACAAGCTGCAACATCGAGATCGTCATCACGGCGATGAAAATAGTTCCGAGGCCCACCATGATGTGATAGCTGAAATACAACAGCGCGATGTTGTCGGGCCATACGTCGGAGGGAAACGCGTTGAGTCCTTTGACCTGCGCTCCCCAGCGGCGGTAAGTCAGGAAGCTCAAGGCTTGCGGGATCACCAGCGGATTGTCGAGTTTCTTGTTATCGACATCCGGCTGGCCGATGAGCACCAACGGTGCGCCTTCGGCTGTTTCGAACAAGCCCTCCATCGCCGCCAGAGTCGCCGGCTGGTGTTGTGCGATCATCTTGGCCTGGCCATCACCGGTGGGAAAGATCATTAACAGGGTCGCGATAAAACCTGCTGTCACTCCCACGCGCACAAAGGTCCGGCCGTAAGCATCATGCGTGTCCGCCAGCAGGTAGAACGCTCCCACCGCAGCCATCACAAAACTCCCTGTGACCACGGCACCGGTCATGTTATGCAGATACTGCCAAAACGTCCACGGGTTGAAGATCAGCTCCTGAAAACTATTCAGCAGAATGTCGCCATTGGGACCCACGCTGTAGCCGACCGGGTGTTGCATCCAGGCATCGGTCGCAATGATGAAGAACCCGGACAGCCACGAACCGGCGAAAACCAGCAAGGCCGACAGCCAGTGCAGAATCGGACCCAGCCGCTTTTCACCGAAGATGAGCAGGCCAAGGAAAGTCGACTCCAGGAAGAAGGAAAAGACTCCCTCCATGGCGAGCGTCTGCCCGATTACTCCTCCTGCCGCGCGGGAGAACTTCGCCCAATTCGTGCCGAACTGAAATTCCATGGGGATGCCGGTGACCACGCCCATGGCGAAATTGATCGCGAAGATCTTGGTCCAGAAACGTGCGCAACGGTTATAGTGTTCGTTGCCCGTTCGCAATGCCATAGTCTTCAGCACTACCAGCAGCAGCGCCAAGCCCATGGTGAGCTGCGGGAAAATGTAGTGAAACGTGACAGTAAAGGCGAATTGAAAACGGTCGACGGCGAGCGCTGTGTTCATTTACGAGACCTCAGATTACAACCAAAATTGCGCTCCCGGTAGTTTAGTGTATCCTGAATCTCGACCCCATGTTGTTACAGATCGAAGTCCGCCGTATAGAACCGGACATCACTTTGCTCGAACTGGCTGGCAAGATTTCGCTGGGTCGCGAGAGCCAGCGGATTGAAGCGATGGTGCAAGATCTGTTACGCCAGGAAGAAAAGAGAATCATTCTCGACATTTCACGCGTCGACCACTTGGATAGCACCGGCATCGGCATCCTCGCTTACTGTTACGGCACCGTGAACCGGAGCAATGGCGAACTGCGCATCGCCGGCGCGAGTGGCAAAGTGCTCCACCTGTTGCAAATCACGCGCCTCGACAATGTGCTGCCCCTCTGCGAATCGGTGGAAGCGGCGCGCTCCAGCCTGACCATTAAACCGCCGGGCTAGCGGCGTGGAGTCCCACCCTGCCAATGAGCCACAATGAACAGTAGCACGCGATTATGCCGTCTCCGGAAGAAATAACGTGGGCGAAGTTTCGCGTCGGCGCTATGATCGGCTGCGCCATGGGAATTCTCGGTGTGCTGGTCTACCTCCTGATGGGCGGCGCGGACGCGTTTCAACCCTCCGCCAACGTCTACGCATACATGAAAGACCTAGCCGGCGTCGAAAGGGGCTCGGCGGTACAGTTCAACGGCATCCACGTCGGCGAAGTGGCAAACGCCGCGCTTTCCGGATTGAAAGACCCGAACAAGGCCGTCCGTATCGACCTCACGATCGAGAATCGCTATCTGGAGGCTATCCCACTCGATTCCACAATCGAAGTGACGGCAGCAAATGTTCTCGACGATCAGTTCGTCAACATCAACGAAGGCAAGAGCCCGCAGCATCTGGTGTCAGGCGCGGAACTGCGGCCCACACCTCCAGCGACCATCAATCCGGCTCAAATACTCGAGGGAGGCCGGCAAATTCTCACGCAACTGGATGCCGTCGTTCGCGACATGGAAACCGGCCACGGCAATGTGGGGCAACTGGTGCGGGGCGACCAAATTTATACCAGCATATTGGGAAAGGTCAGCCAGTTCCAACGCGCCGTGCACGCGGCTGAAGACAAGAACACGCTCACCGGCCGGCTGATGTTCGACGAAACGTACTATGACAAGCTGGAGGCCCCGGTAAAGCGTCTGGACCACACGCTGGCCGATGTGCAAGCAGGCAAGGGGAGCGCGGGAAAGCTGTTGAAGGACCCGGCCCAGTATGACCAGCTCCGCAAATCCGTGGCGAATTTGAATCGCGCGCTCGCGGACCTAAATGCCGGAAAGGGCGCAGGCGGGAAGTTACTCAAGGACGACGAACTCTACAAACGCATCAACCGGATTCTTGACGACCTGAACGCGCAGGTTGACGCGTTCAACTCCGGCGAGGGGGTCCTGGGGCAGCTCATGGCCAATGCCAGCCTCTATGAAACTCTACAAGGAGCCGCGAATAACTTGCACGACATGTTGCGGCAGCTGAGCGCGAATCCGAAAAAGTTTCTCCGCCCGAAATTGTTCTGAGTAGCCGCCGCGGCCTCACCTTACAGCAGCCAACGCAGCGCGATGTGCACCAGGCTCAAAAGAATCGCGCCCAATAGGGCCGGGGCGAAGCCCTTCACACGGAAACCCGAGAGGACCGCGGCAGCCACCTTGAGCATGAGCGCGTTGATCACGAACAGGAACGCGCCAAGCGTGATCAGCGTGAGCGGAAACGTCACGATCTTCAAGAAAAATCCAAGCGTCGCGTTCACCAGGCCGATGACCACAGCCGCGATCAAGGCTGACCCGAAGCCGTCGATCTCTATTCCCGGCACAATGGCCGCGACAATCATCAGGCTCACCGCGCTGACCAGCCAGTTGACGAGCAGATGCCGCATGGTTTTCGATTGTACTCTATGGCGAAACTTTACACTGGCACCTCTGGATTCGCGTATCCAACCTGGAGGCCGCGCTTCTACCCGGAGAAGCTGCCCGAAAAGAGATTTCTCGAACACTACGCCAGCCGTTTAAACTGCGTCGAGATCAATTACACTTTTCGCCGGCTGCCTGCCGCTACCACGCTCGAAAATTGGGTGAACGCGACACCGCCGGGATTTTGCTTTGCGTGCAAGGCCAACCAGCGCATCACGCATATCCTCCGGCTGAAGAATGCAGATGCCGCCCTGGAGCTTTTTCTGCGCATGATTGATCCGTTACGCACTGCCCGAAGGCTCGGACCGATCCTGTTTCAACTGCCGCCCACCGTAAAGCACGACCTGGCGCTCCTCAACGACTTCCTCGTCCTTTTACCCGGCGACTTGCGTTTTAGTATGGAGTTTCGTCACGCCTCTTGGCTTCAGGATGACGTGTACGAAGCTCTTCGCCAACGCAACGTGTCCCTGTGCGTGGCGGAATCCGATAAGTTGGAAATTCCCGAAGTAATTACCGCGGACTTTGTGTATTACAGGCTGAGGAAGCCGGAATATTCTGAAGAAGAACGTAAGTCGATTGCCGAGAGGGTGAAAGAGTTAGTCTCGCAGGGCAAGGACCTATATTTATTCTTTAAACACGAAGAGACACCCGAAGGGGCTCTCTATGCGGAGGAGTTAGCGGCCGCCTTGTGATCGGCGGCGTTTCTTTTCTACGGCCTGTGCCGGCGCTTCTGCCTCGGCCTCTTCTTCGCCGGCCACCGCGACGGCCGTGTGTACCGGCTTCTTCTGCTCTGCGAGGCTCTTCTTGAGCGCCTCCATGATGTCAATCACGGGGGCGATATGGGGCGTAGGTGTCTCCACCACTTTGTTGCCTTCTAACTTGGCTTCAATCATTTTTTGAAGGTTTAGCCGGTAGTTATCGACATACTTACCAGGTTCGAATTCCGCAATGAGTGACTCTATCAGCATCTTTGCCAGTGCCAGTTCTTTCTCTTTTACCTGAGTCGTATCCGTGCGAAACTCCTCAACCTGGCGAATTTCATCGGCGTAGTACATGGTGTGTAACAGCACACCTTTATTCCCCGGGCGCAAAATCACGATGTGCTCGCGATTATGCATCGCAATTTTCGCGATGCCGTAATATTTTGACTCGCGCAGAGCCTGAAATAGCAGAGCATAGGGTTTCTCGCCACCTTCGTCCGGCGCCATATAGTAGGAGCTCTCGAGATAAATAGGATCCACCTCGTCGGCTTTGACGAATTCCAGGATCTCCATCACCTTCGCCGTCTTCGGCGCGACTTTCTTGATGTCCTCGTCGTCGATTTCGACGTAGCGGTCTTTCTCGTACTCGTAGCCCTTCACCAGTTCACTGCGCGGAACCGGCTTGTCTTCCGCCTGGCAATAGATCATCTGCTTGATACGCGAGTGATCCGTTTTGTGAAGCATATTAAAACTAATGGTTTCGCCGCGCGCGGCGCTGAATAACCGCACCGGAAAAGAAACGAGACCAAAAGTTAGATGACCCTTCCAGACGCTGCTCGCCATGTATGCAACCTCACTTCCGCGGCTACAATCGGGCTAGAATGCCCTTTAACACCGATATCATGAGATAGAAAGGTTTTCAACATTTTCAGATGTCTTTGAGCGAATACGCCCGTAAGCGGTCGTTCCAATCCACTCCCGAGCCCGCGCCCTCCCAACCGGCCTCAGCAGCAGCCGGCAACAGCTTTTGCGTCCAACGACATGACGCGACACGCCTGCACTACGATTTTCGCCTGGAAGTGGACGGCACGCTCAAATCCTGGGCCATCCCCAAGGGACCGACGCTCGACCCCGCCGCCAAGCGCCTGGCCGCCATGGTGGAGGACCATCCGCTCGAATACGGCAGTTTCGAAGGAAATATACCGAAAGGTAACTACGGCGCCGGCAGCGTGATGCTATGGGATCGTGGCACTTACGAAATACTGGGCGATAAAACTCCGCAGGAACAGTTGGCGCGCGGTGACTTCAAATTCAAGTTACACGGCGAAAAGCTCAAGGGTGAGTTTGCCATCGTTCTGATGAAAGGCCGCGGCAAGGGCAATGAATGGTTGCTGCTCAAGAAGAAAGACGCCGAAGCACGCCCGGGCTGGGATGTCGAGCAGTTCGCTTACAGCGTGGCCACGGGCCGCAGCCAGGAGGAGATCGCCAAGGACATGCCGGGGCGCGAAACCGTCGAGCCGGCCGTTAAAAAAAAAATCCGCGTCCCGCGGTAAGCTCCTCCGAAAGCCTGATTAATCCCGCCTCTCTGCCCGGGGCTGTGCGCGCTCCCATGCCGCCTTCGATCGTCCCCATGAAATCCTTCCTGGCCGAGAAGCCGCCTAAGGGTGACGACTGGCTCTTCGAAATTAAATGGGATGGCGTTCGCGCCATTTGCTTCATCGATGGAAAATCCGTCCGCATGACCTCGCGCACAGGCCACTCTTGCGAAAGGCAATATCCCGAGCTCAGCGTCATCGGACACCAGCTTGCCGCAGAACAAGCCGTGCTTGACGGCGAAATCGCCGTGCTCGATAAGAACGGTGTTTCCAGCTTCAGCCTGATCCAGCCGCGCATCGCCGTTGCCGATCCGAATGTCATCGCTCATCTCGCACGACGTACGCCGGTGATCTTGTTCGTTTTTGACCTGCTGTATCTCGATGGCTACGATCTTCGCAATGTTCCCCTCATTGAGCGAAAGCGCGTCCTGCAGTCGATTCTGAAACCTTCTGGCGTGATGCGATTCTCCGAGCACTTCGTCAACCAAGGCGACGAGATGTTGCAGGCCGCGCGTGCCACCGGTCTTGAGGGGATACTCGCAAAACGGGCTCAGAGCAAGTACCAGTCGAAGCGAAGCCAGGACTGGCTCAAAATCAAAATCGTGTCGCAGCAGGAATTCGTCATATGCGGCTACACGACCGGCGAGCGCGACTACTTCAGTTCGCTCGTGCTGGGTCTCTATGACAATGGCAAGCTCGTTTATGTCGGCAACGTGGGCACAGGTTTCGACCAGAATCTGCTCGAAGTGATCTTTCGGCGTATCGAGCCGCTCACCACCACAAGATCTCCGTTCGGCGAAACACCACAGATGTTGCGCGAAGCCATCTGGGTGCGCCCCGAAGTGGTCTGTGAAGTCAAGTTCGCAAGCTGGACCGAAGACGGCCGCCTGCGCGCTCCGGTATTTCTCGGATTGCGCACCGACGTCGAGGCCAAAGAGATCGTACGCGAATCAGTATCGCGGGCGGAGGAAAGGCCTGCACCCGATGTTCGTCCGCCCCTGCTTTCCGGGAAAGCCGATGAGGTCATGCTCACCGTCGGCGCGCAGCGGTTGAAATTTACGCACTTGAGTAAGGTCTTCTATCCCGCCGAAGGCTATAACAAGCGCGACTTACTCAACTACTACGACGCCGTCGCCGATTTGCTTCTGCCCTATCTCCACGATCGCCCGCTTTCTCTCAAACGCTATCCTGACGGCATTGCCGGCGAATTTTTCTTCCAAAAAGATACCCACGATCGCGTGCCCGCCTGGATTCGCGTGGAGCCGATTTACTCCGAACACAAGAACGCGCCCACCCGTTTTGTGCTGGCCGATGATCGCGCCGCACTGTTGTATCTGACCAATCTCGGCTGCATCGACCAGAATCCCTGGATGAGTCGCGTCGGCTCACTTGATTGTCCGGACTTTATGCTCATCGATCTCGACCCACAAGGTTGCGAGTTTGACCGCATCATCGAGGCGGCGCAGCTCGTGCGCAAGAAACTGGATCTGGTCGGTCTGGAAGGGTATCCGAAAACGACCGGCGGCGACGGCATGCACATCTACGTGCCCGTTGAACCTGTTTACTCATACGAGCAGGTGCGCTCATTCGCGGAGATCATCGCGCGCGTTGTGGCCACCGAACGGCCCGATCTTTTTACGACGCCGCGGCCAGTAGCCCGCCGCGAGCAGGGCAAAGTCTATTTCGATTACTTGCAGATCGGCGAGTCGAAGACCATTGCAGCGCCCTACGTTGTGCGCGCATATCCGGGAGCGCCTGTAGCCACACCGCTCGCCTGGGGTGAAGTGGTTCCCAGCCTGCTGCCGTCCCAGTTCCACCTGCGAAATGCGCTGGATCGCTT
>Ga0335069_10001387_pt1 | contig 39259 bp, 69 predicted proteins | sample Lox_Sample_11_FD_206714 | JGI IMG/M metagenome (GOLD analysis project Ga0335069, IMG submission 206714) | Soil microbial communities from Loxahatchee National Wildlife Refuge, Florida, United States - Lox_Sample_1.1 | ecosystem: Environmental > Terrestrial > Soil > Wetlands | place: USA...
GGGCGGAAGCGGATCTGTTTCATTTAATATTAATGGCCCTGTCATTTCAAATACGACCACAACAGGTGCTTTATCATCCGTCACTTTGACAAATCAGCAACTATTAGTTGGTAATACGAGCGCAGCGCCAACGGCTAAAACTTTTCAAGTAGTAGTCCAAGTTTTCACTTCAACTGGAACTTATACCCCAACTTCAGGAATGGTTTATTGTACAATAGAAGTTGTAGGGGGCGGGGGAGGATCTGGAGGATGTGCAACTACTGGAGCTTCCTCTTTTTCTGTTGCGGCTGGTGGAGGCGGTGGTGGCTATGCTAGAAAAACTGTAACCGCAGCAACAATTGGATCTTCTCAGTCGGTCACAATTGGGGCTGGGGGATTGGCTGGCACGGCAGGTAATAACGCAGGTGGCACTGGTGGAACTTCTTCAGTAGGAAGCATTGTTTCTGCAACTGGTGGATCTGGAGGTTCTGGTGGGGCTGCTCTTACCGCTGGTGGAGTAACTGGTAGTGCTGCCGGTGGTGTCGGAAGCTCTGGAGATTTCAACGCTACTGGGGGGCCTGCGATTATCGGTATTTGTGGAAGCACGGCTCAAAATATTTTAATTGGAGGAAGTGGAGGCTGTTCTTATTTTGGAGGCGGAGCCATAGGAACAAGTGCCACAGGTGCCACTGCTGGAAATATATATGGAGGCGGTGCAGGAGGAGGTTCTAATTATTTCAACACAAGCCAAATCGCTGGAGCCGCAGGTGCAAAAGGCTTTGTGGTGATCACGGAATATGTACTTTCCTAGGAGAACAAAATGACAACTAGCATGGGTTCAGTACCACCGCCAGGGCCTCTTAATTACACCGGGGAAGTGGTCGTCCCTTTCATCAATCGGACCTTTAACCCGCAAACGACTTTCAACACTTTCAGCGTCCCGACTATTTGGATCAATACAATGACCAGCAATGCTTATATCTTAGTAAGCAAAGCTCTTGGAGTTGCCGATTGGGTGCATATTGGAGGGACGCCGGGCGAATTAGACACTATCACAACCCCAGATTCGACGGTCGTCGTACCAACAGCCGGAAATATCAACTTTCTGAACGGCACCGGAATGAATATCACTGGCTCCGGAAGTGACATTACTTTCAACATTACCGGAGCGGTTGCCGATCTCTTTACCGCCGATTCTGGTACTGCTACACCATCTGGAGGAAATCTTATCATCACGGGAAGCTCAACTGGACTTACAACGACGGGAAGCGGGCATACGATTGGTCTTACCGGAACTTTGGCCGTTTCTCATGGTGGAACTACAGCCACTTCGTTCAATATTAATGGGCCAGTCATCTCTAATACAACTACGACAGGTGCTTTAGCCGCCGTAACTTTATTGAATCAGCAATTCTTGGTTGGCAATACAAGCGCTGCACCCACTGCTAAATCTTTCTCCGTTGTAAGTAGGCCATTTACTTCCACTAATCCGTATGTGCCAACAGCCGGAATGGTGGAATGTATCATTGAATGTGTGGGGGGCGGAGGAGGTTCAGGAGGGTGTGCAGCGACCGGCATGACCGATGGAGCTGCGTCAGGAGGAGGTGGTGGAGGAGAATACGCCCGTGGAACTTTTTCAGCTGCCACAATTGCTGCGGCCTTACCCATAACAGTGACCATTGGCGCTGGGGGCCTCGCCGGAGCTGCTGGAAATAATGCTGGCGGGACTGGCGGGACTACAAGCGTTGGATCTGCGCCTCTTATTTCTTCTGTTGGTGGAGGAGGCGGATCAGGAAGCTCTAATATCGCAGGAACAACTTCAGGAGCTTTCGGAGGAGGGGCTGGAGGAACCGGAGGTACTGGAGGCGATTTTCATTGCAGTGGTGGACCTGGCGGGTACGGACTTGTAGTTAATGGAATCACTTTAGGCATATCAGGTATTGGCGGATCAACCTTCTTTGGAGGTGGTGGCCAAAGTGTGCAAGTTGGAACAGGCGGGACGCCCGGAGGAACTTTTGGCGGTGGAGCATCTGGATCTGCTAATGGCGCAAATGCTGGTACAAGAGCCGGAGCCGCTGGAGCTCCTGGATACGTAATTATCACAGAATACGTCATCTCATGAAAATCCACATAGATGATGAATTGATCCACGAGATAACAGAATTTGATCTTAAAGTCTTGGCGACCGATATCGACATAGCTGAATTGCCTAAGATCTTAAAGGATCGCGTGAAATGGGACGTTCAGAGCTACTGCGAAGAATCTTATGAAAAGCTCAAGAACAAATGGCTGCCGATTCTTTTTACTCGGTTAAAGCAAATTCCTACTGACAAGCAAGAATTGCTGCAAGTCATCATGTCCCAGCCCGATTATAAAGATGCCTATTTGAAAAGGATGGAAGCGAAGGCCAAAGCGGAACTGGCCTTCAAAGTGAACTAAACTGAGGGACACCTGCTATAAATGAACGAGTATTCGTAATGTTCCCACATTTCATTATCAGCTTCTGGGTCGGAAATGCATAGGCTTCTTAGAGATTCCGAATCTTGAGTGCTTTTCTCGTAGTCTTTAAAAGCTAGATAAAAGCCCATCCGAGTATTAAGATAATGAACTTTTTCTACATTGGAAATAGAAGGATCATTAATGCGTGCAGTTAAAAGTTCAATCGCTTCAGAAGTATGGTTGCTATAATGCAGATCCCATGCAGCATCTAGCGTACTTTTGGTGTAATCGCTAAATCCAAAGCAAAGCATTGGGACGGATAGAAGAGAAATTGCAATACGATTCATGTTTACCTCATGACGCGACTATAAAAGGAACGAAAATTTTATGCAATATTGTCTCATTTACGAAGATAAAGCAGGGGATTGCAAGATTATCTACCCTGAAGGAGATTTATGGAAGGTACTGACCGATGAAGAAAAAGCGATTCAACATCTTAGAAACCTTGCGATACCGGATTGTGTTGAGTTTTTTGCGGTTAAGCCAGATCTTGTCCTCAAAGACGAAACCTTCCGATCTGCTTGGAAAAAAGGAACTATCGAAGAGCCGATTAAAGTCGATTTCGATAAGGCTTTGGAGATCCATCGCCATCGCATTCAAGAAGCTTCTGAAAAGAAGATAACTCAGCTTTCTAAGGAATTGGAAATTGCTCTTGAGAACGAAAATACGCCCCAAGCAGTGGCGATTCGTCGAACGATCAAGTTCTTAAGAACGTTTCACAATCTCAACTTAACTCATTGCAAAACTGTGGAGGACATCAAGTATGCTATCCCAAAAGAGTTGCACGACGTATGGTCTTTTTACGCTCCAACAAAAGGAGTTTCCTAACTCTGGGCCTACTCCCAGTTGCTCGCTTACAACGAATACGCCTCCTAATCCGAAACAACAGCTTCTAGCGATGTTTCTAGTGAGTTTAATGGCTTTAGGCTACCTTTCCCTCGTCTAAAGGCGATAACGCGCTACAGGGCAAATAAATGGCCTTCTTTGATCATAATCCTTGAGTGGGTAGATTCATTTTCCTTAAGTTGTTGAGCACTTGCTCCCGAAATCCATGATCTGAAAACTTCAAATGAGGACGATTAAGAGCTCCAAAATTGAACTCTATGTAGTTGTAACCCACTGAAATGTCAGGATGATTATTGTATCTCTCAGAGATCTTAAGCACAAGGGTCTTATTCATAGACTCATAATCTAATGGTTTTGGTTTCGAAGCATCTTCTTCCACAGCCTTTATGACCCAGTTTAGGATAGAACGATAGTCCGTCCCTCCCATTATTTGCTTCCCAATCTTCCAAATAGAAAGCTTTTCGTAACATGCTTTTAATTTCTCAGGATCGTTTCCTAATTTCTTCAAGAGATTCTCATGCTGAGACTGAGTGATCAGTACCCTTTCAGCCATCTCTTTCTTCTCCTCTTTGATTTTAATACGAGAAGGAGGGGGAGGAGGCGTAGCCTTTCTTTCTTGTTCTTTAGAATCTGTTATAGAATCTGGTATAGGTGTGGGAATTTCTTCAACTCCCTGTGGGGAAATTCCCTCGACCATTTGGGACTTTTCCCTTTTGTAGGAAATATTTGAATTTTCATCGACTCCAAACTTCTCTTCATCAACGAATGCATACCAGAGAGTTCGGTCATACTTGGTTCGATTGAAATTCCCGGTCATTAGAATTTTCAGTTGAACAAGCTTTTGGCATAGATACCTAACAGTCTCGGTAGACCAGTAAGGAAAATAAGAGCTGATTTCTTCGCGAGTTTGATAAGTCCAACATCGGCCTTCATGTAAATTTCTCTTATTTCTCCGGTTGACTCCAATCCAATGCTGAAAATGGTGAATTAATAAGGCGCATTCGATCCCATATTTTGATGCTAAATGAATATCAAATGAGTGGTGTTGAGAATAAATAGACACTGTTTTCTCCTTGTCGGTTGTTAGAACCGGAGGAGCGACACTTTTTTCTTGCCAGGGGACTTGCTAGAAATTATGATCTGAGTTAACATCTCTGATGTCTTTTCTAGCAAGTCCAGTGGTCGGAAGTGATGAGCTGCCACCGGATAGTTATAAGGCCCCTTTTACGAGGGGCCTTACCTTCATCAAATCAGATTCTAGGTAATTCAATATTAAATTTCCAGTGCAAATTAAAATCACCCTATGCATTTCGACAATTCGATATGGGAAAACCACCTAAGTAATTGGCACTAAGGTAAGGAATTTTTTCATCTTAAACGATCCTTTACCACATTTCGCAAAAGGAGTATTCTTAGGATCTTTTACGTCTCAAAGGGAGGTTTTATGCAAAAAGAGGATCTTTTCGAGAAAGTTACGCTTCTGAAGGACAAGTTCAAAAATTTCTTCCAACATCGAAAGAAAGTGGCTGCTCTAGAAAATTACGCTCAAGCGGAGCCTGTATCTTACAAAGAAGAACTAAAGCTGATTAAGGTGGTTCTGAAGAACCGCTTTTTAAGCCAAAAAGGAGCCGAGTTCATCGAAGAGCTATTGGACGAGCATCAAGTCAACCATCTCGATTGGGCGCACCGGACTAAGTGGCTGAAGAAAGAAATCTCAGAGCGTCGTCGAAAAACGAAAGAGGTTCAGAGCACCTTTTTCGATCTAGAGGCAGAGGATTTGCCCCTCAATGTTCCCCTGGAGGTGATGATTCCAACGGCTAATCAATATCAACCGAGGGTTTAATGCTGGAGGCAATATCTACGTTATGTTGGATTGTAATTGCTAGCTGCCAAATATTTAAGGTTTCTAAGAATTATCAGAAATTATGCGATCTAGAAAAGCTAATTAACAGATTAGCCGACGAAGGAGTTCTTATTAACTTTAAAGATAGAGAGGCTCCCAGAAAAACGCCCGGCGCCAATCGCAACCCAAGAACCGAAGAGCAGAAGGCCAAAGCATCAGCCAAGAGAAAAGAATGGTGGGCAAGAAAAAGGGCCCAGGAGGGTACAACTCCCGGACCCAATTTAGCATCGAAACAAGATTAGACGGCCATTGCTTCCGCTGGCTCAGAAAGCCATTTAGCGAATGACTTAATGAATTTTGGGAAAAGAGCCTTTTCCAGACACGCCTTGATGACATTCTCCGGCGTATCGTTCTTAGTCTGGCATCTGAGCTTGATCCATTCTTCGAGTCTTGCGGTTGGGACTTTCTCAAGCTCCAGGCTTTCTTTCAGCTCCTCTAAGGGGCTAATTGCGCTGGATGCCTGGAAAGGCGCTTCATTTGCCCTAGAATCGATTATCTCGTTAGAAGGAACCCAAGTCCAAGGGTCACCGTTATAATACAGCGCTTCGAGATTGGCGGGCTTCGCCTTGAGAGCCGCTTTAATTTCGTCCGAAAGGGGCTTTGGAGGCAACGGGCTAAGAAGATATTTCGTTTGCTGGCCTGAGCCTTCTTTCTTGAGCTTCAGGTCGTAATTGGTAAAGTCGCCCCATTCTTCATCTTTTGCCAAATTAATCAAGCTCTTGATGATGCTTGCCTGCGTGATTTCCAAGATAAATAGATCCTTTCGAGCGTAGTCCCAGACGTAAACAGACCAGAATGACTTTACTTCCTTTTCGGGATCGAATGGCTTTAGCGGCTTATTCTTGGGAGGATAGCGAAAAGGCTTGTTGTCTTTCCAATCGATCCATCCGGCGATTGGCTTCTGAACGATGCGGAAGCGATTGTCGCCTTGTAGCATGTCCTTCATTTTCCAGTAGGATGTTGATTTAGATGCGTATTCATAATTTTCAGGTAAAAAGTCCATAATTGCCTCATTTAAGTTTGTTAATTTAAATCTCTAACGTCTGTTAAGTTTCCATTTTCATCTCGAATGCAATACCTACGGTATTCCCATTCCATTTGAGCGATGTATTCATCTTGCTTGTCTGCGCAAGACTCGCATAAAAAATCGTAATCACAATTGCAGTCTTTCATCGAGACCTCAATTGAGTTACTTGTTCTTCATATATCTCTATTCCTGGAATTTCAGCAACTCCAAGTTTGATATCTCGATTCAGAGCCTCTTCATTCACTTGCAGATACTTTAAAGGGATCTTGGAAAGGTCAACTGTACGGAATTTCCGTACGGTTCGAGTGAACATAATCGCGCCATCGCCTCTAACGGATTTCTCCGCAGGAGGCATGCAAACGGCCTCTTCGATCCCAAGAAGATCAATCGCCTTACGCATTTGATCTTCAAGAGCTTTCCTAGCCTTTTCAAGATTGTGCTGATACTCTTCGCACTTTCCCTTAGTGATAGACTGGATCAGCTTCAAAGGCGTCAGTAGCTCTTTCGCCTTATCATTCCGAGCATTGATTCGATCTTGATCTGGAGTATTTGCCTCTTTTCTCAAGAATTCAATACGCTTTTCCCAATCCTTACTCTCGGAGTAAAGAAAAGTGCATTGGCGGAATTGATCTTCGGTAAGTACTGTCAACTTTTGAGTATAATCAGCGATCTCTTGAAACTTCTTTTTAAGATCGACTTTGTTCGATTCTACTAAGAATTCGTCCACTTCATTTGATGTTAATTGTGCAGTCATAATCTCCTCCATATTCTCTTTTCTGGTTCGTTATAAACCAGACATTCGTAATTATATTCTGCGATTCGAAGTTCTTCTTCGGATGGTTCCTCCAAGAAATCGATATCGTAGTAAATCGGTTTTGCCGGTGGTAAATCATCAGGCTCTAGGTGTCTGTCCAACATACTGTAAAGTTCCTGTTTCAATAAATTTGTCTGCCAGCGCATCGAGCTTCAACTCGAATTCCAGCACCGCAATATTCTTATCTTTGATTGGCATTTCTAAGTCAAAAATTGTGTTGAGATAATTTTCAAGATCGTCAATATTGAGTTTGTTCAGCACGAACATATCTCCTCCTTTGGTACCCTGGTGCATTCACACCAGGGACTTTTTGTTAATTACTAAACTTAGCGTATCAGATTAGGGAATTATACGCTAACTTTTTCGGAATTTCTCTCCCAAAAATCGTCTACGGCTTGCAAACAACTCTGGAGAATACTACTGTCAAGTTTGTATTGAAATACTTTGGGAAGCCCACCATGACGGTCGAGCTTAACGAAGAGAAATCGGGGAGCTACCTCCATGCCAGATTGCTTTAGAAGGTAGAAGTAAAGATGTGCTTGCATGGGCCAAGTGAGTGGGGATTCGTTGACGCTGGTCTTCCAATCGACGATGATAGCTTTTTCTTCGCCCTCCAGTTTGACAAGAGCGTCGATACACCCCGTCAGCATTTTCTCGTCGCAGTAACACCGCACCTCGGTTTTAATGAAAGTGGGAAGCAAGGAATTTTTCCACTGCTCGAAGCTTTGGACGTAGCCCTTCTCTTGGAAGCCAACAACTGGAAAATTTCCCTCGATCTCGTCTTGGATTGCATTATGGACGCGCGTGCCCAAAGATGCCTTGCGCTCCAAGACTTCTTTAGAAATGCCGTCGAAGCTGACGAATGGGCTAATAACTTCTGAGACCCTGGCGTAAAGTTTTCCATTAAATTCTAGCATCTTTGCGACTAGTCCTTGCTTTTTTCATCGAAATTCTACTATGCTTAGAGGAAATTGTCACTAACTTTTCCATGAATTTAGAAGATTACCTGAATAAGTATCAAATTTCGAAGGCTGAATTTTCCAGGCGATCTGGCGTTGCGGTCTCAGGTCTTCACCATTACATATCGGGGCGATATAAGCCAAATCAGACTACAGCGGAAAAGATTGAAAAAGCATCTGATCTTGTTGTGAGCGTTAAAGAACAGAGAGGGAAAGATGATCGAATCAAGTGAAATATTTACTTCTCTCAACAAAGCGGCTGCCTACGCTCACGTCACAAGACAAGCGATCTTTTTAGCGATAAAGAAAAAGCAGCTTAAAGCCGAGAGAAACGCAATAGGTGGACGAATTTATTGGTTCATTAAAAGATCAGATCTCGATGAATATCGCTCTACAAAGTACAACAGAGAAAAACGGATGCTCGAAGGAGAGCACATAATCTCCCTCGAAAAGGACAAATGGAGTGTCTTGCACGCCGCTAAAGCAATTGCACACATGCTTGGGCGTCCATATCCAGCAGCCCACATCTATTACCTCTTGAGAGTCGGAAAACTGCGGGGCTCAAAAAGAGGTGGGATGTGGGTGCTTTCACCAACAGATATCCGCGCTCTTTATCGACAAGAAATCGGTTTTGTAGCCGAAGAAAAATCATCTTCTTAAAATTTCTCTTTTCAGATTTATTCTGAATGCTCTATCACTTCGAATAAGGCAAACATGTTTTTATTCGAAGTTAATGGCATTCCAGTTCCGCAAAAGCAGACTAAATTTATCCGCTCAACTGGCATCGCTTACAATCCATCGAAGAAAGATTTAGAGCGCTTCCAATGGCAAATTCAGCCTTATGCTCCAGATTTTCCACTTGAGGGACCGATCGAAATGCATTTGACATTCTATCTTCCAATCCCAAAATCAGAATCTAGCAGACGCAAGATGCAAATGCTAAATGGTGTTATTCTTCCCACGAAAAAGCCCGACTTCGACAACTTAGCTTACCTCGTTACCAACGCACTCAAGCAGCTAGTTTACAAAGACGATTCGCAAGTGACAGATTGCATTATCAGAAAGCGCTACAGCGACCGTCCAAGAACAGTCATTAAGGTCATTCCAATTGAAGAGATCGCCCAAGTCGGAGGAAATCCGTGCGCATGATCTTCGAGGAAGTGGACCACGAATATTTTTTCGAGATTATATTGTCTACGGAGGATCTCGAACAAATCAAAACCCTGGGGGGAATCTTAAGAGAGTACCTATGGGAAGGAAACAACATCCGGGACATAAACGTCTATATCAGACAAGAAAAGGAAGGCGCAATATGCCACTCGTTAAAGGAAAAAAAGCAAGCAGCAAAGAAGGGTTTTCAGAGAACGTCAAAAGAGAAATGCACGAAGGCAAACCACAAAAGCAAGCCGTTGCGATCGCTTATTCGGAAGCGCGTCGCGGGAAAAAAAAGGCTGCCAAGAAAAAAGGCAAAAAGTAATGGCAATAAGAAAAAAGTATAGGAGCATCCTCAAGAAAGGGGAAGTCGAAGACATGCTCAATAAGAATTTGAAAGAGTGTCTTAGCCTCTTTAAAGAGATGAGCAGAGTGATGAAAGAGCATCGGGAATTCCTTGAAAGAATAACCGAAGCTAATGAAGCGGCTGAAGATACTCTTCTCAATGTGCTCTTAGCCATTCGTCAAAACGATTATTTACAAGCGTGGTACCCGAAACAAGGCAATCACGCCGAGATGAAAGTGGTTGGACATCATCCGGCCGGTGCATTTGCGACCAAAAAAGAATCAAAAATTAAAGGAGAAAAGCATGTTAATTAGATGGACATTCATTATTAATGACAAGCCAGTCTCAGTAGAAGTAAGAGACGAAAAGGAAGATCAGCGCATTGGCGAAATGGTGAACCAGCAAGATGAAAAATTGCTCTTTATCCCTGGAATTGGGAAAGACGCTTATGTTAATTTGGCCTTGACAAGCGTAATTTTGAGGGAGGAAGTCAATGAGCAAGCACCTTCAACCAACGAGCAAGCCCCAGTGGGAGCAGAAAACGGAAACGGTCAATCTGTCGCGTAACGTCTTTTATGACGAAGACTTTGGAACGGTGTGTAACCTTGAAGGGATGATTCGGCTTCTCAATAAAGTCCAAGACGAAACGGATAAAGATTGGCGATACGTCGATCTAGAAGAAGACGATCATCTCTTCAGGTTGCATTTTGTGCGGAGAAAGGCATAATGGATGACTTAAAATTCAGCATATTCGCGCCTAAAGGGACATTTTTCGTAATGTGCTCTAAGTGCGGATGTCCAAGTATTCAATACTGCGAGCGCCCAAGCAATCAATGCACTTGGTGCGATCTTAATCTTGAACCTATCGATGATATAGAAGACGCTGATGTTGACTCGTAACATAAGAGATATTATCAGACGGTAAACTTACAATTATAAGTGAATTAAGGACTTTACAGATGGCATTTAAAAGTCATGGACCTCATCAAGATTTCCCAGTTTATGACATTTCTCCAGAAGCAGTAACAAAACTTGCCTTGATCGAGGAGGTAAGACTTATAGCATCGAAGATGGACCGATTATACTCAGCGATCAATAGCAAAGTACTATTGCCTGAAGAAGCAACCTTTCGATTTTTGATCTTAGAAAATGCCACTAAGCAATTAGAACAAGCGAAAAGGAAAATTAAGAGAGACGCAAGATGCACGAAGAAAAAAAGCACGAGATCCGAGAGCCCAAAGAAAGCCTCCATTGGATCAGCTATAACGCAAGACTTCAAACGAAACTTCTTGAAGACATTCTTTCGGCGCTTAAAAGAATCGAAATGACGGGAAAGCCTAACGAATTCGCTAGGCAAGAAGATCTTCCTTTTTAGGATAATATGTCGGACGAACTAGAGATAATCGATTGTAGGGCTTGTAAAGGGCCTAGATTATTGTCTAAAATTAACTTAACACCTACAGTAAGAGAAAAGGAGCCATGAAATGGCTAAAGTGAAGAAGAAATCGATACCTCCTCCAGCGCCCAAAGGCAATAAGTATGCTGCTGGTTGCGAGACTAGTGGTAGACCTAGAGAATGGACCGAAGGTTTCATCGAACAAAAGAGAAAGGCACTCGCAAAGTGGATTGAAAATCCAAAGAGCTACTTCTTTACTAGCTACTTGAATCAAGAAGATTTACATCATGAACAAATAGAAAGGTTTTGTAATTACTCGCCAGAATTTCGTGCTACTTATAAGCGAGCTTTAGCAATTCAAGAACAAAGATTAGTAGATTTAGCAGTATTTAAAAAGGGCGACGGTAATTTTATTAAGTTCGTCCTCGCTAATAAGGCAGGCTGGAAAGAGAGGCAAGAACTGTCTGGCGACGCCGCCAACCCGTTATCTGTCATCCTTGATCGAATAGCAGACAGCGCCAAAGATCCTTTGGAATATGACGACTGAAATCATACAAGGCGATTGCCTCGAAGAAATGCGCAAGATGGCGGATAACTCGATTTCGGCCGTTGTCACCGATCCGCCTTATGGTCTTCATTTTATGGGAAAGGATTGGGATAAATTTAAAGCATGGAATCAACCCAATCCAAAAGGACATTGTATAAAAGCGGGTGCAAAGGCTGCCGGTGAGTATGATCCCAAACGCGACGACGAATTCCAAGCATTTATACGCGAAGTTGCAATCGAAGCTTTACGCATCGTTAAACCCGGTGGCCATCTTCTCATGTTTGGATCGCCCCGTCGCCATCATAGGCAAATGAGCGGTCTAGAAGATGCGGGATGGGAGATACGCGACTGCATTTTTTGGTGTTTTGGGTCGGGGTTCCCAAAATCTCACAATTTCGGTTGTAAATGTACCGGAGATGCTGTACCATATAACCATGTTCAAAGGGAATCCGAAAGTAAATCTAATTTGTCCGGTTTGCAAGCGGGAATTCAAGATGCCGCATTGTTGGTTCAAAAGGAAAAAGAATCACCATTGCAGCTATCAATGTCGGGACATAATGCGCCGATCACGCCCAGAATGGATGGCACATATGAGGCGAATTGCTTCGAACAGCAAGGGCAAGAAATATCCATCACGGGGAATGAAACTCGAAAAGAATCCAGCTTGGAAGGGGGGCGTAACTTACAAGAGAAACAAGGGGAATTACATCGGTCCGAAGTATGTGAGATGCCCGATAGAATTCTTGGAAATGGCCAGGAAAGACGGTTATGTGATGGAGCATCGATTAGTGATGGCGAAACACTTAGGTCGAATTCTTCAAAGAATAGAAGTAGTTCATCACAAAGATCACAATACTCGGAACAATCAAATAGAGAATCTGGAACTATTTCCGAACAATCGGATTCACAAGATTGTGGAATGGGAACGTGTCAAAAATGCGGTGGATTAATTGCATTTAAAGGCTACGGCACCGCTCTAAAGCCCGCATACGAACCAATCATCATGGCCATGAAGCCCCTCGACGGCACCTTCGCCCAGAACGCCCAGAAATGGGGACAGGCGGGGATTAATATTGATGGGTGTAGGATACCTGGATCAAAACCAGATACCATTAGAGGCGCAGGGGGCCAAAATGGAAGATATTGCCCGATCAATGCTCAGGGCATAATAAAAGATGATGGAAAAGGCCGCTGGCCTGCCAATGTAATCTTTGACGAGGAAGCGGGGGCGATGCTGGATGAGCAGAGTGGGCCTTGTAAAACAGGCGATTTGAATGGGCAGCCGAGAGTGGAGAATAAAATATATGGGAAATGTGGATCGACGCTAGGAAATGAAAGATATTATAAATCAGACGCAGCTACTGGCGCCTCCCGTTTCTTCTACTGCGCCAAAGCATCATCGCGAGAAAGGAATGAAGGGCTTGAAGAATTGCCATTAAAGGAAAAAAAGACGCTTAACGATTATGTGCATAACAGCGAAGGGAGAACGGCGTCTAAGAGTGGTGCGCCAATGGCCAATAATCACCCAACCGTCAAGCCCCTAAAGCTTATGGAATATCTCATCCGTCTCGTTATGCCCCCAAAAGATGGCATCCTGCTCGACCCATTTGCTGGCTCTGGCACGACGATTTTAGCCGCTAAACGCCTCGGCTTTAACGCGATTGGCATAGAGAAACAGGCAGAATATTGCGAGCTTGCGCGGGCACGCTTAGCTTCTTATTCCGATAAGCCTAAAACGCCCGATCTAATCGACATGGCAATTTCTCAATGAATGTTAAGGTCGAAAAAGCTCTAAGCGACCCGCGTTGGCGTCTCAATAACCTTTACACGATCATCGACAAAGAAGGGAAGCAGCGCCTTTTCAAGTTCAATTGGGCGCAAGCCGAGCTCTATGAAAATCTTTGGTATCGCAATATCATTCTGAAGGCGCGTCAGCTAGGCATCTCGACTTTTGTCTGCCTTTTCTTCTTGGACATCTGTCTTTTCAAACCTAATGTCGCAGCTGGCATCATCGCCCACACGCGCGAAGATGCGGAACATATGTTCAAGCGCATTAAGTTCGCGTATGATCACCTCCCAGAGGCTTTGAAGGCACTTCGCACGGCTACTGTCGATAGCGCAAGAGAGCTCGTTTTCAATAATCATTCTAGCCTCCGTGTAGGAACGTCTATGCGAAGCAGTACGCTCCAATATCTCCACATAAGTGAGTTTGGGAAGATATGCGCTCATTTTCCCGATAAGGCTCGTGAGATCATTACGGGCTCTTTGAATACTTTGGGCGCAAAGCAATACGTCTTCATTGAATCTACCGCAGAAGGCAAGGAGGGATACTTCTATGACCTCTGCCACCAAGCGGAATCGTCGCAGCTCAGCAAGAAGGATCTCTCGACGCTCGATTACAAATTCCATTTCTTCCCTTGGTTCAAATGCCCAGATTATGCGATCGACGAGAATATCACAATCCCAGACGAAACGGAAGAATATTTCCATAAGTTAGCCAGCCAATCGATTAAGCTTACGCGCCCGCAAAAAGCGTGGTATTATAAGAATTTACTTATCCAGAAAGACGACATGAAGCGCGAATATCCTTCGACGCCTCAAGAATCGTTTGAATCTGCAATTGACGGGAGCTTTTATGCAAAATGGATTAGAGAAGCCAGGGCGGAAGGGCGACTTGGCGTTGTCCCTTGGGATAGAGAAAGCCGTGTATCAGTTGCATTTGATCCAGGGTATCTCGATTCGTGTGCAGTCGTATTCTGGCAATGCATTGGACAAGAGATTCACATTATCGACTATTATGAAAACAGCGGAGAGGGGCTCTCACATTATATCGGCGTTATCAAAGGCAAGCCCTATATCTACGACCAGTATTTCGGCCCGCACGACATCGAATCTCACCAATTTTCTACGGGTCTCTCTACTAAGGATGTTGCGGCATCTTTGGGCCTTAATTTCGTCACCCTTCGCACCCTCAAATTACGTCTGGAAGACGGCATCGAAGCTGTCCGGGGCATCTTCCCGCGTCTTTGGATTGATGAGAAAAAGTGTTCGCGCCTAATTAAGTGTATTGAAAATTATCGAAAAGAGTTTGACGTTAATCACGGAATTTACAAAAGTAAGCCTGTGCACGACGAATACTCTCACGGCGCAGACGCGCTGAGGTATGCAGCGATTGCCATCAAGACTCATATAGATAGCGCAAAGAGCGGAATATCGGATGACGAGGCAGACAAACTCTACAACAAGTTCCATCCCATCTTCAAGTAACTGCGTCTCTAATCTAAGATTTACGGGGGCTGTCTGACCAACGTTGATCGAGACTTTGTTCAATTTTTCGTCAAAAGATTTACAGAACTTCACAAGGACAATGAACGCTATTCATGCATTAATCTAATTGCCGCTTTTGTAACTTGCTTTAGTATTATGAGTCCAGATGAACGAATTAAATGCGTAATAGCGCTTGACATGCTTATAAAAGACATTAGCCTGGAACGTTTTGAAGATGGCTTTGACTTTGCAAGCTTTATGAAGGAAAAAGCCGAAGAGCACAAGAATAAAGGAGATTTCGATTATGACGAGAATGTTGATAGTAAGTAGCGACACGCCGGAAGAAGACGTACAGGCAGCGTTTACCATCGTTCGTGAGGCGCTTAAGGACGACAAGCTTGAGAAAATCACTTGGTATTCGAACTTCGCTCGAAGTATCGTCCGGTTTGATGAGCGAATATCTGCCATTGAAAACAATATCAAGACGTTTGTAGAAGCTTTCAATAAGTTTGGCATTGAGACTAGGGCTCAGTTCGAACAGATAAAGCGAATGGAAAAGTCTTTAATGGATCTTACTAAGCCTTCAAAGGAGAAAAAAGCATGATTCAATCTTACGGCGAGCGAATCTTAGTGAGAATTGTCGAAAAAGAGGCTAAGAAAGGGCCTTTGATTTTGCATGATGAGAAAAAAGACTTTCAGATCGGACAAGTAGTATCGATCGGCGAAGGACTTCAATACGACGGCGAAGGCTTCTTTAACTCAATGCAGATCGATGATTACGTTTACACGCGAAGATATGCTGGTCTTCTCATCGAATACGATGGTATCGAGTATGTATCGCTCGATACTAAAGAGATTTTGGCCTATAGCGAGGAGTTGAAGTAATGAAGGAACGGCGAAAACTAAGCCCAATGGAAAGGGTAATATCGAGTGGAATCAGCTTGCCGCTAGATCTTTTCGAACTTATGGAAGACAAAAGGTGGCAATTGAAGCTTACAAGATCGGAGTTTATTCGATTGGCAATTAAATTATTCTTAGAAGATGTAGAATTAAGGAGTAAATCATGAGCGAAGTAATTGAAGTGAAAGTAAAAGTTTCCAATGATGAACAAAATTACAACAAGAAATTTATCTGTTATGAGCCAATTCGTCTTGCCAAAGACGATCCGATTCTCCTTGGCATGGTCGAAGGTGCGATAAAAGACTTTAAAGGCGGCGTAGACGACGTTGATGTTATAATGAAGATGAAATGGTAGGAGAAGCGTGAAAGACATTTATTTTGCGGTTAAACGCATGACTATAAAACATGTTATGGATGACGCTGGAGAGTGTCGTGTTAGGTGGATTCACGAAATTACGTTGCTTCCACCTCTAATGAAAGATGGATGGGAAATCTACCTGCTGAATGGGTTTCAGCGTATAATGGAAATTGACATAGATCTTAAAATGGAGAAATGCGATGGCTGCCAATGCGCCCAATCCCCCAAGTCAAATCAACTCAGCCGGCGGTAGTGGATCGCCATTTGCCGGAATCGGCCGTGTGGCTGTTCAAGATCCGCCTCGTCCTCGTCCTTTTCCTTGGCCCTATCCAGAAAGCGCCACGCAAGGCGCCGTCGGCGGGGCCGGAGGAATAGGGATGGTCCAAGTGTCGCTCCCCCCTTATTATGGCCCTTTCAACATGTACTGGCCATACCAAGTGCCCCGATTGAATGGGCTGCCTAACCCAATTGTGAAGGCAAGATGATGGAATTCTGGGTTGCTATAAAACGGCTGAGCGAAGGAAAGATGGTTAAAATGTCTGGATGGGAAGGAGATAAGCACCTTACTAATACTTCATTTAGAGATTGGTACCTAAACGATCCTGAATCTCTTCATTGTTTTGAGCAAAAATGGGAATCTTACCCACCTAAAAGAAGAAGATATTCGATTAAGAAGGTAACGAAATGGACGCAATGACCGCTGCAAGTTTAAGTTTTTGCCTACTCTTATTCATCGCCATGGGAATTGTAAATTGGAAAGTGCCCTTGTCGAACGTGGCGGCTTATGTCCTTTTAATCTTGTTCTATGTGCCCTTGTCGATCGTGGCGGCTTATGTCCTTTTAATCTTGTTCTATGTGATTTTCAGATTAACGGGACTAGACTAAAGCTTAATGGCCCATAGCTCAGCGGTAAGAGCGTCGCTCTGATACGGCGAAGGTCGATGGTTCAAATCCCTCTGGGCCAATCATTTTCGTGACGTCAGACAAAAGAGTGAGAATTAACCGTTTAGGATAAATTATGCCCCCAGGAATGGTCTCAACGCAAATTCCCCCTTCGCCCGTCCCAAGATCGCCTATGAGTCCTATATCTCAGACTCCCAGCACTACGGGCCCAGCGCCTAGAATCCCAGTTCCTCCCGGAGTAACACCCCAATATTCAACACAATGAGGTCTATGAAATATTTACCGCTCTTTGCTATCATCATTTGCGCACATGGGTGCACCTTTTTCAAGAAAACAACGGAAGACGATGAGCTTTTCCATATCAGCGAAAAGGTGCTAGAGCACAAGGAAGGGATCGACATCATCGTTCAGCCCATCCCACTGCCTAAGAAATAGGAGATCTTATGAAATGGCTTAAAGATCACGCAGATAGCGCAGTTGTGCTAGCAGCTCTTTTAAGTGGAATGGTATGGATGAATGGCAAATTTACTGATATCGATCGCAGGTTTTCCAATCTTGAAAAAGATGTCGCAATAATCAAGACCGTCTTGATTATGAAGGAAATATTGCCCAGAGAACTTGCAACTCAGGAGTAACCATGAATAAATTCATCTATTGTCTTGCATTTATGGTAGTGGCATTGATGTTATTCATTACTGTAGACGCCTATTGCCATTGGCACTTTGACGTCATTAATCCGGTGGAGCTTTACCAAATTGACAAGGAAAAGTATGAAAAAGAGCATCCGGGCGAACTTGGCTACATGACCTACTACGAATGGCAAATCGACCAAGACGGCAAAGATAGAGCTCTTTGGAATGAAATTACACACCAGATCTGCGAATCTTTTGATCCTTGGTACGAAAGAACGCCAGCGGACGAAGTCAGGGAGCATGGGCAAGATTGATGAATAAGATCGAAGAAATAGTTATTAACCCGTTAGAAGTTGAAATAATGGAATTAGTACAGGAAGTCTTCATTAAGCATGGAATCGATTCAAGAAGAATGTCTGGGCTATTAATGAGAATGGTATTCGACTTGTATAAAGAGAATTCTAACAGAGAAGCTTATTATAGATTCTTAGATAAATGCAAAGATTATTGGCATGCTGATGAGAAACTGAAAAGGGAAAAATGATATCACCTGACGATTTATTCGATAGAGAAGACAAGATGTTTGCTTTTGCGGCAGAGATCTTTAAGTTTTGTCAAAGTCATAATAGAGAAGAAGATCCGCCTCTTCTTATGGCCTCTTTATCGACTCTTCTTTGTACAGTTTGTCAATACTACGACTTGTCAAAAGAGGGATTTTTGAAGCAAATGGAACGCACTTGGGATGCTTTAGAACTAAAAGAGAGCAAATGACCATCGACTGTATTTACTGTGATCCAAATTGTTTTGTAGTCTATGGATATTGTAAGGTGTGTGGTCGTATGTGCGCGCCTCCATTAATCACCTTAGAGAAAGTAAGTCCACAAGACGCAAAAGAACTTATCAGAAATTGGAACAAGAAGAAAGAAGATCCGGATCATTTATTATTTTCGGTTATAGAGCTATGATCATCAATTGCATTGGTTTCCCGCTGGGAGCGTTCGTTGGAGTAACAGAAGATGGTCGTATATTCATAGGCAAAAGAGATCCAATTACGAAAGAAGTGTTGGAAATTCATGAATATCAAAATTGAATGCATATGCCCAGAAAATCGACACATCTTGAAGATATGTCGAAAAAAGGCCAAAAAATCGACATATCACTTTAAGGATAATCAAGGAATGAATTATGATTTATGAAAAGCGTAAAAGTGGCCTAAGATTCTGGGTATTTTTTGAATCTTCCGCTCATCCGTTATTGTTTTGCATTCATGCGAAAAAATTCCCCTATCTCTTTCTGTCAGTCTGTAATAAGAAGAATCAGGAATGGATTGATTTGTGATCTGGAAATCCCTACGCGAAGAATGGCCCTACTCAAACGATGAAGTATGGCTTCGTTGGACGACAGATGGGGTCAATTGGAATGAAAAGATTACGCACGAAAAGGACATCGATCGCGTCGAATGTCTTGGTATAGCCGAATGGCGAGAACTTGACCCTCCCGAATGGATGTCTGAGCCTCAAAAGATCCGTTTCCAGCAAATGAGAGAAGAGGGCGTAAGTTGGCAAAATCGCGTAAGTGCGATCAACAAGGAGGAATATGATGAAAAGAATCCGCTGTAAGTTTTGCCACGCAAAGCCACGGGTCCAATTCGCCGTTTCTTATGCTGGTCATGAGATGTGCCAAGATTGTAGATGGGAATACCAAACGATCTTTGAAGGGAAAGTCAGTAAGGAATTTGAATCTAAGAAAGGAAGGCCGATAGCGAAAGAACTCCAAGAATTCTTAGATGATTGGCCTAGGCGCATCCTTGAAAAGGAGAAAATGCTAAAAAGAATGCTTAAAGGGCCAATAGATGATATTTGAAGACCAAGAACCTTACATCCCAAAGCCCAAGTACATCCGTGTAGGTAGCTATATAGCCACCATCGATAATGTACATGGCGTCGTTTCCGTTCGCACCAGTAATAAAGAATATCCTTACCAGATCTGCATTACTTACAATGATACTCGGTGCGTAGTCCTTGATTGTGCCAGTAAACAAGAAAGCGAAGATGCTCTTAATAAGATAGCAACCGAATTACAAGCAATCTAATTCTAGTGTTAAATTTCAAATCTAAAGTTTACAATGAGGCTAAACCATGTTAAGGAACCAGCATGTCCAGCCCCATGTCCGATTATTCCCGTTCGCAAGACTCCAAAGACTTTCTCTCGGATTACAAAAAGAGCATCAAGTCGGACCCACGCCTCGAATTCCATCAAGACATCATCCAAGATTTTGGCGAATCTTATGAACGAGCGTACCAACTCTGGAACACCTACTACGCCGAAGCCTATAAGGACCTGTCATACTACCTGGGAAATCAATGGTCGCTTGAGGAACTTAGTTATCTTAACAACCAGCGACGTTCGTCGTTTACTTACAACAAAATCTTTAGACTGGTCAACCTTGTCCTTGGACGGTACTCAGACACCATGCGTGGCTTTCTTGTTGAGCCTATCGAGAATTCATCTGAACTCACTGCCGAGATTCAAACAGATGCGCTTCAATACATCATGCAGTACGCCAATGGCTACGAAGTGTGTAAAAAGGCTGTCAAAGGTTCTCTCACTACAGGAATGTCCTTTATATCGCCGTGGCTTGACTATCGAGACGACCCGGTATCCGGGGATATACGTTACCACCTTGACGAATGGAACTCAGTCATTATGGACCCATTCGTCACTAAAAAAGACTTATCAGATTGCGGCTTCATCGCTCGGCGAAAATATCTTACTAGAACCGAAGTAATCTCTCTTCTTCCAGAGAAACAAGCGGAAATCGAAGCTTTACCGTGGGGTACTCGTGATGATAAATTTACTTACATGCCTTACGCCCGTCAATGGGGCATGCAAAAGCTTCTCAATTACAATGAATACTGGCGCACCAAGTGGGAAACGAAAGAAGTCTTGGTCGATATGGAAACTGGGGAGACGAAGCAATGGGATGGGGATCGAAAGCGCCTCTATCTTTTTCGCAAGATGTTTCCCCAACTCGAAGTCGTTAAAAAGCCCGTTCGTTCGGTCGAACTTGGTATCATCGTTGAAGGACAACTTCTCTATTACGGAAAAGACCCAGGCGGTCTAAACGACTATCCGTTTGTGCCATTCTTCGCCGTATTCGAGCCTTCTTACGATCTATATAACTGGAAGATACAATCGTTGGTGCGCTTTATCAGGGACCCGCAAACGGATCTGAATAAAGCCCGTTCAAAGATGGTCGACATCCGCGACAATCAGCTCAATTCTGGCTGGATCGCCAAGACGAACTCCGTCTCCAATCCATCCTCGATGTACAAATCGGGTCAAGGCCAGGTTATTTGGCTTAAGCCTGAAGCGCAGATGACAGACATACAACGGATACCCTCTGCAAACATTGACGCGTCTCAGTTCCAATTAGAGGCCGAATTTGAGAAAGACATGTTCGAGATCTTGGGACTCAGCACCGAAAACGTTGGAATGGCTGAAAACGAGAAAATTGAGACTGCTGGAATCCTTTCAAAGTATCGCCAGATGGCTGGCTGGATACCTATGCAGCACATCTTCGATGGTATTTGGGAATCTCAACGCCTTTTGGGTCAAAAGACGCTAAAGCTCATGCAAGCCAACTATTCGCCCGAAAAGATCAAGCTAATCACGAAAAAAGATCCGACGCCTGAATTCTACTCCAAGTCGTTTAGTAGATATAATGTCACCGTCGAAGAAGGAATTCTAACAGATTCTCAACGCCAATCCCAATTCATCCAGCTCGTAGCGTTGCAACAGATGGGCGTTTTACCACCTGAAGGCAATGCTCTCATCATCCAGAATTCGAATCTGCATGGCAAAAAAGATCTCCATGCTCTTATCCAGCAAAAGCAACAAGCCGAAGCCCAAGCGAATGAGCAGATGATGCAACTTCAGATGGAGAATCAGAAAAATGTCAATAAGGCTGTCGATTCGGAATCTGAATCTAAAAAGGCTCTTGCGGCTGAGCGTCTTAATAAGATTGGCCTAGATGCAGCTCTCAATGTCGAAAGAATCTCTCGTTCTGAAGAAGAAAAGACAGCTGGTGCTCTTAACATCATTAAGGCACTCAAAGAGCTGGATGGCATGAATCTGGACAATCTTCAGAAGAAATTGGCTTTATTGCGGGAATTAGAGGGTAAAACCGAAGAGAAGAAAGAGACTACTTCTCCTTCCGCCGCTCCTCAATAGAGCATAAACGAGTGTGAAAATCCTTCATTTCATCTTTGATGGCGATTATTAGATTAATAATATCTCGCCTATCGGCATTGGCTTCGCTTCGAACCCATAACATCATCGCTATCATAGAAGCGATGAGAGTAAAAGTGCAACCAGCTATCGACATAATAATTGGAAAGTAATCCATTTGAATCTCCTTTTCGCCCATCAATATTAACGCAATTCTTCCATTAATTCTACCTTGTACAAATATTTTGACTCTCCTGTAAACTTTGAATTAGAAACTTTACACTGAAACAAGGTCGCATGGACAAAACAATGGCCAAAGTCACCAAGCAGATGAAGACTGCTGAGCGTGACATCAAAAAAGGCAAGCCAAAAGCCGCTGTAAAAGCGCTCAAAGGCGCCGAGAAGAAGAATGTCAAGCTCACCAAGATCGACCGGGAAGTCCGCGATCCGGAGATTGATGCCTATAAAAAGATGAAGAAACGAGGTTGCTAATGTTCGATCCAAGAAACAGATTTCCCGCATCGCCTATGCACCCAGACGACGACTATTGGCATCCAGTGCCAGAAGATTCTTACTCCAGAGAACTAGATTCCAGAGTGCAGGCTCAAGAGCGTCCTTACGGTTATTCCTACGGTGAACCTCCTGCCGATACGGGTGATTTTAACCAAAGAGCCTTAGAGAGCGACAAACAATATCCAAAGCGAAAAGGTAGGGCCGTCTAATGGCAGAGAAATGGATACAAGGCGCCATCAAGCATCCAGGCGCACTCCGAAAAGAACTCGGAGCGAAAAAAGGCAAACCGATTCCAGCTAAAAAGCTGGCCGCGGCTGCGAAGAAGGGGGGCAAGATCGGTAAAAGGGCTCGCCTCGCTGAAACTCTCAAGAAAATGCATAGAGGAAAGTAATGAAACACATGAAACATCACGATGGACACATGGGCCACAAATCTGGGGCGCATATGTACAAAAACGAAGTCGACGAACCACATGTTCCAGCTCATGGCCACCAAGAAGCCGGAATGGGCGTTCACGACTTTAAAGGTCAGGCGCAAGACATTGCTTACGGTCAAGCCGGAGAGCAGGGTTGCAGATCTGACGAGAAGAAAATGGCAGCTCAATTCAAGAACTACCATTGGGATTCTGACACTGGTGGAGCGTCGGGATACTAAGTTATGGCTCAAGAAATAGGCGAATCTAGAGAGCAATGGGGATGGAATGTCTGGCACATGGCCGAAGACATCGCCAACAACCTGAAAAGCGATAAGAGGCCCTTTTACATTGTCTTCGCAGCTAAGCAAGACAAGAGCAACCCTGGCGCCTTTCGGCAAGGTTTCCACATGTATCGAGACAGACCGCCCAAGTTAATTGGGATACTAGTTTGGTATGTCGACCATACGCAAGGAATCTTCGAATTGGTCCCAGAATTATCAATACCTCCGGATGTACCGTTGGATGAATCGCTACTGTCCCAAGATAGCAAAGATTCCTACGCAACGATATCGGAAGTTGGACAGCAGATGGGCGTCATCCTGTCCTAGGATTAGATCTAGCAACCAAAAGGGAATGCAATGTCTATCGACATGAAAGAATATGCGGGCGAATTAGAGTCTCCAGCCGCCGTGGAGCAACAAAGCGAAGTAAATCAGTACGAAGCACAGTCGCTAAAAGAAGAACTTGGACTGCCGGACATTCCGAAGCAAGAGTCTCCTGCTAAAGAAGAAACTTTACAGGAATCAAAGCCGGGACCCACACCCCAAGAGCTGAACTTTAAAGCACTCTCGGACTCAGTTGAAAAGTTAAAGGCAGAGAAGGAAGCAGAAAGGCGGGAGTACCAACTCCAACTGGACATGCTTCGAGCGAATCTGACTAAGCAGCAGCAACCGGCCACCCAGGTCAAAAAGATGTTTGACGGCATGGAGGACACAGACGTCCCCAATGTCGGAGAGCTTCGAAAGGCTTGGCAAGAGCGAGAGCATGCTTACAACGAGAAGATCGAAGAGCTCCAAGTTGCCAATATGCATCCAGACTATGCCGAAGTTTTAGGAAAGTACGGAAAACACCTAGCAGAAACAGATCCCGGCTTTATGCAGGGTTTGCAGGGTGCGGAGAACAAGGCTCTTTTTGCTTATAGATATGCCAAGAGAGAACAAGAGCTCCAAACCTTGAGAGAGGCGCAGAAAACACAAAGTGCACCGGCACCAACGCAAGCGAGCATTAATGCTCAAAAGATAGTCGAGAATGCCAGAAAGCCAGGAACCCTGGCCCAAGCAGGAGGACAATCGGTCCTTTCCAAGGCTGACTACTACGCGAATATGAGTGACCAAGACTTTATGAAGATGGCCTCCAAATACCTGGGCGAGATCTAACAACATAGAGAAAAGAAATGGCAATTACAGGTTTAACTCAACTGCCTCCAGAGGTGCGAACTTACTTCGATAGATTGTTGCTTGCGCTCGCGCGCCCATACTTCATCTACGATTTATTCGCTCAAAAGAGACAGATTCCGCTTAATTCTGGGGACCAAATGGTTTTCAGAAGGTATGGTACTCTTACTGCGGCCACAGTACCACTAACAGACGGACAAACGCCTCCAGGCGACCAATTGTCTGTAACAGACTTCAAAGCCCAAATCCAATGGTACGGCTCGTTTGTAACGATTACCGACCAAGTTCAGTACGTTGTACAAGACCGCGTACTTAATGAAGCGACTAAAGTTTTATCTTTACAGCTTGGATTGACCCTGGACACGCTAATTCGCGATATGATGGTAAGTACAGCAAGTACGATCGCATGTCAGTTTGGTCTGAACGGAAATACTCCTACAGAGATTACCGACGCAGACATTCAAACTGCGATTATCGCTCTACGTCAGGGTAACGCTCGCTTGATGACCAATCCTCTCCCTGGAGAGAACAAATTTGGTACAGCGCCTGTCAGAAGTTCCTACTGGGGATTTATGTCAGTCGACCTTCAAGCAGACCTAGAAGCTGTCAGCTCGTTTATTCAAGCTGCGAACTATCCCAATCCAATGAATGCATTGGAAGCGGAATGGGGCGCAACTAGAAACGTTCGATGGCTCTTGAACACTAACGGATTCAGTAATGGCGCATCTCCGAACGTGTACAGCTCGTTTGTACTCGGTCAAGAAGCATACGGCGTAGTTCGTCTTGGAGCAAAGGAAGCTGAGTTTATCGTTAAGCCTCTTGGCGCAAGCGGTACAGCAGACCCATTGAACCAACGAGGAACTGTCGGTTACAAGTACCCATTTGCAACTCGTATCCTCAATGACAACTGGATTACCAGACTGACATCAACACTGGCATCGAGCTAAGGAGGACACAATGGCAATAATTAAGAAAGGTACTTTAACTGTAGCGACTGGCGGAGCAGCTCAGAACTTAGCTCTTGGCTTTGTACCGAGTTATCTCAGACTAGAGAATAAAACTAAGATTGTAGCGAATACCAACGGCGTTCAAATTGCCGAATGGTATAACGACATGGTTAATGCGAGTGCCTATTTGTGGACTACCACGACTGGCGCACCTGTTATAAGCTATACGTCTACAAACGGTGTTACTCCACTAATAACGGCAGATGCTTCTCTATACGCTGCTACGAACTTGACTATCACAGGCATTTCGAAAGCGGCTAATGCAAGCATCACGGCAACACACGCTTTTACAAGCGCTGATATTGGCGTGACAACTGTCAGTTTTCATGGCGTACAAGGTATGACTCAAATCAACACTCTTTCGGGCGTAATTCAGTCTGTTACCTCTACGACAAGCTTTACAGTGAACATTAATTCGACAGGCTTCACGACTTATACATCGGGTGGTATTGCGAACGTGGTCACTGGAAACTATCCATATCCTTTGCAAGGCGGAACTCCAAGCGCTACAAACGCTCCTGGTTTCCCTCCTTCTCAGGCTGCAACTTCTCAAGTACTCAATGCTGCTCTTTATAACCAAGGCATCATTGGCGTCACTTTGGGATCTGCAATCATGGTTACTACAAGCGATGTATGGCAATACATTGCAATGCTTGATACAGACGTCACTAGTGCATAACGCTTCGGGACAGGGCGATATCTGTCCCAAAATTTAAGGTATGCCGTGGGAATGAGGAATATTCCACCTTCTGTTACTTACCCCTCTCCCAATGAGTATTTGGAGACCGTATATCCCATTACCGGCATTACCAATGCATCTCAAGCAACCGTTACTTGCACAGCTTACGCTTTTACATCGGCCGACGAAGACATCACGCAACTGACGATAAAGCAAGTGGTGGGAATGCTCCCGATAAACGGGATCACCTGCTTGATTACAAAAGTCCTTAGCTCTACGCAATTCCAAATTGCTGTAGATACGACCAATTTTCCGATTTATCGGTCTGGGGGCGTGATTGTAATAGACACGGGGCAGCCTCCAGTGGAACAGCAAGGGTTCCAGTACTTTAATACTCCGTGGCAGAACGTTTTATAAGAGGAACTTAACATGGCAAGAACACGAAGAGTGCAATCCACTTTTAAAGAAGCAAAATCAGAAGTGATTGCTGAGAACATCCTGAAGGAAAATCCAGAGGGACTCCCTCCAGTCGATCACGCAAGCACAGAGAAAATCGTCCAAGCGAAGTATGTCCCTGAATACCGAGAAGTCGTCTTCTTGAATGGTAGAGATCCAGGATATCCGCTTGATTTCCATTATTCGAGTAAGACGCATCCGCTCAAAATCTACAAATTACTTCACGGTCAGACCTACAAGCTTCCTGTTGAGATTATCGAGCATCTCGAATCTCGCAGCGAACCTCAATACGGCTATCGGAAGGGCGCAGATGGTCATCCAGAGATGTACGTCATCTCTCGCAAGTTCATCTTCCAGTGCCGAAACGTACCTAGAGCCGCAGCATAAAGGTGTAGCATGACGATTACTACTTCTGGTTGGAATTTAGCAAACATCCGAACGAAGCTTCGTAACGTCGTTGGTATGCCGAGTGCCGATCAATTGTCCGATGCTAGCGCTAACGCCTACATCAATAATTACGGCACTTATCAGCTTCCTCATGAGCTGAAAACTCAGATTCAGAACAACTTTCTGGATTTCAAAACTACGCCTGGGATCAATACTTACGCCTTCCCAGGCGCCTATTTAACAGATTCCCCTGGGGCCTATGCGGATGGATTCCCTCTCATCTTTTATGAAGACCCAGACATCTTCTACCAGGACTGGCCCCAGCAATATAACGTAGATTCTGTAGCAGCCGGAAACGGCTCTCAAACCTTATTTACAGGCAATACCCAAGGTTTTCCAATCATCATTGGCACGTTCTTTATTACGGATAGCGTTCAAGTGCTCCAAGACACTGGAATGCCTGTTGTAAGTGGCGTAACTATTGCTACTGGAAACGGCGGGACTTCTTATTCTGGTACCTTAGCCGCAATTCCCGTTGAAATTGGAACCTTTATAGCAGTTGGTGGAATTGGCGCTACAAGCCCTGAAACCTTCACGGATAACGGAGATGGCACCTTAACAGGCTCACAAGGCGGTACTGGGACCATCGACTACACAACAGGCGCATGGACCCTTACATTCAATTCTGCTGTCACTACGGGCCTTTTAATCCAAGCAACCTATCGAGTGGTGGGTTTAGGCGTTTTGGCGGGCGATGGTTCAGGAATGCTGAACTATGCTACCGGTGCATTCTCAGCCACTTTTAATGCAGCTCCAAGTAGTAGCCTCACTGTCTACGATAAGTATATTGCGTATCAGGGCAATAGACCTCAAGGTGTTCTCTTTTTTCAAAATCAATTTCAACTCATGCCTGTACCTGATCAGGTTTACCAAATCCGGATGCAGGGCTTTGTTCTTCCAGATCAGTTAGTCAATGACTCTGATACGCCAGCACAGCCAGAATGGGGTCCTTTATATGCTTACGGAGCTGCTTTAGAGATATTCGCCGATCGAGGAGATACCGAGAACTATGACCGTTACTATCCGATTCTGAAGAAATTTGAAAACGTTGCTTTAGGACGAACAATTCAACAATACACGCCCGAACAAGGCGTTCCGAGGTTTTAGATGGCTTATAATCGTGATATACCAGCAGCAAAAGAATTAATCTCGAATAGCCAAAGCGCGATTCAGGGAAATTTTCAAACGATAGACAGTGGAATGACTGGCACTGGGGTTGGTTTTTCCAGAAACCACGTTACCATGACCGATGCTACAAATGGTGGTCTTCACAACACAGTAGATTACTATGCGCCTGTATCCGATCCGACAGTGGGGTCAGCGCCTGTCGCTTCACTTTACGTAAAGGCATCACCAGCCCAGCTTTTCTTTAGAAATACGTCCGGAATTTTGCAGCTTACAAATTTACCCATTGTAACTGCTACACCCGGAGCAACGGGATATGGAATCGTTACTCCCTGGGGTATCAAGATAAATTGGGGCCAAATCGCCAACATTGGAAAAACTACAGGCGCAGCGACCGTTTTTCAGGTTCCTTTCACCGTTCAACCTTCTCTTCAATTGACTGTAGAGAATGCTGGCATGGATGCCGATGGTTCTTCTACATCTGTTAATGCTCTATCGACGACTGGCTTCACGGCTAGATGCTCTGTGACGCCAGGCACTCACACATTATTCTTCTTTGCTATAGGAACCTAATGCCAGAAACTCTCCAGCCATTCCTGATTTCGGAGTTTAAGACGGGTATCAACACTTACATGCAGCCCTGGATTCGTCCGGCTGACGCGTTTGAGCCTTTAGTAAATGCGTACATCTATCGAGGAACAGTCAATAAAAGAAACGGCTATGTCCAGTATGGAAATGATGTCCCTGATGGGAATCCAATCATGGGCATCATGCGCTACATTAATGAAACGACTGGCGCAATATCACTTGTCATAGCCACTACAGTGAATCTATACCTTTACGATCCAGGAACCGGAAACTACAATGCGGTGACTACTCCTCCCACATTTACTGGAAATATCACTAATTTCTTCAACTGGACTAACTGGCAAGCATCATCGGGCGCTACTTCTTATCTTTACTTTGTGAATAATAAAGATAACATCGGAAGGTTCGATGGTACCGCTTATACTGCTTTAGTTCCAGTGATTGACGGTGCAGGACAGACAATTACGACTGCACTTGATGTACAAGTCTATAAGCAACGTCTTTTGGCTATTAGACCAACTTTCAGTACTAATGGAGTGCAGAATCAAGGCATAGCTTGGAGCGCTGTACAAAACGATTCTCTATGGAAAGAAGATATAGCTGGTCAAGGAGGCTTTTTAGCAGCTCCAACGGGCGATATCATTGAATCCGCAGAATTCATTCGCGATGTGCTTGTAGTATTCTTCACTAACTCAACTTGGATTTTCCGCTTTACTGGTATCGATTCTGCGCCCTTCCGATGGGATAAAGTTAATAACAGTAAATCAACCAACGCGCCTTATGCTTCCATTGCTTATGACGAGCGCTGTACATCAATTGGCAATACAGGACTCATCGCATGTGATGGAGTCAATGTCCAGCGTTATGACGTCCCCATCATCGACTATTATGAAACTAACTTTAGTGAGGAATTTTATGGGCAGTCCTTTTCTCAAAGGTATGACAACCTCAATCAAGCATGGACTCTCTATGTATCCACCAATCCAAATCCCGTCTTTCCTAAAGTGGGTGGCGTTGCCCCTGGTTCCGATAGCGCTCTTGTTTATAATTTCTTGGAAAATACTTGGGCTACTTACAAATGGAGCATTCCGCTTACTTGTCTTGGCTTATTCTACAATCAAACAGGCGATACCTGGGCATCCCTTAATAAGTCTCCTGAGAATGAATGGCAAAATATGCAGCAAACTTGGAATGCTACTCAAGGACAAGAAGCCGCCCCCATTCTCTTAGCCGGAGATACAACTGGCCACGTGTATCAAATGGACATCGGCCTTGATGACAATGGAACAGAATTCGATGTCGATATTGTCACCACTAGATGGAATCCCATCTTAAAGTTAGGCCAAAAGACTCAATTCTGTTACATCGACATTTATTATCGAATTATCTCTTCGAATGTATCCGTAACATTAGACTTTTACGTAGATAATTCTACAAGGTCTACTCCCACAACTACTAGAACATTAACTCTTGATGGTCCAGTTGGATCGGACTATTCTTTCAAGAGAGTTTACATCAATCTGATCGGAGAATTTATCCAGATGGAAATCGACCCAGATGATGAAGCAAGCATTCAATTTGTTGGCTTTATTATTTGGGCAAGACCTGCCGGGAGGCTTACACCCTTCTAATGACGTTTCCAATAATCGCCCAAGCATCCTTGCCGCCTAATACGATCGTTCCAGAGAACGACTTTCTCTTCATTCCCTATCTCAATCGCCTCTACGAAGACATTGCCCTGACGGTTAACAACAAAGATAATATCTACTTCACTGCCCCAATAACCAGCTCAGCTACGAACATCCCTAATCTTCCGAACTTCGGTGCTTACATCGTATGTGTGAGTTACGCGAAGCCTGACTTGGATGCGATGGGCAACATTATCGGATACGGGCCTACAGGCACTTGGAGTTTATGCAAATCTTCTGCTTCAGGTGCTGGATCTGTTGTAGTTCTTGGCTCCCAAGTAGGAACGGGAACTTGGGCTGGAAATACATTGACGATCACCTCTACAGCTACGAATTTCCAGATCGCCCACAACAGAGCGAATGTGACGGGAAATTTTAACATCCGAATCTTAGGAACGCAAGGAGCCACATAATGAGCGCTATAGCGACTGAAACGAAAGAGACGCCAACTGTTTCCAAAAGTGAAACAGTTCAAAATCTGGAGTTTGTTCGACTTAAACTTCCACGGCTAATCCCCATTGAGCTTATTGAAAATGTTAAGGGCAGAACTTTTACCCCAGAGCAATTTATTGCATATCAAGAAAAGCAGGTTAGCAATCCCGGCAATTTCCTCTATGCGGTAATAGATCGAGAAAAGAAAATCCACGGCTACCTATGGGCTGAACTCAATATTTTGGATGGTACGCTCTTTGTAAATACTTTTTCCATATCGAAGGATCACTGGGGAAAAGGCGTAGCGATTCAGAAGGCGATCGACTTTTTAGCGGAGTTGAAAGCCGTTACAAAAGCGCCTAGGGTATTCTGGGTTACGACTAATGAGAAATTCTTCGCTAAACACGGATTTAAGCGGTCAAAGAATTGTCTTATGGAATACAATTCTAATTAAAGGTTTACAGGTGAATTATGGGTCAGAGTAAAGGCGGCGGTTACACGAAGAAAGAAACTCTTCTTCCAGAGCAAATGACGCTGCTAAAGCAAATCTTAAGCCAAGGTGGAGGGCCATTCACGCAGCAAGCGGCTCAAGGCTATTCTCAGTTCTTACCTGGAGGCGGAGGTGGCGAAGCCATAAAAGCCCAAGCCCTACGCGATTATCAGCAAAAGACCATCCCATCCATTCTGAATGCCTTTGGAAGTGGCTCTAAGGGCTCTAGCGCCTTGAATCAAGCTTTAGCCGGCTCAGCAGCCGACCTGAACACTAATCTCGCTTCTCAGCTAGCGCAAATGCAATTGGCAGCTTCTCAAGGAATTGGGAATCTAGGTCTCCAAAGTCAGCAACAAGGACTCGGAACTCCTGGATTTGCGTACCTGCAAAGGCAACCTCCTCTTTGGCAGCAGCTTTTAACAAGCGGTATTGGATCGTCAGGGGACATTTTAAGAGGAATAGGATCATTCTAAGCATGAAAAACAAGAACGCAGTAAATCAGAGACAATTTAGAGGGGGATATGTACCCGATCAGCCAGTCGATGAGTGGAATCGCGCTCGGCGAACTGAAGCCAATTCCCCTTCAAGAGCAAGAAAACGAGATTCCATCCAATTGGGCTCACAGACACAGGCCAGACCTGGCCAAGTTGGTTGGAGCGATAGACCAAGACCCAAGAAAAGAGGTGGCTAATGCCAGTCCAAATTTTGCCTTACGTACCATCATTCCTGGAGCAATTAGCTCCGCACATTAAGCAGGCTATGAGTGATGTTTCAGCTTCTTTAGAACAACGGAAAGCCATGAAAGGGCTCAATGCTCTTTTCAACCCTCTTCAAGCCCAAGCGGCTCCAGGTCAAGAGATGCCAGAAGGTGCTCAAATGCCTCAGCAAAGCGCTCTAGACACTACTTCGCCCTTAGCAGCGGTGCAGGCTTTTAAACTAGCTGAAAAGGCCTTAGGTCCCGCTGGAGCGAAAGTGCTAGTCGATAGCTTAATGCAGAAGCAGAAATTGGGCGATAAAGAAGCTTCTGAGATACGCAAAGAAGAAAGAAAGGCCGCCGCTGAACAGAAAAAGACGATCGAGGAAAAGCGCGAGCATCAAGGAAATATTCAAAAGACTTTTAATGTCGCTTCCTCTCTTTTGGCGAAAAATACTCCAGGTGTAGGAGTTTCTCCAGGAGCTAAAACAGGGCTAAGTCGAACAGCAGTCGAAGGAAGAAATTTCTTCAATAATCTGAAGGGAAAATTCGAATCGATTCTTCTCCCAATGGTTAACAAAGGAACTCTTGCTAAAGAACGTTTTAACTTTATCTTGAGCCAGATTCCAGACGCATCAGATCCTCAACGAGTCATTGCTGGTAAATTGAGAGGATTAGCTGAGACTCTTAGCGAAGAAGGATTTCCTATCGATACTAAGATTTTAGATTCAATTCCTTGGGCTGCTTCGGAATTGAAGAACTTAGGCAAAGAAGAAGTCGCGAAACCTCCATTAGAGAGTTTTTTTAAATGACTTTTGACGTAAAAGCCGCAAAAGCTGCCGGATATTCTGATGCTGAGATTCAAGACTTTTTATCGAAAAACGCTCCAAAGGCCCAAGAATCCAAATCTTTTGATGTTGAAGCTGCTAAAGCTGCTGGATATTCGGACAAAGAGATTCAGTCGTTTCTTAAGGGCAAGAATGTTTCGAAGCTTAAATCTGTGGTTTCCGCCCCAGTCAAAGGTCTGATAAAAGGATCAGAAGACATAAGTCAATACTCAGATCCTGTAGGCATGATCTTGACCAATCTTATTGGTAAAAAACAAGATCTTTTGCCCAAGATCCTCGAAGAAGTCCTTCCAACCAAAAACGAAGAAGTAGAGAACTTTCTTGAAAGAGCTGGAAGAATTGCGCCAACTGCTGCGCTTGGAGGAGGAGGCGTTCTTAGTGCCATTTTAGGATCTCTTGGAGGAGCAGCTCTCGGAGAAGTAGCCAAAGAGCAAGGAATAGGCGAAACAGGCCAAAGTGCAGCGGAAGCAGTTGGCTTAGGAATTCCAGGTCTTGCTAAGGCTATTGGGAAAGGCGCAGTCAATTTATTCAAGTCTCCCATCCAAAAGCTGACTAGCGGAATTACCCAACCACGTGCCTTAGGAGCGAAGTTCGCTGAGAAAGCAGTGGTAACACCTGGACAACAAGAGAAAGCGATTCAGAGGCTGAATAAAGAGGCTTCTGAGCTAACCAAGCAGACGATTCATAAAGAACTTCCAATCGCGAAGCAGATCGAAGAAGGATTTAATTTTGAGGATCGATTCGAAAAGAGATTTGGCGGTCTAAAAAGCGTCGCTGAGAAAGCAAACCCTACCATCGATATCACGCCCATCTCCGAACTCATGGCAAAATCTGCCAAAGAGTACAAAGGCATCCCTAAATTGCATCCTGAAGGCGCAAAAGTCATGTCAGAGATCAGGGCTTTTCGAGCCAATCCTCAGACTGAAATGAAAAAGCTTTTGAGAACTTACAGATCGAATAACAAGAAAATCAGAAACATTTACGAGACTTCACGGCTGACAGGAAAACAAGAAGAATATGTCGATTTTCTTGTGGATTATAATCGAAAAATTGCCAAATCTTTTGAAGGTACTCTTCCAAAGGATTCCCAATGGATCAAAGAATTCAAAGACATGAACGCCGAGTACAAGCAGTACAAGGATGCTCTCAAGACTTTAAATCACCTTGAAGGCGTTTTAGGAGAAAAAGCTACCCCTGCGAATATTGCTAAGCTGGCAGATGATAAGAAATTTCATCAGAAGCTTGTTCTTTCTATGGGAGAAAAAGGCGCAGGCGAAGTCACTCAGATCGCCAAAGACCTGAAATCAGCTACTGAAGCGATCAAGAGAATTCCCGCTAAAGAGCTAAAATGGTACGAGGGATACATTCCTCTCTCTATTTTAATTCCAGGCGCAAAGGTTCTTAGCGGAGCTTACACGGTTAAAAAGGGCCTTGATTTCACGCGGAGAGGATATGGATGGTTCCTGTCTACTTCTAAGAGAAGGGAAGTTTATAACGATCTTTTAAAAGGATTGGCTTCTGATAATCGGGGTCAATTTGCGAAAGCTGCGGAAGAAATGTCAAAGCTTTTGAAAGAAGATTCTGAAGATTAGCGATCCAGAGTTTCAAACACGAAAAACCATATGAGCCAGAATGCCAACAAGCCACCTGGTATTACGATCGTCATTTTACTTCCTTTAATTTAACTTCAAGACACTCTACTTTTACTTCCAATTTAACGATTCTCTCTTCTATGTCATAGACTACCCAGAAAAGAATTAGAAATATAGTTGCAATCCAAGCGTAAACCATTACTTTTTCCTATTTAGCATATAGACAAGTAGCCATCCAGCCCACGTAGCAATAGCAATCAGAGCAACAGTCCAATGCATTATTTCTTATTCCTTTCTTCAATAGCGCAAAGTCTTCCATGAAAATCTTTCATTTCATCTGAAATAGCTTTTAAATGAGAAAGAGTATGAAGATGTAAGGGGATAACGATTCCTAAAACAGTTCCTAGCATAGTTCCCATTAGCACTAATAATTGAATCCAGTCCATTTTTATTCTCCTATTTTCGTGATCCGCAAAACATCCAGAAGTGGATTAACGCCCCAACCGAAAGCCAAAAGTAAAACATTTAGTCCTCCTTTCTTCGTTCCTTAAGAAGATCGATGAATTCCTGATGCAATACGTCGCATCGCTTGTGGACTTCATCTATACTTCTTTGAAAATTCGATATTGTAGTATCGAGACGAACCCTAATGGCTGAGCTTTCTTGATAAAAGAAAACGAACATGGCTATAAGAGGAGCATAATACTTAATCCATTCTTGCAAATCCCCAAGTTTATCTTTCATTTCTTCGCTCAGCTTCATTGTTTTCTCCTTTTCGCTCATAGAGCATAACTGAACGCTTGATTTTTCAAAAGTCATATTCTTTCCTTTGTCTAAAAAGAAGTTTACAGTCCTATTCATTTATTCTAAAATGAACTTGACAGCAAGCTAGTATGATAAGGAGCTCCCATGACATTTAATCCAGATAATAATCTTTATGGCTTTCCAACACCTTTGACGAGAGTTTTCCCACCTCCCGTTTTATCGCAGAGAGCCCCTCTTACCACAGACTACAAATATCCGATCGGTCAAGTATGGATCGATGAGTTGGGCGAAGATGCCTATATACTCGTCAATGTGACCGGCAATTCAGCAACTTGGAACGAAGCAGCAGCCGTATCTGGCCCGCTAAACACTTTGACTGGGGACAGTGGAGGAGCGGTTTCTCCTTCAGGCGGAGACATAGAACTGCTTGGCACAGCAGATCAAATTACAACTACTGGATCTGGAGCTGGACACTCAATCACTTTTAGCGTTCCTTCCACATTCATTGCTCCTGGATCGATCGCATCGACCACGACCATTGAAGCGGGCACAGATTTAACGGTAGATGGAAACAGCACGCTGACGGGCACTCTTGGTGTCACAGGCGCATCAACCCTTGCAGCCTTAACCCAAGTCGGGACAGCCCAAATAAACGCCTCAGGGGCTGCTACAACAACAATCGGATCTCTTACATCCGGAGCTACCAATCTTAAGTCTGGCGGAACTTTAACAATTGACGTTGCAGCTACACATAATTTGACAATTGGCGGAACTCAAACGAGTGGAACTGTAAATATTGGCGGAACTGGCGCAGCAGTCGGTACTGTAACTCTTTTCGGAGGAACCGGTGCACAAGAAATTGACCTGGGCGCTTCGACGGGTGGCAAAACGGCTCACCTCTTTGATGGGGCTGGAGCGAATACTGTCACTCTGGGCTCGGCAACAAGCACATCAGCTACCACAATTAACTCTGGCTCAGGAGTCTTGAATCTGACTTCAGCGAGCGGAAACATTGGCATCACGACTGTCAACGGAACCGTCACTGTATCATCTGGAACTGGAGAAATTGACATTTCAGCTGATGCAGCAGCAACGACGGTCAAAATCGCCACGGGAGCAGGGGCCAAAACCCTTACACTCGGATCGACAAACTCTACATCCACAACGACAATCCAATCTGGAAGTGGTGGCTTTTCCTTTGCAACGACAGGCGCGATCACCATCAATTCTGGCACTGGAACGATTGGAATTAGCACGGACGCATCGGCAACCACGGTCAACGTGGCGACTGGCGCAGCTGCGAAAACAGCGACGTTCGGTTCTACAAACTCAACATCAGCTACGACCATCCAATCTGGATCTGGAGCTCTTAATGTCACCTCGACAAATGGCGCTCTCACTATCGACTCTGGAACGGGCAATTTAGGCATTTCTACAGATGCAGCAGCCACTACATTGAGCATTGGTACGGGAGGCGCTGCTAAAGCCGTCACAGTAGGTTCGACTAACAGTACTTCAGCAACTACCGTTCAAGGTGGTAGCGGTGGAGTCACGATCACCGGAACGAACGGTATCATCACTGCTAACTCTGGTACTGGAACGGTCAGCATTTCTACGGACGCAGCAGCGACAACGATCAACATCGGTACTGGTGCTGGAGCAAAAGCCCTGACTCTCGGTTCGACCAACAGTACTTCTGCAACCACTTTGCAATCTGGTTCTGGAGCCCTGACTCTTGCGACTACTGGAACGATTGGCATCAACTCGGCGACGGGAACGATTTCGATGTCTACAGACGCATCAGCCACGACAATTAATATCGGTACTGGAGCTGCGGCGAAAACGCTTACTTTGGGATCTACTAATAGTACATCTACAACTGTAATTAATGCTGGATCTGGCGACGTAAAAGTCACTAACGCCAACCTTCGAATTGCAACTACTGGAAAAGGGCTGCAAATCAAAGCGGGGGCAGCTACTGACTTTGCGGGTACTGGAACGCTTTCTTCGGGAACGGTCACCATCAATAATACCAACATTGCGACCGGTGACTACATATTCCTTACAAGAATTGCATCGAACGGATCGACCACTTTTGGGGTTCTTTCTTACACAATCAGCAACGGTGCAAGTTTCACTGTAACCAGCTTGATTCTTGGTACGCCTGGAAGTACGCAAACCAACGATAATTCCACATTTGCCTACTTCATTGTAAGACCTCTCTAAAGGAGAAAACATGTCAACACCAGTCTACAACCAAACCCCCACGGTCCAAAACAGACCGATGGGGCGTTTAGATGCGCAAGGAAGAGTAATACCCTCTTCCTTCGACAATATGGCGTTTCAAGGGGAATATTCGGGCACCAATTTGATCTACCGAGGATTTGCAAGACCAGGCGCGGATACAAGCGCTGCGGTCTGGCAACTCGCTAAGATGACTTACGACGGTTCCAATAATCTTTTGACGATCACTTGGCCGCAAGATCCAAGCGGTCATGCCAGCAATGATTATGAATTCACTTGGACGGGTAGAGCCGGGTATACGTACTCTTAAAGGGGTCTAATGCGTTTTGTAATTAACCCTTTCACGGAACTGCTAGACGTTGCTTCCTTAACGGGTAGCGGATCGCCGCCAATTGAATCCATTACTGGAAACAGTGGTGGCGCCGTTGGTCCAAATCCGGCCACTTTTAATATCAATCTTTTAGGCGACAATACTACTGGACTCAATGTAGTCGGAAATCTCGGTACTTACACCCTTACCATTTTTGGTCTTGCATCTTCAACCACTCAAGTAGGGACAACAAGATATGCGACGAATGCTGAAGCTGCTGCGCAAACTTTGGGAACTGTTGCCCTTACTCCCAGTAATATTACTTCTCTTTTTAGCACTAATCCTGTTCCTACTTCTCAAGGGGGCACCGGGCGCTCTAATCCAGCAGCTCATCAACTCATGGTTACCAACGGATCTTCCCCCTTCACCTTATTGGGAGTGGCCTCTAATGGACAAATCCCCATTGGGTCCATCGGATCTGATCCGGTTTTAGCAAATATCACTTCGACTGGTGGTACACTTACCATTACAAATGGCCCTGGAACGATCAATATTGAAGCTTCTTCAACGGGTGACGTTCAAACCTTGACTGGAAATACTGGTGGAGCGATATCGCCAACGGGTGGCAACATCAATACTGTTGGTACGGGAAGCATAACAATTGCTGGATCTGGTAGCACACTTACAACGCAACTTACTGGCCTTACAAATCATGCGGTGCAAGTAGGAGCTGGAACAGCGACATTGACTCAGATCGCAGCTACAGCCAACACGGGAGCCGTTCTCCAAAACAATTCAGGAGGAGATCCCTCTTATTCGACGGCGACCTATCCATCGACTACGACTATCAATCAGATCTTATATTCTAGCGCAGCTAATACAGTTGGTGGACTAACAACCGCAAATAATGGAGTGCTAACGACAGGTACTTCAGGAACTCCGGCTATTACGGCTTTGGCATCTGACGGACAACTAATCATAGGCTCTAGTGCAGGCGCTCCCGCCGCAGCCACTTTAACTGCTGGAACAGGCATCGCAATAACCAATGATCACAATACCATTACGATTGCTACTACAGGCACCACTTTTTTAAACGTAACGCCTCTTACTCATGCTTCGTCTCCATATACTGTTTTGTCTACCGATGATTTCTTAGCCATAACAGGGTCTGTCGGCGCATTCACAGTCAAATTACCAAACGCCCCTACAACTGGAAGGGTCATAGTTATAAAAGACACTAATGGAGTTGCAGCGACAGATAATATAGCAGTAACGACAGTCGGTGGGACAGTTACGATAGATGGACAAACTACTTATACAATGGCCACGAATTATCAAAGCGTAAGTGTGATTTTCGATGGGTCCAATTATGAGGTATTCTAATGGCATATAATGGACCTTTACCACAAGTAGTCAATGCAGGTGGGAGCGGAGCTGCAACATTAACTGGTCTTTTGACTGGCAACGGAACATCCGCATTTACTGGAACACCGATTACCCAATACAACGTGATAACGGGAGGCGCATCAAATGTGCCTAATTCCGTAGCTCCAGGTAATTCTGGAATTCCTTTAATTTCTCAAGGAGCTGCTGCTCAGCCGATTTTCGGTACGGCAACTGTACCGGGGGGCGGAAGCGGATCTGTTTCATTTAATATTAATGGCCCTGTCATTTCAAATACGACCACAACAGGTGCTTTATCATCCGTCACTTTGACAAATCAGCAACTATTAGTTGGTAATACGAGCGCAGCG
>Ga0335069_10001388_pt1 | contig 39239 bp, 32 predicted proteins | sample Lox_Sample_11_FD_206714 | JGI IMG/M metagenome (GOLD analysis project Ga0335069, IMG submission 206714) | Soil microbial communities from Loxahatchee National Wildlife Refuge, Florida, United States - Lox_Sample_1.1 | ecosystem: Environmental > Terrestrial > Soil > Wetlands | place: USA...
CCAGTCCTGCAAACGCAGAATCCTTCGTCTCAAATCTACTGGCTAAGGACAAGGGTTGGCTATTGGCCTACTTCGACGTCCTGTCGAGAGTCAGCCGAACCCAGCAGGCTTATTTCACAGATCCGCAGCGGCTCAGGCGCTTTTACGCGAGATTGCGCGCGCAAGACCGATCCACTCCCGCCACGCTCGGCTCCTTCCGACCCGCACCGTGGCTATTGCTTTTGGCGGCGCGGCTGCAAATTGATCCCAATGGTCAACCTCTGGTACCGGGTGGTCTGGGGGTCTGGAAGGAATTACTGAGAGGGCCGGGTTTCAAACGCGCGATGGGAAAGCAGACGATCAACCCGTCGACACCCGACCAACTCCTGGAAGCGCTCTTCGGACTCACCAGGGAGTCCGTCGACACCAGTCCTCTGCAGATCTACATGGCAATCAGTGAACTTGAAAGCAGGCGAGCTTCCGACCGCCGGCTATCTCCGGCTACAGTCCGTCTGCTGGCTCGCAAGTTTGAAGACTTCAGCGATCAATACCGAATCTTCTCTGAATTCCCAGAGTTGAACGATGAATCGATGACACTGTTTCTTGAAGCTGCGCAATCCTTGAACAACGCTCCGGCGAATATCCGCGGGAACGCTTTAGGACTTTTCCAGGCAAACATGGGGATCTGGCAGATTCTTGCTCGCCAGGGACAGATACCGACCTCGAACCTGAGCGAGTCATGGCGCCAGGTCATCAAACCTTTCTTTGCCATTCATTCCGCCTCGCAAGTGTACGATGCGGGCCGGAGTTCACTCCAGGAGCTATTCCGCTCTTCGGTCGGCAGAACGAGAGTTTCTCAAGACGAAATCATCGATTTACTCGCGGGTCCGCAGCAACTTACTCCCGACGGGAAGCAGATGCATCGCGAGTTTGCGCAGAAGGTCCGCGCGGTATTGGACGATCAACGCCTGGTCTCGCTCGACACGATTCTGGCTGTAGGCGACGCACTGGCAGAGAAGAGAAGTGGCAAGCAGCCGCCGGAATATGCGGTGTTGCTTGCAGGCCAAACGCAAGAATTCCAAATGCCGCAGCCCATCTTTACGAATGGAGAGAGGTCCGAGTGGGCTGCAGGCATTTATAACAGCCATCATACCGATTTGCAGATGCGAGCAAACTTGCCCAAGGTGCTCTCTTCCACGTCAGTCAGCCGCACGCAGATCGATGATGCCCGCGGTCAGCTTGCTTCGTTCCTCAGGGATACTCTTGTCGGTTTGAATTATGCCTACTATGAACCGCCAGGAGCGCAGGCCCTGCACGAGAACCCGCTACTTGTCCGGTCTCATGATTTTGCCTGTGAGACAGTCGGCGGATTAAACATTCCGTGGCAGGCACCGGAACTTTTCGGCCAGGGTTCTCCCGCGGGCGGAGGCGCTCATTTCGTAGGTTCAATCGCCGATCTTCCCTATGCGCTGGCGGAGCTCGAACAGGACTTTATTTCCCCCGCTAATGTCCAGGCGCTTATTTGGAAAGAGCTGACGCCCGAATTATTGATTTCCGCGACCGTGCCTCGCTGGTGGAACGTCACACCTATGGAGCTCCATGCCGTAGCACTCTATCAGCGCGCTGGAGAAGAATTGCTGACCAGTTCCATGACAGATGCGGTTCTCCGGACCAATGTACTCGCGCTTCTCTCGGACCGATTGCTTCCGCGGCGGATGACGGAAATCGAGCGGGCTCTATCGAAAGGGCAGGTCGCGGAATTGCTTGCGCAAATGATGCCCTCAGAGTTGTTTTATCTTACGGAGGAGTTCCGACTTAAATATCCGGAAAATCCCAGCGTCGTCGGAAGCGCGATGCATGAACTCATCGAGCTGGAGAGACAACATCCGGAGCAGGTTAGCTGGAAGCGATTGTCACATGATTTTGGCACGCCCCATCCCCGTATCGCTCAGAACTACGGACTTGAACTTCTGAATGTAGCTCCCATGCCGCCGTTCGCTGGACGTCCGAGCCGATTCCTGGCGGAGTCATGGGACTCACCCAACCTTTACTGGGCGCGCTTGGCCGACGAAGCCGGATATTCTCCGGTCATGTTGAACCACATCGTGCCCGAACTTACCCGCATGATGGTGGAGAGAATCTTCGCCACCGATTTCGAAGACTGGTCGGCGCTGCTTCGGGCAATGTATGAAACCGGATCTGACTTTCGACAAGGAAAGCTGAATCCGCAACTGAAACTAAGTGCCGCGCAGCGTTAAAAGCCGTACAGTCGGCAGTCAACTCGGACCAAAGTGGAAGGCTTGAACCATGGTGACCAAATCTCTTCGGATGGAACTAATCCTTCTCGGCGTACTGGCAGCTACACCCGTTATCGGCCTCGGTCAAGAGAGTCCGAACCTTCACGTTGTGGTCAATATGGTACAGCTCAACGTGGCGGTGACCGATAAGAACGGAAACTACATTACAGGCCTCACTCCGAAAGATTTTGTGATCTTCGAAGACGGGATACTGGAAAAGACAGCTACCTTTGCCGAGGGGAATGGTCCGGCTCGAAGCTTAGGGCAGACTATTGATCAGGAGATGGCTGCGGTCGATCAGAGCAACAAAGAACCATCTGAAGGCGTCTCTCCCGCATCGTTGGCATCACTGACAAATGGCGCCAAAGTATTCGTCCTCTTCGACACCAGCGACTACATGTACCGGGGTTTCGTTTACGCGCAAGATGCGATCACCGAGTTCATCCGTTCTCTGGAGACCGCCGATAAGATCGCGTTCTATTCCTATAGTCGCGATTTTTCTCGCGCGGCGTCTCTCACCTCCGATAGGTCGGAGGTGGTGCGCGCGGTTCGCTCCACTGTCGCTGGAGACGAGGCCGCGCTCTACAACGCTCTGTTACTAACGTTGAAAGATGCCGCCCAAAATACCGGCAGGAAGGTTGTCGTCGTCTTCTCCAATGGCCCAGATAACTCCAGCGTGGTGCCGCCCGAAGATGTAGCAGAATTTGCGCAGTCAGCCGGCATTCCGATCTACATGATCAGCACGCGCAGGGCACAATTGGAACCCGTCTCCACAGCCGTCTTTGAACGAATGACCGCGGCCACTGGTGGCAAAGCTTATTTTGCCAAGGATTGGAAAGACGAGCATCGTGCTTTTGCCTCGATTCGCGACGATCTTGCGCACCTTTATTCGTTGAGCTATTACCCTAAGGCCAACTCCAACACTGGGTGGCGCGCCATTACCGTGAAGCTTGTCGGTGACCAACTTAAAAAATATAAGGTGCGTACTCGCAACGGATACCGCCCTCAACCGTCTCGCTACGCAATTGACGACAAAACGCCGTCTTCGCCCCCTGACCCGGAAAAAACGGGACCGTAATCTTTAGCTCTCCAGACTGCACCGTGTCGCAGGCGAATGCACGTCACTGATGCTGAACCGGCGTTCCGTCGGACCATTCTGCAACCCAGACCATGAAAATTGTCGCGCGTTCCTCCGGGTCATTTGCCGCAATAACGGGCGAGCCGGGCAGATCCGCTCCCCAACTCTTCGCCGCGTCGCCCGAAACAAGAAACATCAGATGTGGATGCCAACTCTTTCCCACATCATTCAGGTACTGCTGCTTCGACAGCATGTAGCACATCGCGCCAGGCTCAAGCGGGAGCAGTTCCTTTTTGTCCAGGGCCGATGCGGTCGCTTCCACGATCTCGGCCTTCGATTTTCCGGCTAATACCAGTTTGGTCTTCCTCAGATAGATCGGCGCGAAGCTTCTTGCGGCCGGCGGGTTAAAACAAATGGGGGAGCGAACTTTGGGATTCCAGAACTCTGGAGCATCCGTGGCAGCGCCCCATGATCGCTCGACCAGGCAAAGAAAGCCATTCGATCCGTCCGCCGCTGTCGTATAGCCGTGCGCTCCCAACACCATCACCTCAGCGCCGTCCGAAATGGATTTTGGAGCCGCGCTGCGGGCCAACGCAATTTCGGAATCCTTGTCCTGAATCAGGTATTGGTCAACAGAAGCCATAGCCGGATAGGACGTCTTCTCTACCTGCGCTTGTGCTTGCCAGGCTCCGACGGCCAAGACGTGAGTGAAGACTGCTATCGCGATGATCTGGCCTTTACGCATGGGGTTCTCCGGCAGCGAACTGGTCTCGGGTGTATTACCCATCCCGAGCATGGCCGTGATACTAACCAGCACAAGAAACGACAGTCAACCATTGTTGTGATTAACGTTCTTATCGAGCAACTGCTATCCAACTAAATAGTTCGCAGTTCTGATTGACTATGTGGGGCATCTTCGCACTTGAGAACGAGACATCAACACTTGACTGATGTGTGTTAGGCGTAGGCGCATAAAAAGCGGCTCGCTGGAATGAGCCGCGATCCCCAGCCATCGACTATGGGCGGATTGCCCTGGCCATCCCGCCGAACAAGCCGTAATATCTTTCACGATTCGTGCATGGGCGCAGCGTGTCGCCCACGTACTGCGGGGCTCAATCCTTTTCGTGTCTGGGATGCGAGGCGTTGAAGACAGTGAGGGCGATACGGGCGACCTGTTCTAACGCTCTCTTGTCTGATTTGAGACGAGCCATTGCCCTCATGCCTTGAATGGTGACCACAAAGAAGTGGGCCAGAGCAACAAGGTCGTCCTTAGGCGAGAGTTCGCCCTGTTTTTGTGCTCTCGCGAGTGCCTGCAGAAATATTGCTTCGACTCTGGCTTGGTTATCCCTCAACAAATCCCTAATAGCTGCATCCTTAAGGTCACGCTGCAAGTTGGCGCTCAACAAAAGGCAGCCCCGTTCATGCTGTTCCCGTGTTTCGCCCGCGAGGCCGTACAGAAGCTTCGCGAAGCCGTCTCTGACCAACGGAATTTCATTCAGCATCTTCTGTGTCTGGCTATTAGTCTGGTCCCGGTAAAGGGCCATGGCCTTCAGGTAAAGGGCGCGCTTATCACCAAACGTGTCATAGATGCTCTGCCGGGCGATGCCCATTTTCTGCATCAGTGCTTCCATGGAAGTGTTTTCATACCCCAGGCGCCAGAAAAGATTCATCGCCTTCTCTAGCGCATGCTCGGGATCGAATTCCTTGGGCCGGGCCATGTCTCGACCTTCTAGTCTACAACCGGACGAGTTTGACAGATCTGGTTCTGGACTGTATAGTCTGGAACCACTTTCCAATAGCCCGAGAACTGCAATAGGTACATCCACAAAATTCTGTCGGACGGGAAGGCAATCAATGACCTCGATTCGAAAACTACAAGCAGGAGTGCTCCTCAGCTTCCTATTGGCAGTAACCATTGTTGGAATGAGCCAAACCAAGTCCGCGCCAGACGGGATCGCATCTCGATTCGGCGAAGTCGACGGGAGCAAGATTCACTATCTCACCGCCGGCCACGGGCCCGCGGTGATCCTTCTCCATGGCTACACCCAGACCTCGCGGATGTGGCGGCCCTTGATTCCAAAGCTCACGGATAAGTTCACGGTTGTCGCTCCAGACCTGCCGGGCATTGGCGATTCTGACATTCCCAAGGACGGCCTGGACATGAAGACTGCCGCCATTCGCATCCACGCTCTCGCGAAATCACTCGGAATCAGCAAAGCGCGAGTCGTTGGACACGATATCGGTTTAATGGTGGCTTATGCCTACGCCGCTCAGTTCCCGAGCGAGGTCGAAAAGCTGGTCGTGATGGACGCCTTCCTCCCTGGCGTGCCGGGATGGGAGTTGGCCTATGACAATCCGAATTTCTGGCACTTTCGCTTCAACGGTCCAACGCCCGAAGCCCTGGTTCAAGGCAGGGAGAAGATTTACTTCGCCTATTTCTGGAACGACCTGGCGGCAGACGGAAAGCACTCGCTCTCGGAGGCAGACCGAGCCGCATATGTCGCAGCTTACTCCCGCCCGGGTCGGATGCGAGCGGGATGGGCATACTTCGCTTCCTGGCCCAATACCGCGAAAGACTTCGCGCAACTGGCTCAGACTCAGTTGTCCATGCCTGTCCTATCGATTGCCGGAGAAAAGGCCAGCGCCGCAATCCTGAGTCCACAGATGAAACGTGTAGCAACGGATGTAAAGGTGATTGAGTTGCAAGGTAGTGGGCATTGGCTGATGGAAGAGCGGCCTCAGGAGACCATGGACGCACTCGTCGAGTTCCTCTGAGCTTGCGAGAGCCTACATCAGGAGGCTTTTGTGAAGAAGAAGATTGCCGTTGCGATCTGTAGCGCAACGACATCTTCCATTCCACAACTTCGCATGACTGCGACGGAGATCACGAGCGGAGACAAAGGCGACAGCCAGATAGGCAGTTCGAAACTCGCCGGGGTGCACACCAAGATTCTGGCCGGCAACCCGTCGGCTGCGGGTTTCTATTCCATTTTGCTGTTCGTCCCGCCACACACGACCATTCAGGCTCATTCGCATCGCGACGACCGCATGGCGACGGTCGTGTCCGGAACCTGGCACTTTGGATATGGAACGCATTTTGACGAGAAGGTTCTGAAAACCCTCTCCGTCGGCAGCGTCTATTCAGAGCCCGGCAGCGTCGATCATTTTGCCCAGACCGCTGACGATCCCGTGGTCGTGCATATCTCTGGTTTCGGTCCCACCGACACGCGCTATTTCAACCCTGCGGATGATCCGGAGACGCAAAAGAAATCGCAGTAACGAAAAAACTTCTGCCGAGCGTGTTCGAAAGGAGCGGCGCGATGGCTCTAGGAATGAGTTTGGGAACATTCACGCTTATTCATTCTCCGTCAACGTACCTGTGGCAACAACGCCCTTAAGCCATTGGGGAAAGGTGAATGACTTTCAACAGAAGACAGCCATCATTGCCAGCCACGTGCTCATCACGCGAATCCACAGATTCGGAAACATCCGGTACCCCTCTTCGGGGATGTTTTCTGATGACGTGGTCTTTGTACATGGAGTCGTATCGACCATCAACGACAGCGACACTGGATGCCCCTCCTGTCGTCTTGTAAGGCAAAAACGCAGCTGCTTGACGTGACCTTTGCGAACGATGGTCGGATTATTGTAAGGTCGAGCGATTTCGCCTCGGTAAAACCCCCGAACTCGCCCTGGGTACAAAGCTGTAGAAAATCGGCGTTGGATGGCGACATCGCATGATATTTGTTTTTTTCCTCCATAAGTTCGGCACGCCGCGTAGCGAAAGGCATCCTACTTTAGCGGCTTCGCAACCACGCGGGACCGCAATTCTGAGGACGAAACTACGAGATGGATTTTTGGCAAGCGAATCTGAAGCCGATTGAACTCTGGGGCGGCGTTGAATGCACAATCAATCGAGTGGCCGACGATTATTTTGAACAACTGAAGCGGACCGGCCACGTATCTCGCATCTCTGATTTCGAACGATTCGCGAGTCTGGGCATCGCGGCACTGCGGCATCCGATCCTCTGGGAATGCGACCCCTCCCACGCTTCGGAAAATGACAGGTGGGAATGGGGTCGCGCCGCGGTAACAAAGATGCAAGCTTTGGGCATCCGTCCGATCCTCGGTTTATTGCATCATGGCAGCGGCCCCCGATCGACGAACCTGCTGGACCCGGAATTTCCCCATAAATTCGCTGACTACGCCGGACACGTGGCCGCCCGGTTCCCAGACGTGCTCGACTACACGCCCGTTAACGAACCTTTGACTACAGCGCGTTTCTCCGCGCTTTACGGACATTGGTACCCGCACGGCCGCGATGAACATTCCTTCGCGCGTGCCCTGTTGAATCAATGCCGCGCAATCGTCCTTGCGATAGACGCTATCCGAAGGATCAATCCGGCCGCGCGCCTGATCCAGACAGACGACCTTGGAAAAGTGCATAGCACCCCGGCCCTTGCATATCAGGCAGAGTTCGAGAATGAGCGTCGCTGGTCAAGCTTTGATCTGCTCTGCGGAAAGCTCGATCGCGCCCACCGCATGTGGCCGCATTTCCTCTATGCAGGGATCAAAGAATCCGAGCTCGAGTGGTTTCTCGATCATCCATGCCCTCCAGACGTCCTTGGTTTAAATCATTATTTGAGTGGCGAGCGTTTTCTGGACGAGCACCTCGATAGCTATCCTGCCGACACTCACGGCGGAAACGCGATGTATCGCTACGCGGACGTTCTGGCGGCAAGGGTCCTGCGCGGCGGAAACTCGGGTCCACGCAATTTGTTGATCGAATGTTGGGAGCGGTACAAGCTTCCAATCGCAATCACGGAATGTCATAACGGTTGCACTCGGGAAGAACAACTACGGTGGTTTCTCGAGGTATGGGAAGCCGCCCAGCAAGCGCGGCTTCAGGGGGCTAACGTGATCGCAGTAACCGCATGGTCGCTGCTGGGATCATTCGACTGGGACACTCTGGTCACTTGTAAGAATGACCGCTACGAACCGGGAGTCTACGATGTCCGCTCGGATCCCCCGCGGCCTACCGCCCTTGCCGCACTTGTTCGCAACCTCGGCGCCGGCAATGACAGCCCTTTGCCAGTCTTAGAGGTACCGGGCTGGTGGCACCGCCCTCGCCGGTTTGTCTATGGTTTCTCAACTGATGAGAAGGGACAGTACGAGCTTGCGCCGGCTGAGTCCATAAACTTCGAGTATGCCCATGTGCGCCCGGTTGTGATTACGGACTCCGAAAGCTCTGTGGCCCGAGCGATCGCCGATGCATGTGAGTCGCGAGGAATTCCCTACCGCATCTTAGTGCCGCATCTGCTCCTTGATGCGGATCGGCCCGCAGTGCATCGAGTCTTTCATGAACTGAATCCCTGGGCCGTCATCAATATCCCCATCGACACACGTCTGAGCGACAGCCATGCAATGACACGCTCACGCAACGAGGGGGTCCGTCGACTCGCTAGAGAATGCGCACAACATGGCGTTCGGTTCATCACATTTTCATCTGATTTGGTCTTTGATGGAGAAAAAGGCGGCCCCTACGTGGAATCCGATGAACCCGGGCCTATCAATACTCGTGGATGCAGCCAGGCTGAGAGCGAAATGCTGGTACAAAGCGAGATGCCGTCAGCCCTGATCGTGCGCTCTGGCCCGCTCTTCGCATCGCGGCACTCGTCCAATTTTCTCGTTCGCGCACTGTGCACCCTCAGATCAGAAGAGCGATTCGCTGCCGCCGGCGATTTGATTGTATCGCCGACCTACGTGCCAGATCTGGTGCATGTTTCGCTCGATCTTCTAATCGATGGCGAACGCGGGATCTGGCATCTCGCGAATCAAGGACAGGTGAGTTGGGCGGACTTCGCAGCGATGGCGGCCCAAATGGCGAACATCTCGTCCGCCAGTTTGCGTTCCTACGCAGCCACCGAACTGGCTTTGCATGCTGTACTTCCAAAGTACAGCGCTCTCACCAGTGAGCGAGGTATTCTGTTGCCGACCCTGGAAGATGCAGTCCGGAGGTTTGTACGGGATTACGAAACGCTACCGCAGACTTCCGGCGAGAAGCCTGAGCAGTTAGCGGCCTGAAGAGAAGCCTATGCAGCCTCGGATTGTGTCTCTTCTGCGGCGACATCCGTGTGCAAACTCTTACTTGTTTCGTCCAGACACGCTAGTGACTGGTGATCGAGCGTGACCTGGAGAAACCCGCGCTTGCTATCGGTCTCGACTAATTTCTCCGCCCCCAATCGCTTGAAGAACGCCAGGGCCTGTGCCGTAACCTGATCCATGTTGTAGTACTTGTAAGTCGCCAGCCGCCCTATGAAATGCACATCCTCAGTCTCTTCGGCGAGTTCCTTGTACTTTTTGTACATGGCGTAATTTTCCTCCCGCGGAATCGGGTAATAAGGATCGCCTTCCGCCTGCGGAAACTCATACACGATGCTAGTCTTGGAATGCTCCTGACCGGTCAGATACTTGAATTCGGTGACGCGCGTGTAAGCGTGTTCGTTGGGGTAATTCACAACCGCCTCGGGTTGGAAGACCGCTCGATTAAGAGTCTCGTGCTTGAACCGCAACGAACGGTATGGCAGCTTCCCGTAGCAGTAATCGAAGAACTCATCCACCGGACCCGTGTAGATCAGCTTGCCATACGGAATCTCGCGCTGAATTTCGCGAAACTCTGCGTTCAGCAGAATCTTGATGCGGGGGTGATCGAGCATGTTCTCGAACATTCGCGTATAGCCGTACATGGGCATCGCTTGGTAAGTGTCCGTAAAATAGCGGTTGTCCCGATTGGTGCGCACCGGCACCCGCGCCGTCACCGCGGCATCAAGTTCCGACGGGTCCATATCCCACTGTTTCCGCGTATAGTTGCGAAAGAATTTTTCGTACAGCTGTCTTCCGATTCGACTCACGACCACGTCTTCGGAAGTCTTCACGGGGACTCTCGGCTCCGCCAACGATTCGAGGAACTTGGCAGCCTCGAATGAGTTCATGTTCAATCCGTACAATCGGTTCAGTGTGTCCAGGTTGATGGGCATCGGCAGGAGCTGACCATCCACGCTCGCCAGCACACGATGCTCATACGGACGCCACTCCGTGAATTGCGACAGATACTCGAAAACTTCCCAACTGTTGGTGTGAAAAATGTGCGGACCGTAACGATGCACGAGGATCCCGTGCTCGTTGTAGTGGTCGAATGCGTTTCCCCCGATGTGGGAACGTCGATCGACCAGAAGCACGGATTTTCCGGCGGCTCTCGCGAGCCGCTCCGCAATAACACTCCCCGCGAAGCCTGCGCCGACGACTAGGTAATCAAACACCCTAAGCTCCGCTCCAGCGCATTTGCATTCAACGCTCGATCTTCTGCACCTCTCACGGCGCCGTTCACCACTTCGTGAATGAGATGGTTCATCTGTTTCCAGGTTGAATCCCACGACATGCCGCTAAGATATCGATCTACGTCGGCCAAGCGAGTAGAACTCTCTCGGGATTTCAGTGCTTCTTCAACGGCGTCGACAAATTCTTTCTGGTCCTCGGCGATGTGGACCAGACCCCGTGTTCCGTAAGGATCTACCACATCGGCGATCGGAGTCGAAACAGCCGGAAGACCTGCCGCCAGATATTCGGGAGTCTTCGTCGGGCTGATGTAGCGGGTCGATTCGTTCAACGCGAAAGGGAGAAGGCCCACATCCCATCCTGCAAAGAAGGCCGGCAAAGATCGATAGTCTTTCTGCCCAAGGTAATGAATGTTCTGACTTCGTGGCAGGTCCGACTCTGAAATTTTCGCTACCGGCCCAAGCATCACGAATTGCCAGTCCGGCCGGGCTTCTGCGGCTGCGGCAAGAAGATCCAGATCCATCCGTTCGTCGATCACTCCGGAGTAGCCGAGCCGGGGATGGGGAATGTGCGCCTGCTCCTTGTTGTCGCGGGGAAGCCTGCGAGCGGTGGCGAAGAACTCACGGTCGATGCTGCTGGGAAAGCAATACACCGAGGGATGCTGGCTGCGCTTGCTCTCATACAGGCTTTTTCCACCTGTGAATACCAGGTCGGCGCATCCGAACAGCTCGGACTCTGCAGATCTGAGGCCCTCCGGCGCGCCTCGGAACGCGGACAGTTCGTCCATGCAGTCATACACGACGGCTCGAGCCGGCGTGTCTCGCGTGAAATGCATCGCCATAGGCGTGTAGTACCACAGCAAAGGATCGGTCACTTCATGCTGTGACAAGAGCTGCGCCAGGAGAAACTTCTGGACTTTGTTGACCTCTGCCTTTGAAAGGCCCGCAGGCAGGTGTGGAACAACCACCTTCAGATTGCGACTGACATCCCGTTCTTGGACGAATGCCGCAGGAGCCCCATAGACCGGTTCCTCCCAATAGAAAACCCGACACCCTTCAGAACACCGACTCATCAAATGCTGGGGACGTTGAAAGACGAAGTTCCAGCGCACGTGGGAGAAAACGACAAAATCCATGCTCCTAAGATGCTAATAAGGGCTGCCACGATAGTCGTAAAACGTGTTGTTATAACGCGAACGTTATATGAATGCTTCAACACCCGTGCCACCAGGTTCCAGGCTCATTTCAACCGGCGCCGCTCGCTCGATGTTCCCAATTGCTATACAATCGAAACAAGATCACTCCCTTCAGGATGTCGCTCCCGTGATTTTGTCTACCCCGTTGCACTATTCCGAAGACGTTTCTCGTGTCGAACTCGAAGATGGATGGGAAATACTTGTAGACCCGTCCGGCAGAATGCTGTACGAAACGGCGCACATCACCTCCGAAGGCTGGCGCAGCGCCCGCGTTGGCCTCTCCTGGAACGTGCAGTTCGATGACCTCCGAGATTACATGGGTGCCGCCTGGTATCGGCTACGTTTCGAATTGCCCGAATTTCGCGATACTCGTCATGTCCTGCTCAAGTTTGGCGCCGTGGACTATTTTTGCGAAGTATTCGTGAACGGTCGGACGATCGGCACCCACGAAGGCGGGTACACGCCTTTCAGCTTTGAGATCACCGGTGCGGTCCGCCTCGGACTGAATGAAATGATGATCCGCGTCATCGACCCGCCCATGAACGAGGCGGAGAACCGCGCTCTCTTTCCGGAGATGATGTACAACGAAATCCCTCACGGAAAGCAAAACTGGTACGTCCAGAACTCCGGCATCTGGCAAGGTGTTCGGCTTGAGCTGTGTCCCAGCATCTACATTGAGCGTCTTGATGTCACCGCTCGCGTGAGCGGAGACTTTCAGGTCGACGCGCGACTGGCAGGGCTTGGATTGACCGCCGAAGGCGGTGGACGTGCGGAGGGCACGCAGTTACGGGTCCGAGCTTTCGGCAGGACCGGACGCTGCGTTTTCGATCGCACGGTACCCTTAGCCCCATCCGTTCACACGCTGAAGGTCGAAGGAAACGTCTCCAATCCCTGCCTCTGGTCTCCAGAGACGCCCGACCTTTACACCCTCACTGCGGAATTGACCGGCGCAGTCACTTACCGGCGGCGTACCCGTTTCGGATTTCGATCGTTCGAGGCCAAAGATGGCAAGCTGTTCCTGAACGGCGAACGCTTTTACATGCGCGCCGCTCTGGATCAGGACTTTTACCCCGAGACCATTCACAGCCCTACCTCATTGGAGTTCGTGCGCGAGATGATGCTCAAGGCAAAAAAGCTAGGCCTGAACGTCTTGCGTTGCCATTTAAAGGTAGCGCACCCGGTCTATCTCGATGTGGCTGACGAGGTCGGCATGCTTATCTGGGCCGAACTCCCTTCTTGGAGTGACTCGTGGTTTCCCGCGGATCACTTTTCCAGCATGGCGGCGATTCGGGCCGACAGAATGTTCTGGGAAATCCTGATTCGAGATTGGAATCACCCCAGCATCGTGCTGCAGACGATCATGAATGAATCATGGGGCATCGATCTAAAAGACGCTTCCCAGAGGCAGTGGCTGCGCACCACATTCGATCGCATCAAGCACCTTCTCAACCCGCTCGGCCGGCTGGTCGTGGATAACAGCCCATGCGAGGGCAATTTTCACGTCAAGACTGATATCGAAGATTTTCACCAGTACTATTCCATGCCCGACCACCTCCAGCTCTGGAATCGCTGGTTGTCGGAATTGGCGGGAAGGCCGGAGTGGACGTTCTCGGCCTTCGGGGACGCGGAGCGTACAGGACAGGAGCCGCTGCTGGTTTCGGAATTCGGTAACTGGGGATTGCCGAAGCTCCCGCAGGAGTTGCCATGGTGGTTCAATATCTCCTTTGGCGAGCGTGGAGTGACCAAGCCCGCCGGTGTTCTCGACCGATTCCATTCCTACGGCTTCGACAAAATCTTTTCCAGTTTCAATGAGCTCGCCGAGGAGACGCAGCGGCACCAATTCGCCTCTTTGAAATATGAGATCGAAAGCATTCGCTCTCAGCAGTCCCTGCAGGGGTATGTCATCACTGGCATCACCGACGTTCATTGGGAAGTGAACGGCCTTCTCGACATGTGGCGCAACGAGAAAGTTTACGTGGATGACCTGAGCAAGATTCAGCAGGATGATCTGATCGCTTGTAAGCTGCCGGCTTACTCGTTCTATGCCGAAGAAACCGTTGCGATTCCAGCGTTCATTTCGCATTTCAGCGGCATTGATTTCTCAGGTTCGGTGTTGCGCTGGAACACCAGTTGGGGAGAATCTGGCCGTTCCGCTGTACCCGCGTCGGTCCCCGTCGGCTGTGTCGCGGAACTTCCACCGATTCAAGTCTCACTACCTCCGTTACTGACTCCCACCAATCACCGCCTCGAAGTCGAATTGCGCGATCGAAACGGCAACCGTCTGGCAGAAAATAGTTACAGCCTTCCCGTCCTCGCCAGGCGGAATCCGTCCACCGGTATCACGATTAGATTGGGCAAGGGCTGCGAATCGCTGGAGCCACTCTTGCACAGTCGGGGTTTCGAGATCGCGCGGGACGGGCACGATGCCGCCATCCTGATCGCAGAGCATTATAACGAGGCGGTTGAAGCGCACCTGCAAAATGGCGGCCGAGTTCTGCTGCTCGCCGCATCTTCCACGGCCCTCCCAGTCGATTGGCCTTTGAAGATTGTGGCGCGTTCTGGTACGGAACTCGACGGACGCTGGTTTTCCAACTTCAATTGGATTCGCGCGGATCGGGAGCCCTTCTCTTCGGTCGCAGTTACTCCGATATTGGGTTTCGAGTCCGCCGCCGTTGCTCCCGAGTACGTCATCCAAGGCATCGCGCCCCAGCAGTTCGAAGACGTCCTCTCCGGAATCACATACGGTTGGCTTAATAACAACTGTGCCCTTGCTCTCCAGATGCAGGTAGGCACAGGTAGAATGTTGCTTACAACGTATCGCTTCGACGCATACGGAAGAGATCCCTATGCAACAGAATTGTTGAACTCTTTCATCGCTTGGATCTGTGCTGTCGAAACACAATCCATAATTATGCTGCCCACGAAGATTTCAGTATGCGCGGCATCGGGCGCGGCAGAAACGTGCGCGTTCAACTCGACCGACCGGCGACCGGCTTGGCGGGAGGAATAGTGGTGCAAGTGACAACTCTCGCGCACTCTTCCAATCTGCTCGTCCTACCGCAGTACAGTTTCCGAATTGCGGCGCAGTCAAGTCCCCTCGATAATCCAGGCAAACGGTTCCGGGTGTGCATTCCGGCACGATACACGAAGCCGACAATTCTGAAGTGTCTTTTTCTGGTGTTCCCTGACTACGAATCGGAAATTGAACTCCGGAGACGTCAACAAAATCTCTGTTCTAGCCTTGCAATCCCGGCACATCGACCCATGCGCGCTTGCGGTTGCTTTCAAGAACCGACTCGAGAATGTTCATCTGGCGGAGGCCGTCAACAAATTGCGGATACTCGGCTGCGCCGCCGCTCGCGATGGACCCATAGAAGCGGCGCAAAATTTGCTTGAAAGTGTCGTCGTAGCCTTCGCTGTGGCCGCCGGGAAGATCGGCGTAGCTGCGCGCACCCGGCTTTAGCAGGGAAGGGTCCTTTATATATATGGAATTGCCGGTGTCACGATTCCCTTGCCAAAGCTCATCAGGACGCTCCTGATTCCACGCGACGGATGACTTTGTGCCATAGACTTCCAAGCTGAACCCATTCTTGCGGCCGGCCGAGACCTGGCTGGCCGTCATGGCGCCGCGCGTACGATCGCCCATGCGAAAGACAACAGCGCCAAAGTCCTCGGTATCGACGAGTGTGTCGACATAGTCTTCCGCCCGTAGCATCTTGTTGGCGAACGTTTCCACCGAATGCTTTGGCTGCTTGCGCGTGCGGTGAAACGTTTGCAGATCGGCGCAGAGCGAGGTGACGCGCAATCCCGTGACGTGCTCTGCCATATCGAAATAATGGGAGCCGATATCGCCCATGCAGCGGGACGCACCGGCGGCCTTGGAGTCGACGCGCCAGTTCCAATCCGTGTCGTAGAGCAGCCAGTCCTGCGAATAGGTTCCCTGTACGACCAGAATGTCGCCAAGATCTCCGGCTTCGCGCATGCGGCGCATCTGCTGGACCATCGGGTAGTAGCGAAGGTTGTGACAGACGCCATTCCGCAGGCCTTTTTGTGAGGCGAGCGCAACCAGTTCTCCGGCTTCCGCCGCCGTCATGGTAAGCGGCTTTTCGCATAAAACGTGCTTGCCCGCGAGCAGCGCTTCTTTTGCCATGGAAAAATGCTGCGCGTTGGGAGTGCAGATATCGACCGCGTCGATCGAGCCATCGCGGAGGACTTCACGATAATCGGCGGTCGCCATCGGAACCCCGAATCCCGTCGCCAGCTTACGCGCGGTTTCGATGTTTCGGCCGAAAATGGCTGCGGCCTCAACGCCCTCGACTCGCCGCGTGGCTTCCAGATGCACACGGCCCATAAATCCAGTGCCGAAAATTGCGGTTCTGATCGGTTTCATAAGTTTTCGAATTTACGACCACCACGCCGCGGTGGGCTGCTCGCGGATGACGATACTGTTCAGGAAAGTTGCGGCCTTGGTCAATCCTTCTGCCGGGGAGAGCAGGCTGTCTTCGTGCTCGATGGAAATCACCGAATCGTAGCCAAACATCCGCAGCGTAGAAATGAACTCGCTCCACCACTCGGCGCCGTGCCCATAGCCGCAGGTGCGGAAGATCCAGGCGCGATTGCGTTCGTCCGTGTATGGCTTGGTGTCGAGCACGCCGCTGCGCTGCAGGTTTTCGGAGTAGAGCTGCGTGTCTTTGGCATGGACGTGAAAGATCGCATCGCCAAGCAGGCGAATGGCGCCGATGGGATCGATCTGCTGCCAGAACAGATGACTGGGATCGAAGTTGCAGCCGACGTTCTTGCCCGCAATCGAGCGCAGCCTAAGCATCGTCTCCAGGTTATAGACCACGAATCCGGGGTGCATCTCGACCGCGATCTTCACGCCATGATCGGCGGCGAACTTGGCGTGCTCGGTCCAGTATGGGATTACAACCTGCTCCCATTGCCAGTCGAGAATCTTGCGGAAATCGGGGGGCCAGGGGCAGGTGATCCAATTCGGTGCGACCGCGTTCGGCGAATCACCGGGACATCCGGAGAAGTCAACCATCGTGGATACTCCCAGTCCTTCCGCCAACAGAATGGTCTTCCGGCTCACTTCACGGTGCTGCTGCGCAATCTGCTTGTCGGGATGCAGGGCATTCCCATGGCAACTCAGCGCGCTGATGCTGAAGCCGTGATCGGCGATCATTTTTTTGAAATCCGAGAGCACGGCGTTGTTTTCGAGCATCGACAGCTTGCAGTGCGCGTCGCCGACGTAATTGCCCGTAGCCAGCTCAACCGTGGTGATATGAAGCGCCGAAAGTTTCCTGAGAACTTCAGCCAGCGGCAGTTGCGATAGAAGGGGCGTAAAGACTCCAACGCGCATGGTCGAGGCATCTCCTGAGAGCGAAGTGGATCATTTTATCCTAGCCGCCGTGTGTTACCTTTACGGGCAACGTTTGTGGGACCGAGATCAAAAATTCCTGCAAGGAGTCGAATGACCAGAGGAGGCCTCGTGCGCCGAACTCGAATCGTGCTCGTTGTTGCATTTTCTTTGATGCCAGTGTTCATGCTGGCGCAGAACCCGACGGCTGTCGATGCGTCGATGCCCCCTCCGCCCCACGAAAAGAAAATCTACCTCCAGCACATTCTCGTGATCGGGCAGACCAAGGGATGGGAGCATGATTCGGTCACCGATGGCATGGTGGCGATCTTCAACCTGGGGCATGACTCCGGTTTGTGGGAAGCCGTTCTGCGCACGGACACCGAGCTGATCACGAAGAAAAATCCTAGCGGGCGAAACACAAAAAACCTTGATTACTTCGATGCCATCGTCTTCGTCAGCACGACGGGGGAACTCGACCTGGACGACAGCCAGAAGAAGGACATGATGTCGTTCATCAAAGATGACGGCAAAGGGTTCGTCGGCATTCATGCGGCTCTCGACACAAATTACAAGTGGCCGGAGTATGGCGAGATGATCGGGGGGTGGTTCGATCAGCATCCCTGGATGACGTTCAACGCACCCATCATCAACGAGGACCCGAATTTCCCCGCAGTGCGGCATTTTCCAAAAGCGTTCGTGAAGTGGGATGAGATTTACCAGCCGAAAGAATGGTCCCGCGAAAAGGTTAATGTTCTTCTCAGCCTCGATTCGACAAAGTTGAATTATGAAAACAATCCGCGGATTCACCGTACAGATCACGATTTTGCGGTGGCCTGGGCAAAAATGCACGGCAAAGGACGCGTGTTCTATTCCACCCTCGGTCACACACAGGAATCGTGGAACGATCCCGACATCCGCAAAATGTACTTTGAAGCGATCAAATGGGTACTGGGCATGACCGAGGGGAGTACGGCGTCGCATCAGAAGCCTCAAACGTCCGGAGCGGACCACTAATTCTTTTATGAATTTTTATGGCTTAGGAAGGCTTACTTGCATTCTGCTGACTGCGGCATCCTTGTCGGCCCAGACGAATGCACCCGCGCAATCTGCCGACAAGCCCGCTGCCGGACCGGATCCGGCTCTCGTCGAGAAAGGGCGTGACCTGTTTCGGAAGGATTGTTCGTTCTGCCACGGGCGTGATGCGACCGGAGGCGAGAGCGGCCCCGACCTTACCCGATCCAAGCTTGTTGCCGCTGACGTCAATGGCGACAAGATCGGCGACGTAGTGCGCAACGGACGTCCAGATAAAGGTATGCCGCCCTTCGATCGTTCGGGGGATCAGATCGTGGCGCTGGCTGCTTTCATCCATGCGCAAACCGCCAGCGCAGCGGAAAACGGGCGACGGGCCGCGGGCGGGAGAAAAGGCGTGGATCCGTCGGACCTTCAAACGGGCAACGTCGAAGCCGGCCAGAAATATTTCAATGGCGCGGGGGGCTGCGCGACCTGCCATTCTCCCACTGGAGACCTGGCTGGAATCGCCACTCGACTTCAGGGCCTCCCGCTCGAAGAGCAGATGCTCTATCCAAAGCATTACAAGCCGCAAGTCACGGTGACGCCGCGCAGGGGCCAGAGCATGACCGGGACCCTGGAATACCTGGACGAGTTCACAGTGGGCCTGAATGATTCGAATGGACACTATCACTCCTGGCGAACGCGGGATGTGCAGTACAAAATTGATGACCGGGTGAACGCTCATGTCGAGCTGTTCAGCAAGTACACGGATGAAGACGTCCACAATTTGATGGCTTACCTGCAAACGCTGAAATAGCTGGCTTTCATTTCTATGAACTTACTTAGAGCGGCAGTCTTATTTGCGGTCCTCGCGTTCACTTTCTCAGGCGTAGCGTTCGGGCAGGGTGCGACGGAGCAGTTGCTGCTGCATCCATCAGCCGACAGCTGGCCCGGATATCACGGCGACTATTCCGGACGGCGGCACAGCGCGCTGACGCAAATCACTCCGCAGAACGTGAAGAACCTGAGTCTCGTCTGGGCCTTCCAGACGGAGCAGAAGGCGGAGATCAAGTCTTCACCGCTGCTGGTCGACGGAATTATCTACCTCACGGTTCCTGAAAACATTTGGGCCATTGATGCCCGCTCGGGGCACAGGATCTGGCATTACACCTACCCGCCGAGTGAAGGCGAGCACATCGGACATCGTGGTGTGGGGATGTACAAAGACTATCTTTATTTCCTGACCCCCGACGCTCATCTGGTTTCGCTCAATGCAAAAGACGCGGCCTTCCGCTGGAAAGTAACTGTCGCAGATGTAAGCAAAGGTTATTGGACGAGCATGGCGCCGCTCGTCGTCGGCAACCACGTGCTGGTCGGAGTTTCCGGAGATTTTGACAATCTCAGCGGCTACATCCGTTCCATCGATCCGGAAACAGGAGACACGCAGTGGCAGTGGAACTCGACGCCTCCACCGGGAACGCCCGGCCAAACGACCGGCGGCATGACGTGGATGCCGGGAACGTACGATCCCGAGTTGAATCTGGCTTATTGGGGGACGGGGAATCCCACTCCCGTGCTGAATGGCTCGACGCGACCCGGAGACGATCTTTACACGTGCTCGATCGTTGCGCTCAATCCGGACACGGGAAAGCTGGCCTGGGCATTCCAGGTTTCGCCGCACGACACCCACGATTGGGATGCTGTCGAGACGCCAGTTCTTGTCGATGGCGACTTTCACGGAAAGCCGAAGAAGATGCTGATGCAGTCGTCACGCAACGGATATTTCTTCGTGCTCGATCGCACGAACGGCAAGAGTTTGCTGACGGTGCCTTACGGACCAACCAATTGGACCTTGGGAATTGATGCGCAGGGACGCCCGATTCCCAATCCGAAGAAAGAGCCAGCGCCGGACGGACGGTTGATTGCTCCTGACGAAGGCGGCATGACGAACTATCGTTCGCCGAGTTTTGATACGAAAAATGGATTGTTCATCGTCGATGCGCATCCGAGCTGGAGCATTTATTTCGCCAAGCCCGCAGATGGCGTCTACGGATGGGCAGGCGCCGACTACGGTGTCTGGGGTAAAGGTTTGATCGAGGCGATCGATTATCAGACCGGCAAGATTCGCTGGACCCACGAGGCCGGCCCTCACGGATCGGGCGCGGGCGTGCTGACAACGGACTCGGGGGTCACTTTCACCGGGGACGGCCACGGTAATTTTCTCGCCCTCGATTCGGGCACCGGCAGGACTCTATGGCATGCGGGTTCCGGTTCGCAGATCGTGAGCTCCCCGACCACGTACGAACTGGACGGCCGCCAGTACGTCCTCACCAGCAGCGGTGGAGTGCTGTTCGCGTGGGCGCTGCCGGAAGATTAGTCGCACACCGGAGTCCCACTTCGTAGTGGGCACGGAGAGTGCTACCGGGCCGTTTCCCAGCCCGCCAACTGGACGCTGAAGAAAATCAATGACGAAAAAGTATCTTGCAGCCTTAGTTTCGTCTTTGTTGCTAGCGGTGATGGCCGCGCGGGTTCAAACTTCAACCCCTCAAATTTCTTGGGATTGTTGGGGCAGTACCAAATCACGCCACTAGGTCCGCTAGTGACCGTCGGCGTGTCGGGATTCTCGGCGCCCATGAATGAGGGTGCGTCGCACACGTTCACTGGCTTAGAGCTCCTGGATCATCGAGATCGCGCTTAGACGCGTCCGCCGGCCATACGAAGGATGCTGTTGCTTTTGATTCAGGGTCATAACGCCGTAGGAACATGGGGCGCCTGACAGGTTCCAGTCGCTCGCCTCAACATATTGCCCATTTTGGAGCCCTCATGTGGAGCAAGTTGCAATCTATCCCATTGTTACTGGTTTCGCTACCGGTTTCGATTGCCTTATGGGCCTTGACCGCGTGCATCGTCATCCCAGTGCGCGTCCCAGAGTCGACGAAGAATAGCTTAGGCAATCAGGAACAATTGAACTTTAGTCTGCTAAAGCCGGGGGCAACGACACGCAATGACGTAATCAAGGACTTCGGAGCAATCGACACCGGCGTGCACGAACGTTTTTTCTGGGGAAGATGGCAATCCTCCAAGTGGCTCGTTGTCGCCGGATCGATAGGTGGCGGCGGGGGCGACAGGGTCTGGAACGTCCGTAACGTTCTCATTCAGTTTGACTCGAACGACACCGTCAGTGACTGGGCCATCGTAGGCGATAGCGAACTCGATAAACGTCTTGATTTATTGGATGAGCATACTGATTCCTTGCTTAATCTTCCCCGAGCGTCGCAAGCAGAGACATTGCATGCGAACGCGCTGAATTGTCTCGTTTTAAAAGAAGATTCAATCGAGTACACGTGCCTTGATTCGTCTCTCACGGCTGCGCGCACAAATATCGATAAACTCACCTCAGCTAGCGTCATCTCGAGAAATGGCGACCCGGCGAAACTTATCTCGGACACCAAGATCGAGCTCCATGCGAGGCTTCATTTTAGCGTTCCTGTCGAATTTCGTTATCTCACGAAGAAAAAGAAGGCCAAGGTTTTTAAAACACGGAGTCTCGATGTAATGCTTGATCCACCCGATTATCTTCAACTGCGTCGCTACTTCTGGCGGACGACCCATAGCTCACAGCCGACTGCTGATCATCCTCTTCCGACTCGAAATTGTTCACAACCACGGTGACCATTTCCTGTGGCGTTTGGCGTGACGTCGAATGAGGTGCTTCCCTAGAGTCGTGTTTCTCGTACTCAGATTGATCCGGGCCGAAGGAGGGTACCGGAATGACTGCGTTGTTACTGATTGTCGGGAAATTGCAGCCGGTCGAGGCAGGTTTTAGGAGCTACATAAGCCGTGACGTGCCTCATAATTCCGCCGGTGAATAGATAAATTGAGTCGATGGACACGACGGTTCCGAGCAAGACTTCGCCAAGTCCAACGGCACCCAAAATTTCACGGGTAAAATCAACCGGAGGTTCCAGCTGCTTGCGAGAGAACCCGGGGTCAACGTCGCCGCGCCATCCCACTGTCTTCCGCTTCCGAAGAAAGACGACGACGAATAGCGAATTGCCCGCTGCTTTCGGTGTCCGCCGGATTGCAATCCTGCAGAAGGCTCATCGAGCACATAGAAAACACCTCGCGAGATTTTTCAAGTTTCCTCGGGAAGGCGACCGCTTGGAAAGACAGCTCCCAGGAGTTTTGTCTGTACGAATACTCGGTTGAGCCGCTAATTGACTGTGAAGTTCTGTGAACCCGTTGCGCTGCCACCTGCGGTGGTCACGGTGATTTTGCCAGTGGTTGCGCCGGTGGGCACGTTCGCGGTGATTTTCGAATCGGAGTTTACCGTGAACGAGGCGGCCACATTGTTGAATGTGACCTTGGTCGCCTGAGTCAGTCCTGTGCCACTGATTGTCACCGCTGTTCCGACTGGTCCACTCGACGGCGAGAAGCCACTGACGACCGGCATTACCCTATAACTCGATATGGTAGACAGGGTGGTGGAACCGGTCGTGACGGTGACTTTTCCGGTCAGCGCGCCGCTCGGAACCGTGGCCAGAATGAAGGTGCTGCCGGTCAATTGTTTTGCGGTGGCTACTGTGCCTCCAAATTTGACCACCGACGATGAACTGAAGCCTTGGCCCAGAATGCCGACCTTTGCTCCTATCATTCCGCTGCGGACGTTGACTAATGATATGAACGGAGCGTACTTGGTGCCCAAACTGTAGAAGGAGCCAACCTGGTTGCTGCCGCCTCCCTCGGTGACGCTGTAAAACGTTCCGTCGGTGGAAAGCAGCAGCGGTGAGTAGGGCAAGGAGTTGTTGTTCCCTCCGATAATCGGATACAGGTAAAGGTTGGTGTACACGCCTTTCGTGGTGATGTCGAAGAGACCGGCTTGGGCACAGCCCCCGCCAGCGCAATCGGTCGCGATGCCATACAAGAGGCCATCGGGCCCTTGGGTCAACGGCAGCCGTGGAAACGCGCCCTGAGCCTGAGTGGAGTAGTTGTGGAGAACCGTCTCTACACCTTTCGCGGTCAGTTGGAACACGGTGCCAAGATTACTGCCCCCACTTCCTTCAGTGGTCCCGTAGAAATTGCCGTCGGAACCCTGGATCAGGCTGGTGTAGGGGTTTTGTCCGTCGGTGCCGCCCTGGAATGTGTAAACAACCGTCTCCTTCCCAGCTGGGGTTATCTTGAATACGCCACCGCACCCGCCGCAAGTGCTAGTCTGGCCGCCCTGATCTCCCATGCCCCAGAGATTCCCATCGCTACCCTGCACCAGCCCATGAGGATTCTGCAGATCACTTGAACCGCCTTTGAAGTTGTACAGTATGCTGAACACGCCTGCGGGGGTGTACTTGTACACGCTGCCCAACTCGGTTCCCCCGCAAAAGTATGTGGTTCCGTAAAAGTTCCCGTCGGTAGCCTGAATCGGAGGAGCAAGCGGGCTACATCCGTCGGCGACGGCTGCGAAGTTGTGCAGCACAGTCAAGGCGCCGGTGGGCGTTACCTTGAAAAGTGTGCCGAACGAGTTGGCTCCGCCGCTATAGCATGTGCCGTAGAAATTGCCGTCATTACCAAGTACCAGGCCATTGCACGAGACTCCGTCGGATTGAGTCATCGCGTGCAGAACCGTGAACACTCCGGTGGAGCTGACCTTGTAAACGATCCCTTTAGAGGCGCCGCCTTGGGTGACACCGTAGAACTGTCCGTCGCGCCCCTGCGCCATGATCCCGTTTGGATAGATCTGTGCTCCGGTGCCGCCGCCGACGAAGTTGTAGAGCGTGTTGACATTTTGCGCCTGTGCGGGGATGGCTGCCCGGGAGAACAGAGCAACAAGAGTGAACACGGTGAGCGCAAAGGCGGCCGCGCGAGACTTTACCTTGTTCTTGCGCCGAAGCGGATTCATGAGCGTCTCCTAATAGTTGGCGTTTCTGTTGTGCAGGGTCGGCGTACAAACCGTTTCGCTTTCACACCCGCCCTCTATCTGCCCGGCGGGACGACCGCGAAGGCAGGTCGACTCTCACTGGAATCAACGCTGAGGTCAATGCTCTGGAAGCGACGCGTTGGCGGCGCGCAGATGGCGAGGTATGTCGTTTTAAAGCAGTACTTTACAAGAGGTTCTTGTCTGACTTGCGGTGGCCCGGAAGTGCCAGTCCTCCGTTGTTTTGGTGATGGTAGACTCAAGTTCCCCGCAGGTTGATCTACATGGGTGTTTCCACCAGCCAGAAGATTGTCCGCTTCGGTGTGTACGAGGCAGACGTATGCGAAGATGTACTGCGGAAAAATGGTGTACGCGTCAAGATTCAGGATTTGCCGTTCCGTACTCTGAAGCTTCTGCTCAGCCGGCCCAACCAAATCGTCACTCGCGAGGAGTTTCGAAGGGAACTTTGGCCGCAAGACGTTTTCGTTGACTTTGACCGGGGGATCAGCAGCGCGATTAAACGCCTGCGCGACGCTCTTCACGATTCCGCCGAAAATCCCATCTTCATCGAAACCGTTGACCGCCGCGGTTATCGCTGGATCGCACCCGTAAGTCTTGCGGAGCCAATCTCGGCGGAAACCAGCAAGGCAAACGAGAAGCAAAAAGCTTCGGCTGCCTTACCACTACGGTCCCGTTCTTCCTGGAGAACCTTGATTTATACCTTACCGGTCCTGGTCCTGGTATTTGCTGTTTGGATCTTCCGCCCCGGTTATCGCAACGCCAAGGCCGGCCTCAAATCGATACCAGCGCCGGCCGGGACGCTGCACCACGCTGCCAATCGCGAAGCTGAAGACTATTACCTCAAAGGTCGTTTCTACTGGAACCAGCGCACGCCCGAGAGCCTGAACCTGGCCGTGGATTCCTTCACCCAAGCCATAGTTCGCGATCCCGGTTATTCGGACGCCTACGTCGGTCTGGCTGACTGCTACAATTTGCTGCGCGAGTACACGATGATGCCTGCCAGCGAAGCCTATCCACGCGCGCTCGCAGCGGCGAGGAAAGCGGTGGAGCTCGACGACCGTTCCTCGGCAGCGCACGCGTCGCTTGCCTTCGTTTCGTTTTTCGGAATGTGGGACTCGGGAACGGCCGATGAGGAATTTCGGCGCGCTATCGATCTCGATCCCAACAACCCGAACGCTCATCATTGGTATGCGACGTATCTTTCTCAAGTGCGCCGCTTTGATGAATCAGTCGACCAGATTGATCGTGCCCAGGCGCTGGATCCGAACTCAGCCTCGATTCTGGCAGACAAGGGACGTCTACTCTGGATTGCCGGACGGCGCCAGGAAGCTCTGCGCCTCCTGCGACAACTCGAACAAGCCAACCCGGATTCTCTTTCTCCGCACCGCTATTTGAAATTTTCCTACATCGAAATGGGCGAATCTGCCGCCTACCTTTCGGAAATGAAAAATGAAGCCTACCTGCTTCATGATGCGTCCCTTTCCGCTATCGAAGCAGCGGCGGAAAAAGGTTTCAACGCGAACGGTTTTGCGGGCATGTTAGCAAGTCAACTCGAACAGCAGAAAAAAGCCTACAGCCAAGGAAAACTCTCACCTTTCTTCTTAGCTGAAACCTATTCACGCCTCGGAAATAAGGAAGCCGCCATGAAGTACGTGGAAGCCTGCTACGACCGGCACGCCGATGAGACCCTCAATATTGCGGTCGACCCTGCATTCAACAATCTGCATCCTGTTCCGGCTTTTCAGCAGCTTCTGGCCAAAATGGGGCTACCACCGGTCAATTGACGGCTTCGCAAAGATATGTCGATGGACATCGGAACCGAGGAACTGAGCCACCCGGAGGTCGTCGGCACCTTGCCCGCATGCACCTCAGGCCCATGAAGAAAGACTGTGATGCTGGAGAGGTTACCCGCTCATCGCGATCGCTGGCCGAAGTCCTCACCAATCCGAAATACGCCGGAATCCACACTTATGGGCGAACTGCAATTTGAGGCCGTCATGAGATTTGCGCGCGAAAGCGACTTGAGGTTTTTTCAAGCTCTGACGTGCCATTGAGTTGAGTAAGAATTACCGCACAAATACGAAAACCCCGAGGAGAACTGATCGCCTTTAACTTGGTTCCATCGGCTGAGGTCAGGCTCACCAATCGCTCTTCGGAGCTGGCGCTTGCAACAGCAAGAAGCGACAGAAACAGGGCTACAACGACCGCCTTCGATCTCACTTTCATCGCAAGCCCCTCCACCACCGGCCTCGCGTGTAAATGACTCTAACCTCAACGGCTGCCGATGACGCCGAGGACTAGCGGTCTATTCGAGGACTCGCACTTAGGGAAAACTGCGGATCACGTCCAGACGTCTCGTGTTATCTGCGTGAGTCCGCCTGCCTGCGCGACCTCGATCCGGTCTGGCGTACGTCTTGTCTGCGGCGGCTTACCGCAAACCAGTATCCAGATTAAGGCACGCACGTTGAGCAATTTCCTGATAGCTCAATTTTTGGAACTTGCGATAAAACCGTTAGGCAACGCGCTTCGACAGTGCTCGGAGGGCTTCACAATTGGAGACGAGATGAATAGGCGTATTGGGGTGTTCCTTGCAGTGGCTTTAATAACATTGGCTCCGGTGCACGCCCAGATCCTCTCAGAGATTTCGCTTCCTCCCAACGGTAACAACGAGAGAGCAGAAGTTTCCCAGTGGATTGGACTGGTGAAGGTCAGCATCGAATACCATAGCCCTAACGTTCATGGTGGAGGAGGTGCGGACCGAACCGGACACATCTGGGGAGAGCTCGTACCCTACGGTTTCATCGACGCTGGGCTTGGGCCGTCCCGCGCGATTCCATGGCGGATCGGGGCCAACGAAACCACGACGATCACGGTCTCCCACGACGTGAAGATAGAAGGAAAAGACCTGAAGGCAGGTACGTATGGCCTGTTCCTCGAACTGCAGAAGGACGCCGCGTGGACTTGGATATTCTCGCACAATTCCGCTGGTTGGGGCAGCTTCCAATACGACCCGAAGGATGATGCTTTAAGAGTGACTGCCAACCCGCAGGATGCCCCTTACACAGAGTTCATGACGTTTGGCTTCGACGAACGTCGTTCGGATTACGCATTGGCCTACTTACAGTGGGAGAAAAAGAGAATCGCTTTTCACATCAGCGTGCCGAATATCACCGACCTTTACGTGTCGGAGATGAGAAGACAGCTGCAGTCCTGGCCCGGATTCCGCCCCCAGAACTGGCAGCTCGCTGCCCAGTTCTGCCTGCTGCGCAAAGTCAACCTAGACGAAGCCCTGATCTGGGCTGACAAAGCCATCAGCGAGCCATTCCGCGGAGTTCCTGTGGGGCGCGAAGACTTTTCTACGCTTCACACTAAGGCGGCGATCCTTCGCGCGCTTGGGCGCAACCAGGAGGCAGATGAAGTCGCGAAGAAGGCCTTTGGCTTGCAGGGTACAGACCCGATCACCATCTTTCGTACAGGTATGTCATTGCTTGCAGCAGGACAGAAAACACAAGCTATAGAAGTTCTGGAGTTCAACAAGAAACAACACCCCGATGAAAAGTACTGGACACGTGTTGGATTGGCGCAGGCATATGCGGCGACCGGTGATAAGGCCACAGCAATAAAGAACTGGGAGGAAGCCATCGCCAATGTGCCGGAGGACATGAGAGCTCAAGTGGCGGACATGCAGCAGCAAATCACTCAACTTAAACAAGGCCCGTGAAGCGGCACCGATCACGGTCATTCGGCAAAGGATTCCCCAATCTGTTTAAGCGCGTCGCGCTCGGTGCTTTAATGACAGCCGTGGGTTATTTCCCGCAAATACTTGCGCGTGTACCGCCCATCAGCTATGCGAGGAATGTCGCCCTTTGCCCAATTTTCAGGACTACTTCCGCACGAAGAGACCTGCGCTGCTTGCGGTCTGGAGAAAGAACAATCCATTCTTTCTGCCTCCTGGGCCGACGTTTCAAACACGGCAATCCCAATGCCGAGGTTCACTTCTTCGATACGGGGCATTTCGCGCTAGAGACCCACTATCACGAATTCTGCGAAACGATCGGAAGTTCCTGAACCAAATATTGCCGGCCGAAGTCCATGCAGCCGGTTAGCCGCTTAGAAGTGCGTTCCAAGCCCGCGTGGTAACCAACCGTCGTAACAATCGTCTACTTGGTTAGGTCCTCAGGGCTTCGCATGCTCCGAGTGCACGAAGAACTCGACCGGGTGGTGTTCGAAAGCGACATGGTGCGAATAGGTGCCTTTCGTTGCCACCCGGACAATCCGTCTTTTCAAAACACCGGTCCTGCTCAAAACTACTGCTTCGTCTTTCCGCGGACTGCAGTCGAGATTCAGCACGAACATGAGCCGGCGTTCGTTGCCAATCCCAACGTCGTGACGTTCTATAACGCTGGCCAAGTCTATTGGCGAAATCCAATTAGCCCTGAGGGAGACCGCTGCGATTGGTTCGGCGTGGAAGCTGGAGTGATTCGAGACACCATTCGAGGATTTCACCCCGAGGTCGATGACCGCCCCGAGCAGTTGTTCCAGTGTTCGCGGGGCTGGAGCGACGCTGAGACGTACTTGCTGCAAAGGCGTCTGTTCAGTTGGGTCACAAGCGGCAATAGTGTGGATCCGCTCGCTGTCGACGAGATAGTGATTGAGTTACTCGATCGGGTGCTTCGACGTACCCGCACCGCCAGCAGCAGTTCGGGTAGTAGGCCAGAGATCGATCGAAGACACCGCTACGCGGTTCACGAAATTGAGACCCTGCTCTCCGATAGAGTCGAGGATCGGCTCACGCTGGTTGGTATCGCCCGAGCAGTCGGCTTGTCGGCATATCACGTGTGCCGGCTATTTCGTCGAGTCACAGGCATAAACCTGCATCAATACCGACGCCGCCTTCGCATTCGGGAGGCGCTTACGGACGTTCTGGAATCCGGCTGTTCTCTGACTGACATCGCGCTCGACGCCGGCTTTTCGAGTCATAGCCATTTCACAGATATCTTCCGTCAGGAATTCCACACAACCCCCTCTTCCGTCCGCGCAGAAAATTCGCAGGACCACCGGCGGAGCAATTTCCAGACAGCGCGTTCCGAGGGTAGTGCGATAGCAGTATGGGGGTGATCTCCCGACGAATGCACGTGGTATGCAGCTTCACGTCAGCTTTCCTTATTCTCCTTTGTGGCTGCGTCTCCAGTCCCAACCTCCGCGACCTCAACCCACGGTCTTCGATGCCCTGGTCCGTATGCAGGCCAAAGACGCCGCAAGCGGAGACGCGAAAGCCACCATGCAGAAACTAGAAATGGCCTTAAACGACACCCACGTGACACCCAGACAGCCCGTTCAAAGCCCTAAGGGAGTCATGTGATGAATCGCCCGGTGCTTTGCAACTCTCTTCGGATAGGACTTAGAAGACATCTGGCGGAGAGGGAGGGATTCGAACCCTCGGTACAGGTGTTAGCCCGTACAACGGTTTAGCAGCTGGCGAATCCGGACACGTAAGGCCCTCATTCCAAATACCCGATTCCCTCTCGCAGTCCGTTCCGCAGACCGAAAGCGAGTATTCACAAACCTGTATTGACGTTCCTGTATTGACCAACCAGCCGCGCCCGCGGATCTAGCCCTCTCGCGGCACAGTCGCAGGCCTATGAGAACTCAGAAGGGAAGTCTACTGCTGCAACACGGCTCCTGGCACGTTAGGTTCTACCAGCTGGCGAGTTACCTTCGTGATCGGACGGCGGGAATGGACGGCATTGCGAAGCAAGCCCAGACCGATCAACGGAAATGCGACGGTCAAGGAAACCGCCTCGCGCTTTGTGAGCCGGGTCACTGAGGCCTGGTCATGCTGAGGCTATCGTTCTCCGAAGGAGAAATGACATTGGAAAAGCAGATCACACTGACTCCCTTCGAGCGCCTCTCGCTCATGAACCAGCTATCAATCCTCAAGCATCTTGACCCGGAGAACTCGGAGCACTACGAGGACCAGATTGAGATACTCCACGGCGGCTACACGATCATGTACGGTGAGTTGTTCAAGACCGTCTTCGAGGAAATGGACGTCGATGAGTGCAAGTACGTCTTCGACGTACTGGACATGTTCCGCGCCCTCATCAACAGCTTCGAGGCCCTGGAGGACAAGCAGGGTCTGACGGCTGAGGACGTACAGTTCGAGGGCTTCGACGGGAACAACGAGACGAAGCGGTGGGCCTTCGCGGAGTACCTCCAAGAAGCCGGGAGGTGGAAGGAGACCCTCGTGGGCGGCATGGATAGCCACTCGATTATGACGATGCACCGCTACCCGCAGATGCTTGAAAGATACGAGCCGATAAAGCAGAAGATCCTCGACAGCCACATGGGGAAGTGGCAGCTCACTGCGGAGCAGATCAAGGAAGTCGTCGGAAAAGAGGACTGATGAAAAGAGCGGCACATCTCTTCGCGTTCCTGATTCTTTTTTGCACGGTGTCGGCTCAGCACGTAGAGCCGTGGAGCACTACAAGAGAGCTCCGAATGAAAGAAGCATCAAGGCTGCACGACAAACTGTTCGCAATGTACAAAGAGGTTCCTGAGTTGTCTCCCGCAGAGCAAAAATGGCTCGACGGAGAACTCAACTCGGGAGGCGGAAAGGTCACCGAAAGGTACATCAGAGCGACGGATTCCCAGGAGTACGCCATCTCCACCGCGAAGTCGGGCCTTGCGGTGCTGGTCATTCCCCTCAACAATTTGAGCTCGCTAAAAATGGCGTGCAAGGACGAGGTGTTGATGTGGACCGAGGTAGCCAGCAGGCTGCCGGACGCTACGCTCTGGCAGTCGGTCGACTCCCTCGTCCAACGCAAAGTAATCTCGAAGAGGTCCGCAGAGGATTTCGGGCATTCGTTCCTCGCGGCCAACGCCACGTTGCGCTCACAAGCCATACTGGATGGGGTGGTGATTCCGTACCTGAAAGGCGAACTTAGCTGTCAATGAGTGAGCTGCGGTCGGCGGAACGGACGGCGGAAGAACCCAAGCGCAGGTCGCGCAACGGAGATGTGGCGGTTACGATAACCGCTGGTGAGGCAAGGTTGACCCTGCGATAATCGCATTCATGGCCGAAGAGAAAGAGAAAAAGATAAGGGAACTAGCTGTCCTAGACGACTTCATGAGCGCGGTCGGGCCTCCAGACCAAGGGCAGCTGGTTCGGAACGCGGGCATACTCCACTGCCCGACCTGTGGCGACTTGCGCCGCATGCACTTATGGGCCCGCTTCAAAGGAGGCTCATGGGCTGAGCCGCCGACTTTGGCGACCCTTCATTGCGTCCAGTGCGACACCCTCTTCACGGCTGTTCTGTACCAGAGTCCCGAGGGCAAAGGCCTAGCGATCCTACCGTCCACGTATGGAGGACTGACGACCCCGCACACGCCCGTCGGGGTCGCGTACTACCTCGACCAGGCCCAGCGGTCGCAATCCGTGGGCGCAAACTCTGCCGCGGTCGCCATGTTCAGGGCGGCGCTCGACCACCTGCTCTTCGAGCAGGGCTTCAAGAAGGGGATGTGCGGGCAGAAGCTTGCCGAACTAGAAGGCGCGGTGAAGGCGGGCACCGCTCCCAAATGGGCTAATGAGCTTGATGCGGAGTTCTTGACGGTCATGAAGCAGCTCGGCGACGGAGCCATACATCCGAACGACGGGAATGTGGCGGATCAGTCAAAACTCGACAACGAGCTTCTGGCCAAGATCACCCACACGTTCCAGATGCTGCTGTTCCTGATCTACGAGCTGCCCCATCAAAAGCAGAAGCGGCTCGATGCCCTCAAGGCTGGGATCATTAAGAAGTGAACCTGCGCAGGTCTTTGGCAGGCGGCGACACGGAACGGCAAGCCCAAGGTTCCGCAACGGAATAGTAGCGGTCAGGAGACCGCTGGCCAGCAAATTTGGTCTGGTCTACCCCGAGGGGGTCTCGGCACTTTATTTGAGGGCGGTCTCAACTGCTGTGTAAATTACGGGAGGCGTGCTGTGCAGCTTCATCAGTATTCTTTCCTTTTTAGACTCGCACGATTGGTCCATAGGATCGCAAATCGAGTCTCTCTTCAAAACGTCGAACTCGTATGTCCCTCTGACGAGCTTCGCGCAGTTGTTCGTGTTGTTCTTTTGCTGAGCGCAGGCCATCATCCAAGCTTTGCCTTCCATCTGGCCCCAAGCCTTGCATTCCACGGTGTTCCCATACCATGCTGTTGGATCGCATCGCCCGTCTCGCTCTACAGAGATCTTGGATTGGCCGCTAGCGCCCAGCGAAGCCAGTAGAATACCGAGGAGTCCAAAGGAAAGCTTCAGCATAGTTTAGAGGTTTCGTTGATGTCGGTTGTGGGACCGGGGTGCATCTTGAAACGCAGCGAGCAGTCGCTTGAGATATTCAGGATCAGTTCGCATATTGCTGATTAAAGTTCGGCCGTCAAGGCTAGCCTCGGCAGTCCGTTGCCGCCCATTCGGGCTGGTGATGTCTAACTCATATATCGACGAGTATCGATATGCTATCTATGTGTTTGAAAAGATTCTGGCGGAGAGGGAGGGATTCGAACCCTCGGTACAGGTGTTAGCCCGTACAACGGTTTAGCAAACCGCCGCATTCGGCCACTCTGCCACCTCTCCGCGACGATTTGGAACAGTTTACCACGATAGGCATTACTCTCAGGCCGGACCACCCTCCATTCCCTGCAAATCGCGCGCGGACTTTCGCCATCATCTCGCGCAGTTCGCTATCGCGGGCAAAGAATTACTCTGGTCAATTACTATGGCCGCGGAAAAGGGCTATCAGAGAGCAGGTCAGTGACCCGCCTCTTAGTCACTCCTGGTTTATCCGGTCTGGTAAGGAAAACCTACTAGAGTCGTTCCTGATCAAGCAATGCAGTCACAATACTGAGCCACTCATCATCGAACGAATCGTGGCACACGCGCTTTCCTGCCCGGCTGTACCAGTACGCTGCGTTGCTCTCGTCCCCCTCCTTGCGATGCAAGTAAGCGTGGACCCAACTGCCGGCTCGGCCGTTGTCTTGCTGCGCAGCTTCGTGGGCTTGGGGCCAGTCACACTTCGCGTCCCACCAGAGACCTCGAAGTGCGAGTGTGAGACCGGCCGGGGGCTCAGCCTTGCTCAGAGATTTACGAAACTCGTCAATATCCATTATGCCGTGCGCGCGAGCTTGATCAGTTTCGGTAGAACGTCAGCGAAGCTTTCCCCGTCCCCTTGGCGGCCGAAATTGAAATACAGCTTGCGATAGAGTTCGAAAAGTTCGTAATAGATCTCCTGCGTTTCGGGCTGAGGTTCGAAAACAACGTGAGCAGGGCAGATCTTAGTTTGTGCCTCGTCGATGCTGGCGAAAGTACCAGCTGCCAAAAATGCGAAGATGGCGGAACCGAGACCGGTGACTTTGCTGCTGGGGACCAGCACGGGGCGGCCTAGGATATTCGCATACACCTGATTCAGGACCGCGTTGTTCTGCGGGATGCCTCCGCCGTTGATGACGCGATGAGTCGGCGCGCCGTACTCGGCCATGCGATCGAGGATCACCCGAGTATGGAATGCCGTCCCTTCGATAGCGGCGAAGAGTTCATCCTGCGCCGTGTGCTGCAAGTTCCAGCCTAGAGTGATTCCTCCGAGATTGGGATTAACGAGGACGGTCCGGTCGCCGTTGTCCCAGGTCATGCGAAGCAGTCCAGTCTGTCCCGCGCGGTAGCTTTCCAATCCGCGACTCAAATTTTCGACGGTTGTGCCGGCGCGACGAGCGATCGCACTGAAGATGTCGCCGGTAGCGGAAAGGCCAGCCTCAATGCCAGTGAACTGAGGATGAACGCTGCCAGGCACAACGCCGCAAACGCCAGGTATGAGTTGCGCCTCGGCGGCGTAGGCAATGATGCAGGTGGATGTGCCGACTACATTCACGACGTCGCCTTGTCGCGCTCCTGCTCCGATAGCGTCCCAGTGCGCGTCAAAGGCGCCGACTGGAATGGGAATACCAGCGCGCAGTCCAAGCTTCTCGGCCCATAGCGGCGACAGGGCCCCGGCAATTGTGTCGGAAGTGGCGTACTCGCCTTCCAGTTTTTCCCGCACTCCGGCGAGCAGAGGATCAACCTTTGCCAGGAAACTCTCTGGAGGAAGGCCAGCGAGCGACGCATTCCACATCCATTTATGGCCCATCGCGCAAATAGAACGTTTCACACGCTTCGCATCGGTGATGCCGCACAACGTAGCGGCGACCATGTCGCAATGTTCGAAGGCGCTAACGAACTGCGCTCGTTTTTCGGGATTGTGACGCAGCCAATGCAGGAGTTTGGCGAAGCCCCACTCTGAGGAATAAACTCCTCCGCACCACTGGATCGCCTCCAGTTTCTCGAGTCGCGCCAGTTCGGTGATGAGAGCAGCTTCTTGCTTGGCCCGGTGATCGCACCATAAATAGTAATCGTCGAGAGGAACGAGATCTTTGCCAACCGGGATCACGCTGGAGCCGGTGGTATCCAGCGCGATGGACTCGACTTGCTCTCCTGAAACGTCAGCAGCCGCAACCGCCTGGCGTGTGGCTTGAGCCAGCGCACGCATGTGATCTTCGTGCGACTGAGTAGCGAAATCCGGGTCTTCGCGCTTGCGGTGCAGAGGATATTCCGCCAGGGAAGACGCCAGGAGACCGCGCTCGCTATCGACGATCGAGACTCGGACACTCAGAGTGCCGAAGTCTACGCCAGCGACAATGGCCATGGGATCCCCGCAGGTTTACCGGCTAGTGACATGTTCCACCACAGAGGGCATGAAATTAGGAATCATGAATATTGCGCGCGCTGACCAAAGCCGGAGCCGAATGCTCACGATCAATGCTTATCATCACTGGGGCAAGTCAGTTCCCGTGCCAATGCATTTGCCAGCCCAGGTACCGCACGGCAGATTCGTGGACAGCAGCGGCAGTATTCGAGAAGTTGGCCGCGACATGGTGCTCGAATCCGTTTTCACAGATGTAATGGAGCAGTTTTTGAAGCTGCGGAATCTTCACTACGCCAACTCCGCCGAAAGTGTTCAACGAGTCGTCGGTAAAAACGCCTTCGCCAACGTAGCCGCGCATCACTCCCGCAGTGTCGTCTGTCGAGAATCGGGCAAAGCTCATGGCGCCCGGTTTCACCCGGCCTACCACGGTGCCGAAGGTGTTGTCTTTGCCAACGGTGCCCGCAATGATTTCCTGAAAATCCATTCGCACGTCCTGGAAGAAATGCTTGGGAAGATTGGAGCAGTGGAAGCACACAGCCTTGTCCGGGTCGGTCCCGTAGTTGTTGTTCCAATCGAGCAGCGCACTAGGTGTTTCAGAGGCGAGGGCCAGGGCGTGCATGCTGAGCGTTCCGCAGACATCCACCTCGCAGGCGGCGGGAAGCAACTTGTTGCTCATCATGCTCATTACGGTGCAGGGCACAACGCCGAAATACTCTTCCATCGAGGTCCAACACTGAACCGCGCTGATCTGGAGATCAGTGGCAGTCATCCAGTCGTCGATCACGTATCCAAGTTTCGCCATCTTCATCAACGCGGCTTCGGGAACGCCGGCGGTCGCCACATATTTACGGATCTCGGCCAGCTTGGCTTGGACGCCAGGGTGATTGTCATTAAGTCTCCCGATCCGGCCGAAGACTTCGGAAAGATCAAGAGTTTCGGTGGAAATCCCGCTAGCCTCAAGCAACTTCTCGCTGTAGCGAACGGTGTTGAACGCCGTGGGCCGTGCCCCGATGCTCCCCACGCGTAAATTGCGAAACCCGTTGACGATCCGGCAGACAGCCGCGAACCAGGCAAGATCGTTCTGGAAATCCTGAGAATCAGGGCTGACGGTATGGAGCTTGGTGAGCGAGTATGGAATGCCGTATTGACGAAGATTGTTGCAGGCCGACATCTTGCCGCAGAAGCTGTCGCGCCGATGCAGAATCGTCATCTTGGAAGCATCATCGGGCGTTGCCTGGATCAGCACAGGGACATCTAAACGCGCCAAGCGCAGAGTGTCCGCGATAGCGCGCTCGTCGCCGAAGTTGGGCAGGGAAACGATGATCCCGTCGATTTCTGCACTGTGTTTGCGGAATAAGGCGGCGCAGCGTTTGGCTTCTTCGTGAGTCTCGACGGCACCGTATTTGCTCTCTTCCGGTGTGAGTACGATGGCGGCCATACCAGCCTTCGCCAGCGCCTGAATCATTTCTTCACGTCCGGATTTTGCCAGATGATCGGGGAAGAAACCGCGATTTCCGATGATGACACCCATCGTCATTTTCTTTTTGTCGGACATATCAATCCTCTATAAAAACGAGTAGAAGCAACTAAGATTTACCCTCAGCTCGCGCACGTTCACGAGCCGGTGAGAAACGCAAGCTGAACATGAGGCCGAGAACCAGCAGCACTGCGCCCCACCAGATATTGGCATGCAGGTTCGAGAGGACAACTTTCTCCACGGGCGGAGAGATCGTTTCATAAATACCCTGGGCAAAGATCAGCGCGCCCATGACGCCCAGGCACACTCCCGTGAAGAACCAGATAGAAAGATGGCTGCCGGATTTCATTTGTCGCTCCTACCAGAAGATGATCTGCAAAATGATGAAGATCACAAAAACCACTGCTCCCCAAAAAACGGGACTGTGAAACATCGATACGCGTTCGGTTTTCGGGATCGGCGTCAGGCCGTAGACCACATTTTTCAACTCCGAATCTGGTTTCGGCTTTGTAAATAAACTGACAACTACGGTCACGATGATGCAAATCGAGCAGCACCACAGTGCCCGGAACATGTTCTGAGCCTGGTCTTGCGCGTCCATCGACAGCGCCACATAGCGCACCGCATTGGGATCGAACTTGACCCAGAAGTACATTCCTACCGATGACAGTGTCCCGGCGAGAAGCCCGGTCCACCCGCCCGCCGGCGTGGCACGTTTCCAGAGCATGCCCAGGAGGACCGTGCCGAACAATGGTGCAATAAAGAAGCTGAAGAGCGACTGCACGTAATCCATGATGCTCGGTTGGCCGGCTGCCCAGTAGGCCGTCCCGATGCTGATAATCACGCCAATTACAGTGATGTACCGCCCCATTCTTACCTTGCTTTCATCCGAGGCGTTCTTGTTGATCAGCGCACCGTAGATGTCATACGTCCAGACGGTAGTGAAGGCGCTGACATTGCCGGCCATCCCCGACATGAAACCGGCGATCAGGGCGGTAATGCCCAGCCCGAGCAGGCCGGGTCCACAATAACGGGCGAGCATCAGGGGCAAGACTTCGTCATATCCGTGTAGCCCCTGCGCTTGTCCAGCCTCGGACCACGCCAGGTTGGCAGGAACGAGATGAATCAACCCTCCCGTGTGCGGATCCCGCAACAGTGCGAGGCCGAGCAGGCCAGGAAGAATCACGATGATAGGGACCATCATCTTGAAGGCTGCACCGATAATGGGGGCCAGTTCCGCAGAGCGAAGATCCTTGGCGGACAATACGCGCTGGACGACCAGGAAATCAGTGGTCCAGTAGCCCATTGCGATGACGGCGCCGAGTCCGAAGACGATCCCAACCCAGTTGATGCCCATCGGATTCGCGTTGAAGTTGCCGAGAGTCGACCAGAGATGCGTGTACGACCCCGGATTCGCCATGTGCTGCTCGGTCAGGTTCTGGAGAATCTTGGCTTTGAGAGCGGTCCATCCCCCCGCCTCGATCAGCCCCAGGATCGGAATCAGCAGTGCGCCTGCCCAGATCAGGAAGAACTGCAGCACTTCGTTGAAAATGGCAGACCGCAATCCTCCGAGAGCCACGTAGATGGCAACTGTGCCGGCTGAAACCCAGATGCTGAAAGTGATGTTCCAGCCCAACACGACTTTCATCACGACGGCCATGGCGTACATGTTGATGCCGCTCATCAGCACGGTCATGGCTGCAAATGAGACCGACGAAATGACCTGAGCACCAGATCCGAAACGAAGCTTGAGGTAACCCGGGACCGAGTGCGTTTTGCACACGTAGTAGAAGGGCATCATGACCAGCGCGAGAAAGAGCATGCTGGGAATGGCGCCGATCCAGTACCAGTGCGCCGCAAGTATGCCGTACTTGTAAGAATTGCCGGCCCAGCCCATCAATTCGAGCGAACCCAAATTGGCAGAGAGAAACGCCAAGCCGGCCACCCATGCCGTCATCTCGCGGCCAGCCATAAAAAAGTCCTCGCCTGTATTGGCCTGCTCCTTCAGATACAGGCCAATGGCAAGCACCAGCGCGAAATAGAAAATGATGATGACCAGATCAACGGGCGAGAGGTGCACTAGAGTGGAACTACTTATCGCCAACAGTGCAGGAGTCATTAGGTTTTAACCTGTCCGTAGGTAGCGTTGCGGCCGTGCTTGCGAAGAAAGTGCTTGTCGTGCAATTCACGCGCAAGGGGCCTGGAGTCCGCATTGATAGAAATCGTATGTGTCGCCATTCGAGCTACGTATTCCAGGATTACAGCGTTGTGCGCGGCTTCCGCGGGAGTACGTCCCCAGCAAAATGGTGCGTGTCCGGCCACCAGCACGGCAGGAACCGCTTCCGCATCAAGATTCCGGAATGTTCGGCAGATCGCTGCCCCGGTTTCCAGCTCATAATCCCCGTCAATTTGCGTAGCCGTTAAGCGCTCCGTCACTGGCACCGATCCGTGGAAGTAGTCCGCATGCGTTGTTCCGAGGCACGGGATCGGCGTTTCCGCCTGAGCCCATGCAGTTGCGTACTCCGAGTGAGTGTGAGCGACCCCACCCACATGCGAAAACCGCTGATAAATTTCAAGGTGCGTGGCGAGGTCGGATGAAGGCCGGAGATCCCCATCGATGATTTTGCCCTGGAGGTCAGAGATCACGATGTCACCAGGAGTGAGCTTCTCGTAGGGCACCCCGCTCGGCTTGATTGCGACCAGGCCGGAATGGCGATCAATGCCGCTGGCATTTCCGAAGGTATAAAGGACGAGGCCGCGCCGAACCAACTCCAGGTTCGCTTCGAGGACCTCTTCGCGGAGCGTCTTCAGCAACATAGAGCAGACAAACTCAGAAAACTTGGCCGGCGCAGCCGGTTTTCGTA